>Ga0307374_10005006_pt1 | contig 21713 bp, 23 predicted proteins | sample OX3MG_FD_202532 | JGI IMG/M metagenome (GOLD analysis project Ga0307374, IMG submission 202532) | Soil microbial communities from Risofladan, Vaasa, Finland - OX-3 | ecosystem: Environmental > Terrestrial > Soil > Coastal area > Acid sulfate soil | place: Finland: Risofladan, Vaasa | collected...
TATCACGCCGCATCGGGGAGCCGGAACCCGCTGCGCTTCCGCACCATGACCGACGAGGCGGGCAAGTACTTCGCTAAGAACCCGCTGCGGGACCGCTACGGACAGGCGATCGGGACTCCGACCTGGACGTACCCGACCCGGGGCGAGCTGGCCACCCGAGCGCGCACGGCGCTGCGCTTCGTCGAGGCGGCCCAGTGGGTGATCGAGCGGCTGCCCCTGGGCGCCAGCGTGGCGCAGCTCTCGGACGACCTCAACGCCGAAAAGGAGCGCCTCGACAGGGGAGTCAACCTGATCCAGCTCTACGGCGTCTACACCGAGGTCGACTGCATCTTCGACACCCGCAACGTGACGGCGCTGTGGGACCGGGTGCCCGAGGACGAGCGCAAGACGTTCCCCTTCGACCCCGCCCTTTACGACTGGGAGCACTACTTCCAGGACGTTCACTTTCCGACGGTCGTGCGCATGTCGCGGGCGGAGACGGTCGCGCGCAAAGGCAAGCAACCGTCCGGGAGCACTGTGGCCAAGGCCGAATCGAGCTCGGTGCGCGCCGCGATCGACCGACGCAAGGGCCGCTCCGACGTGCTCGCCGTGTTCGACGTCGACGGAACGCTGGTCGAGACCAACGTCGTCGAATACTTCCTGTGGATGCGCCTGCGCGCGCAGCCGCTCGAAGACTGGCCGGCGTTCATGGCGCAGATGCTGCGCGAGGCGCCGCGATGGCTTTACCTCGAGCGGCGCTCGCGCGCCGAGTTCCAGCGCAGTTTCTATCGCGAATACAACGGGCTCGAGTACGAGGTGATGAAGCAGCTGGGGCGCGAGGCGCTTGACGCGGTGACGCTTCGCCGCATCTACCCGGAAGGCATGCGCCGTATCCGCGAGCACAAGCGCGCGGGTCATCGAGTCCTGCTCTTGACGGGCGCGCTGGACGTGGTGGTCGAGCCGCTGGCCGAGCTGCTCGACGTGGAGGTCGACTGCGCACATCTCCTCGTGAAGGAGGGGCGGCTGACCGGAGACCTCCAGGCGCCACCTCCCGCCGGGGAGGCCCGCGGCACGCTGCTGGAGGAATACGCGGCTAAGAACGGGATCGTCCTTTCTGAGAGCTTCGCCTATGCCGACTCGTTATCCGACCTGCCGATGTTGGAGCTCGTGGCCACGCCCGTCGCGGTCAACCCCGATGCTCGCCTGTCGCAGGTCGCCGGGCAGCGCGGCTGGCGCGTCGAGCGATGGAAGATGGCGCCGGGCAACTGGCGGCTGCCCATGCCCGACCCGCGCTCGCCGGAGTACCGGGAGGCGGTGCGCCGATGAGGGTTAGATGCTCGCGCTGACCTTCCACAGAAGCATCCCTTCTTTCGCCATCGTCAAGGCCGCGGGCGGCCGCCCCGACGTGGCGACGAGTGCGCTCTCGATGCTCAAGCTGGGCGACGTTTCCGAGCCGGTGCTTCCCGCCGGCTGGGTCCGCGTCATGCCCACGCTCAGCGGGATCTGCGGCTCGGACCTGGCCGCGATCGGCGGGCACGCATCGCTCTACCTCGATCCGCTCACCAGCTATCCGTTCGTGCCCGGCCACGAGGTGGTGGGCACGCTCGACGACGGATCGCGCGTCGTGGTCGAGCCTGCGCTCGGCTGCAAGGTGCGCGGCATCGAACCGCCCTGCCCGCGCTGCGCCGAGGGCAGGCCCGGCCTTTGCTACAACGTCACCGAGGGACCGATCGAGGTCGGCCTGCAGACCGGTTACTGCGCAGACACCGGTGGAGGCTGGGGAGAGGTCCTGGTCGCGCATCCAAGCCAGCTGCACCCAGTCCCCTCGACGCTCAGCGACGAGGCCGCCGTGCTCATCGAGCCGCTGGCCTGCTGCGTGCACGCGGCGCTCCGCGGCGGCGCGACCAAGAATGACGTCGTCGTGGTGTCGGGCGCCGGGACCATCGGTCTTCTGACCATCGCCGCGATCAAGCTCTTCACCCCTCCCAGGCGGTTGATCGCGATTGCCAAGCATCCGACTCAGCGCGACCTCGCCCGCAAGCTCGGCGCCGACCAGGTCGTCGCGCCGGCAGACGTGTTCCAGCGGGTCAGGTTTGCCACCGCCGCACGCCGGCTCGAAGGCATGAACCGCTCGCTGCTCCTGGGTGGCGCCGACATCACGTTCGAATGCGTGGGCAGCGCGGACAGCCTCAACGACACGGTGCGGTTCACGCGGGAGGGAGGGACGGTCGTGGCGGTCGGCATGCCGGGCGAGGAGAAGGTCGACTGGGCGCCGATCTGGCAGCGCGAGCTCACCGTGATGGGCGCGTACGCGTATGGCGCCGAGGCCAAGAAGAAGGGGAAACGCACGTTCGAGCTCGCTCTAGAGGCCGCGCCCGAGCTGCACCTCGATGAGCTGACCGGTCCCTACTTCGGCCTGGGTGAATATCGCGACGCGATCGCCTACGCGATGAGCGCCGGCCGCCTGGGGGCGGTGAAGGTCTGTTTCGACCTGCGAGGATTAAGGGCGTAGTGCCAAGACCCGGAGCCGTCATCGAGGTCGATCGCAACACTCCGCCCGTGCTGTTCCACTTCGGCGAGGGGATGCGGCTGGAGCGGCTGCCCCTTGGCTCACGAATCGTGTACCCGCCCGATCCGCTCGACCCCATCGCCCATCCCGAGCGGGCGATCAAGCGAGCGCTCGCCAAACCCCTCGAGGACGATCCGCTGAAGTCGCTGCTGCGATCCGGGATGAAGCTGACCATTGCGTTCGACGACCTATCGCTGCCGCTCCCGCCGATGGCCGCGCCTGATGTTCGCCAGCTGGTCATGGAAGAGGTCATCGACATGGCGGCGGAGGCGGGGGTCGAGGACCTGCACATCATCGCGGCGCTCGGATTGCACCGGCGCATGACCGAAGACGAGATCCGCCACATCGTCGGCGAGCGGATCTTCAGCACGTTCTGGCCCGACCGCCTGTATCAGCACGACGGCGAGGACCCAGAGAACAACGTGTACATCGGCAAGACGTCCGAGGGCGAGGACGTCACGCTGCACAGGCGCGCCGCGGAGTCGGACCTGGTCGTCTACGTCAACCTGACGCTGGTCCCGATGGACGGCGGACACAAGTCGATGGCGACCGGCCTGGCCTCGTACCGCGGCATCCGCGCTCACCACAACGTCAAGACGCTGCTCGCCTCACGTTCCTATATGAACCCGCCTGACTCGGCGCTCCACCACTCCTGCATGCGGCAGGGACAGCTCATCGAGGACACGGTGCGCGTGTTCCACATCGAGACCACCGTCAACAACCACGCCTTTCCCGCGATCGCCAACTTCATGCAGAAGCGCGAGACGGACTGGACCGCGCAGGACCAGGCCATGTTCCTCGGCATGAAGCAGATGACCGATCTCGCTCCGCCCGCGTTCAAGCGCAACATCTTCCACGCGATGCGCGCGCCGTATGGGCTCACCTCGGTGCACGCGGGCCAGGTCGACGCGGTGCACGACAAGACCCTGGAGGCCGTGAGAGCACAGCTCAGCGTTCGGGTCGAGGGCCAGACCGACATCGTCACGATCGGCGTGCCCTACCTGGGCCCCTACAACGTGAACGCTCCGATGAACCCCGTGCTGGTCGTCTGCATGGGTATCGGCTACCTCTTCAACTTCTACCGCAACAAGCCGGTGCTGCGAAAGGGCGGCGTCCTGATCCTCACCCATCCCTGCCGGTACGAGTTCGACGCCGTGCAGCACCCTAGCTACATCGACTTTTACGACGAGGTGCTGGCGGACACCACCGACCCGCTCGAGATCGAGAAGAAGTACGAGCTGCGATTTGCCGAGGACCCGTGGTTCCGGCAGCTGTACCGCAAGTCGCACGCATACCACGGCGCCCACCCCTTCTATGCGTGGTACTGGGCCGCGCACGGGATGGAGCACGCCGGCGACATCATCATCGTCGGCGGCGACCGCGACGTCGTGCACCGGCTCGGCTTCAAATGCGCGACCACCCTCGACGACGCGTTCGAGATGGCCGAGCAGACCGTCGGCCGGTACCCCAGCGTGACCCACATGCGCATGCCGCCGATCCTGCTGGCCGACGTCGAAGCGTGACCTGGTATTCCGGCGAAGGCGGCGCCGTCCGCCTGGCGGGCACCGTCAGGGGCTTCGTGGACGACGTGTCCCAAGTCCGCCGCGCCTGGCACTGGGACACCCCTCGGCCGCGCACGTGGCCCGAACGTGGCGCGGTCGTGCCGGCGCCTGCGAGCGATCTCGGCTGGGCGCGCCAGGAGCCCGTCCGATCGCTGCGCTACCTGATCCAGCACGCGCTGCTGATTCCTTTCACGGAGGTGATGGCCCATCCCAAGGTCGAAGGGCGCGAGTGGGTGCGCGAGCTCGAGCGGCCGGTCATCTTCGCGGCCAACCACTCGAGCCACGCAGACACTTCGCTCATCCTTCACGCGCTGACCGACCGCGCCCGCGACCGCACGGTGGTCGCGGCGGCTGCGGACTACTGGTTCAAGCGGCCCATGCTCGGCAACCTGGTGAGCCTGTTCCTCAACACGTTCCCCTTCTCTCGCACTGGCGGGGCGCAGGCCCAGCTGCACAGTTCGAGCGTGCTGCTGAAGTCGGGCTGGAACCTCGTCCTGTTCCCGGAAGGGAGCCGCTCGCCCGACGGCCGCATCCAGGAGTTCAAGCCCGGCGTCGGACACCTGGCCAACGAAACCGGAACGCCGGTCGTGCCGGTCCACATCCGCGGCGCCTACCAGATCATGCCGCGCGGCCAGAAGCTGCCCCTGCCTGGCCCCGCGCGCGTCCGCATCGGCATGCCCATGGCGCCCGAGCTGAAGGAGGGCTCGCGCGAGTTCACCGCGCGCGTGGAGAAGGCTGTGCGTGCCCTGGCGGCCGAGCCCAGGCAGACCGGCATCCAGGGCACGTGGATCGAGCGCTGGCGCGCGGGGAAGCCCCGCGAACCGAAATACCAGGGCTAGCTCGAGGCTAGGGCAGAGACTCGACCCGGAAAACCGGGTGATCCGGGGCGATCTGTCGCAGCTCGGACTCCGCCGAGTCCGCCCCGACGCCGTGGAAGAAGACGCCGACCTCGGCCTTCCACCGCTTCAGGTAAGCGCGCAGGAGCGGGACTTTCTGGTCGTCTGCGATCTCCACGATCTTGAAAGGCTGAGCTTTCTTGCCGAGCCAGAGCTCGCCGCCGCCGGCGACCCGGATGTTGCGGACCCACTGGGTGAGCCCTCGGGGCGCGACCAGGTACTGCCGTCCCTCGAAGGTCAACAGGTTCACGGGCTGGCTGCGCCACTCGCCGGATTTGCGACCGCGCACACGCAGCACGCGGGAGCCCCAGACGCTGATGCCGGCTCGTGTCATCAGCGCCACGGCAGGGTTGAAAACGTGGTTAGTGAACCAGTCGGGCTTTCGGTAGTACGCCAAGGCGGCTTACGATACCTCGGCCGATGACCTACTCGATAGTGGCGCGCGACCAGGATTCGGGCGAGCTGGGCGTTGCCGTGCAGTCGCACTACTTCCAGGTCGGCCCGGTCGTTCCGTGGGCGCGCTCCGGCGTCGGAGCGGTGGCCACCCAGTCTCAGGTCAACGTGAGCTTCGGCCCGCTCGGCCTCGACCTGCTTCAGGCCGGCCATACCGCGGAGCAGGCCCTGAAGGCGCTCCTCGCCGGCGACCCCGGCGCCGAGAGCCGCCAGGTCGCCATCGTCGACGCGGCGGGGAACGTCGCGGCACACACCGGCTCGAAATGCATTCCCGCCGCCGGGCACAGGGCCGGGGACGGCTTCAGCTGCCAGGCCAACCTGATGGAGAGGGCTACCGTGTGGGACGCCATGTGCGCGGCCTACACGTCGGCCAGAGTCCCTCTTGCCGAGCGCATGATGGCCGCCCTCGAAGCCGCGGAGGCGGAGGGCGGAGACATCCGCGGCAGGCAGTCGGCGGCGATGCTCGTCGTGTCCGGCACGCCGACGGGCCGATCGTGGGAGGACCGCGTCATTGACCTTCGCGTCGAGGACGCCCCCGACCCTCTCGCCGAGCTGCGCCGGCTGCTCCGCCTCAAGCGCGCATACATGACCAGCACCGACGCGGACCGCCTGGAGGAGCTTGGCGACCAGGAGGCGGCCAGGCAGAAAAGAGCCGAAGGGCTGCGACTCGCGCCTGAGCTGGTCGAGCTCAAGTTCTGGACCGGGCTCGACATGGCGGAGAAGGGCGACGTGGACGGCGGATGTGCCCTGATGGCGGCCGCCGTGCGCAAGGACGTGCGGTGGATCGAGACGTTGAATCGGCTCGTCGCCGTCGACCGTTTGTCCGTCGAAACGGCCAGGGCGATCGAGGCCCGCCTCGCGGCCATTGCCCCGCGCCTTTAGACTTCACGAGTCTTGGGAAAGTTCAAGAGTCAGCGCAGAGGTCCGCGTAAGCCCCCCAAGGCCAAGGCGGAGAAGGACGACGGCGGCCAGAAAGAGGCCGCGGTCGTCATGGACGCGGTGGTCGCCCAGGCGCTGCCCAACGCCATGTTCGAGGTCGAGATCGAAGGCGGCCACAAGCTCATCGCTTACGCCGCGGGCCGCATGCGCCGCTACTTCATCCGGATCACGCCGGGCGACCGCATCCGCGTCGAGCTCTCGCCCTACGACCTGACGCGCGGTCGCATCGTCTACCGCTACCGCGAGTAGGTCTTTGCCGGGCATCCTCGAAGCCCTCGGCTCGGCGCGTGTCTTCGACCTCGAGCAGCTTCGCTACGCTGGCGCGCCGTCACATCCCGCGCATCTGCCCGGCTTCAACTACTTCCTCCACCGGCACCACGCGCGGGGAGCGGCGGAGGCGCGCACGGGGGCTTCCGGCGTCGTGGTGATGCCGGAGCACTCGGGGACCCACATCGACGCCCTGGCCCACCAGGCGGAGAACCTCACTCTCCACGGCGGCATTCACGTCGACGAGGGCGTGCAGACGTCGGCGGGCTTCAAGGTCCTCGGCGTGGAGACGATGGCGCCGCTGGTGGGTCGCGGCGTGCTGCTCGACGTGGCCGCCGAGCGCAAGCTCGTGCCCGAGTACTCGATCAGTCCGATGGACCTCGAACGGGCCGCCGGCCGCGCCGGCGTCGAGGTGCGCGAGGGGGACGTTGCCCTCGTGCGGACCGGTTACGGCGCGCTGTGGTCAGACCCGGCCGAGTACCTTCGCGCTCCGGGCGTCAGCGCTGCCGGCTCGCGCTGGCTCATCGAAAAGAAGGTGAAGGCGGTCGGTGCCGACAACCTGGCCTGGGACCTGATGGGCCCGATGGACCCGGAGCTGGGCGTGACGCTGCCTGGTCACGTCCTCCTGCTGGTCCGGGCCGGGATCCCGATCATCGAGAACCTGAACCTCGAGGAGCTGGCGGCGGCGGGCGTGCACGAGTTCGGCTTCGTGTGCCTCCCGCTCAAGATGCGGGGCGCCACGGGCTCACCCGTCCGTCCGATCGCGATCGCCTGAGCCCCCGCTCAGGCGTGGTCGGGCGCTTCTAGCGCCGCCCCGCCGTCTGGAAGCAGTCCAGGCAGTACACGGGACGGGCGCCGGTCGGCACGAACGGCACCTGGGTCTGCTTCCCGCAGTTGGAGCAGATCACGTCGTGCATGACCCGGGAGCGGCCGTTGCCGCCACCGTCGGTCGTGCGCCGCGAGGCCCGGCACTCCGGGCATCGCCGCGGCTCGTTCTGGAGCCCTCGTGACTGGTAGAACTCCTGCTCGCCGGCCGTAAAAAGAAACTCCCGCCCACAGTCGCGACACGTCAAGGTCCGATCCACGAAACTCACCGTTAGGCCTCCCTCAAAACTCGCTCAGAGGCCCGGACGATGGCGACCGGTCTACCCCTCCAGCGTTGCGGTGGCGATTCTAACGCGGTTGGCTCGAGTTTGGCGGCTCGGTTTCGAGCGGGGGTCAAGCCGGGGCCGAGCCAGGGCCGAGCCAGGGCTAGGCCGTGATCGCCTCGCGCTCCGGCTCCTCGTCCACCTCGACCGGTGATTCCTCCCCGAAGGCCATGCCCGACTTTGCCCCGCTCAGCGGAACCTCGCGCAGGAACACGGTCGACACCAGGGCCACGACAAGGATCACTCCCGCGAAGACGTAGATGTCGTGAAGCGTGTCGGACAGCGCCAGCCGGATGGCGTGGACGAAGGCGGCCGGCAGCTTCGCGAGAAGCGTCGGGTCGAGGATGGAGTTCGCGCTGCCTCCGCTGGGTAGGCTGGCCAGGGCCTGCGGAGGCAGGTGCAGGGCGGTCACACGGGTATTCAGGTAGTCCGGCAGGCGGTTGGCCAGCACGGCCCCCAGGATCGAGCTGCCGACCGTGCCACCCAGGTTGCGCCAGAACTGGATCTGGCTCGAGGCGACACCGAGGAACTTGCGGGGCAGGGCCACCTGGACGGCGGTGAGGTACAGCGGGAAGGTGACGCCGATCCCGGTGCCGACCACGATCAGGTCCACCACCACGTGCCATTCGGGGCTGGAGGGCGTGACCTGAGACAGGAGCCACATGCCGTAGATCATCACGGCCACGCCAACGGTGCCCAGGAACCGGTAGTACTTGATCCGTTTCATGAGGAAGCCGGTCAGGGTGCTGGCGCCGATCAGTCCGAACATCATCGGTGTGATGAGGGCGCCTGAGTTCGTGGCGCTGATGCCGAGCACCCCCTGGAACATCAGGGGCGTGAAGAGGATCGATCCGAACATCCCGAACGCCGTGAGGAACCCGACGATCATGCTCACCGTGAACGTGGGGTTCTTGAACAGCTCCAGGGGCACGATCGGGTGCTCGACCCGCGACTCTACGAAGACGAACGCGGCCAGCATCGCGGCGGCGAAGGCCAGCAGGCCCAGCACCTGCGGGGAGGTCCATGCGTGGTCGCGCGTGATGGAAAGCGCGATCAGCATCGGCACCACGCCGCCGGCCAAGGTGAAGGCGCCCCAGAAGTCGATGTCGCGCCACGAGGCCTTGGAGCGGACGTAAGGCAGGCCGGCGAGCACGACCGCGACCGCGACGATGCCTACGGGGATGTTCACCTCGAACACCCAGCGCCAGCTCCAGTGGTCGGTGATGAAGCCCCCGGCCGTCGGCCCGACGACCGAGCTCAGGCCGAAGACCGCGCCGAACAGGCCCTGTGCCTTGCCTCGCTGGTCCGGCGGGAACAGGTCGCCGATAACGGTGAACACGGTGGCGAAGAGGACGCCTCCGAAGATGCCCTGGATGCCGCGGAAGACGATCAGCTGCGTCATGTCCTGCGAAAGGCCGCAAAGGGCCGACGCTGCGACGAAGCCGATCATCCCCACGAGCAGGAACGGCTTGCGGCCGAACAGGTCGCCGAGCTTTCCTGCGATGGGGGTCATCGTGGTCGATGTCACGAGGTAGGCGGTCGTCACCCACGCCAACCGGTCGAGGCCGTTGAGATCGGCCACGATGCGGGGGATGGCGGTACCGACGATCGTCTGGTCGAGGGCGGCCAGCAGCAGCGCCAGCATGGTGCCGGCCGTGGCCAGGATGACGCGCCTTCTCGAGAGTCCTGTCGTCGTGCTCACCGCCCGAGCTCCTTCCTGGCGTTCTCCACCAGCAGTAGACAAAGGTGGCGCAGCCTGGCCAGGTCGTCCTGGCTCAGCCCTTCAGCCACCTCGAATTGGTTCTCCAACCCTTCTTTCCAGATCGCCTCGATCCGCACGCGACCCGCTTCGGTCAGTCGCGCCCGCACCGAACGCCGGTCGTCGGGGTCGGGCACTCGCTCCACGAGGCCGTCTTTCTCCAAATGGTCGACAAGGCCGGTTACATTCCGCGGAGAGGTGTGGAAGTCCTGGGCCAGGTCGCCGAGCGCCGTGGCCCCGCCGCGATACAGACGGAACAGGACGCCCAAACGGCCTTCGCTGAGGCCATGCTTTTCGGCCCAGCGGTCCTGCAGCAGGCTCAAGGAGTGGCCTGCCCAGTGAAGGGCGGAAAGCGCCTCCACCGTCTCGATCCCTACTTTGAGCGGGCCGAAGACCTCGCGAAACCGCGGGCTGTACAGGAGCCCGTTCTCGTCACGCGCCAGCTCCCAGCCGATCTTGGTCAGGTCCGACTGCTTCAAGTCGGGGGAATTCATAGTGAATGACTTCATTATGAGTACATACAGCTCTAGCTCTCAAGTTATTCTGTTCGTCATGTTTCAGGGCCGGTGCAGCGCGACCTCGCCGGCGCCGCGATGATCGTCGACGCCCATCTCGACATCGCCTGGAACGCGATCTCCGACGGCCGTGGCTTCCTCGCACCGCCCGCCAAGGGCTACCTGGTCAGCCGCCAGTCGCTCGTGGGGGCAGGGGTCGGCCTGGTGTTCGCGACCATCTATACGGCTCCCGCTCGCGCCGGCCGGGCGATGCGCACCCGATTCGTATACGAGAACGCCCACGAGGCGCACATCATGGCCGTCGCCCAGGTCAACTACTACCGTTCCTGCGGCCTGGATCTGATCCGCGACAAGACCGAGCTCGCCGCTTACCGGCATGGGTGGAGGAAGGGGCAGCTCAAAGCCGTGCTGCTGATGGAAGGCGCCGACCCGATTGAGTCGCCGGCGCAGCTCGGCGCCTGGGCCGACTACGGGGTGCGCATCGTCGGTCCGGCATGGGGCGGGACGCGCTACAGCGGCGGCACCGGGGCGCCTGGCGGCCTGACCGACCTCGGCCGGCAGCTCCTCAAGGCGATGGCGCGCAAGCGGGTGATCCTGGACCTGAGCCACATGGCCCAGGAGTCGGTGGAGGACGCCTTCGACCTCTGGCGCGGGCCGATCATGGCCTCTCACAGCAACGCCCGCGAGCTCGTCCGCGGAGACCGCCAGGTGAGCGACGAGACGGTGGCCGAGATCGGGCGCCGCGGCGGCGTGGTTGGGGTCAGCTTCTACCAGCACCACCTGCGGCTGTCGGGCCGCGCGACGCTGGACGACGTCGAGAAGCACATGGTCCACCACGCCAGGGCGGCAGGCGGTCCGGAGCACGTGGGCATCGGGACCGACCTCGATGGCGGCTTCGACGCCCGCTATGCGCCGATCGACGACGTGGCGAAGCTGAGCGAGCTCCGGTCGCGCCTGCGCCGCCACTTCAGCCGGACCCAGGTCGAAGGGATCATGGGGGCCAACTGGCTGGAGTTCCTTTCGCGCTCCCTCCCGGTCTAGATCGACTCCGCCACCTGTTTCGCGGTCATGAAAGCAAAGCCCATCCCGTGTCCGTTGAACCCAGCGCAGATGTAGACGTTCGGCATCCCCTGGAGCGGCCCCGCCAGCGGCAGGCCCGACTCGGTGAATCCCATGATCCCCGCCCAACGGTGCGTCACGTGCGTCGTGACCCCGAGTCCTGGCAGCGCCTCGTCGATGTGGTGCTGGATGTCGTCCGTCGGCTCGGCGTCGGTGGTGAGCTCCGATTCCATCGACGTGTCACGCCAGCCGCCGATCAGGAACTCGCCGCTCGGAAGCTGACGCCAGTAGCGGTAGCCGAAGTGCGAATAAGTCGGCATGTCGGACACCGTCCCGGTCGGGGGCTCCGCCGCGAGCATCTGCGCTCGTGTGGGCCGGATCTTCACGCTCGGCACCAAGAGTGAGGTGTAGGCGTTGGTGGCGAGGATGACCACGCCCGCGACGCATATGTCCTCGCCTGCACGCACCTCGACGTCATTCCGCCTGGCGCGGAGCTCGGTGACCTCGACGCCTTCGCGGATTGCGCCTTCGGCAGCCTGACGGGCCAGCGCAGCGACCATCAACGAAGGGTTGATCTCGCCGTCGCGCGGGTGGACGAGGCGGCGGCCGTCCCAGCTGGCCTTGAACCCGTCCTCGTGCAGGAGCTGCTCGGACTCGACGAGCTGCTGGCGCTCCTCGTCGCCTGACGCGAGGGTCGCGCTGCCGAGCCGGCGGTGGCCGACCTCCTGGCCGCGCGCGGCCTCGACCATGCGGTCGTGGTTCTCGTTGGTGATCTCCCACACCTGGCGCGCCTTCTCGCGCCCGTAGGTCCGCACCGCCTCGGCGTAGCTCGCGGCCACGCCCGCGAGAAGGAATCCGGCGTTGCGGCCGCTGGCGCCGGACGCCAGATGCCCACGTTCCACCAGCACGGCGTCGATCCGGCGCTGCTGGAGATGGAGCAGCAGGCTCGTGCCGGCGATACCGCCGCCGACCACGAGCACGTCGGCCTTGTCCGGCAGGCGGCCGGGGTAGCGGTCCGGCGGCTCTGGCCACCATGGAGTGTTCAAGATCGCCACGAGCTCAGAGGCTAACGCCTCGAGCTCGCCGATTCGGCGACAGGGCGGCGGATTCTCGGCTGCGGATAGCATTGACGACGGTGGAATTCGAGAGCTACGACGTCCTGGTGGTGGGCGGGGGACTCGCCGGCATCAGGGCCGCGATAGCTGCGGTGGAGGCCAACCCGCGGGTCAAGGTCGGAATGGTGTCCAAGGTCTACCCGATGCGCAGCCACACGGTGTCCGCCGAAGGCGGAGCCGCGGCGGTGCTGCGGCCGGAGGACTCGTATGAGACGCACGCCTTCGACACCATCAAAGGATCGGACTACCTCGCCGACCAGGATGTCGTCGAAGCTTTCGTGAGAGAGGCCCCGATCGAGATCATCCAGATGGAGCACTGGGGATGTCCGTGGAGCCGCGACGCAGACGGCAAGATCTCCGCCCGCCCGTTCGGGGGCATGACCACCTGGCGGACCTGCTTCGCCGCGGACAAGTCGGGCTTCCACATGCTGCACACGGTCTTCCAGACCTCGCTCAAGTACCCGCAGATCACACGCCACGACGAAGCGTTCGTGACCAAGCTGTTGGTCGAGGACAGCCGGTGCATCGGCGTGGTCGCTCTGGACATGCGAAGCGGACGTTTCGACGCGATCACCGCGAAGGCGGTAATCCTCGCCACCGGCGGCCTCGGCCGCGTCTACGCCTTTACCACCAACGGCAACATCTGCACGGGCGACGGCATGGCGCTCGCCTATCGCGCCGGCGCGGGATTGAAAGACATGGAGATGGTCCAGTTCCATCCCACGGGCCTTCCGTTCACCGGCATCCTCATCACCGAGGCCGTGCGCGGCGAGGGCGGCTACCTGACCAACAGCGAAGGCGAGCGCTTCCTCAAGCGGTACGTGCCCAACAAGATGGAGCTCGGGCCGCGCGACATCATCTCGCGCGCGATGACCACCGAGTTCGAAGAGGGGAGAGGCTTCGAGGGACCCCACGGCAAGTACATGCACCTCGACGTCAGGCACCTCGGCGAGAGCGTGATCGACCGCAAGCTGCCTTTTATGCGCGAGCTCGGACGCGAGTTCCTGGGCATCGACATCGTGACCGAGCCGATCCCGGTGCGCCCGGTGCAGCACTACATGATGGGCGGTGTCGACGCGGACATCTCTGGCGCGACGGCGATCCTCGGACTGTATGCGGCCGGGGAATGCGCCAACGTGGGGCTCAACGGCGGCAATCGCCTGGGATCGAACTCGCTGTCTGAGTGCCTGGTCTTCGGGGCCGCGGCCGGTCGCGCGGCCGCCCATTACGCCAGCTCGGCCGGGGCCTTCACCTCGAACGCAGTTGACGCGATGCTCTGGGACGAGGCGCGGCGGGTCGAAGGCGCCTACCTCGAAAAGAAGGGTGGGGAAGAGCGGATCGGCGACATCCGCGAGGACATGCAGCGCGAGATGGACGCCGGGGCGGGGGTCTTCCGCACGGAGGAGGGGCTGCACGCGCTGATCAAGCGCCTGGGCGACCTGCGGGAGCGATTCCAGAGCATCAAGATCGAGGACTCGAGCCGCACCTTCAACACGGAGCTGACGGCGGCGCTCGAGCTCGATTACATGCTCGAGATCTCCGACACGATCGCGTATTCGGCGCTCGCCCGCGAGGAGTCCCGTGGCGCGCACGCGCGGCGCGACTTCCCCGACCGGCACGATGAGAAGTACCTGAAGCACACGGTTGCCTTCCACACGGGCGAGCTCGCCCCCAGGTTGGATTACCGAGACGTCCGCATCACCAGCTTCACGCCGCAGGCGCGCACCTACTAGGAGGTCGTTTTGGCGAAGAGGATCACGATCCAGGCGACGCGGTTCGACCCCGAAAAGGACACCAAGCCGCGCCTGCAGTCTTACGACATCCCCTTCAGCGACGACAGCATGGTCGTGCTCGACGCTTTGAACTACATCAAGGCGCACGTCGACGGGACGCTCAGCTACCGCTGGTCCTGCCGCATGGGGATCTGCGGCAGCTGCGGGATGATGGTCAACGGGACGCCGAAGCTGACGTGCAACGCATTCCTGCGTGACTACTGGCCGCAGCCCGTCGTCGTCCAGCCGCTGAACAACTTCCCCGTCGTCCGCGACCTCGTCATCGACATGGAGGACTTCATGGACAAGCTGAAGTCCGTCAAGCCCTGGATCATCCGCAAGCAGGACATCCCGCTGGGCGCACACGAGCACGTTCAGACGACGTCGCAGATCGACGACTTCAAGCAGTTCAGCCAGTGCATCAACTGCATGCTCTGCTATGCGGCCTGCCCCGTCTACGGTCTTAACAACGAGTTTCTCGGGCCGGCCGCGATCGCTTTGGCCCGCCGTTACAACCTCGATTCTCGCGACCAGGGCTTGAAGGACCGCCTGCCCGTGATCGCCGAGGCGGAGGGGGTGTGGGAGTGCAGCTTCGTCGGTGAATGCTCGGTGGTCTGCCCCAAGGGCGTCGACCCAGCTAAGGCGATCCAGCAGACCAAGCTCGACACGACCATGCGGTTCGTCCTGCCTTACGGGAACCGCGAGTGAGCCTTCCTGCCGGCGAGGCGGGCCGCACGCTCTCCAGCACGTACCGATGGTCGATGCCCGCCAACTGGTGGACTCGCAAGCGCCATTACTTCTTCTACATGCTGCGAGAGTTCACGGCCCTGCCGCTCGCCCTGTGGCTGCTGTGGTTCCTGGTCGAGATCAAACGCGCGGCTGACGGCCCCGCCTCGTATGCGCCGCACAGCTCAGCCCTGTTCGTGGCGTTCAGCGTGGTCTGCCTCATGTTCGCTCTGTACCACAGCATCACGTTCCTGAGCCTCGCCGGCGTGATCATCCACGTCAAGTTCCTCGACCGTCCGGTCCCTTCCAGGTTGATCGTGCTTTCGCAGTTCGGCCTGTGGGCGGCCGCCTCGATCGTGATCGGTTTCGTGCTGATCTGGTTCGGTCGATGAGCGCGCCGGCTCACGAGCCCAGGCCCGCGCTCGCCCATCTGTTCTGGTGGTTCATGTTCGCCCAGGGTGGCGTCATCGCCGCGGTGCTGATCCCGGTCCACGTCCTGATCCAGGGCATCCTGGGGCCGCTGGGTTGGGTGAACGTGGTCGACCGTCACTACGACACCTGGATCAACCTGCTCGGCAATCCGATCGTGAAGCTGTACCTGCTCGTCCTGATCGCCGTGCCGTTCTTCCACTTCGCGCACCGGTTGCGCTACCTGCTCGTCGACCTCGGCGTCCCCGCGGCCAAGAGCACGCCCGCCCAGGCGATCTTCTATGGCGGCGCTGTCGCGGTCACCCTCGTCACGATCTGGGTCCTGCTCACGACCGCACCGCTGAAGCTCGGCTGACCCATGTACAGGGTCGAGGCTTTTCCCGCCCCGGAACTGGGCAACGCGAGCTTTCTCGTCGCCGACACGGACCGCGGGGTCGGCGTGGTCATCGACCCTCTGCGCGATATCGACCGCTATCTCAAGGTCGCCTCGGACCTCCATATCAAGCTCACCCACGCGCTCGACACCCATCTGCACAACGACTACGTGTCGGGGCGCCGGGAGCTGGCTGCGGAGGCCGGCACCGACATCGGCGACTTGAGCACGGAAGCGGAGCTCAAGATCGGCGACCAGGCCGTCAATGCGATCTCGACACCCGGACACACGCCCGACCACAAGAGCTACCTGCTCAGCGAGAACGGCAGGCCCCGCGCCCTCTTCTCAGGGGGCGCCGTGATGCTGGGCGCCATCGCGCGCACAGACCTGTTCGGCCCCCACCGCGCGGTGCATCTCGCGCTGGAGGCGATGCGCACTCTGCACGTGAGGCTGCGTGGGCTGCCTGACGACGTCGCCGTGTTTCCTACCCACGGCAGCGGATCGTTCTGCGGCTCGGACGGCCGCAGTGGCCACGAGTCCACGATGGGGCACGAGCGCGCAACCAATCCGTTTTTTCAAACCACCGAGGTGATGCCGTTCCTGGCGCGCGTGCTCAACCAGCATCGGTATCCGAGCTACTACAGGGAAATGGCCGCCGTGAACAGCGCCGGCGCTCCGCTGATCGGCCCCACGCTGCCGCCGCTCGCCCGGCTCGATGCGCCGGCGGTCGCGCGCCTGATGGACTCAGGCGCCGCCGTCGTCGACGTCAGGGTCGGACGCGACTACGACCGAGGCCACATTCCCGGCAGCTACAGCGTCGGGATCGACGGCCCGGTCAGCGCGTGGGTCGGCTGGCTGATTGCGCGCGACCGTCCGATCGTGCTCGCGGGCGGAACCGCGGCTGAGCACCACGACGCGCAGCGTCAGCTGCTGCGCATCGGTTTCGACCAGATCGCCGGCGAGCTCGACGGAGGCATGGACGCCTGGAAGGCGAGCGGGCGTCAGCTGTCCGCCTTCGAGACCGTCGACGTAGAGGACATGGCGCAATGGATCCTCGATGCCGAGCCGATGACGATCATCGACACGCGCGACGACCACGAGTGGGCGGCCGGACACGTGCCCGGCGCAGTCCACATGTACGTGCCCGACGTGGCCCACCACGCCGGTGAGATCTCGACGGAGGCCCCCGTCGCCGTGCACTGCGCGTCCGGCTACCGGGCCGGGATCGCGGCGAGCCTGCTGGAGCAGGCCGGGTTGAAGCGGATCATCCACGTCAACGGCGAGTACTCGGAATGGGACCGCCTCCACCTGGCCGAATCCCACCTGTAGCTTTCGCGACGCGCCCTGGGCCCAGCCGGCGCTGGGAGGAGCGCCGCCGGCGACCTCCTCAGGAGTCGGTCGTGGCGGCTTCCAGCAAATCGGCGAACTTGCGGCGGGCCGCCTCGCGGCGCGTCGGGATGTGGTCCGTCGGGAAATCGCCCTTCGGCGCCTTGTAGCCGGCCAGGATCTGTCGCGCCACCGAAACTCTGTGCACCTCGTCCGCCCCGTCGTACAGGCGCGCCGCCCGAGCGTGCCGGTACATCTCCTCGAGCGGAAGGTCGGACGAGTAGCCGAGCGAGCCGTTGACCTGGATCGCGCGGTCGATCACGTCATGAAGCACCTTCGCGCCGAAGAACTTGATCAGCGAGATCTCCTTGCGCGCGGCGGCGGCGCCCTGCGTGTCGATGACCCAGGCGGCGTGGAGGGTCATCAGGCGCGCGGCCTGCATCTCGGCTGCGGAGTCGGCGATCCAGTTCTGCACCGACTGATGACCGGCGAGCTTCTTGCCGAAGGCCTCGCGCTGTAGCGCCCGCTCGCACAGCATGTCGAACGCGCGACGCGCCTGGCCCAGCCAGCGCATGCAGTGGTGGATGCGCCCGGGCCCCAGGCGCGCCTGCGCGATGAGAAAACCGGCCCCGCGCTCGCCGAGCAGATTGTCTTTCGGCACGCGAACGTCGTCGTAGACGATCTCGGCGTGGCCGTACCCGAAGTGGCCGGCGCCGCCCATGGTGGGAACATTGCGGATCTTCTTCAGGCCTGGCGTGTCGCCCGGCACGATGATCATCGAGGCGCGCTGGTACGGGCCGGCGTCTGGCTCGGTGACGACCATGGCGATCAAGAAGTCGGCGATCATGCCGTTCGAGGTGAACCACTTGTGCCCGTTGATGACCCAATCGTCGCCTTTGAGCTCGGCCGTCGACGACAGAAGCGTCGGGTCTGAGCCGGCCGTGTTGGGCTCTGTCATCGAGAAGGCGGAACGCATTTTGCCGTCCAGCAGCGGGTGGAGCCAGCGCTTCTTCTGCGCCTCGGTGCCGAAGTGGGCGAGGATCTCCGAGTTGCCCGAGTCGGGAGCCTGGTTGCCGAACACGATCGGCCCCCACATCGACGCACCCTCGATCTCGTGCATCAATCCGAGCTTCACCTGCCCGTAGCCCTGCCCGCCCAGCTCTGAAGGCAGGTGGGTCGCCCACAGCTTCTCGCGCTTCACCTCTTCCTGCAGGGGGCGGATGGCGCGCATGAAGCCCTGCTCGTCGGTCTCGAGCACCTCGAGCGGATATACCTCGTCCCGCATGAACTTGCGCATCCATTCGAGCTTGGCTTCGAATTCAGGCTCGGTCGAAAAGTCCCAGCTCATTGGCGAGCCTCCTTAAACACTGCGATCGAGCAGGCCGATGCCCTCGTCGATCATGCCGACGATGGTATCCGTCAGACCTTCGTACATGGGGTCCGGTCTTTTGCCGCGGCGGTGCAGCATGAGGTTGTAGCCGAAGATCGCCGCGTACTTGTACAGGCTCATGGCGGCGTACCAAAGCATCTCCGACGCGTCCACGCCGTACAGGCGGTACAGGTCCTGGACCGAAACGTCGATGGCGCCGCCCGGGTTGGGCGCGCCCGGGTACTGGCGGCGGATGGAGACGATGCACAGGCACCCGAGGTCGAGCAGGGGTTGGCCGATCTGCGCGATCTCCCAGTCGAGCACGGCCACGACCTGTGCCCCGCGGAAGAGCATGTTGCCGTAGTGGTAGTCGCCGTGGACGAGGGTCGGAGCCCGCTCGACAGGCATCTGCACGGCGAGCAACCCGCCCAGGTCGCCCGCGCGAGCGGTGAGGTCTTCGGGCGCCCGCTGCATCAGCCAGGCCCAGCGCATCATCTCGGCCTGCAGGCCGACGGGATCCTCGTCACCGATGCCGGTCTGGGCCAGGGGCAGAGCGTGGAGGCGCTTGAGTACGTTCACGGCCGCCCCGGCGATGTCCAGGGCCTTCTGTTCGGCGCCGGCCTTCTCGATGCGCGTCCCCTCGACGGCCTCCATCAGGATGAACGGCCGGCCGTCGACCACAGGGTCCGACGATTGGGCGGGGATGGCGGGTGTGGGTAGGCCGGCCGAATGCAGCGCGGCCATGATGCGGCCCTGGCGCACCACGTCGGCCGGACCGGCGATGCGGGCGTTGGGCGGCGGCAGGCGAAGCACGTAGTGCCCGGCGGCGCCGTCATCCACGATCGACACGAAGTACGTGAAGCCAGAATGGCCTTCGGGTATGGGCTCGACAGAGGTGACGCGAAGGTTCGGCCTGGTCATCCGGATCCGGCATTCGCGCTCGAGGTCGGCCCGGATCTGCTCGGTCATTCCAGGTGCGCCACGTCGCCGAAGGTGCTCACCGCGCGCCGGTCGCCCAGGACGCGCACGATGCTGACGCTGGTGAAATACGGAAGCGCGCGCAGCCGGCCGGAATCCAGCTTGAGCGCGTCGGCCAGGTAGGCGACGATCGCTGCGGCGTGGCTCACCACAACCACGCGGTGGCTCGCGTGTTCGGCCGCGATCTCGTCCACCACGGCGCGCATCCTGGCGATCACGGCATCGGTGTCCTCGATGAAGTTGAAGGCCCCGTCTTCGCCGACCTCGAGCTCCATCTCGACCAACCGACTGTCCTGCCGTACGTCGCTGGTGATCGCGTGCGCCGTCTCGATGGCGCGACGGTAGGGGCTCGAATACACGGCGGCGTGCCTGACCCGCCTGACCCGTTCGGCGAGGCGTGCGGCCTGCTGCCGTCCGAGGGCGCTGAGCGGCGGATCCTCCGTGATGGTGAGGTCCTGATAGCAGTCGGCGTGGCGGACGAGCCAGATCTCGGTTACGCCCTCGACGCCGATCAAAAAGGCGGCTTCCAGGGATTCCATGGCCCGGGTCAGCTGCTCCGATCCGGCGGCCACGACTAACATTCGACCACATGCTCCGGGTTGCGGGCATCGTCGCCCTCCTCGTCCTGGCCGCCTGCGGTCAGACGAGCGCCACGACCGTGCCGTCTCCGTCGCCGGTGATCGCGCAGGGGAACTGGTCGCAGACTCTCACCTTCCAGGGTGAAGTTCCCGGCCAGATGACCGGTATCGTCCCCGACACCGCGGTCCAGCAGAGCGCCTGCACAGGGTCGCGCACCCACAACGGCGAGACGTGGTCGGACAGCTTTTTCGGCACCCTCGATTCGAGCGGGCAGGAGTGGCAGGTGATCTTCCTCATCGGCAACTTCCGCGGTCCGGGCACTTACGACAATGGAGACGTCAACGTCCAGCTGCAGACGCTCGACAACACGAAGGCCTGGCTGAACCTCGCCCCTGACAAAGTCGTCTTCATCGTCGACCACAGCCAGCAGTCGGGATCCGTGGACGCCATGCTCACCAACGCGACGTCGGGCAAGAGCGGCGCCGAGCGCATTACCGGCCGCTGGAACTGCAAAGGCTGATCGAAGGTGGAAGTTCGGTTTGACGGCCATTGCTTCGGGTGCGGACCGCTCAATCTCGAGGGTCTGCGGCTGAGCTTCACCCCTGGGCCGGACGGCTCGGTGGCCGAGTTCGAGGTGCCCGAGCGGTTCCAGAGCTGGGCCGGGATGGTGCACGGCGGAGTGATGGCGTTGATGCTGGACGAGGCGGTCGGCTGGGCGGCCTGGCATGCGGGGCATCCGGGCGTCACGGGCCGGCTGCAGGTGAGCTATCGCCGGCCGCTGCGCCTGCGGGAGCCGGTGCGGATCGTGGGGAAGGTGGAACGGGTCCGGCGCAGCCTTGTCTACGTTTCGGCTTTCATCGAGAACCGGGACGACGGTTCGCGCGTAGCCGACGCGACGGCGACCCTGATGGAAGCCAAAACGACCGTCGACCCGCTATAGAAAGCGGAGGCCAGCGGGGCGAAACCGGCCTTGTTAAGCGGCACAGGGTCCCTCGGGGTCGCATAAGCTCACTCGGATGTCCACGGTCATGATGCGGCGGATGCTCGGCACGATTCGAACTAACAACTGGTTGCGCATCGCCGTCATCGCCCTGGTCGTCTTGATCGCGGTGGCGATTTCCGCCGTCCTGGAAGGAGACCTGCCGGGCTTCGTCAGTGCAGGAACCAGGGGACTGCGCGCGTTCTTGCGCCACTACAGCTACCTACCAGGGTTTGGGTTGCTCTACATCGAGGAGTCCGGGATCCCGCTGCCCGCGCCCGGGGACGTGTTCGTCCTGTACGTGGGCGCGCACGTCCCCCGGAACCTCTTTTCCTATCTGGCCGCCTGGCTCGGACTCATCGTCGCGGTCGTGCTCGGGGCGACCAACCTGTTCTTCATCTCGAAGCGGTACGGGCGTCGCCTGGCGGAGGGCAGTTTCGGCGCCTACGTTCACTTGAGCCCGGAGCGGCTGACGCGGGCCGAGCGGTGGTTCAAGCGGTACGGTGTGCTGGCGATCATCTTCGGCCGTCACATCCCGGGCTTCCGGGTGCCGATCACGGTGGCCGCCGGGGTGTTCCGCGTCCGTTACCCCTTGTTCGCCGCGAGCGTCGCGATCTCGACGGCGATCTGGGCTGGGGTGGTGATCATCATCGGGATCAACTTCGGTAACCGGCTGGCTGAGTTTCTGAGGCTTCACAGCTACATGTACGCGGTGTGGGCTGCGATCGTGGTGGCCATCGTGGCCGGCCATTTCCTCAACCAGAGGCTGGAGAAGGCCCGGGGGCGCCCGGTCAGGGATCCGGCCGCCCGGTAGAATCGACACCTCGTCTCGCGAAGTCGGGGGCTGGCGCAGTTTGGCAGCGCGCACGGTTCGGGACCGTGAGGCCCCGGGTTCAAATCCCGGGCCCCCGACCAATTTCT
>Ga0307374_10005008_pt1 | contig 21712 bp, 26 predicted proteins | sample OX3MG_FD_202532 | JGI IMG/M metagenome (GOLD analysis project Ga0307374, IMG submission 202532) | Soil microbial communities from Risofladan, Vaasa, Finland - OX-3 | ecosystem: Environmental > Terrestrial > Soil > Coastal area > Acid sulfate soil | place: Finland: Risofladan, Vaasa | collected...
AGACCGCCATTCCCGGCCCGCTCAAGGCCTCTGTGTTTTCTCTCATGATGCGCGTCAATCCTTCCCCAGCGCTTCCTCAATCGACTCCCAACTCCTTCTTCACTGCGGGTAGCACCCGCGGATTGATTGAGACATGCAGCCCGTAAGCGCTCGTCTTGCGGATTAACCACCCCTGTCTCAGTAGTCGCTCCGCCGCCTTTTCTGCGTCCCCTCTCAGGTGACCAGGGAACCCGCGTGACGAGTTCTCAATGGCCGTGTGCCTGCCTCCGATGTATCCGTGGTAGAACAAATTCTTCAAGATCGCTTTCTCGAAGACGTCCATGTTGTCAGTATCGCCGGGGAGGATTAATGCACCGATACCATAGATGATACTTGTAGCATCATAAGCGATACTTATAAATAGACGCGCTGCCGTTGTCGGTCGAGCAGCCATGAGAACGTCGCATGAGAATCCCGGGCCCCTCCAGAGGCTTCTAGGAGACACCGGCGTCACGAGGATTCTGGATTTCCTGACGGTCTACCAGGAATTCGACTACTCGATGGCCGACGTGGCCCGAAACTCCGGTTTGGGAAAGATGACCGTGATACGGGCTTGGCCGACCTTGGAGAAGTACGGACTGGTCAGAGAGACCAGGAAAGAAGGCAAAGCCAAGATGTACCGGTTGAACGAGACGAAAGTCGCGAAGCTAGTTGAGACTCTTGCCCTGCAGATCGCAAGCGTGGACGCGGACCTACAGGCGAAGGGCGAGCCGCGAGAAATAGAGCCTATCGCCACTCGCTAGGTCGGCCTCAAAGGATTCTCCATCAGGAGCTCGTAACTCCATTCCCCACCGGCATCCCTGCACACCACACTGTTGATCGACAGGTCAACGGACACTCTTCGCCCTCCGATTAGTTTGACGTACTTGGCGGTCTTCGCGCCATAGATTCTCTCGTTCACGTGCGACGCCTTGGCCAAGCAGATTGGGGCGCAGTTCCTCATCCCCTTCTGCACCGACCAGCTCGCATCCTACAGCTTCGACACGAACCCTGGCGACATCGTTGCGCCCTATTCGCAGATGACGCCCGTCTACTGTGCGTTCGAGTCGCTCCCGAAGGGCTGAGGGCCTGCGCCGTTCGAGCGAGGTCGAAATCCCGTTTATTATGACCTCAAAGCGACTGTCGGCTGGACATGACAAACCCGTTGGTGGACATCCGCATCGTCGCCGCAATCACCGTCATCGGTGTCGGCATATTCGTGGCTGAGGAGATCCTCAGCTTCGTCATAAGGCGCATAGCGAGGAGGGCGGGGGCCGCCCCGACCGTCACGCGGGACATAGGGGCCACGATGAGGATCGTCGCGGTCGCCCTGGTGGTCTCCGATGTCCTGAGCTTCTCCGGCCTCTCGACCCTCTTCACGGGTCTGACGGTCTCCGCCGTCGTCGCGGTCGCCGTCTCGCTCGCCCTCCAGACCACCCTTGCCAACGTGATCTCGGGGCTGCTCCTGCTCAGCGACGGCGTCCTGCGCCTCAACGACACGATAGAATACGGCGGGGCGAAGGGAGAGGTGGTCCGGATAGGCCTGAGGAATACGTGGGTCAAGACCAAGGATGGCCACATCTCGGTCATCGGCAACACCTCACTTTCGGGCGGGCCCCTGATCAACCACACCGCCACAGAGCGCCTCTCGAAAAAGTACGCCTTCCCCACGGGCTAGGCGGCTCTGCCCTCACTCGGGCCTGAACTGGTACGTGGGGAGCGCGAGGTCGGTGATGTCGACGAAGATGCTCGCCACCCTCTCTAGGAGAGCGAGGAGGTCGACCATCATGCCCGTGGACGTCCCCTTCATCCCGACCATCCCCTTCGAGAGCTCGCCCAGCCGCTCGCGCATGGCGGCAACCTCGGAGTGAGTCCTCCTCGGCTGCACGCGCCCGCGCGCGAGGAACGAAGATATCGCGACGTCACCCATCTTCTCGAGCGTGTCGAGGAACTGCACGAGCCGGGAGGCCACGTCCTTGCCGAACTCCTCGCCGGCCGCGCGCTTGGAAAAGTCTGCGACCGCGTCACCGAGGCTCTCGAGGTAGCTTGCGAGGACACGGTAGTCCAGGCATTCTATGGGGGCTAGCCGGTACCTCTCAGCGACCTCCGGGTCTATCGTCGCGGTCCTGATGGTCCTCACTAGCAAGAAGTAGAGCCTGTCGACCTCGTCGTCCCTCTCCCCGACCTGCGCGAGAAGGGCGCGGTCATGCCTGGCGCCCTCCGCCGAGTCCCTGAGCATCCCGCTGATGAGGCTCGCCATCCTCCTGACTATCTTCTCGGGGTCGAGCACCGCCGGGTCAGGGAGGAACTGGAGCGTCATGTTCTTCGCGTCCTCGTCGACTATCTCGAGCCCTACGAGCCTCGTGACCGCGGCCTTGAGCCTCCCCCTGTCCTCCCGGGCGATCACCGTCCTCCCCTCGACGCGTATCGCGTTGCTCCCCATGAGGTAGGCACCCGTCACGTCGTTGGTCACGTAGCTCAGGCTCTCCCTCGGGTACTCTATCACGACCTCCTTGTCCTCGGGGCTCGCCCCCTTCTCCCCTATCGGCTTCACCATGAGCCTGCGCGCAGAGATCTCCTCCACCGCGACGCTCGAGCCCCTGACGATGCCGTTCTTCTTCGCCCAGCCCTTGGGGAGGGAGATCAGGACCGTTCCTCCGCCCATCTCGAGGACCTTCCGGGTGTCCATGAAATCTATAGAGTTCTCTAGATTATTTATAGATTATCTTGATAAATTCCGCCCTACATGGACGCCGTAGGCATGTTCCCAGCGACCGTGCGGCCCACCGCTGCAGGCAAGGTCGCGCTCATCGCGATTACCGCGGCCCTATACGCGGTCGCGAAAGGGCTCACCGCCTTCATCCCGACGCCCTTCGGGGTGGGGCAGTTCCTCCTCTTCATCTTCGTCCCGGCGTTCTTCGCCATCACGGGGGACACGCTCTCGGCGGCCACCGGCGCGGCGATAGGCACCTTCCTCGGCGACACCATCTTCCTCACGCCGCTGGGGCAGACCAACCCCGCGCTCTCACTCGTCTCGGGCGTCCCCGCGAACTTCGTCGCGTTCCTCCTTTACGGCTACCTCGTCAAGAGGTACCGGTCGTGGTCCGCGTTCATCTCGAGCACCGTCCTCTGCCTCACGCTGGGAAACCTCATCGCGGCGACCCTCGTCGTCGCGTTCGCGGCGAAGGTCTTCCTCCCTGCCTTCTCGAGCATCGTCGCCAAGTACGGCGTCGCGAGCCTCGTTCTCGGCTATACGCTGTTTTGGACCGGGACGATGGTCCCCGCGGTAGTCATCGCGATACCTCTGCTCCTCAGGGCGCTCAGACCGCTCGTGGGGCGCTCCAGCATCCTCTCCTACTACCCCGAGTGGTCCGACTACGAGGTGAGGCGCCTACTCCCTGCGGCAATCGGCTACGCCATCGCGTTCATCGTGATCGGGGTGGGGTTCTTCGTGCTCCAGTTCAACGTCCTACAGGGCTGGTCCGTCGTCGGGAGCTGGATTCTCGTCGCGGGAGTGGTCCTCGCGATCGTCGGCCCAGTCGCAGGCCTTTTAGCGGGGACCAAACGGCCGGGCTACTAGATGGAGCCGCGGACAGCCCTCGCGTTCGCCCCGGCGGTCATCTCGAACTTCTTCGCGATCCACACGGAGTCCCTCTCCAGCGAGCCGCCTGACTTCTCCCAGGCAGGGGCGACCGGAGGCGGGTTCACACTCTCGAAGGGGGTGTACACCCATGCGTGGCTCGTCAGAAGCGCCTCCCAGGCGATCTCCGTCGCCGTCAATGGCAACGCCAACTACCCGGCAGACACCACAAAGAAGGCGGTCGAGCTGCTCCTCGAAGCGGCCGGCGGTTCGCCCCACCTGGTCGAGCTCGTCCAGACGGTGGAGGTCCCGATAAAGGCGGGCTTCGGCAGCAGCTCTGCCTCTGCCCTCTCCGCGGTGATGGCGGTCGCGGCCGCCCTCGAGCTGCCCTTCAGCAAGGAGGAGGTGGCGTCCTTCGCGCACAAGGCCGAGATCATGCGGCACACAGGGCTCGGGACAGTCTCCTCCACCTACAAGTTCTCGGGCGCGGCGGTGATAACCAAGGCAGGCGGCCCAGGAGTGGCCAAGGTGGTGCGCGTTCCGGTGCCGCCCGGATTCCGCGTGGTGACCGCGTTCCTCTCGCTGAAGAGGGGCCATCTGCTCTCGTCGACTAGGATGCGCAACAAGGTCAACAGGCTAGGAGAGGTCGCCGTCGAGCAGGCCTCGGACTTCAAGCTCAAGAGCCTCCTGGCGGCGGGCCACGACTTCGCCGAGGGTCTCGGCCTGATGACGCAGGCGGTCAAGACCCTTGTCGCCGTCTCCCTGGAGGAGGGGGCGGTCGGGGCGAGCCAGAACATGCTAGGGAACGCCATGCACGCCGTCGTCCGAGACCAGGATTTCGAGAATGTCTTCGCGGCGCTTCAGTCCACTTCACGGGCTGCGAAGGTCGATTCCTTTCGGATCGGCGGAAGAACCGCCCACGTCCTGGCGGAATAATCTGCCGGATTTCCGTATGCTTAGGCTTATATCGCCTTCCCGCGGCAGTATTAGACAGTCGGAGTCCGCAGAATGGGTTATATTCGAAGGCTCGAAGTAAAGGGTTTCAAGTCCTTCGGCCCTCGCCCGCTCACAATCACGTTCGAACAGGGGCTGAACGTAGTCACGGGGCCCAACGGGAGCGGCAAGTCGAACATCGCGGACGCCATACTCTTCGCGCTCGGCGAGAACTCGCCGAGGGTGCTTAGGGCTGCTCAGGGGCGCCTTACAGGCCTGATCTACGACCCCAAGCGCGAAGCCGCGCAAGCGGCCCACCAAGCAACTGAAGGCGAGGGCCAACCCGCGGCCGCCAGCCGGGCTTTCCCCACGGAGGAGAGGCCATCCAGCTGCAGGGTGAGTCTCCAGATCGACAACACGGACAGGAAGATCCCGGTAGACACGGACCTCGTCACCCTCACCAGGGAGCTCAAGAACAACGGCGAGAACTCATACTACCTCAACGGGAAAAAGTCCACGAAGAGCATGATAGCGGACTTCCTCGAGGTCTCAGGCCTCTCGCCGAGCGGGCTCAACGTCATCCCGCAGGGAGCCGCCACGAGGGTGGCCGACCTCACCCCCGACGAGAAGAGGAAGATGTTAGAGGACGTCGTCGGGATATCGAAGTTCGACGACAAGAAGGCCGAGGCGCAGAAGCAGCTCTCGCAGGCCGACACGAAGCTGCAGATAGAGCTCGCCAGGACAGGGGAGATGAAGTCCCAGCTGGAGAGGCTCGAGGAGCAGAGGAACGACCTCGTCAGGTTCAACCAGCTCGAGGGGCAGCTGAGCTGGCTCAAGGCCGTCCAGACCTCGAAGAGAATAACCGAGCTACGAGAGAAGCTCAGTTCCAACAGGCGGATGGAGGGAGAGCTCACCCTCAAGCTCGAGGAGGTGCGGAAGAGGAAGGAGGAGTTCGAGTCGCGAATGGCCATAGCGACGACGGACAAGGAGAAGTTCATCATCGAGATAGTCCAGGGAGGGGGCGAAGGGCCGACAAGGCTCCGCGACGAACTGGAGTCCGTCAAGCTCCGCCGCGACCAGCTCACGTCCGAGCTCCAAAAGCGCGAGGAGAACATCAGGCGACTGGAGATGGAGACGATGCCCACTCTGCGCTCTTTCGTCGCTGAGCGGAAGAAGCAGGTGACCGCGGTGAACTCCACGGTCGAGTCCCTCTTCACCACGGAGGAGAAGCTCGAGGCGAGGAGGAAGGACCTGAGCGCCCAGCTGCAGGAGATCCTCGACTCTGAGGAGACGCTCCGGGCGACGATAGAGAGGAACAGGAAGCAGGGAGACAGGATCAGGGCGAAGCTAGTCAGCCTATCAGAGGAGATCGCGCCTGTCGGGCTAGAGATCAATGCCGTTCAGGCGAGCCTGGGGGCCGAGAGGAAGAGGGCCGAGGAGCTGGAGGCGAGGGTAAAGAACTTCTCCGAGCTCCTCGACAGGCTGGACAACAACTCGAAGCAACTCTTGGACCTCCAGACCAAGGAGACGGAGCAGCTCGCCGAGATCGACGACGACCTCACGGGGCTTGAAAAGGAGCGGAACCTGATCGAGCAGAACATCGGCGCCGCCAGCAAGGTGCTGGAGAAGGCCGCCGGCGAGGTCGCAACCCAGACCGCCAAGTCTGAGTTCACTGAGGAGCTCAACTCGGACCGAGTGGGCCACGGCAGGCTGAGGGAGCTCTGCGAGGGAGGCGGGATACCCGGCTACATAGGGTTGGTCAACCAGCTCGTGACATACCCCGCGCAGTACGCGAAGGCGTGCTCCGCAGTGATGGACACCTGGAGCAGCGCGTTCGTCGTCTCCGACGTCAGATCGATGACCGCCCTGATCAAGGCGGGAAAGAAGCTCAACATAAAGTCCTTCGCGATCATCCCGCTCTCTGAGGTGAGCGACGTCCGCCCTGTCTCGGTCTCGAGGTCGGCGGGGGTCATGGGCCCGCTCTCGGGCGTGCTGAAAGCGGACAAGCAATACCGGGGCCTCATGAACTTCATCGTCGGGGACACCGTGCTGGTGGAGTCGGAAGGGATCGCCTACATCCTCGCGTCGGAGGGATTCAAGACCGTGACGCCGGAGGGCGAGATCTTCGAGCTCGGCGGGAGGGCGTTCGCATTCGGGCTTCGGGACGCGCTCTCCAAGGTGCTCGAGGCACTCGAGGACATCGAGAACGTCGGAGAGGTCCAGGGGGCGGTCAAAGCGCTGAGGGCCGCGATAGACAAGAGGAAGACGCAGATGTCCTCCCTCGAGAACGACGACAGGACGCTCACGAAGGACCGCGTCAAGAAGATCGCCTCGGTCGCCGCGCTTAGGGCGGAGGCGGAGACGGTCGTCAGGCTCTCCAAGCGCTACAGGACGATGCACCGCTCAATCAACAGCGACTTCGAGTCCCAGACGAGGGCCGTGGAGAGGCTGCTGAGGCGCGAGGCCTCGCTCCAGCTCAAGCGGGACGCGATGTCCACAGAGATGAGCCTTCTAAAGGACGCCCTCGCGGAACAGGAGTCGCTCGGGCTCGACGGGCACATCGCGGAGATCGCGGGCGCGCGGAACGACCTCAACATCCAGCTCAGCGAGCTGTCCTCGAGGGTCTCGGAGTTCCACCTCTCCTACACGCGCGAGAAGGCTAACCTGGAACAGATGGTCATTCCCAACCTCGACCGAGTGAGGCAGGACCTGGAGGCGAGCGAGATGCAGTACGAGGCGGACAGGCAGTTCGTCCAGGCCTCGAGGAAGGAGCTCACGGATCTCAACCACAGGTTCGCTGACCTCGACGCCCAGCTCTCGAAGGTGCTCGACTCCTCCACCAACAGCAGGCCGGTCCTCGAGGAGTTCGACAACAAGATCAGGCGCCTGAAGGAGGAGGCGGGCGCGGCGGAGCGCTCTGCCTTCAACACCGAGAAGGAGATATTCACACTTCAGCAAGGAGCGATATCGATTCAAGACAAGGTCGCCGAGCAGCTGAGCAGTCTCAGGTTCTACGGCTACGACGAGGTCCTGGCGCTCTTCGAGGGGAGCGACCACCTCCTCTCCCAGGTGGAGTTCGAGCACGAGGGCCTGGCGAGGACGGTCAACAAGAGCTCCGAGAGGGACTACGCGGTCGTCTACGACAGCTACAGGAACCTCTCCCAGAGGATAAACGAGCTCGAGCAGGAGAGGAACTCCATCGTGAGGTTCATCGAGAGCGTCGACTCCGAGAAGAGGAAGGTCTTCGCGTCCGCCTTCGAGACCATCAACCGGGAGTTCGCGCTCACCTTCAAGACTCTGACCCAGGGAGACGCCTGGCTCGAGCTCGAGAACAAGGAGGAGGTATTCACGGGCGGGATCTACATGATGGCGAGCTTCAGGGGCAAGCCCGCGTGGGAGTCCTCCTCCATGTCGGGAGGGGAAAAGTCCGTCACGGCCGTGGGCCTTATTCTTGCGATACAGAAGGTCAACCCCCACCCCTTCTACCTCTTCGACGAGATCGACCAGAACCTCGACCAGGCGAACTCGCAGAGCCTCGCCAGTTTCTTCAAGGAGAGGTCGCAAGACTCGCAGATCATCGTCGTCTCCCTCAAGGACACCATGGTGGCAGGCAGCGGGGTGGCCTACGGGGTGTACAACGTCGCGGGTATATCGAGGATAGTCCGCGCGAAGATGGAGGTGCAGGTCAAGAGTGGTTGAAGGCGGCATCCTGGCCAGGCCACCGCTGAACCTCCTCATCGACCCCAACGCAGCGAAGAGGAAGAGCCCGTGGGAGATACACATCTCCGAACTCCTCGACATGTTCCTCGAGGCGATTCTAAAATCGGAGTTCCTCGACCTGCGCGCCGCGGGCACTGCGGCGCTGACCTCCGCGACCATCTATAGGTTCAAGGTCGAGTCCCTCTTCCTCTTCGAAAAGCTACAGCGTGAGAGGAGGATCATGGACGCGGTCGAGCCGCCGCAGATCGTCGTCATGCCGTTCAGGTACGAGGTCTACTCGACCACCGTCGACGAGCTCTTCGACTCGCTAACCAAGATCCTCGAGGAGATAGTCCACAACGACAGGGAGGAGAGCACCGTCTCGCCGTCCCTTCTCGAGGAAGGCACTCCGCCCAACCCCGAAGACTACCTGATCACCATCCTCTCGAATCTCCAGGCCTTCCAGCGAGTCCTGAGAGAGCGCATCGGCGCCATGGGAAGGATCAAGTTCTCCGACCTCATCGCTGGGATGCCGGTGCTGGAGGCAGCGCGCACCTTCATCCTCCTGCTCTTCGCCGCGAGCAACGGGACCGTCGTCCTGGATCAGGAGGGCGAGGACGACCTCCTAGTGATACTGGTGGGCTGAGGGCGGAGATGAGCGAGCCCCCGCAGCAGGAGCAGGCGCAGCAGCCAGAGCAAGCAGGCCGTCCCAAGGTCAGCGACGAAGAGATCAGGGCGAGGATAGAGGCGGCCCTCTACTCGTCGGGGAGGGCGCTCGACGCCGAGCTGCTCGCAAAGGCGGCGGGCATCTCATCCAAGAAGAGGGCGATGGACGAGGCCAAGGCCATTCAGTCGAGGATGAAGTCGATGCTGTCCGCTATAGAGGTCGTGGAGTACCCCGGGCAGAGGTTCGCGATGCAACTCAAGGCCGAGTACACCAACGTCGCGAGGAAGTTCGCGACAAAGCCCCTGCTCTCAAAGGCCGCCCTGAGGACCCTCTCGTTCATCGCCTACTTCCAGCCCATCTCGAGCGCCGACCTCGCCCTGAGGAGGGGTTCCCAGGCCTACGACCACCTGAAGGACCTCGAAGAGGTGGGGTTCCTCGTATGGGAGAGGAAGGGGAGGTCGAAGCTCTACAGGACCACCATCGAGTTCTCAGAGTACTTCGGGCTCAGCGTCGACCCCCAGACCCTGAAGCACCAGCTCGAGCGGCGCGCCCTCATCCTGAGATAGCCCAAGGATGGAAGCCTTCCCCGTGGAGGCTACGGGGGAGTTTCCCAAAAGGTCAAGCCAAAGCTCCATGCCTTCAAAACACGGGACGGTGGCATTTGGGGAGTCCTTCCAGGGAAAACACTCCGACTACCAAGCGCAATTTCAGCCGAGGTGTTCTCGCGGCATTAGCCTTTGTCATCTTTATGGAATACGGCTTCGGCCTGACATTCAGATTCATATTCCCTGACCTTCCCGTGGCGACGCTCGACGAGCTGTATTGGATCACCTTCGCCATAGCCATGGTCGGAGCCTTCGTAATCTACCGGTATCTTCCAGATTCGAAGAAGCCTGCGTTTTGACCTCTCGCAGCAGGTGAGGGAGTCCTCGCGAAGAAAGGCTTAACACCCTCCCCCGGCGGGAGTCGCCAGAACGCGACTTGGTCAAGGCAGTAGAGAACCTGAGGAAGAGGAAGCTCACCGGCGGCAAGAGGCGGCAGTTCCGGGGACGGAAGGCGTGCGAGGCCGACGACTACGCCTTCGAGACAGCGGTCGGCGAGACAGTCAGCTCCCCCAAGCGCACAAGGGGCGGGACGCTGAACTTCGGCCTCCGCTACGCCAACAAGGCCAACGTCTTCGACCCATCGACCAGCAAGACGGTGAAGACGGACATACTGCGAGTCACCGCGAACCCAGCGAACAGGGAATACGAGAGGAGAGGCGTCATTACGCGAGGCGCCACGATTGAGACCAAGCTTGGCAAGGCCCGGGTAACCTCCAAGCCGAGCGACGACGGCGTGGTCAACGGCGTCCTGATAAAGTAAGAAGGAAACGCTATATCACTCGCGCCGCGCGGGGCGTCCAAGTCGAGCAAGGGTTGGGCGAATCTGTTTGAAGGAATACGAGCGCTTTGTCGTGTGGCTCGACTACATCGACTCCGAGAGGAAGCGGGCCGAGGGGCGGCGAATCCCGCTGAACTCTTGCGTGCGCGCCCCGACCCTCGACGAGATGTCGCAGGCGTGCAAGAGGCTGAACATCGACGCCCAGCCGCAGAAGGCGTTCTATCCCAAGTCTTCGCGCCGTCAGTCTGGATACGTCTCGATAAAGAAAACGGGACGAAAACAGCAGGTTATCATGGCAATAGCCCGGGAATTGTCAAGAATCAGGGGCTCACAGCCAAAGAAAGTTTAAAGGCAACCTTTGGGCTTTAACGAAGCTATATGCAGGAAATCGGCGAAGTTCTACACAGAGCTAAAAGCGGCAGGCTGATTATCCGTATGAAAGGAAGAGTCGATCCCGGTACGGTCCTATTGGACTCGAAAGGCCGAAATGCGGCGAAGGTCGTCGAGCTGATAGGTCCGGTCTCGAGTCCGTACGCCTCAGCGGCGCCGGCGTCAGACCGCTCGGACACGGGGAAAGAAGGCAAGAAGCTCTTCCTCGGGTGAAGCCGAAAAGTGTGGGACCCAAAGGCCGACGGCGAACTCTACCGTACATATTGCCCCAACTGCGGCGACAGGCTAATCGGCGACTCTGAGAAGGGCGAGCAGGTCTGCCAGGCCTGCGGCTACGTAGCGGCCGCGGGAGCCGACGAAGGGCCTGAATGGAAGGCGATCGACCTCGAAGAGAAGAGCAAGCGAGTGAGGGTCGGCTCGCCCACGACGCTCACCCTCCACGACCTCGGCCTCTCCACCGACATCGGGTCCGACATGCGCGACTCGCACGGCAAGTACCTCGACCCCACGATGCGAGCGACCGTGGAGAAGATGAGGAAGTGGCAGAGCCGCGTCAGGACGATCAACAGCCAGGAGAGGGGACTCTCGATAGTGCTCTCGAAGATCACGGAGGTGTGCGACAACCTCAACCTGCCGCGAAACGTCGCCGAGACCGCCGCACACATCTATAGGACCTCCGTGAAGCTTAAGGTCGCAAAATCAAAATCCATCATGGGGATGACCGCGGCGACCGTGTACCTCGCGTGCAGGAAGTGCGGGGTGAGCAGGACCCTCAAGGAAGTAGCTAGGGCGTCAGGGATAGAGAAGGGATCGGTAGCGAAATACTACAGGCTCATACTGAAGGACGTCGAGAAAGAGTACGTCCCCCCCGCCTCAGTGGAGAAGCACATCTCGAAGCTGGTCAACCTCGCTAAGATCGACCCTCGAGTCGAGCACCTCGCGTTGCTGCTCTCGCGCATGACCAACGACTCGAAGATCTCGAGCGGCAAGGCACCCGCGGGGCTAGCAGCGGCCTACGTCTACATGTCCTCCGTCATGAGGGGAGACCATCTCCCTCAACGCGAGGTCGCTGAGTTCGCGGAAGTGACGGAGGTCACCGTCAGGAACAGGTGCCGAGAGCTGCTGGACAATTACATTATAAGGCAGAGGATAGGGTCGACGGAATAGTTGGCAAAGGGCGAGAAGGGCAAGAGCAACAAGACCGCGAAGAAGGCAGCGGCCAAGGCTCCCCCAACCGAGAAACCGGAAGCAAAGCCGGTAGAGAAGAAGGCCAAGCCTCTGCCGAGGACCGAGAAGACGGAGGAGGAGCTGGTCGACCTCACCTCACGGGTCTACAAGCTGGTCGTTGAGAGGGGCAAAGACGGCGTCCTCCAGAGCGAGATCTGGAAGGAGCTCGGGCTAACCAGCAGGGACGGCTCGAGGCTCGCGATCAGGCTGGAGAAACGCGGGATGATCAGGCGTGTGAAGGTGCTAGACGACGGCCGGTGGACGTACAAGCTGACGCCGCTGCGCCTCCCCGCGAACATCTCGTCCATGGAATCGGCGCCGTGTATCGTCTGCCCCGTCGAGTCCAAGTGTTCTGTAACGACAGACATCAACCCTCTGACCTGCCCGCTGATAGGGCCGTGGGTGATGAAGGAATTCGCCGCCTCCAAGGTCCTGGAAGTCGCGCCCCCGGTAGTCTAGTTCACGATGAGGCTCGAGGAAGCGAAGCGAGACCAGTACAGACGGCTCGCAAGGGAAGAGGGATACAAGAGCAGGGCGGCCTACAAGCTTCTCGAGAACGTAAGGAAGTACCAGCTCATCAAGAGGGGCGACGTGGTCATCGACTTCGGTGCGGCCCCGGGCGGGTGGCTCCAGGTAGCTTCCGAGGCCGCGGGCGACTCGGGGCTGGTCGTCGGGGTCGACCTAGAGCCCGTGGACCTGAGCGAGCCGAACCTCGTCACCATCCAGTCCGACGTCAAGTCTCCCGAGCTCGCCGTCAAGCTAGAGAAGGCGCTCCCTAGGAAGGCGGACGTCGTCCTCTCAGACCTCTCACCCCAGGTGATGGGCACCTGGGACCTCGACCACTACAGGCAGATAGACCTCACGATGGCCGCCGCGGCGCTCATGGGTGGGTTCCTCCGCAAGGGGGGCAACGCGATGTTCAAGGTATTCGATGGCGAGAGGTTCGGGGAGACGAGAGCGCTCCTCTCGAAGCAGTTCCAGAAGGTCCAGATAACCAAGCCAAAGGCGAGCAGGAAGGGCAGCGCCGAGCTCTACCTGGTCTGCTTCGGCTTTCTCTGACGATGCGGAGCGCTGGTTAGGGGGCCGACTGCCTGACGGCGGCGAGCACTTCGCGATAGGGCGCGTCCGTCTTCAGGCCCGACGACCCGAACGGCTGTCGCATGGCCGACCTCCCCGAGGCTATCAGCAGGTCGACGACCTTCTGGAACCTGACCGAGGAGACCTTCTCCCTAGAGGTGATCACCTCCAAGGAATAGCCGAATGGAGGGAACCCGTTGGCGCCGTCGAGCGCGCCCAGCGCCTCTGCCCCGCCCCTCCACCCCATCTCCGAGCAGTGCTTCGCAGCCTTGGCGACCAACTTCTCGTCTACGAGCATGCCCACCCACATGGGCCCCGTGCACCTCGCCTTCCCGCCGCAGTCCGGGCACGCCGTGGCATAGTCCGCCGTCACTGCGTCCTGGTGGCACGCGCCGCACGACAAGACGTATCCAGTGCCCTTGAGAGACCGGTCAGACTTCGCCGCCCCTCGCGCGACCCGGAAGTAGATGCGCATGTAGTGGAGCGTGCTGTGTGCGGCCACGGGCTCGATGCCGGTGTCGACGAGGCCCCCGACCCGGGCGCAGAAGCCGAGGAGGACGCGTATCCCCGCCTCGTGGGCGAACTCGCCCTTGACGACTCGGGCCCCGTACCTCCTGAGCGCGACCGTAGGATACACCCCGCAGAGCGTCGCTGTGTCCGTGGCCGTGATTGAGACAATCGCACCGTCGTCGGCCGCCGTCAGCGCCCCCTGGACGTAGGGCGCGGGAGTCCCGAACGGGTCGATGTCGACGGCGTCGAACCTCTCTAGCCTCCCGAACCGTGAGTGCAGGTATGCGTTCGACTCCTCGTGGACCAGCTCGCACCTCGAATCGACCCCGTTCCTCTTCGCGTTCTTCCTCGCTATCGCCAGGGAGGTCTCGTTGAACTCGACTAGCGTCACCTCCACATTCTCTGAGACCTCGTTCGCTACTCTCACGCCTCTCGCCCCCGTCCCGGCGAGCGCGTCGAGGAACTTGCGGGGCCTCGTCGCCACCGCGATGGCGACCGAGACGTCGCGGTTGACCCTCGCCGCGGGGTTGAAGAACGCGGGGAACGTCTTCGGGTCCTTGAGGCGCAGGCTCTCCGCGGGGACGAAGAGATCTGTCGACCCCTCGCGAGTGAGGGCGAGCTTCGGGAGCACGAAGCCGGACTCCTCTACGAAGCATTTAAGCGGAGTCCGAGAGCCTCGAGCCGAACTTGTCTTCCCCTCCAACGAGAATCTGGCTGGTCACCGGCCCTCCGGGGATAGGCAAGTCAACGCTCGTCTCCAAGGTGGTCTTCGCCGTCAGGTCGAAGGGGCACGGCGTCGGCGGCTGCCTGACTAGGGAGGTAAGGAAGGGGAGGGAGCGCATCGGGTTCAGGCTCATCGACCTTCTAAGCGGGAACGAGGCGGATCTGGCCTCCGTGAGCGGTCTTGGCCCCAGGGTGGGCAAGTACCGCGTCAACATCACGAACCTCTCGACCCTGGGGGCGGGGTCCCTGCTCCGAGCTGCCGAGGTCGCTGACTTCATCGTCATCGACGAGGTCGGCCCGATGGAGCTGACGAGTCCTGAGTTCAGGAAGGGCGTCAAGGCCTGCCTCGCCTCAGGCAAGCCGATGCTCGTCGTGCTCCACGAGAGCATGAAGGACACCCTCATGAAGGAGATAACCGAGCAGCCCAACAGCGAGCTGGTCGAGCTGACGCTCCACAACAGGGAGGGCGTCTCTGAGCAGCTCCCTGCGGAGATTGCCTCAAGGCTTGGATAGCGGACCCCGCAAAGGCACGCTCCTCGGTGGCGTTGCTGTGTTTGGTCGACTTCAGCTCCTGCCATCTGCGCCGAAATAGGCCCCTGACTTTTCTATTCGCGAGACCTCAGGCCAAGACTTGGCGCGGACGATGGGGCTCTGGCTGGCAGAAGGGGACCGCAAAACTTTGCGGGAAGTCACCTTCACCGACAATGACTCGAAACTCATGGCCTTCTTTCGCCTTGTTCTTTGGACGCGTTTTGGGCCACGTCTCCTGGAAGCCGACTTTTCGGTCCGACCGATGGTTTTAGCAATCTCGGACAGTCGCCGAGGCCACGAGAGCGCTTTGAGTACTTGCGGAGCTGACTAGGCTCGGTCTTGTCGAGAAAGCAAACTCTAATTGGCGAGCAATCGAGGTATCAGAGCGGGTGATTGTCAAATAACGCTCATCGGTGGGGTCGATGAGGCCGGGAGAGAGCGCGACGAAAAGTCGGCTCCCCGCGAGGCTGCGTACTCGGCCCACTCACGGTCGCAGGCGTCTCAATAGAATCATCGCGGCTCGAGGAGCTCGCCGAGCTCGGCGTCAAGGACTCGAAGCTCCTCTCGCCAGGCCAGCGTGACGCGCTCTACCCTGAGATCCTGAAGATATGCAAGGGCGTGGAGGTCTCGCGCATACCCCCGAAGATGATCGACCGGTACGTGAACCGGGGGAAGAAGTACAGGAGGCTCAACTACCTGGAGACCATCCACATGGCCAAGGTCATCGACGCGCTCGGCGTCGACGAGGTCTTCGTGGACGCCCCAGACGCCAACCCGGTGAGGTTCAAGGCCGAGCTGGAGGACCTCCTCTCGTGCAGGCCGAGGATCGTCGCCGAGCACAAGGCCGACGTCAACTACGCGGTCGTCTCCGCGGCGTCCATAGTTGCGAAGGTCGAGAGGGACCGCGACGTCGCTGAGCTCAGGGCGCTCCACGGAGACTTTGGGTCCGGCTACCCCTCCGACCCGGACACGATAGCCTTCCTCGAGTCGTGGATGAAGAGCAAAAGCTCGCAGCCCGAGTTCGCGCGAAAGAGCTGGAAGACCTGGAACAGGATAGCGGTCTTCGCTACTCTCGACTAGTCACGGCATCTTCGCGGAGACCAGCGCGTGGTCCTTGTCGAAGGGGTGTAGGTCGATGACGCTCTCAACAGCGAAGCCCGCGTCCCTCAGCTTCTGCGCCTCCTCCTTGAAGACCAGCTTGGGCTCCTTTAGCTGGTCGATGCTCCTGGCCTTCACGACCAGGAGGAGCCTCCCGCCCTTCTTCAGGTGCCTCTTCGCGTTCGCTATCGCGATCTCGGTCTGGTCCCTCTGCGCGATGTCGCAGTAGACCACGTCCATCTTCCCGAACTCGCCGAACCTCTCTGTCTCCCTCGCGTCGGAGATGTAGGGGATGACGTTCTCCCTCGCCTTCGCCACCTTCTCGAGGAACTCCCTTCCCACGCGGGCGGACATCTCGACCCCGACCACCAGCCCCTCACTCCCGACGATGTCGGAGACGTGCGAGGCCGTCGTGCCTGTCGAGGCGCCGAGGTAGAGCACCTTGTCGCCCGCCCTGATTATGTCGGGGTCCAGCTCGCCCTTTAGGATCGCCCCGGCGAGCTTGCTCCGGTAGGGGTCCCAGGCGCGGTACTCGCTGCCTTGGATTCTCAGAAGCTCCTCGTCGTAGACCCTATTCCCTGGGACGAGGTTTCTTGTAAAGGCGCCTCTCCTTCCCGCCCGCCGTCCTCCTCCCCCCCTCCCTCCTTCCATAACGAGGACGTTGCTGGTCATTGCGCCGGAACTCTCTTCGTTGTTCCGGATGCGGCGGCGGTGGCTCCTTATACTTTATCTTGACAGACTCCCTTATCTTATTCTCATCACTCTCGTCGCTTAGGGGGGATACTCACGGTGTTGCAACAATCATGAACGGTCGTTGAGATAATTTATGTCGGACCGCGCTAGTCGATGGTGTCTTGCAGGCGGCGCTGCTGTCGATGATGTGAAGTCCGAGGCACCGCAGGGACGGCTCACGCCGTCGGTGCCATTCTCACTTTTGGGAATCGCCCCGTAGCTTAAGTGCGGAACCCCCCATTCCCCGCAAAGGGTTGGAACACCGAAGCAACGACCGGGAACTCTGCCGCAACTCTCGTTGCGGAGCATGCCGGCGTTGAGCGCTTAGACATGCACCCATTGGACTTTTCGCTCGATGCCGTGATGGTTGCCGCCACGCTTGGAATAGCGGTCTATGCCTTCCTTCAAAGGAATAGATTCAAGGATGGGATGGCGACAGGCTGGCACTTCATCGCGCCTGCAATGGCGATCTACGCGCTTTCATGGATTGAGCACGCCATCAATGACATTTTCCCGTTCGACCCCAGGGGCGACATACAACTTCTCCTCGAATTGGTCTTTGCATTGCTGCTCTTCTACGGATTCCTTCAGTTAGACAGATTCTGGCGTAACAAGGCCACTCCCTGAAGGGGAGTGTCTTGGATCATCTCGACCGGCCGAAGGGAATGGACAAGGGCGACTATTCGCGCATAGTCAAGGAAGCCCTGGAGGGCATGCTGGGTGCGCCGGGGGCCCAGGCGGTGCTCTTCTACATCGGGGAGCCTGACCCTGCCACTTTTGAAAACAAACTGAGAGGCCTCTTTGGGCTGGGGGCCGACACGATAATGAGTCAGATACTCAACAAACTAGCCAGGTGACGCGATAACAATCGAATCCAGAAGTCTACCCTCTTGAGGTTCGGGTTCTGTGGTCACGTCGGCGATGTAGGACTTGGCTGGGTCTTGCGCTAGTATCGCTTCTGCCCTTGCGTTCTTGGCTTGCCTCTGCCAGGAGTGCGGCCGGGGCGTGAACGGAAGGTGTCTCTGCGGGGACGCTGCTCCCGGCGCTCTTGTTGCCTCTGATTGGACTCCCATCTCTGAGGCGGGGCTTGGTATTTTATCTTGATCTCCTTGAGCCTCTTCTCGAACAGGCCCGTCAGCTCTTCCGCCTTGGTCCCACGGTAAAAGTCGATGCGGGCGGCGATGGCGATCTTGTTGGCGAGGGTCCTGGCGATCTTCCCCCGCTGCCACTTTGGCGCCATATGAACGGCCTCGTGCTGGAAGAGGATGCCGTGCTTTGGCGGCCTCGAGCCCGTCCTGATGGCCCTGAACAGAGCCTTCTCGGCTCCGAGCACCTGGATGGTGCTCGCTGGCAGCCTGGCCATCCTCTCGAGCCCTCCCGCCCTCGCGATGAGCCTCGCGCCTATCGTCGCGCCCGCGACCTGGGTGATGTTGGGCGCGATCTTGTTCATGGTCGAATCCACCGCCTCGGCCAGCTTCTCCCTCTCGGCGGCCGTCTTGACGGCAAGCTCCGCCAGGCCAGCGATGCGGCGCATGTCCTTCTCCGAGATGGTCCCTCCCTTCGACTTCTCGGAGGCCAGCATGATCGCCTCGGCCTTCTTGCCGCCGAACCCCTGCTTCTCCAAGGTCTCCTCGTCGAAGGTCCCGCGCCTGCCTATCTCGATTATCAGTTTCGCGAGGGCGACGTTGTCCTTCAGGATGTCCTGAAGCTCAGGGAAGTGGAGGCTGTACCACTCCATCGTCCTCTCCGTGGTGATGTTGAGGAAGCGGTCGAGCTCGTCGAGGGCCTGGATCGCGTTGACCAGGTGGAGGTCCTCCTTCGACGACGCCTCGCTGACCTCTTGCTCCGCGGCCGCGATGGCGCGGGCCCTCGCCTCCCCGAGCGCACCCCCAACCCCACCGGAGAGGCCTGCCTTGGCGATTATCGCGACCTTCCGGGATTCGAGGTCGTCTCGCTCGTCGTCCGTTATTATCGACGTCTCTATCCCGAACTCCTCCATCTTCTCCTTCGCGGGCATGCTCGAGACCTTCATCCGCGAGATTCCCTTGCGCTTGACCGCCTCCGCGACCTTGCGGAGCTTCTCCGTCCTCTCCTGCCCCTTCTCGGCCCTCTCCGAGACGAGGACGTCGTCCCCCTGGACGACTATGAAACCTGCCTCGGTCTCGTAGAGGATCGGCTCCGGCAACAAAAATTCGATTCGAGCATCCGCGGGGCACGGATAAAGGTTATCGCTGGTCTTGGAGCTCGCGAGGTCAGTTGGTCACCGTCATGGTGACGTTGTTCGACCGCGCCGTCGTGCCATCAGCGAACGTCACGACCGCGTACGCGTGGTTGACGCCTAGGTCGGCAGGGTCCGCTGGACCAGAGTCAATCACGTAGGTGTAGTGGGTCGTCGTCACATTCCACGCGAGCTCACCGTACGCGCGGTTGCTGAACACCTGGTGAACCGAGACCGGGTTAGTCGTGTCCGGCACGGTGATGGAGAGCAGCAGCTCCTGCCCCAGCGTATAGGTGACGTTCGTCACGAGGCTCCCATTTGCTTCGATGGCTCTGGCCACCACAATCGTGGATGCGAATTTTGCGACTCTCGAGCCGGAGGGGTGGCTGGTCGGCCCGAGGGCTGCGCTCAGAGCTATCGCTCCCGCGATGACAAGGACGGCGATCGCCGCGACCGTCGCCTTCCCGATGGCTCCCCTGGATCGCAAGGCACTTCGTCGGAAATCCATCGTCGGCAGGCCCTGAGCCTGCCCAGCCTTAAATAGCCGACCTGCCGCCCTCATCGATACAGGAGTGTAGACGCACGCCAACACACGGTTCGCTTACAAAGGCAGGCAAGGTCCGCTCGCAGACCCCGAAGATCGAAGGGAAGCCCCACAAGGGGAAGATCCCAAAGGTCCGGAACACGCGGACATACATCAAGAGATTTACTCTAAAGAGAAAGCCTGGGCAGAATTGGAGACTCTAGGCGCTCCATCTCCTACGGCCGGCGAGTCGGCCGCCATCGCTTCGTTGGTCAGCTCCATCCTCTCGGGGGAGATAGCGTCCCGCCACCAACTGGAGCGGGCCAAGAAGGAGGCGGCGAAGCGCTACCACCTGGACAAGTTCCTCACGAACTCGCAGATCTACCTGGCACTATCGCCCGAGGAGCGCGCCGGGAGGAAGGAGATATTCCGGGTCCATCCGCGCAGGAGCGCGTCGGGGATAGTGATCGTCACAGTCTTCACGTCCCCGGCGAGCTGCCCTCACGGGACCTGCGTCTACTGCCCGGGAGGCCCGTCGATGGGCACCCCACAGAGCTACGTCCCCGACGGCCCGAGCATGCGCGGGGCGAGAGGAGTGGGGTTCGACCCCCACCTCCAGGCCCAGAAGATGCTGAGAAAGTACCTCGACAGGGGGCACGAGGCCTCGAAGGTCGAGCTGATGGTCGAGGGCGGGACGTTCCTCGCGATGCCCCGCGACTACCAGGAGTGGTTCATCAAGGGGGCTTTCGACGGCCTGAACTGCGCGAAATCTCCATCGGCCTCGCTCGAGCAGGCTCACACCGTCAACGAGTTGGCTGAGTACCGCTCGGTCGGCCTCACCATAGAGACCAAGCCCGACTGGTGCCGCCCCGAGCACGTCGACATGCTGCTCTCTTACGGGGTCACCAAGGTCGAGATAGGGGTCCAGGCGCTGAGGGACGCGATACTCGCGAGGAGCAACCGGGGCCACTCCGTGCAGGACACGCTCGACGCGTTCCAGGCAGCGCGCGACGCGGGACTGAAGGTGGCGGCCCACATGATGCCGGGGCTTCCCGGCTCCAACCCCGAGGACGACCTCGCCGACCTCCTTCGGCTCTTCGAGGACGAGTCTCTTCGTCCGGACATGATGAAGCTCTACCCGACGACCGTGGTCAGGGGGACGGCTCTGGCGAAGATGTGCGAGGCTGGGCTCTACGAGCCCTACGACCTCGAGACCGTAGTCAGGCTAATCGCCGAGATGAAGGTGCACGTCCCGCCCTGGCACAGGATAATGCGCATACAGAGGGAGATACCCGAGGCCGACATCACCGCTGGGAACAAGGCGGGGAACCTGAGGGAGCTCGTCCTAGCCAGAGTGAAGCAGAACGGCCACTCCTGCGGTTGCATAAGGTGCAGGGAGGTGGCGATGGACTCGCCGTCGGACATCCGGGATGGAGAAGAGGGCGACCTCGTCCTGCGGCGCGAGAGCTACGCCGCCTCCGGCGGGACGGAGGTCTTCTGCACGTACGAGTACGAGAAGACGGGGAAGCTCGCCGGGTTCGTCAGGATGCGGTCGACCTCGGGGAAGGCGCACCGAGCCGAGCTGCGTGGCAATGCGTGCATCATAAGGGAGCTCAAGGTGTACGGGAGGGTCGTCTCCGTCGGCTCCAGGGACGAGCAGGCGTTCCAACACAGGGGGTTGGGCCGCTCGCTGCTGGAGGCGATGGAGAGGGAGGCGAGGGAAGGCTTCGATGCGCACACGCTCCTCGTCATGAGCGCCGTGGGCACGAGGAACTACTACAGGAAGTTCGGCTACGAGAGGTCCGGGCCGTACATGGCAAGGAAGCTCGCGCCTTAGCGCCTAAAATAACCCGCAGGGGCCACCTTCGCGCGGTGATCATCAGCAACTGCAGGTTCGCCGACGACGTCCTCTACGACACGGCCTCGAACACCTGGGTCCGCTTCAACGAGGACGGCACCGCGACCGTGGGAATCAACACGATACTCGCCTGGCTCGGCGGCCCAATCGACTCGCTCTCGTTCAAGCCCGTCGGGGCCGTCGTCGAGCAAGGGAGGGCCCTCGGCGCGGTCGAAAGCCCGCGCCACTTCGACACGGTCAGGAGCCCGATCACGGGCAAGATCCTCGAGATGAATGAGGCCCTCGCCGGGAACCCGCGGCTGCTCAACCGCGACCCATACGGCGACGGGTGGTTCGCGAAGCTGGAGCCTCTCAAGAGGCAGCAGGAGATAGCGACGGTGAAATCCCCCGCGATGGCGAGGGACGAACTCCAGGCGAGGATCGCAGAGCTGAAGATACGCTGCTTCGCGGAGTTCCCCGACAACGAAATGTATGAGATAGGCACCGAATGCTCTGCCGTCCTCGTCAGGCTCGATGAGCTCCTCTCTCACTCCCCCACGGGCACC
>Ga0307374_10005009_pt1 | contig 21712 bp, 22 predicted proteins | sample OX3MG_FD_202532 | JGI IMG/M metagenome (GOLD analysis project Ga0307374, IMG submission 202532) | Soil microbial communities from Risofladan, Vaasa, Finland - OX-3 | ecosystem: Environmental > Terrestrial > Soil > Coastal area > Acid sulfate soil | place: Finland: Risofladan, Vaasa | collected...
CTTGGATGACGGAGTCGAGCAGCGCCCAGCGGCTGTAAAGGACGAACGACGGGGAAGCGGCCAAGAGCAGACAGGATGCTGCCGCCGCCAAATCCCCGTAAAACCGCCGGGCCAGAACGGCCGTCAGCCACAGCGCCGGCAAGGCTTCCAAAAAACCGCGCCAAAAAGCCATCCGGGCCTCCGTTCCAAATATGAGGGCGAAAGGAAGAGAAACAAGCGAGTCGCCCGGCAAATTGGCGAACCATGACGAAGGGCGCAGCGCCTGCAAAGCGGCGCCTAATCGCATCTGCTTGAGTTGGGCGGCGATCGCCCAGGTGATGGAGTCTAATCGGTGCGTGTCTATATCAAGGGGGACGGTCCGCAGGATCAGATAAAAAATGAAAAAGACGGCGCTCGCGGCGAAGCAAGCCAGCCAGGCCGCCTTGGACGCGCGGAACTTGATCATCGGCCGGGAATCGGCGCTGAAAACCGCAGGGTCTGTCCCGGGGAAAGCTTTTCCCGCGCTGAGGTTCCCGCGGGAACCTCCAAGACGTATTGGCAAACCGCTCCGGATTTGGCCGTTTGCGCTTTGGTCATCCCCGGCGTCCACGGCTTCATGTTCCGGGCTATCCGCACGATTCTTTTATGGGCGTCGATGAAGATCATGTCGAGGCCGACCCAAGTATGCCACATCCAAAACCCCCGGAATTTCATCCCGGGAAAAACGAACAGCATGCCGTAATTCTTCGGCAGGCTTTTCCGGCCGGTCAGGCCGATGTCGTACCACTCGCGGGGATTGCCGGCGATGTCCACGCGGATGCGGCGGCCGTCGGGAAACCGCAGCAAGGCCTGCCGGAAGACGACGGCGCGGGGCTCCGAGGCCGCCTGCGCGGCCCGCGCGGGAAGAATTCCAGCCGCCAAGCACGCTCCAATGACGCCTTTTAAAACAAGCTTCAACACGGACTCATTCTAACACAAGCGCAAAACGGCCTTCTATATGGAGAAATGCTAAACTGGCCGTCATGCGGCGGGCCTTCCGGTGGCTGGGCGTTTTCTGGCGCGAATTCGGGATTTTCCTGGCGCTGCTGGTCGCGCTCGACGCGGCCTGCGCCTGGTGGCTCGGCTTTAGAACGACCCCTTACTCCCGAACGATGCGCTGCCGCGAGGAAGCGGAAAACGGCGCCGCCTGGGTTCCAGAGTACTACGGCGAGCAGGACGGCCGGAGCCGGCTCATGCGCCCGGTCGATTACGCGCTTTGGAGGCAGAAGCCGTTTTCCGGCCGCTATCTTCATATCGGCGATGACGGCCTGCGCGTCACGCCCAATCCTCCTCTGCCGGCCGCGGCAAGGCCGCGGCTGGTTTATATGTTCGGCGGCTCGACCCTGTGGGGTTACGGGAGCCGCGACGGCCACACAATCGCCGCGCTCCTGTCCAAGGGTCTCGGCAGGGCGGGCGCGCCGGCCGTGGTCGTCAATTTTGGCGAGTGGAGCTATGTCAACGGCCAGGAGACGGCGGCGCTGCTGCGCGAGCTTGTTTTGCGCCGGCGCCGCCCGGACGTCGTGGTTTTTTTCGACGGACTTAACGACATGGAATTGGCGGCCATGCCGAGATACAGGAAGGACGCCTCGTTTTCCTCCTATTGGCGCGTGATGAACCCTTATGCATGGCCGACGGACGGCCGCCTAATCCTGAATTGGGGAAAAAGCTCCGCCATTTGGCGGGCGGCAGTTTGGCGCTCGTACGAGCGCGGCTATTACAATCCCGCTCCGGTGCCCGCCGCGGACTGCGGGCCCATCGCGGGCGCCATCGCCGCGCGTTACGCGAGATCGGCCAAGGCCGTCGAAGGCTTGGGCCGGGAGTTTCATTTCCGCCCGGTCTTCTACTGGCAGCCCACCCTCGCCGAAAAGGCCCGCCTCAGCCCGATTGAGGCGGAGGCCGCGCCGGCGGCCGAATACATCCTGAAGAACCGCCTCCTCTTTAAAGCCGCGCGGGCTGCGGTCGATGAGCAGATGAAGGGCGACCCGAATTTCCACGATATCGCCGGACTCTTCTCCCAGGACAGTGCGACCGTCTACTCCGACGGCGAGCACTACACGGAGGCCGCCAACGCCCGCGTCGCCCTCCGGATGCTGCCCGACGTCCTGCGCGCCGTCCAAAAGGCGGGAAAAAGGAGCCGCGGGGGCCGATAAATCCGCGCGCCTCTCCGGAGCCGCTTGACTGCGACGGCGAATATTGTTAGATATCCTTCATGACTATCTGCGATCCACCCATCCGTCTTAAGGCCTCGGGGTCAAAAATTCAGGTCTCTTCCGCCGAGTTGGAGAAAATGCGCCGGGACTTTCGGTCTCATTTTGTCGCGTTGCCCGGCCTTTTAGACGAAAGCCTCACCGCCCAGCTTCTCGCCTTGGTTGATTCCGTTAAATTTTGCGAACCGCCGGCGAATCATTCGAGAGCCACGATCAACGGATTGCTGGCGGGGAATCAACTGGCCGACACTCGTTTGAGCTTTCTGTTCAACGACGACGGCTTTTTTGATTTTATCCGCGCGATTGCCGGCTGTCCTCCGATCCGGGCTTTTGGGGGAAGGCTCATCCGCCTTTTGCCTGGAGTCGGCCATTATATCCGGTGGCATTCTGATGGCCCCGACCACTATTACTCGGAGCCGGAATTCAAGAGCCATGACGACGTTTCCGCCCGCGTCTGCGCTCTGCGGCTTAATTTAAGCCGGCGGCCCTATCAAGGAGCCGAGCTTCAATTCAAAGCCCAAGACGGAACCATTCGGGAGTGTTCCGATAAGACGCCGGGCAGCGTCGTCCTTTTTGATCCGCTCAAAGTCCATGGCAATGCGGAACTCGAGGGAGACCTGCCCAAGACGACATTCGTCGGCTGGTTCTACCGCTTTAACGAGGGAGAATCCGTCCCTCTGCTCAAAGCCATTAAAAACCCGGCCTGAAGTTCGCGCCGATTTTTTAAAATCCGCCTCAAGCGGCAATCGGCCGCAGTTCGGCGCATGGCGAAGACCGGCGGCAAGAGGAGTCCTTCCCGTAGTTTTGCGCGAATTTTCGGCAAAGCACGCTGAGGGTGGCGTGGGAGAGAGGGGACCGTTCCAAGCGGCCAAGAACCTCGTTGACGCGGTCCGAGCGCGGGTGTTCGTCTGTTTCAAAAACGGGCAAGCCGAAGGTCAAGTCAAAGCCGTTGTCCCGGATAAAGCCGGCCCATTTTTCCACCTCGGCGCAGGAGACGGCCGGCATGAAATTCCTGAACAAATCGATATGGAAGGCAAGTTCGCGGGCTTGGCGCATCGCCCGGCCATCCATGAAGGCGCTCTCCAGGACTTGATGCGGCGGCGCGTGCTGATAGATCAGCCCCAGCGCTTGGGCTTCGCGGTGCATGTCGCTGCCGGGCAAAACCAAGACGTGATAAATATTGAGGCGATTGGGGCGCATCCCCAAAGCCCAGTCCACGCTGCGCCGAAATCCGGCGAGGTCGTCTCCGGGCAGGCCATAGAGGATCGGGATGTCCACGAAAACTTCCGGGGCCCGCCGGCGCAGGAGGGAAAGATTCTGCTCCACCTTCGCCTGATCGAAAGTTCGGGAGATGATCTTAAACACTTCCGGATTGGTGGATTGCACTCCGGCGAAAATCCCGAAACTTTTTGGACTCAGCGCCAGCGCGTCCACGATTTCCGGATGAAGGAACACGGGGTTGGTGTTGAAAAAAAGCGTGCACTCGGCATCGCCCGCGGCTTCGATAAAAGCCAGAAGCACTTCGCGGCCGCGCCGCCGGTGCATCAGGAGATCGGCGTCGCTTAATTCTATGAACTTGAATCTTCTCGATAGATGACGGAATTCCTCCTTGACCCGAGAGATCGGCATATAGCGCATGTTTCGCGGCCCCCATTCGCAAAACTTGCACGTGAACGGGCATCCCCGGGACGTTTCCATGATGACCGTGGACGCGTCTTCGGCGCTTGAGTTCGGAGATCCAATCGTGCCGTCAAGATATGGAGATGCCGCCGCGGCCAGATCGATCTGGGGGGCGGGCGCCGTCTTGAGCGGCGTTTTCCCGTCCCGATAGGCCAAGCCGGGAACCTCGCTCGGCGTTCCATCGTTGAGAAAGATTTGGCGCAGCAGGCGCCGGAAGGTTTCTTCTCCCTCGCCAAGCGCGACGTAGTCGACGGCGGGATGCCGCCGCAGTATTTCCTCATGAAGAGGAGACGCTTCCGGCCCGCCCAGGATGATGAGCAGTTCCGGAGCCGCCCGCTTAAGGAAGTCCGCCGCGGCGAGCACTTCCGCGAGGTTCCATACATAGCAGGGAAAACCGACCAGGCGCGGTTTGAAAGCCAGTATTTCTTCGGCCAACTTTGGGATCGGGACGGCGATGGTCGGAAACAAGAGGCGTATGTCCGTCTGGGCGCGAAGCTGAGAGTCGGCATGGGCCCAGCTTTTTAAGCAGCCGATGCCCACGGATTGATAGTTCCCCATCTTGCGCAAATCGGCCAGCACGACACAAGGTTTCGTCATTGGTCTCATCGCCAAGAATCGCCGGACGTGAGCGCGCCGGCGTGCCGCCAAACGGCGAAGAATCGACGCATCCGCTGAATTTATCTGGCGGAATTTCTCGGCATAATTGCGTCAAAATTATACCTAAATAGGATCAAAAGGAGCCTTGGAATTGCCCGCGATCAAGGCAAATAGCCTGCGGTTTTTAACCCACGCCGCGCCTTCGCAGCGGCGCGATGTCGGAAGGTGCGGAAAACCGGACAATCGCTCAGGGCGATGCTACAGGCCACGAAGCGCATGCCAGCTCAGCCGCTTAAGAACCCAGGGGGCGTGGGTCAGCGCATATCTTCCCAGGTCTTTATTTGGCACTGTCGCCAAGAAGACGGGCTGGAGTCCCCGTTGGTAGCGCCGTTGCTGGGGTCCCGCGAAACGCACGATCCAGCCGCCGCTCGTGCGGACCGTGTGCTCGCGCCGCAGGAACTCAAGCCCCACCTTCGCGCGCATGGCGGGCGGTGACGCTTGCCGGAAATATTTGCCGCCGCCGGCGCCGATCCGAGCCGGCTCAAGCTCCAACTCCAGAAATTCGGGATTTTCAACGAAGAATTCGGCTGCGACGGACAATCGTCCGCTGGATGAATCCCAGCCCGTGGCGTTGTACGGGATGGCCGGGATAGCGGAAGCCTCTCCAAGCCGGTATTCATCGGGAAACGATCGCGACGGAGTTTTTCCCGGCCTGATGATCTTTGAACGCATGTCCTTCCATGCCACGGAAGCGGGGGGGCCACTGTTATTTTTGCTCCGGGCAATCTCCGCGACTTGCCAGCTCCAAAGTGGCGCGAATAAGAGCGAGAGCGCAAGCCTTTTTCTCCTGAGCCGGGCGACCTGGTCCGCGGCGGCCAGCCAGAGGCTGGCTATGGCCGCGGCAAACGCTGGGGCGAAATCGAGCATATAGCGGTCCGCGAGGGCGCAAACCCTCAGGTAGAATGCCGCCATGAGCGCCCCTGAGAGGGCGGACCATAGGATGAGCGTCTCGCGGTCCGTCCGCGCGAGGCCAGCGTCGTCGCTCGAGCGCGACGGCTGCCGCCGCAGCGCCGAGGCGGTCGCCGCGGCACAGGCCAAGACTAGAAGGCCGGCGTAAGAAATGTCGAAGGTGCTGAAGTTAAATTCCCTGAATCGGAAGACGGGGGACTGCCCGGGGAATAGGCCTGCCGACAAGAAAAAATAGGAGCCGGTGAACTTCCGGCACAGGAAAAGGGCCCCAAACAATTCGCGGGCCGCCTGCGTCCAGGGTATCCGTATAAATGGGAATTCGAAGCGCGTCAGATAGACCGCAGGCAACAGGCCGGGCGGTTGGAGGTTCAGCTGGTGACCGAATGCCCAGAAGCTGCCGAAACGGACGCGATTGCTCAGCCCCAGCAGGCCGTTGCCCAGACTAAACCAGAAAGCGGCGGCAAGTGACCGCCGTAAGCAGAGAGGCGCCGGGGTCCGGGTCTTCGCGGCTTGCCGGATCATGGCCAAGCCCGCGACTGCCACCGTGGCCGCTCCGTAAAAAATGAGCGTGGGCCTAATTAGTCCACCCAGCCCGGCCAAGGCGCAGAGCGCCCAAAAACGTCTCCACGAGGGATGGCGCGATAGGGCGACCGTTCCGCAGATCAACATCAGGGCGAACAAATATTCATAGACTAGGACTTCCTCGTACTGGGACATTCGGCCGCGCAGAATGTTGAGCAGCGGCGCGAAGAAGAGAAACAGCGTCGCCGCGCCGATGCCCGTGATCCGGCCGCACCATGTGTCTAGGACGACGAATGCGGCCAAAGCCATGAATAGCCCCAGCGCGAGCCGATCGGGGAATGCCGGCTGGCCGCAGGCTCTTGCCAGGGCCTCGAACGGCAGCCGCCAGAGCGGGATGCCCAGCCCCCAGACTTGCTGCACTCCCCTTTGCGACCAGCAGAGGTCGCCGCTCAATCTCAAGTCGGCCGGATTATGGCTCAGCGCCAGCTCGCCTCTTAGAAAAGCGTCGGTTTGCGCGCGAAATGGCGCAGAGCGGGAATACCAGCGTCCCCACGCAGGAATGACCAGGCAGAAGTACAGGATTGCGCCGGCATACAAGGTGGCGGTCAGCGCGAGGAATATGCGCGGCTTGCTCGCGCCCGGAGAAAAGCGGAACCACTCTTTCATGCGTGTGGTTGTAGAAAGAAGCCTGAGCTTATGTCCTTTACACCCATGATATGGCAGTTTAACTAATCTTGGACACCTGCCACTGGATCCTCCCTTAAGCAGCCGATGCCCACGGATTGATAGTTCCCCATCTTGCGCAAATCGGCCAGCACGACACAAGGTTTCGTCATTGGTCTCATCGCCAAGAATCGCCGGACGTGAGCGCGCCGGCGTGCCGCCAAACGGCGAAGAATTGACGCATCCGCTAAATTTTCTTGGTTCCAGCGGGCTCGATGAGGCTTGCCAGCTCCGGAAACGTCGTGCGGAAATCTTCGCCGCGAATCCGATCCAGACGCCGCGTCAGCTCAGCGAATTTGACGAGCGTTCCGCTTAGATCCCGCGCTTCTAAGAAGCGGGCGGCGCCGTGGAAGTCCTTCGCGGCGTTCGGGGCGAAGCGCGCCAGCTCGGCGGCGTAGAGATCCAATTTTTTGGCGGCCAGGGCCTTAAGGTCCGCGGGCAGCGCTTGGGCGCGATACTCCAAGGGCTCTAAAAGCGGATTGATTTGGAAGTGATCCGCCTCGATAAGTCCCTGATGCGCCAGCTCTCGGTGCAGATCCGGAAGATGCAGGGCGTTGAACAGGCTTAGCGTCGCCAGGACGCCGAAGGAAACGTCCGGGCAACGCCGCGCCATTTCCCTGCGGTTGCCGAGAACGCCGTTCCAACGCAGCCCTTTGCGCAGATATTCTCCCTTGCTCCCGAACGCGTCGAGGCTGGCGGTCACGCCGACGTCTGAGAAGCGCGGCCATAAATCGAGAACGTCCGCGGTTTTGTGGCGCAGCGTCGAGAAGTTCGTCACGTAGCGCAGGGGCACCCGGAACAGCCGGCGCTCCAACAGGAGAGCCAAAATCCGGTAGTGTTCGTCCATGATTAAGGGCTCGCCGCCCATGAACAAAATTTCCTCGACCCCCGACTCCAAGAACTCGAGAAATTGGCTCTCGAATGCCGCCCAATCATCATAGGCCTTGAGCAGCGGGGTGGAGGCGGGCATGCCCAGCGCCCGCGCGTCCGCCGCCCAGGCGCTGCTGAAGGCCGGGGAGCACATCCGGCAGCGCAGGTTGCAGGCGTTGGAGAAGCGCACCTCTACGATCGGAATCGGCGGAGCGTCCAAAGAGCCGTCCGCCCGCGTGAGGGAGACGCGATCGCGATGGCGCCGAAGCGACTCGTTGCGCCGCAGGCGCAAGCTTTTAAGTCCGGAGCGCTCGGTTTCTCGGCAGACCGAACAGCCCGCGGGCGAGTTCCCGTCCAGCATGTCTCGGCGCAGAGCCTTCATGGAGGGGGAGTTCCAGAGCTCCTTAAGCGGCGCGGATCGCGCGCTCCCAACGGGCGTCCCGGCCCAGACGCAGCAGGGCCGCACCGTTCCATCCGGGCCCACATAGGGCTGCGCCCAGGGCAGAAGGCAAAGCGTTCGTTCGCGCGCCAGGATCCGCCCGGCATGCTCGAATTTCTTCGCCGCCGACGCGGCGACGGACGCGGGACCGTTCATGCAAGAGCCATTATACAAACGCGGCGCGGCGATGAATTCGGGTGCCCGAGATGAAATACGCCGATCGCATATGTTAAAATCCCGCATGGCCAAAGGCGGAAAAGATCGAGAAAAGAGGCTGCCCGACGACAATGGGTTCAAGAAAAAATACGTGAAGCCGATCTTGACGGCTTATGGGCTTTTGGCGGGGTTTACGAACGTTTTTGGCACCGGCACCAGCACCTGAACGCGCGCGCCTGGCGGCCGCCGCCCGGCGCCTTTGGGGGCGGCGCCCGAGGACTTTGATCGTCGTGGCGCACCCGGACGATGCCGAAGCCTATTTCGGGGCGTTCCTGCTGCGCTGGCTGGGCAAGGGCGGCCGCGCGGTCCTGGCCGTCGCGACCAACGGCGAGAAAAACTGCATTGACCCCGGCATGGGCCCCAAGGACATCGTCAAGACGCGGCAGGCCGAGCAAAAGCGCGCGGCCCGGCTCGCCGGCGTCGACAAGGTCTTTTTCCTGGGATTTCCCGACGGCAAAGTCGAGGAGAAGAAATTCCGGCTTGTCGACCGGCTCATCGCGCTTATCCGGGAGGTGCGCCCCGCGGAGATATGGACGTTCGATCCGACGTGCGTCTTCATGGGTCCGCGAAGCTTCGGCGGCCCGATCAATCATCCGGATCATCGCGCGGCCGGCGACGCGGCAATCTCGGCCGCCAGCTTCGGCAGCGGCTTGGCGCGCTTCGGTCGGCGCGCGGATGCCAAGAGCGCCGGACCGTGGCCGGCGCGCCGGCTTTTGCTGGCCGTGCCCTCGCGTCCGAACCTTCGCTTCGATCCCGGGCCCTATCTCGCCCGCAAGAAGCGGCTTTTGGAGCTTTATTCCAGCCAGTTCGACGGGAGGGCCGTCCGGCGGGCCTTGGCGGCGACGGAGCGGAGCTTCCGCCGGGTGAGATTAAGCTGAGGCCGCTTCCATGATCAGCGTGATCATTCCCACATACAACAAGGGGCCTTTTATCGAGGCGGCGCTCGAGAGCGTGGCGGGGCAGACTCTGAGCGACTTCGAGATTCTCATCGTCGACGACGGCTCCACCGACGGCACGGAAAGGCTGGTCTCGGCGGCCGGATTTTCCAATCTGCGCTATCTGAGGACGGCCCATGCCGGAATAGCGGCGGCGCGCAATCGCGGGCTCTCCGAGTCGCGGCGTCCCTACGTGGCGTTCCTGGATTCAGACGATTTATGGCGCCCGGACCATCTGGAAAAGGCGCTGGCCGCGCTGGAGGGCCCGTCCGCGCTCGTGGCGGCCGGCGACTACGATGAAATCGATGCCTTGGGGCGCGGCCTGGGCGTGAGCCGCGCCGCGGAAGGCCGCGGCGTCCATCCCGGATTTGCGCGGGCGACCGGCCTGCCGTTTCTTCCCCTGCTCCAAGGCGCCGTGTTCCGACGGGAACTCGTAAAGCGCGCCGGCGGATTCGATGAGGGGTTCCGTTCGGCCTTCGAGGACATCGATTTTTTCGCGCGAATCCACGGCCGATTCGGTCCCGACGCCTTTCGCATTCGAGCGCAGTCGAGTTGCGCCTATCGCCGCCATCGCGGCCAGGCGACCTGGGGCATGGAGGGTTTCTTGCTGGACGTTCCGTCGCGGATGGCGAAGTGGAAGCTTTTGGCCCCGCGGGAGCGGGATTGTCTTCTCGATCTGGCGAGGCTCAAGGCCAAGCACGCCCAATGGCTCAAGCCTATATTGGCCGCGGCATGAAGATCGCGATTCTGGCCAAGACCTCGGGCCGCCCGGACGAGACCTTTTCCATCGTGGCGGAAGCCATGGCGCGGCGCATCGACGCGGCGGGCGATCGGCCGGTCATGATCATGCCGGGAGGCAAAGAACGCCGGTCCCCGCAATCGTTCCACGGCTTTCCCTGCTATTTCGCGGGCCGGATGGGCTCCGTGCTGCATTATCCCTTGGCCGTCCTTCATCTGGAGCGCATGCGGCGGCGGGAACGGCCGGACTTGATTCATCTTCATTTCGCCGGGGCGGACACGTTCGGACTGGCGCTGTTCCTGCTGTTCAGAAAAATTCCCGTAGTCCTGACTTTTCACGCGTTCAACGCCGGCCGCCTCAGATCTTTCGGGCGGCGTTATCCGATTTTCCTCAAAATTTTGCTTCGCCGATCCTCCCGCCTGACCGTCGTGTCCCGGCCGGTCGGATTGGCGCTGGAAAGCGCCTTCCCCGAGGCCGGAGGCCGCTGGGACGTCGTTCCCAACGGCGTTCCCGTGCGCCCGCCGGTGGAGGACGCGGGGGAGCGCTCCGGCGACTCGTATTTGCTGACGGCCGGCGATCTCTGCTTTGAAAAAGGCACCGATCTTTTGCTCATGGCGATGGCGGAACTGCGAAGGCCCGTGCGGCTTGTCATTTGCGGCCGCGACTTGACCGGCGGAAGAATTCCGAATTTGATCGCCAAGCTGGGGCTTAAGTCCCGCGTAGAATGGCTCGGCCCCGTGCCCCAGGCCAGAGTGCACGATTTGATGCGGCGCTGCCTGTTCTACGTCTGCCCGTCCCGCGAGGAATCCTTCGGTCTCGCGGTTCTGGAGGCCATGGCCTGCGGCAAGGCCGCGGTCGCTCCGGCGCTTGAGTCTTTGCGCGGCTATTTGCAGGACGGAATCGAAGCCGTCCTTTTCAAACCCGGTTCGGCGGCGGATTTGGCGCGGGGAATTGAAAAGCTCTTGAGCCACGGACCGCTGCGGGAAGACATGGAGATCCGCGCGGCCAGGCTCGCGCGGCGCTTTGACTGGGAGGGGCCGTATCGCCGTTATGCCGAGATTTACGCGGCCGCCTCGACGTAAGATGCGCGGCTTGCCGCTGGTCAGCGTGATCATTCCCGCGCGCGGGCGTCCCCGCTTTCTGGCCCAAGCCCTGGCCGGAGCGGCTTCGCAGAGCTATCCCCGGCGTGAAATTATCGTCATCGACGATTCGCCGGCCGAGACTCTGCCCGTCTTGCGGCGCGCGGGCTTGCGCGGCTTGCGCTATATAAAGGGCTTGGCCGAAGCCCGGGGCCTGAGGCGGGAATCTGCCGTGACGGCGGCGCGCAACAAAGGGCTGGCCGCGGCGCGGGGCGAATACGTCGCCTTTCTCGACTCCGACGATCTTTGGCGGCCCGGCAAGCTGGAGCTTGAGGTGCGGGCGGCGCTGGAAACGGGCGCCGAATTCGTGCACGGCCCGGCGGACTGGATTTTTCCGGACGGCCGCGTGGCTCCTCGGATGACCGAGCGAATCCGGGATTGGATGTGCCGCTTCATCCTCCGTTTTTATCGCCAGCCCATCGCCACCTCCAGCATCCTGGCCCGCAGAAAGCTTCTAGTCGAGTCCGGCGGCTTCGATGCCGCCATGGGATTTTTCGACGATTCCGATCTTTGGCTGCGCCTGGGCGAAAGCCGCCGAGAGCGCGGCGGCCGCTGCCTTTATTTGCCGCAGGCCCTTTGCGCGCGCCGCATGCATTCGGGACAGATCTCGTCCGACCCTCGCGGCCGCGCCTCGTCCCCAAGAAAACTCGACGCTCTCTGCTTCGTGCGCCGCTGGTCCAGGGTGCTTGAGACAAATCCATGGATCCCCTTGTCAGCGTAATCATTCCCGCGCGCGGCAGGGCGGATCTGCTTTTGGAGGCGCTGGCGAGCGTGTCCGCCCAAACCTACGCGCGCCGCGAAACCGTGGTCATAGACGATGCGTCGACCGAGGATTTGGCGGCGATTGCGCGGCGCGCGGGTTTTCGCTCCGCGCGTTTTATGCGCAACCGCAGCGGCTTGGGGCCCGCGGCGGCGCGCAACAGGGGGCTGGCCGCGGCGCGGGGCGAGTACGTCGCCTTTCTCGACTCCGACGATCTCTGGCGGCCCGGCAAGCTGGAGCTCCAAGTGCGGACGGCGCAGGAAACGGGCGCCGAATTCGTGCATTCGGCGGCCGACGCCCTGCTCCCGAGCGGCCGTTTGATCCCGCGCATGACCGAATCGCTCAGCGATTGGATCAGCGCGGTGTCGCGCCGTTTTTACGATGGTCCAGTGGCGACGTCGACTGTTCTCATGAAGCGCGGCCTGGCCTTAAGCGCCGGGGGGTTCGATTCGGCCATGGGCTATTTCGACGACGTGGACTTTTGGTGGCGCCTGGGCGAGCGGCTGCCCCATCGGCGCCGCGCCTATCTTCGCCGGCCGCTGGCCGTTTACCGCGTTCATGCCCGAAGGCTTTCCGCGGACGCGCCGCGCCGGACGCCGCAGGCGTGGCTGGAGTCTCTTTGCCTGGCGCGGCGGTGGTCTTATTGTCTGGAGCCCCGCCTGCGGCGGCTGGCGCGGCGTTCATGAAGGCGCCAAAGCCGATTCTTCTTCTCACGAACATGAAGGCGGATGATCCGACGGCCGAAGGCATTTTCGAGGCCTTGGGCCGCGCCTACCGCGAGGCGGGTCATCCCGTCCTCGCGGCGGGGCAGTCGAACCCTTTTCTCGCCTCCCGGCCGCTCGTCGAGCGAAGATCCTGGGGCGAGCTGCACCGGCTGGGAGGAAGCTCCAACTATTTGTCCGCCAGGTCGCGGCGAACGTTCCGGGCGCTTGTCGGGCTCCTGGGACGAAGCCGCGCCGTTCACTTTCATTTTGGATGCACTTGGAATCCAGCCGCGGCCTTGCTTCGGGCTTTGGAGCGCCGCCCGATTCCCTGCGTGGCGAGCTTCCACGATTGGGCCAACCCGTCCCTGCGCGCGCCCGCACGCCTTCAAAAGCGCGGTCTGCGTCCCCTCCTGCGCCGGTGCCGGCGGGTGACGGCGGTCTCGAGCCAAACGGCCCGCTTGCTCGCCGCGGATTTTCCCGAAATCGCCGGCCGCCTGCGCGTGGTTCCCCACGGACTTCGCCCGGAGAGAATTCGGGCTCGAAATAAGCCCCCCGAATCTTCCGCGGCGCCTTATGCGCTGTGCGCCGCGCGGCAGGCGTCTTATAAGGGCACCGATATCCTGTTGACGGCGTGGAAGGACGCGGCTCAAGGCGGCGCCAAGGCCCGCTTGATTCTCTGCGGGCCGGACGAGACGGGGGGGCACTTCCAGCGTTACGCGCGCCTGCTCGGAATAGCCGATCAGGTCGATTTCGCGGGCGTCGTCTCGCGCGAGCGCTACTGGCGCCTTGTGGACGGCTCCCTTTTCTGCGTTCTCGCCTCCCGCCACGAGGCGTTCGGCCTCTCCGCCCTGGAGGCCATGTCCCGGGGCAAAGCCGTCGTCGCGACGCGCTCGGGAGGGCCGGAGAGCTTCGTCGAAAACGGCGTTTCCGGCCTGCTCGTGCCGCCGGGGGACGTGAACGCCCTGCGCGGCGCCATGGAGCGGCTCATGCGGGACGGCGGCCTGCGCCGGAGGCTTGGGCGCGCGGCGCGCGCCCAAGCGTCACGCTTCCGCGCGGCCGCTGCCGCCCGATCGTATCTTCGGCTGCTGGCTTTGCCGTCGCGCGCCCGGCGCTTTACCGGCGGGGTCTCATGAAGCAAGAGCGTCCCATTCTGCTGCTGACCAATTTGAGGACGGAAAATCCGACGGCGCGGACAATCTTCGAGGGTCTGGGCCGCGCTTATTTTGAAGCTGGCTATCCCGTCCTTGCGGCGGGGCCTTCCGTTCTTCTTTGCCACGGCCGTTCGGCCCCCATCGTCCGAAGGCCTTGGGGCGAGTTGCACCGCCTGGGCGGTCCTTCTTTCGCGTTGGAGCGGCGCCTGCGCCTAGCCTCGCGCCAAATCACCGCGCTGACGCGGCGAAGCCGCTTCGTCCATCTTCACTTCGGATGCGCCGCGGATCCCACGGAAGCCGTCAAAGAGGTCCTGGAGCGGGTTCCCGTTCCCTACGCGGTGACGTTTCAGGATTATGCGAATCCGTTCTACGGAGATCGATCCGAGCGCGCCAAGCGCAGGCTGCGCGAGGTTCTGCGGCGCTGCCGATGGATCACGGCGCTTTCTCCGGCTTCGGCCCGCCTCGTGGCGGCTGATTTTCCCGAGGCGGCCGCGCGCCTGCGCGTGGTTCCTAATGGTGTGGATGCGGAAGGCGCCGAAGCCGGAATTACAGAGCGCCGCCGTCGCCTTGGGCCTTACGTTTTGTGCCTGAGCCGCCAGGCGGTTTTCAAAGGCATCGATATTCTGATTATGGCCTGGGCGGACGCCATCAAAAATGGCGTCCGGGCGCGCCTTCTGGTTTGCGGACCGGACGACACGCCGGGGCATTATAAGCGTTTGGCGAAGCTTTTGGGCGCCGCCAATTTCATTCGCTTTTGCGGAGAAGTCTCGAAGGAAGGCGCGCGGCGCCTCATCGATGGGGCGCGTTTCTGCGTTCTTCCCTCGCGCCATGAGGCGTTCGGCATGGCGGCCTTGGAGGCCATGTCCCGGGGCAAGGCCGTCGTTGCGACGCGCTCGGGAGGGCCGGAGAGCTTCGTGGAAGACGGCGTTTCCGGCCTGCTCGTGCCGCCGGGAGATGTTGACGCCTTGCGCGGCGCCATGGAGCGGCTCATGCGGGACGGCGGCCTGCGCCGGAAGCTTGGGCGCGCGGCGCGCGTCCGTGCGAACCGCTACAGCTGGAGCCGCGCGGCCAAGGACTACCTCTCATTTTTTAGAGGCGCCGATTGAAACGGATGTTCGAGGCGCCGACGCGGCTCTCCGGCCTTTTGCGAGCGCTCGGGCGGCTTCTCTTGCTGCTCGCGGCGCTTCTCGCCGCGGAAGGATTATCGCGCGTATTCTTTCATTTCGTCGAGAATTACAACGTCGAGATGTGGAAGTACGCGCGCCTGCTCAAAGAGCCGGTCAACGACGCCCGATCGTTTGTCCAGAGGCCGGGCGCCTCGGCCCGCATCATGGGCGTCTCCGTGAAGATAAACTCCTACGGATTTAGAAGTCCCGAGATAGCGGTTCAAAAGCCTCCGAATGTCTGCCGCATCCTGGTCTTGGGGGATTCGATGACGATGGGTTTCGGCGTGCCGGAAGCGGCGACTTTTCCCAGTCTTATGGAGCGGGCGTTAAACGCGCGGCGCGGCGGTGGATGCCGTTATCAGGTCATCAACGCCGGGGTTGGGAATTATAATACGGCCCAGGAGCTCGCTTCCTGGGAAATTGCGGGCCGGACGCTGCATCCCGATCTCGTGCTCCTCGCTTTTTATATCAACGATGCCGAACCGACCCCTAAAAATCATGCCGGCTTTTTGACGACGCACAGCGTCCTGTGGACCTGTCTGAAGGGCGCGGTGGAGGACGTCCGGGTCCTTTTGGATCCGAAGGGAACCGGGTATGTCGGCTACTACCGAGGGCTGTACAAAGGCCGGCGCTGGACCCGCTACAAAAAAATCCTTCTAAACGTGATTCGCGAGTCGCGGCGCGAGAACACCCCTTTATCGGTCATTTTTGTTCCGGATCTTCACGACCTGGCGCACTACCCTTTCAATGATATCGACGGAAAAATTTCCCGATATTTCAAGCGCGCGGGCATCCAGGCCATAGACTGCCGGAGCGCGTTCCAGGGCGAAACGAAGCCGAAGATGTTTTGGGTGGCGCCCGACGATTCGCACCCCAATGCCGCCGCGCAGCGCCGCCTGGCCGAATGCATCCTAAACCGGCTTGCGCTGCCGCCCGCATGCGCCCCGTGAACAATCGCGATCCGCTCGCGGCGGACTCCCGGCCGCTTTCAGTTCGGCGCTGGGTTGAGTGGGCGGCGGTGTCCGCGCTGGCCGCGGGCTATTGCTTCGTTCAAATCAGGAGCCTGCTCGTCCCCGGAATTTGCACGGATGAGGCCCTGGACGGGACGCAGACGCAGCGGATCATTCATCTCGGCTGGAAAGGCATCGCGGCGTGGCCGCTGGCCAGCCTGTATCACGCGGGTTTGCAGTACTACCTCTACGTTCCATTTTTTCTGTTCATCAAACGGCCTGAAATCGCGCTGCGGACGGGAGAGCTTTTTTTCAGCCTCGTGGTCATTGCTTTAACGTATCTTTGCGCGCGGAGATTTTTCGGCGTCGTCGCGGCGATTTTCACCCTCATCTTTCTGCTGGCCAATCCCGTTTTTATTTTCTTATCCCGCGTCAGCGCGCCGCACGGGGGCGTGATGGCGGCGTTCTGGCTGGGTGCGCTGTTGTGCGCGGCGCAGTGGCGGCGGTCAAATAAAGACGGCTGGCTGTTCGCGGCGTTTTTCCTGATGGGGGCGGGATTTTGCGTTCGAGTTTGGTTCTATTGGTTCCTCTTCGGCCTTGCGCTGGCGTCGGGGTTGATCTACTGGAGGGAGATTAAGGCCGCGCTTTCCCAGCCGAAAAGCGCTCGGCGCTGCTGCGGGGCGGTGCTTTTCCTGCTTTTGGGATTGGGGCCGTATTTGCTCAAGGAGGCGCTTGGACGGGGCGAGGAGCTTTTCCGAAGCTGCGCCATTAATTTTCATTACACATTTTATCGGGCTGACAATTTCGCCCTGTTTCATAATTTTTTAACGACATTCAATCAGTTCTTGGCCGAAACAGGCGGCGTCATGCTGGATTATTTTCCGCATTATCCCCTTTTGGACGACGCGCGCTTTGTGGGTGGGGCAAAAATATGCGGCGGGTTGACCCTCGCGCTGGCCGTTTTTTGCCTTTTGGCGCTGACGCGCGGAGAGTCGCGCCGCAAGGCGGCCTTTTTCTCGCTTTTGCTCCTGGGAATGTTCCTGCCGTCCATGTTCACGCTGGCCATGTTCCGGCAGCAGCACCTTTTCATTATTTTCCCGCTCCCGCAGATTATCATGGGCGCGGCGGCGTCTCTTCTGCTTGAGCGCGCGGCGTCGCGCGGGCCGCGCGGGAAAGCGGCTGTTTTGGCGTTGCTGCTGTTGTCCGTTTCTCCTGCGCTTGGCTTGCGGGAGTTTGTCTCGATGGAGAGATACGTCCAATTGACCGGAGGGACGGGGGGTTATTCGGACGCGACGGAGGCCATGACAAGCTGGCTCTTGCGGCACCGCCACTTCGCGCCCAAGGCGACCAATTGGAACCCTTATGATGTCGTCGATCTGCTGTCATCGGGAGAAATATCGATGCGGCGCTGTTGGGCCGATCCGCTCAAGCCGGCGTCGGCGAACGGGGCCTGGTTTTTATCGAACTGCACGGGCGGGGACAACGCCTACGTGTTTTATGTTCCGGACAATTCGGCGGACGCGCTGGACAGTTATCGCGCGTCCTATTTCGCGGCGTTGCGGCGGCGGGGGAGGAAATTCGTGCTTGATCGAACGTTTTACACCAGGAATGGCATCGCGACCTACGCCGTTTATTCCATTAAAAAAATGGTTCGGCCCTGATGAAAAATGCGACAAGACGGGGCGAGGGAAAGAGGCGATTCCTCTTTGCGCTTTATCTTATCCTTGTCTTGGCGGGCGTGGATTATCTTTGCTACCTGCGCTACGTCTCCAGGCTTCGCGGACGAAGATCCCCGCATTCAGGCCAAACCTTGATTTCGGAAAGCCGGAAGTTCGGGGTCTCGCCGGGCCTTCTGAACTCCCTGGGCAAATTCTCCCGATTGCGTCCCGGGCGATACTCGGATTTTTCCATGGAACCAAAGCCGGGCGTTATTCGCATCGGAGCCTTCGGATCGTCGTTTGTTTCCGGAGCGGAAACCGCCGCGGGATTGGATTATCCGTCCATTCTTGAACACATCTTCCGGGCCCATGGATATCGGAACGTGGAGGTCATTAATTTTGGGAACTCCGCCTGGGGGTTTGATCAAGCGTTTTATTTCTGGAAACACTTCGGGAGGCGCTATGGTCTTGATTTTTTGCTGTTAGGGCCGGAGGTTTTTCATCCGGATTGGGACTGCACTTTTTGTCAATGGGATATGAGCGCGCCCTATTATCTGCACGGCCGCTATATCCTGAGAAAGGGGCGGCCGGTCTTCCTTGACATTTTGGGTGGCCGAAGCTTCTCCGATCGCTTCGGCCAGTATTATCGATTTATTCCGCGATGGCGCTATTTGCGATACGACGCCAATCCGCCGTCTTTCCTGCGCTGCCTGTTGCCCGCGGGACGTTCATTGCGCAACCCGTTTTATTATCGGCGCGAAGGAGCGCTTAAAACCGAGCAAGAGGCGATTTATGAGCGGCTGCTTTCGCAGATGGTGTCGGCGACCCCGCAGACGATTCTTCTTGATTTGCCGTGGAATAAAATCAAATACGCGAGGATGGAATCATCGATTCAAGGCAATTTCGTCCAGAGCGCCGTTCATTTTCCCATTTTCGAATTTCCTCATTACCGCCATTATCATTTAAGCGGGAACGGCAACTATTTGGTGGCGCGGCAGTTTTTCGATGTTCTGACCAACCGGAAGCGAGTCGAAACGCCGATTTTAAAGTTTTCTCTGCCGGTGATATCCCGGCGATCGGCGGCGCGGCCGGTCGTTTCTCTGGATTCTTTCTCCGGCGTCTCTCTGGAGATGGCGGGCCGGCCATCGGGGTATTTTTTCGAGTTGACGGCCGATAGCGCGACGAGCGGGGACGCGCCGCTTGATTTTCAACGGAAGAAAATCCAGTCCCTTCTCGCGCTACGAGGCCTCGTCGGTTCCGGCGGCAGTCCGCTCGATTGGGTTTACGAACCCGTTGGTTTTCGGCTGCGGCCGGGAATGAAGGCTGCTTTGATTGTGTGGTCTCCCTTTGGACGCCGCGTCGTCAATCTCGGCCGGCTGTGTTGGATTAATCCCGAGGTGCCGATCGGCTATCTCAGTCTGCCGGCGCATGTTGATTTTGAGAATTGGCCCACCCTGGCGGCCGATCCGGATTGGCTTAAAAGCCTTCGCATTCATTTCAGATTCTGGTCCAAGGGCGTTCTGGAGATTGACGGGCATCCGGTTTATGAAATGGCCGAGGAGGATGGCGCCGTGGTATTTAAGCCGCTGCACGAAGGTCTCGTCATAAAGCCTTCTTCCTCAACTCTCTTTTCCGAAGAACACCTGCCGCTCGCGGGAGTCGTCTATCTCTCGTTAAAAAACTCTTCGCGCGGCATGAGAGTGCCCTTTGCCCGCTGGAGCAAGCAGGACAAATTCTTTTATTATGATCGAGGCGGCTTAAAATACTATATAGCTCATCGGCCGCACCGTGGCCGTGGCGCCGCGGTTATGGTGCGGCGTCCTTAGGGGATGCCCGCGCAGGCCGGACGCGGCGAGCCGAAGGCGGCGTCGTAGGCCGAGGCCTCGCTCCGGGATTGCAGCAGGCCCCAGAACAGGGACAGGCAGGCGCGGGGACAGCAGGTGCCGCGCAAGTCGGGCGCGCAGGACTTGGCGCGCTTGACGCATTGGCTGTCGCTGGCGCCTTCGTAGGCGCAGGACTTGAGGAAGGCGCGGCAGCGCGCGAACGCGTCCTGCGCGAGCTTGCGGCGGCGGCGCAGAGGCGCGCCGACGTCCAAAGCGTCGCAGGCGGGGCGATATCCCAGGCGGCAGGACGTCTTGTAGTCCTGCCGCGCGAAATCGCGGCTGCCCAGCCGCTCATAGGCTTGGCCGCGCGCGAAATAGGCTTCCTTATAAGATAGGTCCAGGGCGACGGCCTTGTAGAATTCGCCGACGGCCGGCACATCGCGCGATTCGCGCATGTAGAGCAGCCCCAGGCGGTAGAAATAATCCGGGCGCTTTTTGTCCAGGCGGACGGCCGCGGAAAGGTCGGCGATGGCGCGGTCAATCTCGCCGAATCCGTTCTCGAGCGCCGCCTTGTCCGCCAAAGCTTGGGCGCGCGGCGCCTTTCCGTCCGCCGGGCGCCACAAAATAAGCGCGCGGGAAAGTTCCGCGAGAGCCTGCCGCCGGTGGCCCCGCGCCAGGTCCTGGCGGCCCTTGGCGGACAATGAGTCAAAGGATTGCGCCCGCGCCCGCGGAGCGCTTGCGGCGGCCAGCGCCAAGAGCGCCGCGGCCAGAAGGGCGGCCCGCTTTTTTCCGCTTGCCAGCGTCTGAGTCATTTGCTATATTATGGGAAATCTATGGCCATTTACGAAACCGTCGTTATCCTCAAACCGGCGCTCTCGGACGCCGAGGCCGCCGAGTGGATGGAGAAAACCCGCGCGGCGCTCGCCAAGGCGGGCGGCGAAGTGGTCGGCCACGAGGTGTGGGGCCGGCGCAAGCTGGTCCACCCCATCGGCAAGGCCCGCGACGGCGTCTATCTCTACCTGAAGTACAACGCCGCGCCCGCGCTCATTAAGAAGCTTTCCCACGATTTTTCCCTGGACGCCGCCATCCTGCGGCAGGTGACCATGCTCGCCATGGAGCGCGTCCTGCAAGAGAAGCCGTCCAAGAAGAAAAAAGCCGCGGCGGCGGCCGCCGCGGCCCCGGCGCCGTCCGCCTCATGAGCGGCCTGCGCCTGCCCGAGCAGAACCAGGTCATGCTGACCGGCCGTTTAACGCGCGATCCGGACATTTTCTTCACCCAGCAGGGCACGGCCAAGTGCTTTTTCTCCATCGCGGTCAATCAGAGCTACAAGGACAAGGCCAGCGGCGAGTGGAAGGAGCAGACCAGCTTCGTGCCGGTCGTGGTCTGGCGCGAGGCGGCCCAGCGCTGCAAGGAGCGCCTGCGCAAGGGCAGCCCGGTTCATGTCGAGGGGCGGCTGCGCAGCCGCGACTTCGAGGACAAAAAAACCGGATCCAAGCGCACGGTGCTTGAAGTGGAGGCCCGGCGCGTGCAATTTCTGGCCACGGAAGAGAAGGAGTCGTCCGCAGCCGCGGCGGCGCCGGCGCAGGGCGCCGGGGCCGAGGAAACCGCCGGCGGCGCAGAAATCGAGGAGGTTCCCTTTTAATGTCTTCACCCGAAACGCAGAAAACCGAAACGACCGCGACCGTTGCCCCTACGGCGACCGCCGCGGCGCCTACCGCCGCGTCCGCGGCGACCGCCCGGCCTCGCCGTCCGGAGGGGCGCCGCCAGCCCTTCCTGAAGCGGCGCAAGGTCTGCCGCTTCTGCGCGGAAAAAATCCGCGACGTTGATTTCAAGCAAATCCCGCTTCTGCGCTCGTTTTTGAGCGAGACGGGCAAGCTTATTTCCGGGCGCACCACCGGCAACTGCGCCAAGCACCAGCGCGGACTGACCCGGGCCGTCAAGCGCGCCCGGAACTTGTCCCTGCTTCCATATACTTCGAATTAAGCCAGGAGAAGCTCCCATGAAGGTGATTCTGCGTTCCGACGTGCCCGCTCTCGGGCGTTCCGGCGAGGTTAAGCAGGTTTCGGACGGCTACGCGCGCAACTATCTCTTCCCCCGCAGCCTCGCGGCCGAGGCCGGCCCTGCGGCCATGAAGGCCTGGGAGTCGAGCCGTGAGCGCCGCGCCAAGAAAACCCAGGCCCGCGCCGAAGAGGCCAAAGGCTTGGCCGCCAAAATTTCCGGCGTCTCCCTGTCCTTCTCGCGCCCGTCCGGCGCCGAAGGCAAGCTCTTCGGCTCGGTCGGCAAGAGCGACATCGTCAAGAGCTTGAAGACCTGCGGCTACACGGTCGACAAGAACGCCGTGATCTTGGAGTCGCCGATTCGCACGCTGGGCGAGCACGAAGTGGAGCTCAGGCTCCTTCACGACGTCGGCGCCAAGGTCAAAGTCACCGTCGCGGCCCGGCAGTAG
>Ga0307374_10005011_pt1 | contig 21710 bp, 15 predicted proteins | sample OX3MG_FD_202532 | JGI IMG/M metagenome (GOLD analysis project Ga0307374, IMG submission 202532) | Soil microbial communities from Risofladan, Vaasa, Finland - OX-3 | ecosystem: Environmental > Terrestrial > Soil > Coastal area > Acid sulfate soil | place: Finland: Risofladan, Vaasa | collected...
ACGACCGCACCGTCGGCCACGTCGACGACCGCACCGAGCTCGTCGACGACCAGCACGACGAAGGCGGGGTAGAGCCGCGCCGGTGAAGGCGGTCGTGCTCGTCGGGGGCGAGGGAACGCGCCTTCGCCCGCTCACGCTCTCGATCCCCAAGCAGATGCTCCCCATCGTCGAGCAGGCGATGCTCGAGCGGGTGCTCGGGCAGCTCGCCCGCTACGGCGTCGACGAAGCGGTGCTCTCTCTCGGCTACCTCCCCGACGCCTTCATGAAGGCCTACCCCGACGGGATGGCTGCCGGGGTGCGCCTCTCCTACGCAGTCGAGCCCGAGCCGCTCGACACTGCGGGCGCCATCCGGTTCGCGGCTCTCCAGCTCGGGGTCGAGGAGACGTTCGTGGTCGTGAACGGCGACGTGCTGACCGACATGGACCTCGGCGCGCTCCTGGCGTTCCATCGCGCGCAGGGCGCCGAGGGCACGATCTCGCTCCACCCGGTGGACGATCCATCGGCCTTCGGTGTGGTGCCCACCGACGAGAGCGGCCGGGTGCGTGCCTTCGTGGAGAAGCCGCGGCCGGGCGAGGCCCCGACGAACCTCATCAACGCGGGGACCTACGTGCTCGAGCCGTCCACCCTCGACCGGATCCCGGGCGGTCGCCGGGTCTCGATCGAACGGGAGACGTTTCCCGCCATGGTCACCGACGGCAGGCTCTTCGCGCTCGCCGACGCGGCGTACTGGCTCGACACCGGGACGCCCGCCAGCTATCTCGGCGCGCACTGGGACCTCTTGGAAGGGCGTCGCCCCGGACCGCCGGCCCCCGGCGCCCGGACGGCGGGGACAGGCGTGTGGGTGCTCGGGGTCCCCGACGTCGAAGCTGGAGGCGAGGTCCGGGGCCCGGCGCTCCTCGGCGACGGCGCGCTCGTGCGAGCCGGCGCCGTGGTGGATCGGGCGGTCGTCGGGCACGACTGCATCGTCGGGCCGGGCGCCCGCATCGAGCGTTCGGTGCTCTTGCCGGGAGCCGTCGTCGACGTCGGCGCGACGGTGACCGGCTCCATCGTCGGGCCGGGCGCGCAGGTCGGCGCCCGGAGCGAGGTGCGGCCGGTCTCCGTGCTCGGCGTGGGTGCGGTGGTCGATGCCGGCGCCGTGCTCACTGGGGAGCGCGTGCCGCCCTGAGCGTGCAAGATGTGGGCGCCATGCGGACGATGGTCACCGGAGGCGCCGGATTCATCGGGTCGGGCCTCGTCGACAGGCTGCTGGCGGAGGGCCACGTGGTCGACGTGGTGGACGACCTGTCGAGTGGTTCGCTCACGAACCTGGCCGACGCGCGCGCGGCGGGTGGCCGGGCGCTCACCATCCACCAGCTCGACATCCGGCTGCCCGAGACCGCCGACCTGATCGTCCGCCGGCGGCCGGCGGTGATCTTCCATCTCGCCGCGCAGATCGACGTGCGGGAGTCGGTCGCCGACCCCCTGCACGACGCGGGCGTCAACGTCCTCGGCAGCCTGCGCGTGCTCGAAGGCGCGCGGGCGGCAGGCACGGACAGGGTGGTCTTCGCCGCGAGCGGCGGGACGCTCTACGGCGAGCCCGACCCGGTGGACCTGCCGGCTCGCGAGTCGCATCCGCATCGCCCCGTGTCGCCCTACGGGGTCAGCAAGAAGGTCGTCATCGACTACCTCTTCGCCTACCGGGAGCTGCACGCGCTGGAGTTCTCTGCGCTCGCGCTGGCCAACGTCTACGGCCCGCGCCAGGACCCGCACGGCGAGGCGGGGGTGGTCTCGATCTTCGCGGACGCGCTGGTGAGCGGCAGCCCCGTCACCGTGTACGGGGACGGTGAGCAGACCCGCGACTACGTCTACGTCGACGACGTGGTGGACGCGTTCGCACGGGCCGCCACGCGTGGCGGCGGCCTCGTGATGAACGTCGGCACGGGGAAGGAGACGTCGGTCAACGAGCTCCTGCACACCATGGCGGCGGCCGCGGGCGTCGACGCGCAGGTCCACCGCGCCCCCGCGCGCCCCGGTGAGCTGCAGCGGAGCGCGCTCGACCCGACGCGCGCCGCGATCCACCTCGGATGGCGGCCGTGGACCACGCTCGAGGAGGGGAGCGCGGCGGTTCTCGAGGCAGCGAACCGGCGTGCCGGCACCTTGCGCGAGCGGCGCTGACGCCCGCTCGCGGGGAAGGCCCGGCGGGCTCAGCGGAACAGGTCCTCGGGCGTGCCCCGCACGATCTCCCCTTTGACGGACCCGTCGCGCAGCCAGGATGCGGGAACCCCCCGCACCACGGCGGCCGGGATCCCCCTGGCCTTCCCCATGACGAGCTCGGCCGCCGCGGCCAGCTCGTCGGCGACGCAGACCTGGGTCGCGACCAGCTCTCGGCCGTTCGCGTCGAGCGTGCCGCGCAGGTCGAGCACCGCCGCCACCCCCGCGACGCCGATGGCGACGTCGGTGACCCCCTGGCGCCACGGGCGCCCGAACGTGTCGGAGATCACCACGCCGACATCCACGGAGAGCCGGCGGCGGAGGCTGGCGCGGATCCGCCGCGCCGAGCGGTCCGGGTCGACAGGAAGGAGCGCCGCCCACCCGTCGTCGACGTTGGACAGGTCCACCCCCGCGTTGGCGCAGACGAACCCGTGCGCCGTCTCGGTGATGAGGAGGTCGCCGCGCCTTCGGAGCACGCGCACCGACTCTGACTCGACGACCGCGCGCTTGGCGTCCGGGTCGTCGTGGTCGACCCGGACGAGCCTGCCCTCGGCCTTCGAGACGATCTTCTGGGTGACGACCACGACGTCGGTCGCTTCGAGAACGGGTGCCTCCGGGGGGCCGAGTGCGTCGGCGAGCAGCGCGCCGACGTCGTCGCCGGGGCGCACCTCGCCCACACCGAGGATCCCGTAGGCGCGCAGTGCGCCCCTCTCATCGAGCGGCATCGAGCACCACGGTCGAGAGCGCGGCCGCGACGTCGGGGCTCGTCATGATCGTCGGCGCGACCACGCAGCGCATGCCCTCAGCCTCCACCGCGCCGCGTAAGTGCGCGTCCTTCTCGTCGATCACGAGGGTCCCGGCCCACGGTGCGTGAAGGCGCGCGACGCCGACCACCGAGGACTCGTGGCCGAGCTCGGTCAGGAGCCGGTCGGCTGGGCCCTTGAGCGCCGCACCCGCGACGATGGGGGACACGGCGACCACCTGCTCTCGACGCGCGATCAGGGCGTCGCGAACGCCGGGCACGGCGAGAAGCGGTCCGATGGACACGAGCGGGTTGGAGGGGCACGCCACGACGACGCCGGCCTCGCGGATCGCTTCGAGGACCCCCGGTGCAGGTCGGGCGGCCGGCGCACCGTCGAAGCGGACGGCTCGCACCGCGACGTCGTGCCGGAGCCCGACGAAGTAGTGCTGGAACGACACCTCGGTCCCCGGCGCAAGTTGCCCGTCCCCGGCGAGGACGAGGTGGGTGCGAACGGGGTCGTCGGACATCGGCAGGATCCGGACGTGAAGGCCACGCGCACGGGCGAGCTCTGCGGTGACCTGGTGCAGCGGCGCACCCTCGGCGAGCCGCTGCGTGCGGTAGAGGTGGGTCGCGAGGTCGCGGTCCCCGAGGCGGAACCAGGTCTGGCCGCCGAGGCGGTCGAGCTCCGTCATCACCGTCCAGCTCTCTGTGGTGACGCCCCAGCCGGTCGTGCGGTTGTCGAGACCGGCCAGCGTGTAGACGATCGTGTCGACGTCCGGGCTGATGTGCAGCCCGTGGAGGACCATGTCGTCCCCGGTGTTGACGACGACGGTGACGTCGCCGGGGGCGACCACGGTGACGAGGCCGCGCAAGAGGCGCGCGGCACCGACACCTCCAGCCAGGGCGACCAGCACCGCGCCATGGTAGGGGGAGCCGCTCCTGGCGGGCCCGACGGTACGCTCGCTTCTCCTATGCGGTCCCTCGACCTCGTCGCCGGCTGGCCGGTCGCCGCCGCGGCGGTGGGCGTGCTCGCCCTCGCGCCACGGCAGGGCCGGGGGGACGAGGAGGACGACGAGCGTCGCGAGCTCAACCCGGGGGTGGCCGTCGTCGGCACCGTCGGCGACCCGTCGCGACCGTTCGCGTGGGCGTCGGTCACGAAGCTGTGCACCGCGCTCGCCACGTTGGTCGCGGTCGAGGAGGGCACGCTCCTTCTCACGGACCCGGCGGGGCCGCCGGGGTCGTCGGTGGCGCACCTGCTCGCGCACGCGTCGGGCCTCGCCCCGGACCGCCGCGAGGCCGTGGCGCCGCCCGCCACGAGGCGGATCTATTCGAACGCCGGCTACGAGCTCCTCGGGGAGCTGCTCGGACGGCGTGCGGGGATGCCGGTGTGGGACTACGTCAGAGAGGCGGTGTTCGTCCCGCTCGGCATGCGATCGGTGCGCGTCGCGCCGGGAGCGTCGCCCGCCCACGGTGTCGAGGGCACGCTGCCCGACCTCCTCGCACTGGGCGCGGAGCTCCTCGTCCCTCGGATCGTGGCGCCCGCGACGCTCGCCGCCGCGACCACCGTGGCCTTCGGCCACCTCGCGGGGGTGCTCCCGGGCTTCGGGCGCCAGGACCCCAACGACTGGGGGCTCGGCCCCGAGATCCGGGGCGCAAAGCACCCCCACTGGACCGGGACACGCAACAGCCCGTCCACCTTCGGACACTTCGGGCGCTCCGGGTCGTTCCTCTGGGTCGACCCCGTGGCGGGTGTGGCGTGCGCCGGGCTGTGCACCCAGGACTTCGGTGCGTGGGCAGCCGACGCCTGGCCGGCGCTCGCCGACGCGGTGCTCACGACAGCCGGACCGCACGAGGAAGGATCGGGACGTGGCTGAGCGTCTCCGCGTCGCCATCGACGCCACTCCGCTCATCGGGAAGCCGACGGGCGTCGGGGTCTTCTGCGCGGGCGTCCTGGACGGGCTCTCGCGCCGAGGAGACGTGGCGGCCAAAGCGTTCGCGGTCAGCTGGCGCCGTCGCCACGCCATCGACGGGCGGGTCCCCGCCGGCGTCGCGATCGCCGGCCGGGCGATGCCCGCGCGGCCGCTCCACTTGGCCTGGGGGCGTGCGGACCAGCCGCCGCTCGAGTGGTTCGTGGGTGCCGCCGACGTCGTCCACGGCACGAACTACGTCGTCCCGCCGACCCGGCGGGCCGCCCGGGTGATGACGGTCCACGACCTCACGACCGTGCGCTACCCCGAGCTGTGCAACCGGGCGACGCTCGCCTTCCCCGATCTCGTGCGGCGGGCGCTCCGGCGCGGCGCGTGGGTCCACACGCACACCGAGGCCGTGGCCGCCGAGGTGGTGGCCGTCTTCGGGGCGGACCCGGCGCGGGTGCGCGCCGTCGCCTCGGGGGTGCCACCGCTCGCCGATCCCGACGAGGGCGCGCCCGCGCGCTACCTGCCGCCAGGCGTCACGCGCTACGTCCTCGCCGTGGGCACCGCCGAGCCGCGCAAGGACCTGCCGGGGCTGGTCTCGGCGTTCGACGTGGTCGCCGCGGACCGGCCGGACCTCGGGCTCGTCCTCGCGGGCCCCGAGGGGTGGGGGAGCGCCGCGCTCCACCAGGCGATCGACGCGGCACGCGCCCGGTCGCGGGTCGTGTCGACCGGATGGGTCGACGACGCCGCGCTGTCGGGACTCGTCCGGCGCGCGGCGGTGCTGGCCTACCCGTCGGTCTACGAAGGGTTCGGGTACCCGCCGCTCCAGGCGATGGCGGTGGGCGTCCCGGTGGTCGCGACGCGCACGGACGCGATCGAAGAGGTCCTCGGCGACGCGGCGCTGCTCGTGGCGGCGCGCGACACGACGGCCCTGGCCGAGGCGATCGCATCGGTCGTGGACGCAAGCACCGCCGCCGCCTCCCTGGCCGAGCGCGGTCGCGCGCGCGCCGAGACGTTCGACTGGGACCGGTGCGCCGCGGGTCTCGTCGCCCTCTACCGGGACGCCGCGGGCGGATGACCGGGCGCGCCGACGAGCGACGGGCGCGGGTGACCATCGCGGTGGAGCAGCTGCGGCGCGAGGTGCCGGGGGGCATCGGCCGCTACGCCCGCGGTCTCCTCGACGGGCTCCGGGAGCTCGGTGCGCCGCCGGTCGAGCTCGTAGCGAGCCGCCTCTGCGGCGGCGGCCCCGACCCACTGGCCGCATGGGGCTTCCCAGTGCGGACCTCGGCGCTCCCGGCGCCGTTCCTCACGGCCGCGTGGGATCGCGGGTTCGCGCCCGTCCGGGGCGCACGGGTCGTGCATGCGGTCTCGCTCGCCGTGCCGCCGGTGCGTCCTCGCCGCCCGCGGGGCGGCGCGGCGCTGGTCGTGACCGTCCACGACCTCGCGTGGCGGACCCATCCGGAGGCGACCACGCCCCGCGGGCGCCGGTGGCACGAGGCGGCGCTCGCCCGCGCCCTCGAGCACGCCGACGCCTTCGTCGTTCCCTCCGCTGCCGTCGCCCGGGATCTCGTCGCCGCAGGTGCGCCGTCCGAGCGCGCGCGGGTGATCGTCCACGGGGTGGACCACCTCCCGGCTCCCGACACCGCAGCCGCCGCCGCGGTCCTCCGCCGCGCCGGCGTGGAGGGCGAGTACCTGCTCGCCGCCGCAACCCGGGAGCCGAGGAAGAACCTTCGCGGTCTCGTCGCTGCGTACACGCGCGCGAGACCCTCGCTCGTGCGGGCGTGGCCGCTCGTGGTCGTCGGCCCGAAGGGATGGGGCGACACGAGGCTCGACGGCGCGGGGACCGAGGGCGTCGTCGTCACGGGCGCCGTCGACGACGCCGTCCTCGCCGCGCTCTACGCCGGCGCCCGTGCGTTCGCGTACGTCCCGCTGACCGAGGGCTTCGGCCTCCCGCCCCTCGAGGCGATGGCCTGTGGCACGCCGGTCGTCGTGAGCGACACCGTGCCGAGCACGACGCCTCGGGACTTCTCGGGAGAGAACCACGGCGCAGGCCCGCGCGCGCGCGGCGCACAAGCGGCGCTTCGCGTCGATCCGGGCACACTCGACGAGATCGCCGCGGCGCTCGTACGCGCCTCGGGCGACGACGCGCTCCGCAGTGCGCTCGTGGCGGCCGGGAGGGACCTCGTCGCACCGCTGACGTGGAAGGCCTCCGCCGCGGCCCACGCCTCGTGGTGGGAGGCGGTCGCGTGAGGGTCTCCCTGGACGTCACCGCCGTCCCGGCCACACCGGCGGGCGCCGGGCGGTACACGGTCGAGCTCGCCTCCGCGCTCGCTGCGCGCACCGAGCCCAAGGTGGTCGTGCTCGCCCGCCGGACCGACGCCGAACGGTGGCGCCGCCTCGCCACGGGGCGCCTCGACGTGCTCGCGTCGGCGCCGTCGCCGAGGCCGCTCCGGCTTGCGTGGGAGCAGCTCGGCCTTCCCCGGGTGCTCCACCGGGTCCTGCCCGACGTGCACCACGCCCCGCACTACACGATGCCGGAGCGCTCGTCCGTGCCCGTCGTGGTCACCGTCCACGACTGCACCTACTTCGACCATCCCGAGTGGCACGAGCCGATCAAGGTCCGGCTCTTCCGACGTGCGATCCGTGTGGCGGCGCGCCGTGCGGGCGCGCTCGTGTGCGTGAGCGAGACGACGGCGCGCGAGCTCGCCACCTTCTGCCGCGTCGACGCGCCGGTCGTCGTGGCACCCCACGGCGTCGACCACGCGCGCTTTACGCCGGACGCGCCGTCACGGGGTTCCGACGATGCGGCCATCGGGCGGCTCGGCGTGGACCCGGGATGCCGGTACGTCCTCTTCCTCGGCACGGTCGAGCCGCGCAAGGACGTGGCAACGCTGGTGCGCGCCTTCTCGGCGCTGGGCGACGACGAGCGCGATCTGCTCCTCGTCGTCGCCGGGCGGCGCGGGTGGGGCACGTCACCGGTCGACGAGGCCCTCGCCGCCTCGGCCCATCGGGACCGGATCATCTGGACGGGGTACGTCCCCGACGACGCGGTTCCCGCGCTCCTCCGCAATGCGGCCGTGGTGGCGTACCCCTCGCTCGCCGAGGGCTACGGCCTGCCCGCACTCGAGGCGCTGGCGTGCGGTGCGCCGCTCGTGACCACCGAGGGGACCGCCATGGCGGAGCTCGCCGGCGATGCGGCCGTCCTGGTCGCGCGCTCCGACCCCGACGGCCTCGCGGACGCCCTCGCGGGGGTGCTGCGCGAGGCGGGCGGCGTGGCGGCCGCGCGCCGCAGGGAGGTCGGGCTCGCCCGCGCGGCGTCGCGCACGTGGGCGGCGAGCGCCGAGCGCCACGTCGAGGCCTACCGCATCGCGAGCGGGGCGTAAGGTCGTCCCCCGTGCGTGCGTTCGTCACGGGGGGCCGGGGGTTCGTCGGCCGTTGGCTGACCGCCCACCTCGTCGAGGAGGGTGACGACGTCACGGTCGTCGACGCGGAGACCGAGGTCACCGACGAAGAGGCCGTCGCACGGGCGATCGAGGCGTCGGGTGCCGACGCTGTCTACCACCTCGCCGCGCGCACCCACGTCGGCGAGTCGTGGCGCGACCCGCTCGGGGTCCTGCGCGTCAACGCCATGGGCACTGCGGCGGTGCTCGCGGCCGCGCGGCGCTCGGCGCCGGAGGCGACGGTGGTCGTCGTGAGCTCGGCGGAGGTCTACGGGACCGTCGACCCCGGCGAGCTGCCCGTCGCCGAGGGCGCGCCGCTCCGTCCGGCGACCCCGTACGCGGCGTCCAAGGCGGCCGCCGAGCAGTTCGCCTTCCAGGCCTGGCGCGGCTACGGCCAGCGCGTCGTCGTGGTGCGACCGTTCAACCACGTCGGACCGGGGCAGTCGGCCGCCTTCGCCGTGCCGGCCCTCGCCCGGCGGGTCCTCGCGGCGCGCAGGGACGCCAGCCGCGAGCTGGTCGTCGGCACGGTCACGACGCGCCGGGACTTCACCGACGTGCGCGACGTCGTGCGGGCCTACCGGCTCCTCGTCGGCCGAGCCGAGCCCGGCACGGTCGTGAACGTCTGCACCGGCCGGGACGTCGCGATCTCGGAGGTCGCCGACCGGTTGATGGCGCTCGCCGGCGTGGACCTGGAGATGGTCACGGACCTCGGCCTCGTGCGCCCGGTCGACACCCCGGTCCTGCGCGGCGACCCGTCACGGCTCGCCGAGGTCACCGGGTGGACGCCCCGGATCCCGCTCGAGGTGACCCTGCGCGACGTCCTGGAGCAGCTCGAGCGGGACGACGCTCAGGCGCCTGGGGCGCCGAGCTGACGCAACTGGGCGCCGAGCTCCCCGAGGCGGGCGAGCGCCTTGTCCGCGAGCTCGCGTGCCGGCTGGGGCAGCTGGGCGCCGATGGGCGCGAGCTGCGAGGTGACGAAGGTGCGTGAGCCCTCGAGCCACGCACCGAGTTGCTGGGAGCCCGAGGCGATCCCGGCGCGCAGCCGGGCAACGCCCTCGTCGACCCGGTCCTGGCGGGCGAGGTCGTGGCGAGCGGCGCGGGCGCGCTGGACCCCGAGCACGCCGAGGCCGACGGCGACGTAGGCAGCGTCGCGCGCCCGGCGCGCCGCCTCGGCCGCGAGCTCGTTCATGTCGTTGGCGTCAGGCATGGAGGTCTCCTTCCCTCGGGGCGGTCCCGCCCAATCGGCCCGCCGGTCTGTTCGGCATGTTTCTCGAGACCACGTGCAAGAGTATACCCAAGGATAAACATTTGCAAGCACACCGCCGGGACTCCCGGAGCCTTGCGGGTGGCGAGGGGCCCCTAAGTCGGCGGCCGGGCCGAGTAGCCTGCCTCTCCTGATGACCGAGGGGGCGGTGAGCACGGCGCGGGCCCCCGCGGTGGTGGCGGTCGTCGTCACGACGGATCCCGGCCCCTGGTTCGACGAGACGCTGCAGGCGCTCGCCGCACAGGACTACGAGAACCTGTCGGTCCTCGTGCTCGCCTCCGGCGGCACCGTGGACCCGACCACGATGGTCGCACACCGGCTCCCCGAGGCGTTCGTGCGGCGACTCCCGGGCGACGGCGGGTTCGGCGCCGCGGTCGCCGAGGCGCTCGCAATGGTGGAGGGGGCGTCCTTCTTCCTCCTGTGCCACGACGACTGCGCGCCGTCGCCCGACGCGGTGCACCTCATGGTCGAAGAGTCGTTCCGCTCGAACGCGGGGATCGTCTCGCCCAAGGTGGTGCACTGGGACGACCGGCGGGTGCTCCTGCACGTCGGCCAGGGGGTCGACAAGACGGGCGCCGTCGTCGAACGCGTGCAGGACGGCGAGATCGACGCCGGCCAGCACGACGCGGTGCGCGACGTGTTCGTCGCGCCCGGCGGGTGCACGCTGGTGCGTGGCGACCTGCTGCGCGCCCTGGGCGGTTTCGACGCTGCGCTGGTCGCGTTGGGCGAGGACCTGGACTTCTCGTGGCGCGCCCACGTCGCTGGCGCCCGGGTCGTCGTCGCGCCGGCGGCGACCGTGCGGCATCTCGGGCTCGTCTCTTCCGGGCGCAGACCCCCCCCGCCCTCGGACGCCCCGTCGCTGCAGGCGCTCCAACGACGTCACGAGCTCTCCGCGGTCCTCACCTGCTACTCCTGGCCGCACCTCGTACGGGTGCTGCCCCAGGCGCTGCTCCTGGCGATCGGCGAGGTACTGGTCGCGACCCTGGCCCGGGACCGGCGGCGCGTGCGGGCGGTGCTCCACGCCTGGCGGTGGAACCTGGCGCGGCGAACCGACCTCCGCCGGCACCGATCGGGGCTGGCGGCGCTCCGGGCTGTCGGGGACGCCGAGGTCCGGAGCCTCCAGGTGCGGGGGAGCGCGCGCCTGTCCACGTACCTCTCGCGCCTCACCCACCAGGGGTTCGAGGCCGCCCACGGCGTCGACGCGGGACACGGGCACCACGCGGTGCGCACCCGCTCGGAACCGGGCGTCCGGACGGGCGCCGCGATCACCCCTGCGAACCTGACCGGGTCGATCGGCTCCGGGTTCTCCGAGGACGCCGACTTCGACGACCTCGACGACCTGGGCCGCAGAGAGGGCCGCATGAGGAGCGCCGCCTCCGGCGGCCTCCTCGCGACGCGGCGGTCCCGCGTCACCGTCGGCCTGGTCGCCGCCGCCGTGCTCATCGTCGGCTCGCGCGGCCTCTTCGGCGCACCGATGCCCCTTCTCGGACAGTTCGCGCCGTTCCCCGCGTGGACGACCATGTGGCACCAGTTCGTGTCCTCGTGGCAGCCGGCGGGCACCGGCTCCCACGCGCCGCCGAGCCCTGCGCTCGGGTTCCTCGGGCTGGCGGGGACCGTGCTCTTCGGCCGGAGCGGCCTTCTCCAGCAGGTCGTGGTGCTCGGCTGCGTCCCGCTCGGCGCATGGGGCGTGGCACGCCTCCTTCGGCCGTTCGGTTCGCCCCGCGCCCGCCTCGCCGGGACGGTCGCGTACCTCGCGCTGCCCCTCGCCGTCGACGCCCTGGCCCGGGGTCGCTGGGGCGGTCTCGTCGCCTATGCCGCGACGCCGTGGGTCGTGCTGCAGCTCGCCCGGGCGACCGGCCTGGACCCCTTCGGCACCCCGGCGCACGCGGGAGCCGCGGTCTCGACGGGTGTGCAGGTCCGGTGGCGCAGCTCGCTCCTCGGGCGCGTGCTCGTGCTCGGCGCGCTCGAGGCGGTCGCGATGTCGTTCGCCCCCGCGATGATCGTCGTCGTCCTCGTCGCAGGCGCCGGCGTCGCGGCCGGGTCGCTCGTCGCAGGCGGCGTGTCGCGCGGCGCCCGGGCACTTGCCGCCGCCGGCGCGGGCACGCTGGTCGCCGCGGTGCTGTGCGCGCCGTGGGTGGCCGGGGTGGTGATGGCGGGTCCGAGCGACGCCCTCCGCACGCTCGGGCTGCCGATCGGCCATGCGGGCGTCGGGGGATGGAGCGGGCTCCTGCGGATGGCCGTCGGCCCCGTCGGGAGCTCGCCGCTCTCGTGGCTGCTCCTCGCGGCGGCGATCCCCGTCCTCCTTGTCGGCCGGGAGGCCCGGCTCGCCTGGGCGATCCGGCTCTGGGCGATCGCCGTCCCGTCCTGGTTCCTGGCGCTCGTCGCCGTCAAGGGGTGGGGCGTCCCCTTCTCGCCGTCGGTCGACGTGCTCCTCGCGCCGGCGGCGGTGGCGGTCGCCGCGGCCATCGGCCTCGGGGTCGCCGCCTTCGAGGCCGACGTCGCCGGCTTCGGGTTCGGGTGGCGCCAGGGCCTCGCCGTGCTCTCGGTCGCCTCCATCGCGCTCGGCGTGCTCCCCGTCGTGCTCGAAGCGGGCGACGGGCGGTGGGGGCTGCCCTCGTCCGGCTACGAGTCGGCGGCGGGGCTCCCTGCGGTCAGCGCGCCGACCACCGGCGATCGCGTGCTGTGGCTCGGCGACCCGCGGTCGCTCCCTTCCGGGGGGTGGACCATCGGCCCGGGCCTCGCCTACGCCACGTCGACCGACGGCAGACCCACCCTCCTCGACCTCTGGGCGCCCGCGTCGCCCGGGGGGGCGGCCCGGCTCGCGGAGGCAGTGCGCGTCGCGATGCGTGGGGAGACCGTGCGCCTCGGACGTGCCCTCGCCGCGGCGCGCGTCGGCTACGTGGTCGTGGTCACCGGGCTCGCTCCCGCCGCGCCCGGGGAGGCCGTTCCCCGCTACCCGGTGCCGCCGGGCCTCGTCGCCGCGCTCTCGCGCCAAGAGGACCTCCGCACAGTGCCGGTCAGCGGAAGTGGCATCACGGTCTTTCGGGTCGCCGCCGACGCTGCCGCTGCCCTCGTCCCACCGGTGGCGGTCGTGGCTCGCGGCGCCGCGGGCGTGCTCGACCCGCTCGGCGCGGCGCTCGAGCTCGGTGCCTGGGCGCTGGTGGCCGCCGCTCTCGTGGGCCGCCGACGTTGGCTCGACTGGTGGTGGCGTCCCCTGGTGCGCGGAAGGACGCGCCGCCGAGAAGGGCGACGGCGCGTCGTGGCCGCGCCGGCCACCGCGCCGGCCACCGTGCCGGCCACCGTGCCGGCGGGTGGGGCGCTCAGCGTCCCGTCGGCACCCGGTCACGTCGTGACGCCGACGAAGGTCGAGGCATGAGCGGACGCGTCGGCCCCCGGCCCTCGCGCGGGCGGCTCGCCGCGCTCGTCCTCGTCGCGGCCGCGTTCGGCGGTGGGGGGGTGCTCGGCGCCGTGTCGGCGCGCCCGGCGCCCCGGACGACGCTGCAGCCTGCCGCACTCGCCGCCGAAGCCGCCCCGCTCGCCTCGACGTCGTCGAGCTGGTACTGCCCCGCCGGACCCGCAGGGGATGCCGGGACGACGCACCTGCTTGTCGCCAACGCCGCCGGGCACCCGGTGCGCGCCGTGGTGCAGGTCGTGGATGCCCGGGGCACGCGGCGCGACCAGCACCTGCGCGTCGGGCCCCATGCGCAGACCGACGTCGTCCCGGGGCGGCTCGTCCACGGCCCGTGGGTCGCGAGCCGCGTGGAGGTCTCGGGCGGGGCGGTCAGCGCCACCGAGCTCGTGGACGGCCGACGCGGCCGTGCCCTCGCACCGTGTGCGTCGGAGGTCTCCGCGCACTGGTACTTCGCGTCGGGCTCGACGCGGGGCGGCAGCACGCTGAGCGCCACCCTGTTCAACCCGACGCCGAACCTCGCGGTCGTGGACCTGTCGTTCGTGACCGGTTCCGGCCTCACAACGCCGGCCCCGTTCCAAGGGCTCGTCGTCCGGCCCTGGACGCTGCGCACCCTGACAGTCGGCGCCTACGTCCAGAACCAGAGCTCGGTCGCGACCGTCGTCGACGCGCGCGCCGGCGCCGTGGTCGCCGGGGAGCTCGAGCTGTTCGGGCCGGGGGGGACGGCGGGTGTCGCACTCGCGCTCGGATCGCCCGCCACCTCCGCGCGCTGGCATCTGCCGAGCGCGGAGAACGCGACGGGGGGCGCCTCCGAGCTGAGCGTGTTCAACCCGACGAGGCGGGGCGAGCGCGTCGTCGTCGCGATGCGCCTTCCCGCCGGTCCGGTGGAGCCGTTCTCCCAGATGCTCGGCCCGAAGAGCGTGTGGACGTTGACGACGAGCGACGAGCTGCGGGTCGCCGTCCAGGAGCCCTACACGGTCGAGGTCCAGGCGAGCGGCCCCGGCGTGGTGGTCGCCCAGACGGGTGCCGGCGCGCCCGCGGGCCCGGTGCCGTGGTGGTCGGCCGACGTCGCGGTGAGCGGGCCACAGGAGAGCGCCTCGCACCGGTGGCTGGTTGCCGCCATCCCACCCGTCACGGCGCAGGCCACGACCGCGGACGTCGCGTCCGGCGCCCGCGTCGCGCACGCTCGATCGTCGCTCGTCATCGAGAACCCCGCCCACCACGCGGTGGCGGTCAGGGTGACGTGGTGGTCCCGCTCGGGAGCCGGCCACCTCCGGCGCGTCCGGGTGCCTGCCGCCGGGCGCACCACGCTCGCCGCGCCCGCGGGTCCGGCGGTCGTGGCCGCGGACGGCCCGCTCGCCGTCATGGGCGACGCGTCACCCACCGGCAGTGCGGGCGTCTTCGGGGTCCCCGCGATCCCGCTTCGCTGATCGGTCCTCGGCACGACGCCGTGGAGCGATCGACGTGGGAGCCCGCGGTCAGCCGCCCTTGGCCGGATCCGTGGGTTCGCCGGAGGGCTCGGGCCGCGGCGGTGGCCAGTTCCCGGGGGGCGGCGGTGGCCAGTGCTGCGCCCTCTCAGCGCTCTGGGGCGGGGCGGGCGCACCCGGCGGGTCCCATCCCGGCGCGTGCGACTGCGGCCACGGCGGTGGCGCCCAGCCGCCTGGCGGCGGCGGCACCGCCTGGGGGGTGCCTTGCGCCTGGGCGCGTGCCCGCAGGGCGGCGTCGGCGTCCGCGCCGCCGTGCGGGAGGGCAGCGGGCTCGTGGCCGTGCCCGTTCTTCGACCCGTTGGCACCGTTGGTCGGCCCGTTGGGCCCACTCGACGGCTTCACGTTGAATTGGATCGTCTTGGCCTTGCGCCCCTCGGTGTGGACCGGGCGGCCGAAGGCCTCGTCGATGAGGCGCCCCACCTCGGCGCCGTCGATGCTCTCCTGCGCGAGGAGTGCCTCGGCGACCTTGTCGAGCCCTCCGCGGTGGCGCGTCAGGAGCTCCATCGCCCGCTCCTCTTGGGTGCGGAGGATCCGTTCCACCTCGTCGTCGATCACCCGGCTCGTGTCCTCGGAGTAATCGCGGGTGTGCATGAGGTCCTCACCGAGGAAGACCTGGCCCTGCGACCCCCATGCCATCGGCCCGATCTCCTCGCTCATTCCCCATTCCCGGACCATCTTGCGGGCCAGCTCGGTGTTGCCCACGAGGTCGTTGGCCGCGCCGGTCGACAGGTCGCCGTAGACGAGCATCTCCGCGACGCGTCCCCCCATGCGCACGCACAACGAGTCCTCGATGTCCGCGCGCGGGTGGATGTGGCGCTCCTCGACGGGTAGCTGCATCGTGACGCCGAGGGCCATGCCGGTCGGGAGGATCGTGACCTTGTGGACCGGATCGGCGTGCTCGAGGACGTAGGCGAGGACCGCGTGCCCTCCCTCGTGGTAGGCGACGCGCTCCTTCTCCTCGTCGGAGAGGACGAGGCTCTCGCGGCGCTGTCCCATGAGGACCCGGTCACGCGAGGACTCGAAGTCGGCCATCTCGATCGTGGCGCTCCCGCGCCGCACTGCGTGCAGGGCAGCCTCGTTGACGAGGTTGGCCAGGTCCGCCCCGCTCATCCCGGGCGTCCCCCGGGCGACCAGGTCGAGATCGACGTCGGGGCCGATCCGCTTGCCACGGCAGTGGACCTGGAGGATCGGGAGACGCTCGTCGAGGTCGGGGAGCGGCACCACGATCTGCCGGTCGAAGCGTCCAGGCCGGAGGAGGGCCGGGTCGAGGATGTCGGGCCGGTTGGTCGCCGCGATGATCACGACGCCCTCCGCCGGATCGAATCCGTCCATCTCGTTCAGCATCTGGTTGAGGGTCTGCTCGCGCTCGTCGTGGCCCCCGCCGAGCCCCGCGCCCCGCTTACGGCCGATGGAGTCGATCTCGTCGACGAAGATGATGGCGGGCGCCTGCTTGCGGGCGGTCTGGAAGAGGTCCCGCACCCGGCTCGCACCGACCCCGACGAACATCTCCATGAAGTCCGAGCCGCTGACCGAGAGGAACGGCACCCCCGCCTCGCCGGCGACGGCACGTGCGAGCAGGGTCTTGCCGGTCCCCGGGGGACCGACGAGCAGCACGCCCTTGGGGATCTTCGCCCCGATGTCCCGGAACCGGGCGGGCGTCCGGAGGAAGTCGACGACCTCGCTGATCTCCTGCTTGACGCCGTTGTAGCCCGCCACGTCCTGGAACGTGGTGGTGGGACGATCACTGCTGAAGAGCCTGGCCTTGGACCGTCCGATCGACATGATGCCTGACATCTGCCCGCGCGCCTGGCGGCTTATGAACAGCATCAGGAGCACCGCGATCCCGATGAACAGGATGTAGGGGAAGAGATCGCCCCACAGATTCGTCGGGGGGTTCGAGAAGGTGACCGCGACCCCGTGTGTGCGCATCAGGGCGACTGTCGGCTGGCTCGAAGGGTGGGGCCCGGGGACCGAGTAGGTCGTGCCGTTGCTGAGCTTGCCGGAGATGACGCCCGTTGTGTTGTCGATTGTGGCGGTTCGGACGGCGTTGTGCTTCACGTCGTTCCTGAAGGCGTTGTATGTCAGCGACTTGGCCGAGCTGCGAGGCAGCAGCGACGGCACGATGAGGACGGCGAGGACCGCCACGATGAGGAGGCCCCAGATCCAACGCCAGCTCTGTTCCGGCCCCTGGCCGGGACGCTGCGGCATGTTGTTGTCAGGCCGTTGCTGGCTCACCGGGCCATGCTATGCGGCGCCCGGTTCGAGCGGTGACCGGGGCCTGCAACCCTCGCGCCCAGGTCACGGCCCCGGCCATGCGCCGGCGTGAAGCCGTTGCGATCAGAGCCGGCGGTAACGTGGCTCGATGGCCCGCCACGGCGAGACCGAGCACGGCTCGGCTGGGCCGGGCGGCGTGCCTCCCTGGCCGGAGGCTCCCGGCGCACCGCATCCGTCACCAGCCCGGTCGGCGCCGCCATCCCGCGCCTCCTCGAGTTCGTCCGACTACCCGCCGCCTTCGTACCCACCGCCTCCCTCGTACCCGCCGCCACCGCCGCCCTCGGCGCCCTCGTACCCGCCGCCCCCCTCTTCGGCGCCCTCGTACCCGCCGCCCGCCGCGCGGTACCCGTCGACAGGGTCACGGCCCCCGCCTCCACCGTGGTACCCGTCCGGCGGAGAGCGGGGGGGCTGGCCGCCACCCGATCCGGGCTGGTCCGGACCGCCCGACGATGGCGCCGGGCGGCTCTTCGACCGGCCCGGCGTTCCGCCGGCGACCCGGAGCGCGGCGTGGTTCTGGCTCGTCATGGGGCTGGTCGGGTTCGTCGTCGGCCAGGTGGTCGGCGGGATCTTCGTCGCCATCGCGGCCGCGGCCGCAGGCGAGAGCGGCCAGGTCTCGAGGTTCGCCAGCATGGCCGCCCCGCCCGAGTGGTACGTCGGCACGTCGCTCGTGGGGTTGTGGGTCGGGTTCTTCGTCGGTCCATGGGTGGCGAGCAGGGTACGGGGGACCGGCCAGTTCCTCCGCGACCTCGGGGTGCGCTTCCGGCCCGTGGACCTCGCCGGCATCCCCCTCGGCCTGGGCGGGCAGCTGGTGCTCGACGCGCTCTATGCCCCGTTCGTCACCCACCTGAAGCACTTCACAGCCCCGACTCAGAAGCTCGTGGGCGCGTCGCACGGCTGGGGCTTCGTGGTCATCGCGGTCCTGACGGTCTGCGGCGCGCCGTTCTTCGAGGAGATCCTGTTCCGCGGGCTCGCCTTCAAGGCACTGGCGCGTCTCTTCGCGCCTGCCGACCCCCGCCCGACGAGGGCGCGCGCGGCAGCGATCGTCGCGGCCGTCGTCGTGGACGGCGTGCTCTTCGGGCTCGCGCACTGGGAGCTGTACCAGTTCGCCGGGCTCGCCGTGTTCGGCATGCTGCTCGCGACCGTGAGCTACAAGACCGGGCGCCTGGGGATGAACATGGTCGCCCACGCGACGTTCAATCTGGTCGCCGTGCTGGCGCTGGTCACCACGTCCGGCGGTGTCGTCCACTGATCCCACGGAGCCGGGACGCCCGGGCACGGGGACGACCGTTCCCGTGCGGGGTTTCCACGTCTCTTGGTCCGAGGATCGGCGCCCGCCCTCCCCGCAGCTCGCGGGCCCGCCAGGCCCCGCGTCGGCCCTCGCTGAGGAGCCCGGGCCGGACGGGGGCGTGGTGCCGATGGGTCCGGGGACCCGAGGGATCGCCCGCCACGCGCCGGGGCTCGCCGCCGCGGCCGCCGTCGTGGCGGTCGTCGCGGTGGTGCTCTGGCAGCTCCACCTGTCGATGCTGCTCTCGGACACGACGACGACGGGAGGTGACACCGGCGCGCACTTCATGATGCCGTCGCTGTTCAACTCGGGCCTGTTCCCGCACCTGAGCGGGTGGGACCCGGGGTGGTACGCCGGGTATCCCGCCTACACCTTCTACTTCGTCCTCCCCGACGTGCTGGTCGCATTGGCGTCGCACGTCATCGCGTACGACGTCGCGTTCAAGCTCGCCACCGTGCTCGGGTCGGTGCTCCTCCCGCTCACCGCATGGGCGCTCGGACGGCTGTTCGGACTGCGCCCACCCGTGCCCGCAGCCCTCGCCGCAACGACGCTCCCGTTCCTGTTCGACTCGACGTGGACGATCTACGGCGGCAACCTCTTCTCCACCCTCGCGGGGGAGTACGCGTACTCGCTGTCGGTTGCTGCGCTGCTCCTGTTCCTCGGGCTCTTCGCTTCCGGCGTCCGAACCGGGCGACATCGTGCGTGGGCCGCGATCGTGCTCGCCGTGTGCGTCCTCGCCCACATGGTGCCGGGCGCCCTCGCGTTGGCGGGCGCGGCCGTCCTCACGGCGGTCGAGCTGGTGCCGGCGCGCCTGCGGCCGTCCGACGGTCACGGTGCCGATGCCACCCGGCGTGCCCGGGCGACGTTGTGGTGGGCGGCATCGACGGTCGCTCTCGGGCTCGCGCTCTCGGCGTGGTGGCTCGTCCCGTTCGGCGTTCGCAACCCGCTGTCGACCTCGATGAACTACACGAAGGTCACCACCTACACCTCCGTGCTCTTCCCGCGGGCGGACCTCTGGGCACTCGGGCTCTCCGCGGTCGCGCTCGTGGTGGCGGTGGTCGTGCGGAGCCGGTTCGGCCTCGTCGTCTCGGTGCTCGGCGCCGCGTGCGCGCTGGCGGTCGTGGTCGACCCGCTCCGGAGCCTCTACAACGTCCGGTTCCTGCCGCTGTGGTTCCTCTGCGTGTACCTCATGGTCGGCTGGCTCGCCGGGATGGCGATCGCAGCCGCGGCGCGGGCAGTTCGGCGGGCGCGCCTCGCCCGTGCCAGCGCCGTGGCGCACGGGACACCCTCGGGCCGGGAACCGCCGCGCTTCGCGCCGTGGCCGCCCGGCGCGGTCGGCGGGGCGCTCGTCGCGGTCGCCGCGGCGCTCGCCGTCGTCGTTCCCCCGTTCGTCCCCGCGCTCAGCTCCTCGCTGCCCCGGATCGGGGTGCATCCCGGCGCCAACGAGGTGAGCGCGTGGTCGAGCTGGAACTACTCGGGCTACGAGGGGAAGGCGTCCTATCCCGAGTACCGCGCGCTGATGCGGCTGATGGGAAGGATCGGGCGCACGCACGGCTGCGGTCGGGCGATGTGGGAGTACAACGCGAACCAGAACCGGTTCGGCACGCCCGAGGCGCTGATGCTGCTCCCGTACTGGACCCACGGGTGCGTCGACTCGATGGAGGGGCTCCTCTTCGAGTCCTCGGCGACCACCCCGTACCACTTCTTGAACCAGGCGGAGCTCTCCGAGTCCCCGTCCGACGCGGTCGTCGGGCTGCCCTACGGGCCGGTCACAGTGACCCTCGGGGTCCGTCACCTCCAGTTGCTCGGGGTGCGGTACTTCATGGCCTTCAGCACACAGGTCGTCCAGGAGGCGACGGCGGACCCGACACTGACGCTGCTCGCGGCGAGCGGCCCATGGCACTCGACCTACCAAGGTGCGCGGCTCTCGGTGAATTGGCGGATCTACGAGGTCGCTCAGTCGGACATCGTGACGCCGCTGGCAAAGGAACCGGCGGTCCTCACCGGTGTCGGCCAGGGGCAGACAACATGGCTCGGTCGGATCGGCTCGCAGTCGACCCTGGCCGAGGGCCCGTCGCTGCGGTGGTACCTCGACCCGTCGGCGTGGGGGACCGAGCTCCTCGCGGACGGCCCCGCGCGCTGGCCGCACATCGGCGCAGCCGGGGCCGCGGATCCGCCGTCCGTCCCGATCGCGCCCACCCGGGTCTCGCATGTCCGCGTCCGGGCGCAGGGGGTCAGCTTCCACGTCAGCTCGGTCGGCGCCCCGGTCCTCGTGAAGGTGTCGTACTTCCCGAACTGGCACGCGCACGGTGCACGCGGCCCATGGCGCGCGACGCCCAACCTCATGGTGGTCGTCCCCACCGCCCACCATGTCGTGCTGACGTACGGCACGACCCGCGTGACACAAGCCGGCGACTTGGCGACGCTGGTCGGCGCGGCGGCGCTCGTCGCGCTGCTCGTCGTCTGGCTGGTGCGCCGACGCCGGGAGCCTCGTCGGCGCGTGCGGTTAGGCTGACCCGCCCATGGGCGCGACGGCCGAGGTCTTCAAGGCGTACGACATCCGCGGCATCGTTCCCGACCAGATCGACGCCGACCTCTGCCGGGCGATCGGGGGGGCGATGGCCCGCTTCACCGGTGCGTCACGCGTCCTCGTCGCCCGGGACATGCGCGAGTCGGGCGTCGAATTGTCCGAGGCCTTCGCGGACGGCGCCCGCGCCGAGGGCACCGCCGTGGTCGACCTCGGCATGACGTCGACCGACTGCCTCTACTTCGCCTCCGGCAAGTTCGACGCGCCCGGTGCCATGTTCACGGCGTCGCACAACCCGGCGCAGTACAACGGCGTGAAGCTCTGTCTCTCCGGAGCCAGGCCCGTCGGGCGTGACACCGGCCTGCGCGAGATCGAGACGCTGACGCAGGAGTTGTTGTCGGCGCCGGCGAGGGCCGACGGCACGGCGCTCGCGCCGGTCGAGCACCGAGACGTTCTCGCAGACTTCGCCGCGCACGTCCGGTCGTTCGTCGACGTCGGCTCGTTGCGGCCGCTCCACGTGGTGGCGGACACGGCGAACGGCATGGGCGGCCTCGTCGTCCCGCGGGTGATGGAGGGACTGCCCTTCGACGTCGACATCCTCTACGGCGAGCTCGACGGGGGATTCCCGAACCACCCCGCGGATCCCATCCAAGAGGAGAACCTCAGCGACCTGAAGGCCGCGGTCATCGAGAGAGGCGCAGACGTCGGCCTCGCCTTCGACGGGGACGCGGACCGGTGCTTCCTGGTCGACGAGCGTGCGACCCCGGTGTCGGGTTCCCTCACGACCGCGCTCGTCGCCGTCTCGATGCTCGAGAAGCACCCCGGGGCGACCGTCCTGTACAACTGCATCTGCTCGCACGTCGTGCCAGAGGTCGTCGCCGAGCACGGCGGCACCGGGGTGCGTACGAGGGTGGGCCACTCCTACATCAAGCAGGTGATGGCGGAGACCGGCGCCGTCTTCGGCGGCGAGCACTCCGGTCACTACTACTTCCGGGACAATTACCGCGCGGACTCCGGCGTCATCACGGCCCTTCTCGTCCTCGAGCTCATGAGCACGGCCGGCCGTCCGCTCTCGGAGCTTCTGCGACCCTTCCGGCGCTACGCGGACTCGGGGGAGATCAACACTGAGGTGCCTGACCCGCTTGCCGCGGTCGAGTCGGTGGCGGCCACCGAGGGTGA
>Ga0307374_10005013_pt1 | contig 21704 bp, 24 predicted proteins | sample OX3MG_FD_202532 | JGI IMG/M metagenome (GOLD analysis project Ga0307374, IMG submission 202532) | Soil microbial communities from Risofladan, Vaasa, Finland - OX-3 | ecosystem: Environmental > Terrestrial > Soil > Coastal area > Acid sulfate soil | place: Finland: Risofladan, Vaasa | collected...
ACGCGCTTCCGAAAGACATTTGTGGCTGAGAGGGGGTCGAGCCTTCACCGAAGCGAACTTGTGCTTCGATCAAATTCGACACGGTGCGTTGTCCGATGGCAGATCGCGGGGCCAATGCGGCGGGCGATTATTCGTTCCGGTTTTTCTCACCGGAACAGGTGGATCAGATCCTCTGCGACGGCGCGAAGCGCGGCCGCGCCGGTTCGCACGCTGGCATCGAAAGGATACTCAAACACGAACCCGGTTTAGAGAGGGCCTATCTGTGGAAGCGCATTCGGCGACTGAAGAGTTCTTCACGAGGCCCTAGCTATCGTCGTTCGGTATGGGGACCGGACGATGAAAAGATCCTTCGCGAGGGGCATGAAATTGGATGGGCGGGAAAGCGAGAAGCCGTGCGCGAGCTCTTACACCGCCATCCTGCCTGGCGACCTCACATAATTTGGAGGCGCGCGGCAAGACTCGGACTCGCTCGGATCACGACCGGGCGGCATCCAGAGCGTTATCGTCACCCTTGGTCCGAGGAGGATGATCGAGTTCTGCTCAATCTCGCAGGCTACAGGAAATTGAGAACGATCGCGAAATTAGTACATCGGTCGGAGCGTGGCGTACGGTATCGTCTCGCTGTGCTCGGCAAGAGCAGCCGGGTTCACTTTGATGGTTATGCCCGGCGTGCCCTTGCCGAAGAGCTGCATTGGGGAAGGAAAACCATCCAACGATTGATCGTGGAAGGGCTGCTAGAGGTTCGTGATCCGCGCATTACGCCAGAATCACTCCAGACCCTGCGGAAGTCGGGACGCCTCGCCAATCTTCAACTCAACCAGGAAGGGGAAAACCAAGCGTCCTCGGCAGGAAGTGGACAGGAACCGACCAGCCCCCAAGATGGTAAGGATTTCAGTTCGCGGACAGACCGCGCATGGGGGAACTTGCTCAAATCCACCCGTGCGAAAGAAGCGTGGAGAGAAGTTGCCACGGAGCTAAACGTCAGTTTGGAGACAGCCAAGAAGCTGATTGCCAGCCGGACCTTGACGTTGTACGACCCTCGCGTTACGGAGAAATCCTTCAGAAACTTTTGCCGCCATCATGGATCGTTAATCAACCTCGAATTCCTCGACGGGGAGACTCGAGATTGGCTTCGGAACTCGATGGACTTGGATCGGAATGCTGGGGAGGGTCACGCGGCACGGTGGAAAGTCTTTCGGAAACATGCACTGGTTGTGAGGAGGTGCACAGGTTGTGGCCGCTCGATTCGGGGCAACGCATTCTTCCGGCATATGAATGGCTGCCCATCGAAGGCCTTCGCGGAGAAGTGACATGGCGTTCCCCGGGGGGTCAGTCGAAAAATAGTCGTTTGCGAGTTGGATAGGAAGGGCCGTTCACTTGGTTCTCCGTATAGTTTTCAGCGGCACGGTACCATTGGACGAAGGAGGGGTATATACCGGTAGGATTCAGAGGCCAACTCTTGTTCCACCGTTTGGAGTACTGCGTTACCCGAACATGGAGGGGATGAGAGCACGCTTGCTTAAGGATGATGTCGAACCTGCCTTCCGCTTTTGCCTTAGAGAAGAAATGATTTTCAATCCAGGTGATGAAGTGCCGCCGGGTCGCAACTTGTTTCCCGCCTCCTCGCGTGAAATCGGCGGTGCGCGCCTGTAGAAATCCTGGGCACCTTCGGCCCAATTCGGTAACCACACGCCTCGGCAGTGCGATTCTCCCCTTCCGCAACGGTTCGAGCCAACAGTCAAACGCCTTCCATTCGACATAGCGTTCAACGATGTCGGCGAAATTGGCAGCGCTTCTTTGTTGCTGCAGGTTGTAATTTCTTGCCAAGCACAACCACTCATCGAAAGGGGGATACGATGCTGGCCGCTTGTGATGCCATTCCTGCTCGCATTTCTCCCAGTACTCCCAAGTGCTCTGGGAGCGGAGATCGCGAACTCCATAGAAGATGAGAGCATCGAGCCAGCCTTCTCGCCTCGCGTCGTCGAAGATGTGATCATGAATCCACTCATGGAAGTGGAAACCGAGGAGCTTTGGCTCGTTCAGAAGCGCTCCCTTCCCGATGAAATCAGGGCAGCTGTCTTTCAGAGTTTCCGCAAGCAGCGAGGGAGCGCTACCTGCTGTCCCGACAATGATTCTTACCCACAGTGCCAGGGCTTCCCAACGAAGGTACTCTTCGTACGCCTGGTGAAATCGCCGCCACGGGACACGCAACAGTTGCTTATTGGCTCTGCGCGTCGCGATAGCTCGGACTTTCAATTCCGGGTGTGAAAACCGGCGCGCCTTCATTCCGTGCTCCGCAAGGGACACTCGCCGCTCCAGAAAAGGATCTGTGAACGAGCTCGATGACCAGAGACTACCGAGAATCAGAGGACGGTTCAAGCCAATAGAAGCTCTTCGTTTGGCGTAACCCTAAATGAAAAAATGGGCAAGGTCGTGCGGTATGGGAATGGGCGGGGAGCCTTTTTGGGACGGCCTCGGGCTTTTCCCGCCGTTCTTACAACGAGCTCTCCGACATGGGCGATGCCCGCAGACATGCGAACTCTGGCACGAGCTCGAACGGGTGCTCCGGCGACTGAACCGGTTCAGCTACCTGGTCGATCAGGACGGTTGATAAGTTGCCCAGGAACCGCGCGCCAGCTCGAATGTGTGTGACCCTCTCGGGATCAAGCCCCATCAGTCTCGCGCAGGTCGCGTCCGCGGCTACAGGATCATCGGCAAGAACGATCCGGTTAAGCGGGCGGGGCTTTCCGTTGAGAGGCCCGTTCCCCTCCATCGCCACAATGGCATCGGCAATCACAAAATGAACCGGCACGGTGGCGCAGAGGTCGAGAATGCTCCGCTCGATTCCCTTCCAGTGCAGGATGTTCTTTGGCCAACCGTACTTGGCGCCCGGCACAACGCCAAACAGGTTCTTCATACTGAGAGTGACGCCGGACCAATGGTGGGTCTTGACTTTGGGCATGGAAACGACAACGTCGGATGCCAGGATCGCTCGGGGCAACCATAGCGATTTCATTCCCGTGTAGTTCGCGAGCAAGGGCCTTTCGACAAGCTCGTCACGATTCAAGTCCACGAAACGGACCTTCTGTTGGCGCAAGTGGTCTGCCATGCCACTCTCGCAAAGAACCAGTTCGGTGTCGCGCTGGTTTCCCGGCCCTTCGCCAACGAGCACGGTCGAAGCCCCGAGGCGCCGGAAGCACTCGACCGCGGCGGAGACGAGCAGCGGATGGGTGTTAATGTGGTTTCCCGGGGCGTAATCCACGAGGTTGGGTTTTAGAAGGACGGTCTTCGCGCGAACATCGAGGCGGAATAGATCGAGGCCAGAGCGCAGAACCTGCTCCAGGTTTTGCGAGTAAGATTCGGCGTGGAGGATAGCCACTCGAGATCGCGGTTGCCGACCGATGCTGCGGGAACTCGGTTTGTCGAGCCGTACGGTTGTCGCCGCGCCGGCAGCGAGACCGAACGGACCGGCAAGAAAAGTTCCCGGGTCAGCTTTCACGAGTTCGCCCCGAACACATTTCGTCCGCTGGCGCAGCGGAGGGCCAAGGAAACCATGGCGAGAGTCGCGCAATCCTCAATCGCGGCAGGCTCGACAACAGTGGAGAGGAGGTTGATCCATGTTTGGGTGGGACGCTTGAAACCGTGGAGGGCGAGGATGGCCCAGGCGAGACTCCAAGGTGCGAGGCACGTCTCCGCGCGGCGCTCGAGCCAGTCTAGGCTCGCCGTGATGAGGCCGTTGGGAGGCTCGCCCCAAAGAGCCAGCAACGCTACCGCTGTTGCGTCGGGATACGCGGAGAGCGCGGACCCGTAGACGAAGCCATTGCCGGCATTCCATCCTCCACCCGGACAAATGCGGTCGTATAACATTTCCACGCCACGCCGGATCCGGAAGGACAGCAGGTCCTGCTGCGAACTGCCCGAGGCATGCCTCAAGGCGAGGAGTGAATAGGCGGTGGGAACTACCCAGCTCGCCGTTTCCGGCATCCAGGGCCAGCCGAATTTGTCGGGATCGAAACGAACGTGACGATCGCTCGTCCGGAACTTCCATTTCCACAGCCAGTGTGACTCCCGGCCTCGGGAGTGCAAGAGCCAGTCGACCGCTCGCTTCGCCGGCTTCCCTTCGACCCTAGAGCGGTTGAGAGCATAGAGAACCAGCCCTGTATAGCCCGACCCTCGCTTGTCATCCCCGGCAAAGGACGGCCAGTTCCCGTTCGGATTTTGGATTTGCAGCAGGAAACGAATGGCGCGTTCACGTTCTCGAATGAACGTTGATGGCAACGCGAGAAGCGTCAGTGCCGTGGTTTCCACCGAGGACTGAGCGGCACGGAAACTAAACGGCCACCCGCCTCCTGGCAACTGGCGAGCGACGAGTTGGGCTAGGCACAACCGATTGGCTCTTTGCGTGTCATCCATGGGTCGCGTTTTAGGCGAGGCTATCGAAATTGTCAAATCCTCCGCAACGATTCGACGTTCGTGGAAACGAAGTTCGTCAGGAAATCTGGAATCGGCCGATATCGCCGCCTTGGTCAGCGTGTCTCCGAGGGTTTTCCGTCACGCAAGAGCGCTCGAAGATTTTGTTTCGTGCCGGAGCGCCTCGGAAATCTATCAGAAGGTTAGCCAGAAAGTCTGAGACTAACCGGATTGATTCGGGCTGGGAATAACACATGGTTCCGGCTTCGCGGCATCGGTGGATCTGCGGAACGCTTGCGAATGTTAGCCAGTCAGTACGGTATTAACCAAAAACTTTTTTTTAAGCCGTGACCTCGCGAAGCAAGAATCCTCGGTCGGAAAGTTAGCCAGAAGGAATGGTATCAGCCAGGAATTTCCTGGGACGTCGAGATGGGAATCAGGGGAAGACTCCCGGAGAAAGCTAGTCCGTAAGCATGGGATTGGCGGAAATTCTTCCGTGGAGGACGACGCCGAAGCGGCACGGCGCCGGTTGTGATTGCTTGTCGTGCCCTATCTCTTCTGATTTCAGGAAGAGAGGGTCGCGCGGCAAAACCTCTTCGACCACTCCCGGACTCCTGTGTGTCTCGATCTCCGCAGAGAAGTCACACGCCGCTTGCGTGCGCGGGTAATGATTCTGGCGTACGTTCCGACCGCATCGAGGAGGCAATGGCCTGTGTTTGCGTCGGTCGAAGAACTGGAGCGAGGGCTGCGTGATGCGCGGTACGTAATCGACCGCGTCACGCTGCAGGCGGTATACCTGGCGGCGAGGATGCAAAAGCCGCTCCTGGTCGAGGGTCCGCCCGGCTGCGGGAAGACGGAACTCGCCTATGCCATCGCTGCTGCCACGGAAAGCTCCGTCGAGCGGCTGCAATGCTACCCAGGAATCACCGAAGAGAAGGCCATTGGCAAATTTGATGAGTCTTTGCAGAGGCTCTTTCTGGAAACGCAGAAGGATCTCCTCGGTCAGCACTGGGAGGGCATCCGGAAGCGGCTGCACTCGCTCGATTTTTTCGCGGAAGGACCGCTCGTGCGGGCGCTCCAGCACAAGTCGAAGCCGTGCGTGTTGTTGATAGACGAGATCGACAAAGTGGACCATATGTTTGAAGCGCTTCTTCTCGAGATCCTGAGCGCATGGCAGATTACGGTTCCGCAACTGGGGACGGTCAAGGCCGAGACGGTTCCTTTCGTCGTGCTGAGTTCAAACGAGGAGCGCCGCTTGGGCGACCCGTTGCGCCGAAGATGCCTCTATTTGCGTTTCGACCATCCTACCGTCGAACGGGAAGTCGAGATTCTAACCGCGCGCAGCGCGAACCAGGAGGCGTCTCTGCTTGGTCAGATGGCCGGTTTAGCCCACGCGCTGCGCGGCTGGAACATGGAAAAGCCGCCCTCCATCGCCGAAATGCTCGACTTGGCGCGGGCGCTTCAAATTCTCGGAGCCCGAGAGATCCTGCCGGAACAGAGAGACATCCTGTTGCCCTTGCTGGCCAAGACGGAAGGAGATCGCGGAAGACTGCTGCTGCGGGAGGGCTTCGAGGGTCTCATCATGGATTCGAGGATGTACAGAGACAAGCTGCATCGAACGAACACTCGAGTCTGCAAGGCGGCTTGAGAAACGGACCCATGACGACGAGCGCCAAGGCGTTGGTTCTCCTGGTTCTGGTGACCGCGCCCGCCGTTCGGGCCGGCGAACCAGCCCGGGTGCGGGAATTCTCTTCGCGGTGTGCGGCGTTTTATGCCTCGGCCTTCGGCGTTCCGGTGGAACTGGTCGATGCAGTCATTCAGGTGGAGTCGGGTTGGAATCCCTACGCGGTTTCGAGGAAGGGCGCGGCGGGCCTGATGCAGCTCATGCCCGCCACGGCGATGCGCTTCGGAGTTCGGGACCGATTCGACATCCGGGAAAATGTTCGAGGCGGAGTTGCATATCTGGCGTGGTTGATCCGTTTGTTCAAGGGGGACCTGCGATTGGCCGTTGCAGCCTACCAGGCGGGCGAGACGCGGATCCTTTCGCGCGGCTTGGCATACTCTTCCCGGAAGGTTTTCAACTACGTCAGTCGCGTGGCGCAACTGTACCGTGCGCTGCGGCGTGCACGTCCGCCGAGGGAGGGCGCATGCGGCTCCGCGATCAGACCATGAGGTGGACCGTGAGACTGGTTCATGGACTTTGCCTTTTGTGTTTTTCTCTTCGGGTCGGCGGGGCATTCGCGCAAGCCCCTCGCGTCGAGCCACGGATCATTACCCCGGCGAACGTCGAGGGCAAAGTCACGGTCGTTGAAGTGGCCGCCAGGTTTGTCACGACGATCCGTTTGCCTGATACCGTCAACTCCGTCGTCGTCGGAGATCCGTCCGAGTTCCAGGTCGAGCACTCGGAGCGGGAACCCAAGCTCGTCTTCGTCAAAGCAATTGCCACGAAGCCCAGCGAGACGAATCTGCTGATCTCGATGGCCAGCGGAGACACCGTCTGCCTGTTACTGGTCAATCGAGGAGAAACGGGCTCGCCAGATCCGGCACCGATCGACTTCCTCGTGAGGTACAAGCCCGCCAGAGGATTTTTTGTTGCGCCTTCAGGCTTTCCCTCCGCACTGGTCGGAAAAACCGTTCCTGGGACGCACGCCAAACAGGCTTCCGAAAGCAAAATGCGGGAATCATCGACCGCCGGAGATTCTCGGGCAATTCAGTCTGATTCGCCGGGAAGCGCGGTCCCGAAAAGCGGCCTGGACAAATTGCTCGAGCAGCAAGAAATGGCCCCGCTGCCGGCGCTGTACGGGGAGCAGGTCCGCGCCGGGGTCAGCCACGTCATGGATGGGGGCCAGGGAGTTGTCGTGTTGTTTTCGGTCGTGAATCCGACCAAACGCGCGATCTTGTTAATGCCACCCCAGGTGCAACTGGGGGGAAGAACAACCTCGGGAAAACTCATACGCCACAAGAGATGGACGACGTCGGAACAGTTGCCTGTTTTGGAGTTTCGGTTGAGCAGGCGCCGACTCGGTCCCGGCGACCGCGCCGACGGTGTCGTGCTGTTTGAGCGCCCGCCCTATAAGCAATCGAACGAAACGCTTCTGTTGCAAGTGGCCGAGGCAGGGGCGGTCGACCGTCCTGCGCTGGCGCCGATTGGTTTTGGGGTGAGCAGCCCGCGGGAGAAACAGAATGGAAATTGAGAACAAGAACCCGGAAGCGCCGGAAGTTGTCTCCGGGGAAGAGCCGCTGATTGACCAAACAGACGTTCGTCCCGGATGGCGGGAAATCTTTCGTCAGGCCTTCGACAAGGCGCGAAGAGAACGGCGGATCGCGAGCCGGCGCGAACTGGGGCGCGATCACAGCCGTTCGCTTTTTCTGCTTGCGGGCGCGGCAATCGCAGTGCTGCTTCTGTTCCTCGGGGTGTTTTCCTCGTCCAACACCGCGAGGAAATCGCTAGATCGGAGGCGGCCGGGAACACCCGACTTGGGACGCAGGGCAACTCCTGGCCAGCAGGCAACCGGCCAAGGAGGATCGGTGACGCCTCTGCTGAGCGCGCAGGCGGCGAGACCGGAGGTTCAGGCGAGTCAGAAAATTACTTCCGAGGATGTGGACAAGACGGCGCAACCTACTCAGCCGTTTATTGCGTCGCAGCCCAAGCCTTCGAGCGCTCTCGTGGCTGGCGATACGGGACCGTACGCTTTGGCGAAAATTCGTTTTTCAGACACACCAGCGCTCCAGCAGCCACCTGGCGTCGCCCCTCCCTCCGCGCGGGCGGGGATAAAAAATCTCCGAAAGCCTTCCCTGGTGTTTGTTCGGACTTTCCCCAGCAGGCGAGCGAGCAGCGCGGCAGGAGTGACCACGGCGGCATTGCTGGAAAGCCCGGCGGCATTGGATTTGCCGGCAGGCACGCGCTTGGTCGCGCGGCTCCAGTCCGTCGTCAACAGCGGCATCAAGACTCCGGTTGTGGCAGCCATCGAGTACAACTACGAACGAGACGGAAAAATTGTTGTGCCTGCCGGTGCGCGGGCGCTCGGCAGCCTCGAGCAGGCGGACCGGTCTGGATACGTCGCGATCCGGTTCGACACAATGCAAATGCCTGATGGGAGCACGGAAAAAATCGACGCGACCGCAATGAGCCTGACCTTCGGGCCGCTCAAAGGTATTGTGAGCGGGAAAAGGACGGGAACAAATTTCCTGATTCGGGCCTTCACGGGTCTCGGACAGGCCGCGACGTACCTCGTGGGATCGGGAGGGATCAATGCTCCGCTGTCGCAAAGCGCATTCCTGCGGGACAGAATTGCGACCAACATGGGAATCGCGGGTGACCAGGAGCTGAACGGCCTGGCGTTCCACCAGAACATCATTGTGACTGTGCCGGCCAACACGCGCTTCTATCTTGTCCTGGAAAACGGCGCGAGGACGCGCGAGGGAGCAGCGCATGCGGTCGCGGCCGAGCCAGGGAACAATCGATCACTCCCGAGCGCGGAAGAGCTTCGCCAGCTGATCGAGCTCAGGCGCGAACTGAGCGAAATGGTTACGCAACCGAGCGCGCAAATTCCGGCGCAACAAGCGCCCCAGCCATGAAGGAGGGCGCCGAGACATGGAGCCGAATTGGAGGCCTCTCGAAGAAGCGCTCGGGAAAAAACGGTGCGCCGGATTTATGTTCATGGGGCGCGCGAATGGGGTCAATCTGTACAAGCACGGAATCGCGCGGATGTACTTGAACCTGGACAATTCGGGCCAGTGTTACATCTCGAGCGGAAAGTGGCGTTTTGAAAAAGCGGACTTTGCCACGGAACTGGATAAACTGAAAACGGCTCTTCGAGAACCCGGGGAGACTCTGGAAAGTGTGTACGACGAGTCCTATATTGCCCGGAAGCGGAAGGCGTTACAAGCGGCGGGCCTTCCGCTCGAGCGAATCGAAATTCAGCCGGAAGACATATGCATAAATTAGAAATCGCAGGCCTCCTTCCGGAATCCTGGACGGGGTGTTCCCGGGGTTCCGCCGCGCACGATGGAAAGTGCGCCGGGGGCGGAACGCGCGATATTCGGGCGATCGCCGATGCCGCCAAGCATCCGACAATCACGGAAGCGGAGAAAAACCAGTTCCCTTCCCTCTTCGCCGGTTCGAGCTCCGCCCGCGGCATTTGACCTTTACCCGTTGTTCCCGCTCCTAGGCCCCTTCACTTTTTTGACAAATGCAAGAACTCGTCTTAGGTTTCCCCGCGCTTCGGTTGTTTTTCCCTTTGGTCTTCGGACCGGAGAGAGACGCGGCGAAGCAGAAAAGGGGGAACGTACTCGATGAAAATGAGAGTGAACGAGGCATGGAGAGGTCCACTGGCCGTATCGGCGATCTGTTTCATCTTGGCGACTCAGGTCGCTCCGCTGGTCTGGGCGCAAAACCTGGGAACTCAACCGCAAACCAACGTGGCCGTTCAGGGAGAGACAGCCGCACAGCCGGAGGGCGCGTTTCTGAACTTCATCAATTGGATTGGCAACGTCATCGCCCCCGTGGGAGCCGGAGGAGCCGTAGTCGGCGCTGTTATCTCTTGGCTGCACGGGCGCGGGGCGGGCCGATGGCTCGCAGCGGCTGCCGGATTACTGGCAGTTTCCGGCATCACCCGGTTGATCGAGTTCTGGATCAGCAATGGAACCGCGGGCGTGACGTAAGCCGAGGCGGCGCGCGTCCGGGAACGGATCTGGCAGGCGGTACGGGAAAGAAAAGAACCCGGCTGCCTGTCAACCTCCGCCCATGTTTTTCGCTTCGATCAAATTTTGTAAAAAAGAAAGGAAAGGCCGAACAGTGGCTGTCCCACAACTTCTGAATGACATCATTCAAGTGCTCTTGCAGCTCGCGCCGGCAGCCGCCCTGGTGGCCCTGGTCCTCGCGGGAATCAGTCTGAGGCGCGAGGGGGGATCGACGTTCATCCTGGGCGGCGGCTTCACCAAGTGGATGTTTTGGGCGGTAGTGTTTGTGACGCTCGCGCCTCTGGTTGGATGGTTCTCCTCGTTCGGAGTCGCCGCCACGCTGCCGTCGGGAGGAATAGGCACCTCGTGGCTGGCGTCGTTCGAGTTCGATGCGTCGAGCTTCGTCACGACGTTTGTTATCGGCCGGCTGGTGACCACTCTCGCGGCGTATTTCGTTCTGCGGGCCGTCCTTGACGCTGCTTCGGGCGGCCATCCCCTTCCTTCTCTGCTGACCGCGATGTTCTTGCTCGGCACGCAAGCGACCTATGCACTGATCGAGAGCTACAACACGGGAACTCGATTTGCCACCGCGGATGTCCTCGACGGCCTGTGGAATTACCTGGCCGGCACCATCATGCCCATCGCAGCCGGCCTCGCGATTGTGGGCGCAATCATCAATTTTGCCACGCGCCGTCCGGCCATGCGCTTGGTGGCTGTCGCTCTGGCCATGCTGTGCGTTTCGGGAATCTGGAAATTGGTGCTTTCGATGGAGGCGTAGGAACGGCGATGTCGTTTACGAATGGAATGCTGAATCTGACGAATTGGACCGGAAACGTGATCCTGCCCACGCTGGCGGGGCTGTTCTTTGCGATCGCGGTTCTGAAATTTGCCCGCTCGGAGTCCTATGGCGCCGCGATGTATGGAGGATTTCTGTGCCTGATGGCCTCTGGCTTGTTGCGCGCGATGGAGACGTTCGCCTCACAGCGGCCCTGGAATGATCCCGACGTGTACTGGATGGCCCTGGTGACTCTGGTGGACTGGATCTGCAACGTGCTCCTGCCGGTCTATGCCGCCTTGCAGGTCGCGGCCGGGGCGCTGCGCATGGGAATCATCACGCGAGTCCACCCGACCGAGGGCTGGATGAGACACTTCGTCGCCGCGGGGCTGTGCCTGCTTTTATCCGGATTTGTTCGTCTCGCGGAATATTTCGTCGTCCAAGGGACGGCGGGAGTGAGATAGGAGGAGAGCGAGAACCATGGCACTCGAAGTCACACCGGTATACCGCAATCTGCGGACGCGCGTCACGTTTCTTGGTCTCGAGGCGGAGGACCTGTTCGCGATTCTGGCTCTCGCGGTCCTGGCCAATATTCTCGGACGGTTTCTCAACCGGGAGATGTTCGGCGTGCCAATGAACATCGTTTTGCAATACGTCGTGCCGGTACTGAGCATTCCCGCGCTGATGCTGTTCAAGTACGGCAAGCAGCGCGGGTACTTGCGGGACTGGGTGATGTTTCATGCCAAGCCGCATGTGTACTCCGCGCTCGAGCGCGATCGCGAGCTCACGCGGGAATACCTGCGGCGAGGAGATTCGGAATGCCGCTGACCGCCGAAGGGTATGAACGTTCGATGAGCGCCCCCCCGTTGTGCGAGCAGTTTCGCGTCCGGGATCTGCTCGACAACGTCGCCGTGCAGATCGATGGCTCTTTCGCGGCTGGCTACGAGGCGCTCGGCATTCAATCCTATTACGCGAGCGATGAGGGAAGAAACCGGCTCAAGGGGCTGCTCGAAGCCCTGGTGAGAGCGCTGCCGGAGCGATCCATGCGCATGCAGGTGCGCTTGGAGATCTCGGAAGGCACGGCGGATTCAATCGCACGCTATGTCCGGGAGCGGCGGGCCGAAAGCCCCGTTCTTCGGGATCTCGATCGTCTCCGCGTCGAGCTGTGGCGCAGCCGGGAGGCCGCAGGCTTCTATCTTGAACATTTCCTCCACCTGTATTTCATCTGGAATCCGCGGATTCATCACCAGTCGCCGGACCTTCAATGGAAACGAAAAATGAAATCGAGTGGAACCTTCAGTGTCTCGGCCAGGACGTGCATGGAGCGCTCGCGGCAGGAGCACGAAGAACTGCTCGCGGAATTCAACAGTTTGCTGGCGGGAGTGGAGGCCACGCTCGGGGCCACCGGGATGTCGATTCGCCGGATGACCCACGAGGATATCTTTCTCGAGACCAAGCGCGCCCTCGATCCCCTGGGCAACGACACCGTGCCTTACCGCGCGGCCGGCCAGTCGCTCTGGCGTGAGAGCGCGCGAAGCCAAATGGCGAACGTGAACATGGAGGACGAGCAAGACGACTACCTGAAAATCGGCGGCCTGCTTTACTCCTGGATCAGCTTGAAAGACTTGCCGGACGCCACGTTCCCCGGGATTCTGCGCGAACTCGTGGTCCTGGATTTTCCACTCGTGATCAACGCGGAAGTCACCCTCCCGGACCAGAGCAGATCGATCAAGCAATACAAGAGCCGCCTCAGAAAGATGCTTGCCGCTCAAAAGGATTTTCATGGCGGTTTTCGGATCAACGTGGACGCTCAAGTGGCGGAGCACCAGCTGGTCCGGGTTCTTCAAGACCTGATTTCCAGTTCGCTCAAAGCTTGCCAGATGAGCCTGATCGTCACGGTGCGCAGTTCGAAACCCGCGCGAAACCGGCCCGAGCGGGAAGAGGCGGAACGCATTTTGGCCGACCGGCGGCAGCGAGTGCTGCATGCGATCGCGCGAATGAACGGGGGCCGCGGCGTTCCCGAGACCCTGGCGCAGAAGCGCCTCTTCTTCTCCGGCCTTCCCGCCATGGGCGGGGAGAATCGCCGGGAGCTTGATCTGCTCACGCTCAACGCCGCCGATTTATTGCCCGTGGAAGTTCCGTGGCGCGGGACTCCGCACTCGCCGGTCATGCTTTGGGAAACGCCTTACCGGCAACTGGTTCCGTTCTCGCCGTTCGACGCCAGCCTGGGCGACGCGAACATGCTGATCATGGCCAAAAGCGGCGCGGGCAAGACCTTCATGGCGCAACTCTTCCTGCTCATGATGGCGCGGGCGAACCCTCGAATCTCGATCATTGAGCGAGGCGATTCCTATCAGCCGCTTGTGGAATTGATGGGCGGACGCATCATCGACATGAAGCTCGACGGGACCGAGACGCTCAATCCCTGGGACCTTCCCGCGGGTGAAACGGCCCCCCGTAAGGAAAAAATTGCGTTTTTGAAGAATCTGACTCGCCACATGATCGGGGACAGCCCGGGCTCGGACAACTCGCTCGTCGATAATCTTTTGAGCGATGCGATTGCCCGGACGTACAAGCGCTGTGCCATTCGTTACTCCAATCCAATTCCCACGTTCAACGATCTTCGTGAAGAGATGGCGCAATGGCGTGATGAAGAGCGCATGCAGCGCACGATCGATGAAGCGCGACTGGCAGCCATCAAGTTGCGTTCCTGGACCGGTGAAACAGGGATTTACGCCAAGCTCTTTGATGCGCATACCACCCTGCGGCTCGACAGCAATTGGCTCTTCTTCAATGTCGAAGGACTGAGCTCCGATGCGAAGCTCGAAACGGCCATGAGCATGTTGATCGCGAATGCGGTGGCCTCCCGCTCTGGCGGGAAGACGGGCCAACCGAGCATTACGGTTCTCGATGAGTGCTGGTTTCTCCTGGACTCGCCGACTCTTGCACCTGAAGTGGTCCAACTGTTTCGAACCGCACGGAAAAGAAACTCCAGTGTCTGGGGAATCAGCCAGACGGTCGAGGACTTTGTGGGGACTGAGTTTCAGCCACGCGAACATGGTCCGGGGATCCTCAAGAACGCCAGCACGAAGATCATCGGGCAGCAGCCCGGAGATATGAGTCCGCTCGTGAACCACCTGTATTTGAATCCCGTGGCGCTCAACGAAGTGAAGCGCTTGAGCGCGCCGCGCAAGGGACGGAGCGCCGACGCGCTTTTGGTCCTCGGAGAAAAGGCCGAAACCACGCAAACGATTCGCATCGTACCGACAGCGGTCGATTATTGGGTCTGCACGACGTTTCCACGGGAGAGAAGGTACAGGGCCTGGGTCTTGGGTACGTTCGCTGATCGGCCACTGCTTGAAACCTACCAGGACTTGGCGCAAAAGTTCCCTCACGGATTGGCGGAGGTCCCGCCATTGCCGGAAGAGATCTCCGGCACGGTGACAGGAGAAGCGCGATGAAGCGGCTCGCGTACGCCGTCTCTCCCCGCTGCCGTGCCGCCTGCGCCGCGCTCATGGTTTTGCTTTTGGTGAGTTTGCCGTTCTTGTTCGGTGTTTTGAGTTGTGGAATCGGCTGGATCACGGGATTGTTTCCGAATCCCGCTACATCATGGGAGGCGCTTCTGTGGCTGCGTTGACGAGCGTGCTGTTCGGCTTAGTGTTTGTTCTTTTTTCCTGCGCGATGGTCATCGCCAAGACCCGGCGCCAACTGCTGGCTCTCACTCTGGCAGGCGTGCTGGCCGTGGCGCTGGTCAGCCCGCCGCCCGCACAGGCGCAGGGCAGCCTCGTGGCGGCAATTCAGTCTGTTCTGAACGTCATCAACGGCCTGATCAAGACGGCGCTCGGCTCGATCAACGCGGTCCGAACGGCAATCAGCAATTTCGACCAGCAGGTGACCTGGCCCGTGGCTTTGATCAACCAGGCAAAGGCCATGGTGACGCAGATGATCGGCCAGTACAGAAGCCTGATGCAGAGCATTTTCAACATCAACCTGAACAGCGCCACGCTGGCGAATCCAGCGGCCCTCGAAAACGTTATGCGCAATCATCGGTTCAATGATTTCGCGAGTCTGGTCTCGTCGTTTGGAAGCGTGTATGGCGGCGTCCCCGCCGCGACGGCGGCCAGCCCCGCAGACCGCGCGATGGTGGACATGGACGACGCATTGGCGGTCGATGACTTGAAGACGCTCAAGGAGAGCGATGCCGCCGATGATCTCACGCTGCAGGAAGCCAATAACATTGAGAGCGCTGCGAGCCAGTCGGCTCCCGGATCGGCGCCCTTCCTGACGGCCACCGCAGTTGTGGCCAGCATCGAGAGCCAGGCCCTCACGCAAAAAATGCTTGCGGCGGAATTGCGCCAGGAAGCCGCACGGCTGGCCCACCAGAACGCGCTTGGCAAGCGTGGAGCGTCCCTGACCGGAGAGGTGCACACCGAGATTCTCAATCTGCTGAAGCGGAATTAAGAGAGGAAAAAACCGATGCAGAAAGTCGTCGAGAGCGTGAAACGAGCCAGCCGTTGGGCCTCGGGGCACAGGATTCGTGTCGTTGTCTTGCTAGTGGTCTTTTTCCTGTTCGCCCCGCGGCCTGTCCGAAGTCAATTTCTCGATCCTTGCTGCGCGATTCTGGCGGCGGGACTGAGCACGATCAGCAGCACGCTGAGCAACATCATCGGCGGGGGCTTGCGCAGCATTCTGTCGGTCGAGAAAAACATCTCGACCTTCGAGCAGACGGTCGTTTGGCCGCAGAACCTGATCAACCAGGCGCGTTCGCTCGTGGCCAGTGGACAGACCATTTTCAACCAGACGCAAGCCGTCATGCGCGTTCCCGTGAACAGTGCGACGCTGCCCGCGACGCAGCAGTTCGAACAGAACTTGCTTTCCGGGAACCCGAACCAGATTGCTCAAACGAGCGCGCAGTATACCGCCGTCTACGGAGCGGTTCCGAGCGCGACGGACGCCTCGCCCGAAACGCGCGACAGGATTGATATGACCGATGCCACGGCCAAAGCAGCCATGAAAAAAGCCATTGAGATCGATGCCCTGGCGGCCCTCGAATTACAAGCTGCAGACCGCATCAACCAGAGCATTCAAACGGCTGCCCCCGGCAGCGCGCCGATCATCGAAGCGCAGGCCGATGCATGGCTCGTTCGCGCCAACGCGTACACGCAGTCGGCAACAGCCGACCTGATGCGCGTGCGCGCGATCGATCTGGCCAATGCGAGCGCCGGTGTGAAAAACGGCGCTGCCAATGCCGCCACCGTCGAGCAGCAGATCTACAACCTCCTGAAAAGGCGGTGAGCGATGTTTTATTTCGAGCAACTCCTCCAAACGGCGCTAAACGGGATCGACAGCGCGAACGTCACGACCGCCGTGCTGGGCATTGCCAGCACGATTCTTCTCTTGAGTTTTCTCTACAGCGCGTATCAGGCCTTCGCCTCCGGGGGAGACGTGCGGATGCTGGGGATCTCGGGAATCAAGTATCTGATCTTGGGGCTGATCTTCGCCAACTATGGCGGCGTCTTCCGCGACGTCAACGGCATGTTCAACGCGGTCGCCAACTTCATCTACCACTCGACGGGCGTTGGAGATTTGTTCGCCAACTGGATGAGCCAACTGGCGCAGTACTGGCAGACCAACGGGAACACGTCGCTATGGAATCTGGTGACCGGATTGGCCTCGGGAGTCATCAGCCTCGTGCTCATCCTGACCGCATTCGTTGTCTTCCCGGTCTGCTACCTGATCTTCACTTTCTTCTATGCGTTGTACGGCTCGGTGCTCTATGTCACGGGGCCCTTTGTCCTGGCGTTGCTCCCAGCCAGAGGGCTCGGCCAGTTGTCGCGCGTCTACCTGGTGAACCTCATGACGTTTCAGGCCTGGGGGATCATCTACGCGATCCTTCAGGTTCTGATGTCCGCGGTGAATCTGTCGAGCATCAACGCCGTACTCGGCGCGAACGGAGTGCTGAACAGTTTCGTGGGCTCGAGTCAAATGATTCTTCTGGCGCTCACTGCCGGCATTTTCTCGTTTGCGATTGCGCTCATTCCGTTCCTGGCGAGCCGCATTGTTCGCGGCGACGTGGCAGTACCATGATGACGATGGTCGGCGCCGTCACGACTGCCGCCAGCGCCGTTGCCGGATTGGCCGCGGCATCGTTCATCGGCATGGGAGAAGGAGTACGTGCCTCTCAAGCCGGCGGGGGAGGAGCGGCGGCATCATCACACCCGCCTCCGCCGCCGCCGAATACCCCGGGAGCTCGACCGTCGTCGGCGCCTGCTGTCGGTACGAGCGGATCTGCGGGCGGAAGCGACGGAATTCCAGCAAATGCCTTCCCCTCCCTGTCTCCCACGCCGCCCTCCGGCAGCCCGCTCCCGGGAGAAACCCGTGACGCCTCGCCTTCGCTCGCTCTACCCGCGTCTCCCCCTTCTTCCGCGTCACCGTCGCGTTCCTCGGGCCGCGCCGGCCAATACCACGGATTCAACGTGCCGCACGCCATCGCCTGGCACGTCGGCCACTCGCTCGGGTCCGCCTACCGGGGGCTGCGAGGAAAGGAATCGCCATGAAAAAGATGAATCGAATCGGCGAGCTTCCCGCAGTCACGCGTTACACGAAATACTACGAGCACGACGGAATGCTCCGTGCTTACGCCAACCGCTCGCTGCTGCTGGCCATGATCTTCGGCGTGCTCGCGATGGCTTCTCTCGGATTTGCCATCTACGTCCGCGTGCAACCGGCCACGGTGATCCGGGTCGACAAGGATGGCAATGCCTCCGTGGTGGGCGGGCCTCCTCCCGGCGCTGCGTTCCCCCGGTCCGCCCGCCTATCGCGTGCAGACATCTCCCAAGAAGTCGCACCGACCGACCTCGAAGGACGCGCGGTCGTGCGACAGTTTCTCAATCTCTACCTTGCTTACACGCCGGACTCAGTCGACCGCAACCTGGCCCAGGCGATGAACATGATGACCGCCAACCTGCGCGTCTATTCCATGAATCAGCTGCGCGACGAGGACACCGTGGGAAAGATCAAAAGCGGCCACATCATTTCCGAGTTTGCGATCCGCTCGATCGAGCACCGGAAAGGGACGCCGTGGACTTACACCGTCTTCGGTGTGAAGGAAGTTCACCGCGTCAAGAACGCGACGGAAACAACCGATCAAATCGTGGGGCGATATACGGTGCGGCTGGTCGAAACAACTCGCTCGGAAACCAATCCGAGCGGGCTTCTGATCGCCGAGTATGGCGAAAGGCAGATGGTCGGCGAACGGGAGACCGGCTTGCTGCAAAGGAGCGCGCTCGACAACCGCAAGCCATGAAGGATTTTGCCGCCAAGAGGCATGTCATCGGAAGCGGCGGGAGCAACGCGAAAGGAGGTCTTTACCGTGGCGATCGGCGCGACAGAAAACGAAGGGAAGAATTTGCGAGCGAGCCCAAGCTCGCGTGGTGTTCGCAAAGTGCGAACGGGCAACGCGAACGAAATCGAAGGGCAACGCTTCTTTCTGGCCAAAGGCAGCGGAAGGAGTGCCGTTCCTGAATTGGAAAAGGAATTCCCGGCAGAAGCGGAGGCCATGGTCGAATCGCTTAAGACCGGTCTGAGTTACTTCGTGCTTTCCGAGTGGCGGGGCGTTGCGGACTTTTCAGGCCGGAAGCCGCAACTCCGGCGAGAAGCCGTTCGCAGCGCTCCCCCGGCGGGGTAACAACGGTTTCTTCACAGACGGAAATGCGTCTCGTGAGAGCTATCCACAAGCTCCATGATTGTGGATCAGTGCATGGCTCACTCGGAGTGCGCCCGTTCGGGGACGCGCGAGTGTATGCGGCAAGCTCCTGGTTTGCTGTTGCCGGGCAAACCAAGGAGAACCAGGCGCAGCAGCGGACGCAGTCGGCCTGCTGATCTGCGCATAACAACCGAGCTGGTCCGGTTCTTCGCGAACCCGACCGGAAACCGTATCTCGTTTTCGGCCCAGGACAGCGAAGAGACCGGCGGCAACGGCCTCCTTGTCTGTCCTTTGGGACGACAAAAATAAGGAGGAGGAAATGCCAGCTGAACGGAATGGTGGAATGCCTGTGATTACGCTCGACATCAACGAGAGGGGACAGACGAAACGGCGATTGCCGAGATTGACCCGTGAGGAGCAGCTCGAAAACACGCTCCTCGAGGGCCTCTATCCCGGCATTCGCGTCGCGCGGCTCAATGTCCCGCCCGGGAAGCTCGAGGATCACCAGGAGAATGAAGTCCAAAAATCCATGCGATCTTTCGAGATCGCGGGCGTGCGGTTTCGGCTCATTGGCGCAAGCGCCTCGGCGAAGAGCGGTAAGTTCTACGCGGTCGACGAGCGCTACGAGCCGGCGATTGCGGAGCGTTTCCGTAAGTGGCCGGAAGCAGCCATCACCTACTTCGGCATTCTGGTCTCGCCCTGCAAGCAGCGAATCGAGCTGTCCGACGCCCGGGTGATGGTTGTGAAGGACCGCACACTGGGCACGAACGACTGCCGAGGCTGGATTTCGCAGTCGGTGTTCGCGCGATTTCATTTGCCCGGACGCCGTCTCTACCAGTTCCGGCTGGCGTTTGAAAACACGCAGGCCAAGGGAGCATGCAAGGTGATGGCGGACGATGTCGCCGAGAAACTCGGGGCGGACATCATCCTGCCGGAATCGTGTGTCAAGCCCGAGTACAAACAATCCTCACGTTTCCTCGACTTCCTCCATTGGCGGCGGCCAAAGATCGAAGTGCGGACCTACCGCGGGCCGGTCGTATTCGGCATCCGCGAGGTTTCCCGAACGCTCCAGCTCCAAAGCAGCTACACGCTCATCGAGCACGCACCGTGGGAATCGATCCAGCTCGAAATCGTGCCGTTCGCCATGGAGCAGGCGCGCAAGCTGCGCCAGGCGTGCCAGGACGGGAACTACGATGAAGTCATCGACCTGTTGGGCACCTCCCATGCGCAAGCGCCCTGGGAAGGGACGAATGAATCGGAATACACCTCCTTTGAGCATACCGTCGTCGAGGCAATGCTCAAGGTGGATTCGAGCGGCTACCTCATCAAACATCCCTACATAAACAACGCATTGAATCGCCTGCTGGCCAAGTGGGCGTTCAAGCTTTGCACGGCCGGCGGCTTCAAAATCCCAGGATTTGCGCTCGCCGACGACGGCTTCCTTGGCTTGTATCAAGGCCGGGTTGTCGCCGCATCCGACTGGCTGCCCGAGGACCGGGCCATCAGTTCGGTTCCGTGTTCAAAAGGGTTGGTCGTGCGTTACCCGATTCGCATGTTCGAAGACCTGCTTCCCTACCGGCGCGCTTCGACCCATGAGGCGGTCGCGCTCGTGACGCAAGCGATCGAAGAGCAAAACGGCTGCTCGATCGCGGGCGACGCGGTCGTGGATTTGGTGGAGACGCAGATCGAACTCGAGGGCACCTTCACCCTGCACAGCGAAACCGCAGCCAAGAACGGAGGAGATTTCGACTTCGACCTGGTAGCGCTTGTCGAAGGAGATCGATTTCCTCGGTTCGTAGAAAACCGTTTCGCGCACCAGGACCGGCACGAAAAGGGCAAGACAAAACGCGTAAAGAAACAAAGTCCTTGGTGGAACCTGGCACTGGTGGCGAATCAGGCCAAGGGAAATCAGATCGGCTCAATTACCGACCTGAAAACTTCCTGCTACGCCGCCGGTTTTCGGGCAGAAGCCTACCAACTCGTCGACGAACTGCAGCATGCCCTGGACAGCCTCAAGTGGGGTACCCAGGTAAACCAGGAGCTCGTCGCCGACATCCGCAAAAAGGTACCGCCCGCGCCCTGGCTACAGTTGAAGGACAAGGAGCGGGTCAGCGATATGCCGGTGCATCTGGAAGTCCTGGCTACCGACAAGATCGGGTATCTCTACAACCTCGCGAGGAAGGAAGTGGAAGACTTCTTTGCCGCGAAGTTGCCGATCACCGACTTTCACGGATTGATCACGGGCGAGCATTTCACCCGGGAAATGTCCCAGGAATGCCGCTTGGTCAACCGCATCTACGCGGAGGAAACCGGGAAACTGATCCAGGAAAAACAGAGCTTGGACGAAGCCCTGGAGAAAGCGGAGACCGAGTATCAAGTCAAACGGAACGACCCGGCAACTCGAAATGAAGCGCGCACCAGGCGCAATACCGCCCGGAGTGCGGTTCACGCCTACAAGGAAAGGTCCCGCGAGGAGTTTCAGGCCTTGCGGTCGATCGTTCGAGCGTGGGGAGAGGGAAAGAAGGAGAACCGGCGAGGCTGGTGCCAGGCCCTGCACGCAGTCATCTGTGCGGGGAAAGGTAACGGCTCGCTGCTGTTTCATGCCTTCCCCCAGGAAATCATCGACAAGGTCGCGGAGGAGACCGGCAGCAACCCGGTCGAAGTCTTCGTTCCTGATCTCGTCGACGGGGAAATCGAGTTTGACGAGGACGGGCGCGTCTTTCTCGTCGAGCAATTTCCCAACGGCGATGGCTCCGCTCACGAGCGCAAGATCTTCCTTCTCGAAATCTCAAGGAAGGGCGAAGTGCTCGTGGATGGGAAAGTCATCGATCGCGTGCAGCCGTTCCCGATGCGCTACGGCTCAGGGACGATCCGCGACGGCAAGCTGGTGTTCACCAATATTCGCCAGCGCGCCACCGTAAAACGCCCTAGGGCGGCCTGCGGCAAACCGTGTGTCGACACTCGCAGCAAAGAACCGTCTGCGACGGACACGAGCACGGCTTGTGCGCGAGGGGAAACACCATCATGAAACAAAAGCTGCCCGGGGCCTGATTCCGAGGCCTCCCGGGCAGCGCCTATATATCTATATATAAGGATAGGAAGGAGAACCGAACATGAACAAGACATGCCTTT
>Ga0307374_10005015_pt1 | contig 21702 bp, 24 predicted proteins | sample OX3MG_FD_202532 | JGI IMG/M metagenome (GOLD analysis project Ga0307374, IMG submission 202532) | Soil microbial communities from Risofladan, Vaasa, Finland - OX-3 | ecosystem: Environmental > Terrestrial > Soil > Coastal area > Acid sulfate soil | place: Finland: Risofladan, Vaasa | collected...
TTGTTGCCGTTGCGCATTCCAATGACAAACGAACGTGGAATCCCCTGCGATGTGAAATCCTTGGTCTTTTCAATTCCCAGTATCACTGCATCAACGTCGCCAGTTCTCTTTTCCTTGAGCTGCCATTTCGAGCTGTCATACCTGTGGGACAACTGTTTGATCATGCCTCCCTCATGTCCTTCCCTGATGTACCGCTTGGCGATGTCCTCTGCCTCCTGTCTGGTTTGAGCTGGATGGGTTTCATCAACTTCGACCCTATCGTTAGGCGTGAAATTGTCCAACAATTGCTTGCGGATGGCGAGTGATTCTTTCCGGACGTCCTTGCCATCGAACTCGAGCACGTCGAACAGGGAAATTTTCGTTTCAGTGGAATCGGGTTTGTGTCTCTGTTTCGCGAGAGTCTGCAAATCGTCGTCCTTGGTCATGTACTCCGTGTCGAATATTCCGTCATGTTCTCCCAGAACCTTCAGAATGTCCTGCTCGAGTGAGTTCGATAATGTAAGCACATTCTGCGTGTTGGCAAAATACTTTCGTAGTGCGGATCCCGGTGGGAGATAGACCGTTGAATACTTGTTGATCAGCGCGACGTTGTTTCCCTTCTTAAAAGTCCAATTCCTTTCGCCATCTCGCTTGACGTCGACGGTGTAAGGACCCGGATAGACGCGGAAGAAGAAATCCGCGTCCTTCTGCTCTAAGGCTTGGGCATGGTCTTTGATCACTTCTGCATTTGTAGGCACTTTGGAAAGCGAGAGTGATTGAAGCGGTGGAGTTTGAGCTACTACCCGTGGTGCGACTGGCACGGTCGGACCGATTGGAGGGAGGATTTGCGGAGTGGGTTTTCGGACAACAGGTTGTTGAGATGGTGGAGGTGCCTTGATTGGCTTCGGCTTGGGAGTTTTCCTTCGCTTAATTGATTTGAGAAAATACTTCAGCTGTGAGCCCTGAACAGACTTGCCATAACTGCGACGACTGCGCACAGTAGGAAAAAGACTACTTCACCGGCACTGACTTCGCCGTTCTTTCCATCTCGTCAAAGTCTTTGTTGCTCGTTAGGAACAGCTGACCGTCGTAACCGAGATCAGTCAGCAACAATGCTCCCAGTGGGATGGAGTATTGATCGACAGACCAATCTCCATCATCTCCTTCTCCTTCATTGTCGAGATAGTACTTTACGCCTTCCTTGGTGGCTAACCAGAGCACCTTTGCATCCTTCCCGAATCTCCGTTCAATTTCGTCCCAGATCTGTTTGAGACTCGCGTTTGCAGGAAGACGCAGACTCTTCGCAGCTTCCGATTTCTCTTGAGCGTTTCCGAGCTCCTTGATTTCGTGTTCTATGACTGCTTTGGCATCTCGATATCCTTCACCGTATGCGCTTTCAGTCCTGTAACCAACACCCGTCTTCAGAATCTCCTGGGCTTCTTTCGAGAGTACTGTCGTCGGTCTTGGACCTATCGCCCCGGTGGGAAAGGATCCTGTAGTGACACCCATTCTCGCATGTTTGATGCGTGGTTGCCGGGATTTGTTGCTACCGATGGATTTGTTGTAATTACGCCGACCGCGCATGTGAGAAAAAGGCTACTCGAATATAGCAGTCGATTATTTTGCCCTTAAGCGTCAAGCAAGTGTTCCTTGTTTAGCTACTGCCGATCGCGTGCGTCAAAACTTTCTTGGGATTTGGTTTAGTTGGCTTATTGAACGCCATCGGAGAACTTCACAGGTTCGAAGCAAATCCTCAACCAAGTTCCTATCTCAAGTCTTTGATTGTAGAAATTTGATTGCACTTGCTTGATTCATTTTGATGCTCTTAGAGCTACTGGAAAGGAGATTTCTTCCTCTTCTTTGTGGTGTTTCTTAAGTTCTAGTACAAAGTCTTTGATTTCCTGTTTTGCCTTGCTCGGCGGCAATTCTGAAAGGTGAGGAAGTTTTTCCTGTAAGAACTCTTCGATCCTTCTATGATGACGCATGACCTCAGCCGATCTTTCAAGATCGCTCTTTGACTTATCTGCAATCACCTGAATAATTCTGGCCTCTTCCTCAACGGCGTGTCGAAGGATTTCTTGTGAAATCGATATTAGAGTACTTTCAGCAACTCGCAAGTTTCCTGATTCTGATAGCTCCAAAATATGATCTAGTTTCGGGTCTAATTCACGATGCTCTCTTTCTAGTCTCTCGATCAATTTTGGAATAGGCTCATTGTGATCTATTTTGTAGCTCATTCGCGTTCTAGTTACTAGCCACAAACTTAAACACATATCGATAGCGCTTGGCTTTTCTAATAATATCTGCAGAAGAATTGTTTGAAGAGTACACGATCCCTAGATCGCTCAGTGTCCAAGCAGAACGAAATGCAGCCCCTAGTTCTCGATTCGAAAGAGTTGCTTCGCGCTGTTGTTCTGTTCCTTGGGCATTTTGGCTCAATCTTCTCCTCCATCCTTCGCAGATGCCGCTGCTTTTCACTCCAGGCCAAGTTAGTCGATTTGTCAACTCGAAGTAATTATCAATGTTTGAGTGGATCTTATTTCTTCTATCCTTCTCACTTTCCAAGTGATTGTGTCTTTGAGTTTCTGCGATGTTAGTGCTTTAACTTTTGAGTGATATCCATCCAATCCGTTTGATTCTCTTTCTCACGTTTTATTTTGGCATACCTCGGCTTTCATTTCATGACGCCTGAGGATCTGCAACACTTTCGTTTTTGAAATTGTCCAATTGCACAAGTATCAAGCGTGAGAATAAGCCATGGGAGTCCTAGTCCCTAAGATGTTCGGGATAATCGATATACTGTTTATGCGAGATTACGAACAGCTAGATTTATCGATGACAGGTCAACGAAAGACAAGAAAGTTTGCAATTAGTAACCTCGCAGGAACTTCCATGTTTGTAATCGCGCTTCTCATAGGTGGCGGAGCTACTGCCATTATCATCAATGCACAAAACAGCCAAAATCAGCCAGTATCGTCAACCACGGTACAGGGAACTTCAACGACTGTGACACAATCGGGTGTAAGTCAAGAGGGATACGCCACACCTGTGTGTAACGGCAATTCTGGAAGCACAAAGGTCACGCTTGTTGCCGAACAAGTGAAGGTAAAGATCGCAACGAACATAACTTATGATGGCTGGAGTTTCAATGGGACTGTTCCAGGTCCAACAATTTGGGTTAACATGTGCGAGAACGTTGAATTTACATTGATCAACAACGACACCATGGCTCATTCAATCGATTTCCATTCTGCACAAGTGAACTGGGCAACCGTTTATGCTCCTGTGGCTCCGGGTAAATCGCTTTCTTTCAACTTCACTTCATCGTATCCAGGTATATTCATGTATCATTGCGGTGTTCCGCCAGTCTTGGAACACATCGCGAATGGCATGTATGGAGTAATAATTGTGAACGGAACTGGCAGTTGGGCGCTTCCACCAGCACCTGGAGGAACCTACGTCCTAATTGAGAGCGAATTCTACCTCAATGACAAAGCGAACCCAGACGGCACGTATTCGGGAAACTATTCAAAGATGTTAGCTGCCACGCCTGATTATGTTGTCTTCAACGGGAAAGCATTCCAGTACCAAGTATCTCCACTGCAAGTAAAGCCCAACGAGCTTGTCCGTTTGTATGTCTTCAATGAGGGCCCGAATCTCTGGGAAGCTTTCCACGTAATCGGATCAATCATGGACACGGTCTATACAGACGGTGATCCGTTCAATGTCCAGCATGGGCTGCAAACTGTTAGCATTCCACCTTCGGGTGGAGCCATAGTGGACATGTACTTCCCCGACGCGGGCGGATTGAATCCGTTTGTGAACCACGCGTTTGCGTACGCTCAGGCTGGAGCGGTTGGAGTCTTTCATGTCTTGAATAGTTCTTCCGCTTCAGTTTCGACAACCACGACTTCGTCTTCGAGTATTTCAGGACCTCAGGTTAGCATTCAGCCAGGATCTGCTATCAACGCCACAAAGACGTACTATTCTCCTCCTACAATAACAGTTGTAATAGGAGTGAACAACACCGTCACATGGATCAACAACGACAATGCGCCTCACACCGTTACTGCAAGGGGCGGAAGCTTTGACTCAGGGAACTTGAACTCAGGCCAGAGCTGGACTCACACTTTCACAACGCCCGGGACATACACTTACCGTTGTACCTATCATCAATGGATGACGGGCATTATCATAGTAAAATCTGGGTAGGGCAGAAGGAGTGTAACTTCGCCCATGTCAAATATGCCATCAGGATCTGGGATGACGCGACGCGAAGCACTGAGGAAAATGTTGCTAATTTCTGTAGCCACATGTTTCACGTTGTTTGGCGCTTTCGAGATCATCAGTTCCATTTCGAAAGCCCAATCACATGATAGTCCAAAGGCAACACAGACGCGGACCACGGCTGTAGAGAGCCAAACAGTCAGCAGTTCGGGTACTATTAGTTCATCAACTGCGGCAATTACCAGTGACAGTCCAGCGCTTGTCGGTGCTCCCGCCGACTATGCGATCAAAGTGGTATATTTCGGAATGACAGTCCAAACCACAGGAACCAAGGAAGAGTATCTCACACTCCCTGCCCCAGTATTTCTCCAAGACGTCCTATCTCAGATCAGGGAAGAACACGTAGTTCTAGCTGCGATGCTTCCTACGATGGCGATCGTGATAAATGGGACACCCGCAGATGGCAATCCGCAGTTGGCAAATAATAGCGAGGTCGATTTTATTCCGACCTTTGCAGGAGGCTAAAGAAAGAAGAGCAAATGCATGTTCTTCGTGATAATCCAGCGTATTCTTCATTGTTTGAACATGTGAATGAATCGAATTGCGCTCACATGAAGCTGTGATTCTATCACTACCAGTCATTGACTTCTCTGTCACTCCCCCAAAGATCTTAGGGATGATCGTTAAGCGAACATTTTGCTAAAAAAAAGTGAAGGATTATGCAGAAACGAGGAATTTCTAGCTCGGTCCCGATTCTGGTTATTATTGGCACATTAATAGGCTGACTGCGATCGGGCCTGGTTATGTCGCTAGCCACTTTTGGCATAGCAAATACTACCACCATCATTATTACTCAGACCACGACTCTATCGGGAGAATTCTCACAGCTCTCAACAAACGTAACACTGAACCGTGTCTCTTACGTAACTCAAGTGAGCAAGGCGGGTTTTGCCTACTCGCCTCAGGAGATAACAGTAGTAATCGGAATAAACAATACTGTCATGTGGACAAATATGGACGACACGGAACACACCGTTACTTCTGCTACGTTTGACTCAGGTAAGTCCGGGACAAACGTTTCAGTACACTTTCACCACACCTGGTACCTACGAATACACCTGCTCTTTTCACCCAGAGATGAAGGCGTTGTCGTAGTAAAGAGCGACTAATCCCCACTGCGATGTGATGATGTCTCGATTCACGAACTGCACTGATAGGCTGATTTTGAGAAAATGAATAGTTTTCCGGAAATATGCAGCCGTTCGCTTCTTAACTGGTAGCTACCGACGGAGGTAATAGATCGTAGAATGGGAGCCCAGCAACAGAATGTGGGTGCTAGAGCGGGAAGAAGACTCACTCTCCTGTTCATCGGAACCGGCGGGATTTTCACGTTCTTCGCCAGTTCAATAGGCGCATTGATGCTCGCAAGCCAAAGCGGAGTCCAGATTCCGTTTAATCTCTCGATATTCGAGAGCCATCCGTATCTGCAGATTTTTGGTTTCCTCTCCGAATTTGTGATGGGAGTATCATACTCTGTCCTTCCACTTTTCAATTCCAAGGAGTTGCCAAGCAAGAAAGCTGCATATGCTTCCTATCTGACAATCACCACAGCCAATCTTCTAATTCTATCAGCAGCATTATCTCAAGGATCTCATGTCGCTCCTTACTTGTTTGAGATCTCCTCGCTCCTTATTCTTGCGTCCTCGATCATATTTGCTCTTGAAACCTTCAGAACGCTCGGGCGTCCGAGTAAATTTCTCGGAGAGGCTGAACCGTTTATGTTCTTATCTGCCGTCTCCTATGTCCTAATCTCGATAATTTTTCTCGCGCAGGAAACCCCTCTTCAAGAAACAGGAATCTTGGTATCTAGTGATCTTTTCTCTCCGGGATTTCTGTACTTGAGTCTCTTGGGTTTCGTCGGGTCAATGATATACGGAGTCCAGCTCAGAACAGTCGCTTTCCGAATGACGAATTATCGAAAAGACTTTGCGAGAATCTTACCAGCATTTCAGGGACTATCAATAGGGTTCGCATTTGCAGCTAGCTTTCTAAATTTGAATCTACTCGGCGTATTCGCTAGTTTCTTCTTCCTCGCAGCTTCTACACTTTTCGTGATTTCAATAAGGGTGTTTGAACGAACACGCACACGCCTGCCCATAGGAAGCGCAATTGGCGGAGAAAGCGGAATTTCAATCCGTAACAAGATATTTACCTACAGCAACATCTGCACTCGGTCCTCGTCTCTTTGGCTTCTCTTCAGTTGCCTTCTAGGCGTGCTTTGGATGTTACTGGGGGTTGGCTCGACAAACTTCTCATTCTTGATTCGTGATTCCTTCATCCATTCGCTAGCGATAGGGTTCATAGGCTCCACAATAATTTCCTACGCTCCCGTCCTCTTGCCAGGTGTCTTGAGCAGAAAAGCACCTAGCGAGAACCTCAGTTTCTGGCCGATAATACTTCTCAATGCAAGCATCATTCTGAGAGATGCTGGCAATCTTTACTCATCAGCAATGAATTCCTCATTGCCGATTTGGGAAGCGCTTTCAGGAATCCTAATCATAGCCGCAATGGTACTCTTCATGAAAAGTTTGCACGTATTGAAAAATCGCTAGAAGTTGAGGAAGAATCTTTTTGAGGCAAAACATGTATTATAGCAGATGACTCGATTAGATTCATGCTTGAGGTACACCTTCTTATCGATGCGCCTCAAGAATGGATCAAAGCAGTTAGCCGAGGCAATTCAGCACTTGTTAAGATAACTGACATCAGAAGTTCCGGAGGATCTCCGAATACCGTTCAGGACTTTGTTGAGATTTCCTCGTCCAAAACGAATGCTAAAGATCTAATCGACACCATCAGCGATTCGAAGAATATCAAGAATACTGATCTCGTCCAACTTGACCAGCATCGGATCAAGGGAATGGTCACAGCGATTGACTGTCCTGTTTGCTCAACTCTGGCTGGGTTAAGTTGTTCACTTCTTTCAGCCTCAACCCGGGATGATCAGAAGATGGAGTGGAAAGTTTTGATCAGCGGCGAGGATACTCTGAAGAAGATGAGCGACAGGCTTACGTCCAAGGGTGTCGACTATAGGATTATTGAGATATCGCATCTTTCTTCGAAGAGCGACCTAACTGCTAGACAGGAACAAATTGCAAAGATCGCATTAGAGCTCGGTTACTTTGAGTTTCCAAAAAGAATCGGGATCGAGGAACTCTCGAAGAAGCTCGGGATATCTGCCGGTAATCTATCCGAGATACTAAGGAGAGCTGAAAAGAATATCCTTTCGAAATACTTCGAGGAACACCAACACGGCTGAGTGCCCTGCGAAGATTTCGCAATGACTGCATTATGCACCCTTCTCTCTCACGTTCATTTCTTGTTTAACCCAAAACTCTTCGGGATAATGGATAAGCACATGATTCAGTGAATTAGTGCGAGACGGAGAAAATGGCCCACCTTAGAGAGTTGGATGAGTTGCCCAAGTTCCGACAATCGAGGGCCAACGATGAAACAACGAAATTAGTGATCGAGGGTGAGATACTTGGGACTAAAGCTTTGAGTCTAGGTGAAATCGGTAGGCTTCCGACCGTAAAGCTTACTGAGGACTTTGAGTGCCTCGAAGGCTGGGTCGTGCGAGATGTTCTTTGGGAAGGAGTACCAATTTCAGAAATAGTCAACGAGAATGACCTGAAGCCAAGGACGAAGTCGCTTCTCTTTTGCTCCGGGGATTATACAACAGCCCTGGATCTGAAGACATCTTTCAAGAGAAGTACTATCCTCGCGCTAAAGAAAGGGAACAAGAAACTTGACGTTTCGGAAGGAGGCCCATTGAGGCTTGTATTTGAAGGACACGATTGCTATGAAAGTGTAAAATCCGTCGATCGGATAGTTGCATGCGCTAATAGGGGCAAAGGCACAGCCCAAAGGATTGCAACGGGGAGATTGGAGAAACGTGAGGGAACGGAACGGCGAACTAAAACCAAGGAGTCTCGATAACTAGCATGGACCTCCCAATATCAGCGGCGAGATCTGAGATCCAAACCGCGGAAGTTTTCCGCTTGCTCGATCTTGTAGGCTACCAGGAAGGATCAGTAGTGAGCCGAACGATAATGGATGGAAATACTGGAACTGTTACATTATTTGCATTCGATCAAGCTCAAGGGTTGAGTGAGCATACGTCACCGTTCAACGCTCTTGCACACGTCTTGGAAGGTGAGGTCGAGATCACGATCTTGGGCAAACCGATGAACCTCAAAGCGGGGGAGTTGATTCTCATGCCTGCTGGCCAACCCCACAAATTGAAGGCCATTACGAGATTCAAGATGCTTCTTACAATGATTCGTCTGACATCATGAATTAGAACAAAAATACTTCGCCGCCCAATTGAAGAAGCACGAATAATGCGCGTCATTATGAAAGATTCGAAGTCGGAATCAGCGAGTCTGTGCGCGTTTTTCGAATCAAGATCTAGGAGTATTCGGTCTCAGCCGAATCTTAGCAGGTAACCCCTTCCCCATCGTGGATATTTCCATTCAATATCTCCGTACGGGCAGATGATCCTGCACGCCCCGCGTTCTACGCAGTTGTCATACGAGACAACATTTTCCATCGCTCCGGACCGCTCTTGCCACTTGAAGACATTGGCGGGGCATAAAATCATACAAGGTTGCGGTGTTCCGTTGATCTTCTCACAGTAGCGACAAACGTCCTGATCCATCACTATTATGTGGGGCCTCTTGTCTAACCTGTACTTGGCTAGATACAGCTTCTGCTCAGTTGAATCCGCTTCGTTGGACACTTTCTATTTCCGCTCGTATCTTAATAATATTCTCGGTCGAAAAACAGTTTCGCATTCAATCTAATGAAATTAAGAAAATTCTGGACGAACTAGATCAACAGTTCGCTCGAAAGCTTCTCAAAATCTATCACTGATTTGCCATCCTTATTGGAGAGAGTTTGCTTGGCGGGATACGATTGCCTGTACGATGAGATGCGATCCGTTATTCTATCTTCATACGTCGATACGTTCTCGTTTTGGTAAAAGACACCTATTGGAATTCTGTCACCCCATTCTTTTGAGAGCTTGATCACTTCGAGCGTCTTTCTTTCAACGTCTTCTTCGTTCATATTCGGCGTAATTTTCGGGTCAAATCCTGTTTTCTCAATGTCGTAGCATCTTGGAATCGGTCTGTTCTTCTCGTCCTTCTTGTCCTCGCCGCTGTACCAGCCCTTCGTGTTGATGTCGTTGTAAGTTGGACAGGGCTGGAGCACGTCGACTAGCGCCAGACCTTTGTGTGCAATTGCGCGTTTGATTGTTTCTCTGAGATGTCTTGAGTCGAAAGCGTAGCTTCGAGAGATGAAAGTATATCCTGCCGCAAGAGCAAGCATAATTGGGTTAACCGCGCTGTTTATGTTAGGCTCTGGTAGTGATTTGGTCTGTTCCCCGAGGCCCTGAGTTGGAGAGGCCTGTCCTTTAGTAAGACCATACACCTGATTGTCGTGGACGATGTATGTCATGTCTATGTTCCTTCGTCCTGCATGAACGAAATGACCGACTCCTATTCCATATCCGTCGCCGTCCCCACCTATTGCGATGACTTCAAGGTCAGGGTTCGCAAGCTTTGCTCCCTGAGCAAACGGCATCAGCCTTCCGTGGAGAGTATGGATTCCGAATGTGTTTGTCCAGTGAACTATCTTCCCGTGACATCCTATCCCCGAAAAGATCACAACCCTGTTGAGTTCGACGGGAATCTCGGTCAGTGCCATCTGAACCGAAGCCTCAATGCCAAAGTCTCCGCAGCCGGGGCACCAGTCGTTATGAAGATCTGTTTTTACATCTGTGAGTTTAAGCGCCACGAACCAACACGACTCTCTTGTTCTCTTCCGGTTTCTTGATTACTTGCTTGACAGAATCGTAAATCTCATCCCGTGAAATAGATCTCCCGTTGAACTTTAGAATTTTGTTCTTTATTTCAAACTGTGTCTTTTCCGAGATCAGCGCAGCGAGCTGACCGGAGTAGTTTTGTTCAATGTCAATTACGAGCTTCGAGTTAGACAGCCTCTTTTTCACTAGATCTGTCGGGAAGGGACTCATGACCCTGACCTGAAGAAATTCGACATCGATTCCTTCCTCGTGGAGGAGGTCCATTGCTTCGAGTATCGCACCCTTGGAGGAACCCCAGCTTACAATCGTGGCGTCTGCGACACTTTTTGACGCAGGGAAAAAGTTGACCTTTTCAGTGTCCGGAATCTCCGTTGCCGCAGTTTCTAGCTTCGTCATCCTCTTCGTCATCATTTTGATTCTGTTTTCAGGATCTTCCGAGATGTGTCCAATTTCGGTGTGTTCATCCCCTGTATTCCAAAACCTGTAGCCATTGAGACCCAGTACAGCTCTTGGGGAAATGCCATCCTCGGTGAACTTGAACCGCTTGTAGGTTTCTCCGTCAGGCACGGATGGTGCGTCATGAATCAGTTTGCCTCTTTCGATTGGAATCTTGGTGGCAGAAGGTGTAAGGATAGTCATGTTGCTATCTGCAAGGGCCTTGTCCACCATGTGAATAGCAGGACATTGATACCTTTCCGCATAGTTGAAAATCCTAATCGCATCGTAGAAACACTCTTCGATGTCGCCAGAAGAAAGCACAATCCTCGGGAATTCCCCATGCGAGGCGTGAAGCGCAAACTGCAGGTCTCCCTGCTCGTTTCTAGTTGGCATTCCAGTCGAAGGTCCTCCGCGAGAATACAGCGTGATGACCGCAGGAACCTCGTTAATTCCTGCCCAGCCCATTCCCTCAACCATCAAGGAAAAGCCTGGACCCGAGGTGGATGTGGAAGCTCTCGTTCCAGCCAGCGCGGCACCCGTAGCCATCGTGATTGCAGAAATCTCATCTTCGGTCTGAACGACCACAATTGATCCTTTTCCATCAGTAGACGAGCTATCAACTAGATTGAAGTTTTCGTGCGATTCCAAAAACTCGCTTTCGTCCGAAGCTGGAGTGATAGGATAGTAGGTCTGCATCCTGCAGCCTCCAACCAACTTTCCAAGCGCGACTGCTTGATTCCCTGCCACCAACATTCGAGGTTTGTTTTCCAGAGGAACAAGCTTCGCAGAGAACGATTGTTTTGAAAGAGCCTTAGTCATGTCGTACGCGATTCCAGCGCCGATTACATTCATTTCGATTACTTTTTTCTTTGCCCCGAAAATCTTGGCGACTGCATCCTCAACATATTTTTCATCCAGTCCGAGAACTCCCATCGATGCAGAAACAGCGAGTACGTTTAGTATCCTCGACACTTTGCTCAGCTGAGATTCCCCGATCTTCTGCGCTGTCTGACTGATTATTTGGTCGTAAGAAACAGGAAAGAGCTGGATATCTCTCCGCTTTGCTTCGTCCAATATTCCGCTTACACTTGGAGGAAGGCCTTGCTCCGAAAGCCTGCCTGCAATCTTTTCAACAATGTTCTCTTCTATTGTGTCCACTTTTTTGATTTCCGTCCGGGAAAGAGAGGGGTTGTAAATTATCCCTCCACCCGGTTTCACTGCTTCAGCATGCCTGATCAGAGTCTCCGCATCAAAAGTAGCAAGGAGGTCAACATCGTCTATCTTAGACCAGATCTGTCTATCGCTTACTCGGATCTCAAAGTAGCTGTGCAAGCCTTTGATATTGGAATAGTATTCTCTTGTTCCGTAGACCCACAGCCCGGCATGAACACATGCTCTTGCAAAGATGTTTGCAGACGAATCGACGCCGCTGCCCTGTGGACCGCCGATCATCCAGGAAAGATTGTTTGTCTTACCAGTAGGGACTGCGGACAGGTTCGGATCTAACCTCCTCCCGTAGCCCTACCGTATCCAATCGCGCAGTCATCCTCTTCGATCTCGCCGCAGTACGGACAAGTGCATTGGCAGTTGTCGATTAAGTTGCTGCAGTTTGGGCACGTCATAAGTTCTCTCTCCAAAGGATTCAAGGATAACATTGCTTGCTTCGCAAATGCGACGAGCTGTCCTATCCGTATAATCCTTTTCTTAAGAGAACTCTCAAGGCGGAGTGATCTTTATTGCTTGCACAGGACAGACAACTTCGCAAGCCATGCAGAAGATGCAGTCCTGCTCCCTGACCATGTCAGTTTTGTCGGTTCGATACTTTTCCCACTCCTCGCTTCCCTTCTCTACCTTGTGGTCGTTTCCGGTGCCCATCTGGCCGGGATTCAGCGCCCACTCGTAGACCGATGTTGGGCAAACGTCAAGGCAGCCACCGTCAGCTATACAGCAGTCCCAGTCTACTCCAACTGCCGTCCCATGAATACCAAGTTTCGTAGGATATGGTTTGCCATCAGCATCCAGTCTTTCAATCCCTTCAGCTCTGACGACGTGGCCGACATGCTCACCGTTCTTGGGAAATTCATCAGGCTTTGCAAGAAAATCTCTATCAATTGGTTTCGGCTTAAAGTCGAGAGTGGATAGATCCACCATGCCTATCACTAATCTGTACAGAATGACCTAACTTTGGGAATAAGCGTTGACCCGAAGAACTTCGGGGCGTGTCCGGTGCGGGTACTACTCTTTGGCTTGGATGAAGACTAGCGGAATACAAGTTCGATTCAAGAAAAAATCCGATTGCAAAGTGGCTCCGTCCGCCGCTTCAAAGTGATCTCAGGTGAACTAGTCTCGCCGTTTATCATCTCTTCCAAGGACCTTCCAAGATACTCGTAGACCGCTTTCGTGAGCTGGTTTCTCAGATCTTCAATGCTGTTAGCTTTCACAACGCCTCCAGGTGCTACGATAAGCGAAGCGATGAATTTTCCATCGGGCTCTTCCCGAACTGTTGCATCAAAACGCATCTTCAACTCTCGCCCACTTTTCCTCGACTAGATGAAATTGCACGTCATTTGTTATGCAGGAAAGGTTCCTGGCGTACAACAGTCTCTCTTCAAATCTTGCGCTATCACCCTCGAAATATTTGAGTGTCACTGTGAAGGGACTATTCTCTGATGACTCCCTGCGCACTGGAGTTGTCGGGATTGTTGCCGAACGCTTGCGAATTCTTCCTGCTTTTCTCCTTGAGGTTCCCATCTTCTTTCCATAACTGCGCATGAATCAAAAAACACCTAGTATGACATCGCGCAACCCGTGCAAAGTATTCTCTCTTTGGGATGAGCCTTCATGCGATAGGCGTATTGTTCAGGAGAAACTTTGCCGTGACACGAAGAACACTGAATGTTATCAGCTGTGGCCATGTTCAATGCCTGCGCCTTCTTGGAAAATTGCAAGGCTTCCTCCATGTCCTTTGTCGAAAGATTCGAGCCCTTCTTCGCAAGTTTCTTCTTCAGCTTGATGCCCTGCTCGAGCAGTTTGATTCGCTCCGACTGTATCTGCTGCGGCGTCATCCTGGGACGTCCGCGCCAACCTTGAGAACCCATGCGCTTGCCGTAGGACCGTTTACCAGTCAATTCGCTCCGAAGTAAAAAGTGCAGTCTTAGGGACTTTTTCCTCTAATGACACTGGAAGCAATTGTGGACGATGAATTCTCTGAATATCTTACCAAGCTCAGAAAACTTCTGTCGACCCAGTATCATCCTCTTTTGGAATTTGATTCAGTAAAGCGCTATCTGCGGAGATCTTTCAGGGACCGCAGTGGCGGAATCACTCCAAACACCGGCAAGATGTACATCCAGAGACTCTCGGATTTTTGCGAGCAGGAAAACTGGAATCCAGATGAGGTCGCAACCAACGCAAAGAAGGAACCCTTGCTGATCAAGCGTCATCTCGAGAATTGGTTCGACTATATGATGACAAATCAGGACCGTGACACCGCAGTTGGGAAGGTCAACACAGTACTCGCATTCCTTGGAAGAAACGACGTCGAGCGGGAGGTCATAGGATACAAAATTCCCCAGAGAAAAGGGCAGAAGGAGAGGGATTACAATTGGTGTCCAACAAGAGAACAATTACTGCAGGTTTTCAATCTTGATGTGTGGAAGGCGAAGAAATATGGAAAAGATATGCAGCCCTTCCTGCTTGCCGAAAGCCAGTCAGGACTTTCTGAAATTGATCTCCTGACGCTTGACACGCGGAGTGAAGATGCTGCAAAATGGGCAGGATTCGACTATGAGTGCATCGCAAACCAAGATGCGATATCTTCTGCTACCATTTCTTGTCGTTGCTCTCGTCGCTCTTGTCTTCATCTTTGCTGGCGCGTTTCTCCGAGAGGTCCACCCAGAGCTCCGGTTCCTTCATCAAGAACTGATCCTCGGAGACATTTGTGTTCCTGCGCATGTAATATCTGTAGATCTCGATGCTGTCGACACCGTGCACCTGCGGCATGAAACTTGCAGGCATCGTGTAGATCATGTTTAGTTTCTGTAGCTTGCTTGAGTGCCAGAAGATAGCCCTGCTGTTGACAAAGTGCGGATCTCTCTGGAGCAACTTGACGGAATTCTTGGCGTCCTCATCCAAGCCCAGTTGGTTCAGCATGATATCTATGGGACTCTTCCTCTGGTCATGAGTCTCCTTCAGATTCTTGAAGAAGTTGTTCACAGTTTCGTTCCTCACAGTCGTTGAAATTTCTGACGCAAGTTGCGTCGCTATTTCCACGGAAAGATTTGCCCGCCGGGCGGTCCTGATCGTCTCCTCCAATGTTCCTTTCAACAGATACTGCGCTTTTGACGGCGTTGCCGCTGCTGCACCCTCCGCTGCTTCATCCAGCTGGACCCGCATTGCCTGCGAAACATTGTTCACCCTCCATTTCAGGAAGTTAGCCAGAAGAGTGTTGGCAACAAGCAATTCATCGTTGTAAGTCTGTTCGTTTCCGGTTTGTCCTTTCCTGTACAGATATCGCGCCGCGACGATGCCCACAGGTTGCGAGTAGCCGAATTCTGAAGCGATGTCCTTCAATTCGTGCAGGACGAGGTTCATGTCGAGTTTGAAAGAGCTATAGGCATCAACCTTCACGATCCGATCATACTTTGTAAGAGGAATCCCCAGGAGCTCGTCCAGGTCTTTGACGACGTTCAGGATGAGTGTCGGCACGCCTTCTGGTTTGATTCCGATGTCCCTGTTGAAGTAGTACGTACCATTATCTCGCTTGTGGCCCTCGATTTCCATTTGGGGCATAAACGCGAGAGTCGGCCAGTTGAAGTTGTCAGAGAGTGGAATGAACACCACTTGCCTTTCCTTCTGAATCGACGCACAAGCAAGTGAAGAGAGCAATGTTGTTTTTCCTGACCCGGGATTTCCTCCTAAGAAGCTGATGTTGGAACTGTCCCGTGCAGGGGTAATCTCGAAATGTTCGTACGGCGAGAATCCGAGATTCAGTGGGAGGGCTCCGCCCAGCCATGAATAATCGTCGTTGATCTGGAAGACGTACTTGAACGAATGCTCGCCGGTCGGGTTCTCTTTGCTCTCTGATTCGAGGTGCTTCAGTTGCGGCTTGAACTTCTCGTCCACCTGCGTCATCGCAGCGTCGATTTGTGCCTGGAACCTTTGCATCAAAGGATCCCTGACTTCGCTGAGCAGAGTGTGGAAGATTTTATGCACACGCTCCCAGTGTTGTTCGAATGCTATCTTGTGAAATTCCTTCAACCAGCCGAGGCAGTCGACCATTCCTGCCAAGTCGAATAGATCCTCGATGGTCAATGCCCTTGCACCCTTCACTGCAATTGGGAGCGCATCGTGGAGACCCAGATTGTTCCACGCCCCGTAGACGATGAGCTGCAGCATCGCCTTCGCATCAATGGAGGTCGTCTGGTCGCCGCGGATGTTCTCGTATTTCAGGTCCTCGAGGTGTCTTGCGTAATCGGTCCTGGAAATCCTGAAGAAATCCCAGCCATAAACGGCATTGACGTCTTGGATGATCATCCGGAGAGCTTCGTACGCAGATTTGTATCCCTGCGACAGGGAAAGGTTGAACCCAAACCATCCGGCCACCATCAATGAATCGGGTTCGAGTCTAAATTTCTTCGCGAACATAGCGAGTGTCTGCTTATAGAATTGTCCTGAAAGTTTCAGCGCTTTCTTATCGGCTGCATTCGAGAAGATATTTCCACTCAGGTAGATTTTCGCGGCTTCCTCCGGAGACAGTGCTTTACTTTCCTGCACTGTATCGTTGATCAAGCTCGTGTACAGACCAGTTATTGTAATCTCCTCCAACCAGTCAAAGGCCTTCCCATGCGAGAGTTTCCCCAATCGCTCGATGTTGTTCTTGTTGATGAGCTCGATTACAGTGTTGTATCGTCCTAGTCGGGAATAAAGAATCTCGGCTTCCCTGTTAAGGTCCGCAGCCTTCGAACGGTCGAAGAGCTTGGACTGCTGGATCACTCTGTTCAGATACTCGAGCCCGGCATATCCTACGAAGAGACCTCGCATCTGGTAGAGTATTGTGTCACTCTTTGCAGATAGCTCGATTGAAGCTGGTTGGTCTTGGTCTTCGACCGGAACGGAGGGAAAGTCTTGGCTCAAGATTGATCCTGTTCTTGTCCTGTTTCGACTACAACGTCTTTGAGTATCTCTATTCCTCGAATTGCGCTTTTGACAAGCAACATTCCTTTCCTTTGGCTACCAATTCGGCCTTGGTTCAGAACCAAATATTCGATTGTCTCGCAAAGGATTTCTCCAAAAGATTCCCCTCTACCTTCCTGTTCGTAGTCTCCTAAACCAATAACATGGTCTTCACGACGAGGAAGTGAAAGCTGGGCCTCATCGAATCCTACATGATCCAGCCACCATACCCTGACAATCGTTCCTATCGGTGGTATCTCAATTTCTGTTGGTTCAATTATTGATGGTTCAATTGTTGATGGTTCCATTGCAAGAGAAAAAGGGCTCCGGCGTACAGTCTTACTGTATTACCCTCTTTTTGTTATGACAAAGTTGACATTCCCGTTCACGGTCAAAGCCGAATCCGAAAAAGAGGCAATAGATTTCCAGCACGCAGTTGCATCCTTCCTTAATCTCGACGTTACCAAAGTGGACCGGTCGAATGCGTTTCTGTACAGTGCGCGACTTGGCAAGATTTGGATGGAATCAGTGATGTCTTCGATTAAAGCCCCCCGCGTGAAAGTAGTCTGGATGCTCATCAGACCGGGCAGGAAACAATGGTTTGACAACTTGAGCACTGAGGAGGCAAAAGCGACAGTCACAGAACAAGAGAAGTGGAAGGTGATGGATGAAATGATGCGGAGATTGGAAGAGTGCGGTCTCCGCACAGAAGTAACCCCGGAAGAGGAGAGGATTGTTCCGTGAAGAAACAGATAGCAGTACTGGCGTTCGCCATTTTGCTCCTGCCATTCATTCCGTTCATGAATGCTTCATCGGCACAAGGCGTCTCTTACGCAGCTCTGCATTCGGTGCAGTTCATAGGATACGCACCGGCAACCCTCGTGATCAGCTATCCATACACCACTACAGTCGACTCCAATGTCTCCTCGTTGAGCGGAGGAAGGTACACCTACAAAGAAGTCACAAGCTCGCCGTATTCGACGATGTCGTTCTCCCTGAACGCTTCGGATATCTACACGGTACACTTTGTGATCCAGTACCCCGTCCCCGAAAGCGGGAACCTCTCATGGACTTTGAACTCGCCCGGCTACCTTCCGCAGACCGGAGACGCCTTCGTCAACGACTCCACATCAGTAGCGCTGACATTTGTCGCCGCGCTCTTGAATCCACAGACGTACCCAACCGCAGACCAGATCGCGAACGCCACAGCTGCAATTCTGATCAACGAGCTGATTCAGCAGAATGCTCTCCAGCAACAGGAGATTCATACGATCCAGTCGAGCACGTCATTTCAAGACGATCTCTTCACTGCGTTCGTCACAATCGCACTGGTGATCGCCCTGGTCGCCATAGTCCTGGTGCGGAGAATATGGACGCTGCCTCGGAGGTAACATGCCTTGAATTTGTTTGCGTTAGCTCCGGACGCAGTTGTCGCGACCATAATGCTGGTCGGCTTGGCATGGTTCTTTGAAGACAGAGTTGGCTTCACCAAAGGAGGCGTTCCACTCGGACCGTATAGATTGATCTTGATGACGGAACGAATCTTCTTTGAACCGAGGCGTGCCGTCACTGATGTAACGCATCTAGTTTTGCAAGACCCTGCTCCCGTCATCGCAGACATCAAAGACGAGCTGGCTAGCCCTTACTTCAAAGAGCTTGAAGACGAGGAACGGTTCAAGAAGATACAGACTACCTTCAAGCACCTTTCCAATTTGGATAACGTGTTTCATGATGAAAATTTTGGTCTGCAAGCGTTCGCCTTGGGGGGCTTGCTTCGCAGTCCAATGCTTCTCTATGTGGCTTCACGGAAGAAGGACAAGAAAACTGGTGAGCCCCGACCTTTTCCATCGGGGCAGGCACTCGTCGCGAAGAGACCTGTAATTACTTGGGCAGGACTTCAGGCAAGAAGGTTGGTGATGGGAAATTATGCAGAGCTTCCAAAGAAGCAGAAGATTGAGGGTCTTTTCAAACGCCCAATAACTGTGGGATTACTTGTTCCAGATGAGGATTCTAATGATCGCGAGCTCATGTCTTACATGGGTAAGATCATTCCAGTGCTCCAAGATGTCGCAGCCGGGATCAGGACGGCAAGGCAGTATGGCATCATAGTCAAAGATCTAACTCGACGCCTAAAGTCCGCACTTTCCGAGCAGAAACGGCTGGTCAACAGGCAGCGAACAATGGCAGGCGAGTCGATGGCGGACAAAGAGACTACGGCGTGGTATGAAGGACAAACGAGCAAGGGTCGGAAGATAATGAATTCAACAACTCCGATTGTAATGATTGCATCCCCGGTAGTGGGGGTTGCTGTCGCTGAATACGGACTCCACTCCAACCCAATCACAGGCGCAATTATTGGGGCGTTGCTTGCAGTAGTCCTTCTCGGAACAAGGGGTCTGTAGTCTTTGAGTTACGACATAAAGCTGGCATTCGCTGAAACATTCAAGGATCCGGAAAAATGTCTTGCTAAACTGAGGGAAGCCTACATCAAACACACTGAGATGATCGCGAGTGATACGTTGTGGAAAGATGACGGCGCAAAGTTCTTTGAAAGCGACAAGAATCTTGCGCAGTGGGCGGTCGAACCCAGCCAAGCAACAGATCAGGTTGCGGTGGCAGCAGCCATGCCCGGTCCGTTGCCGACGAATAACGTGATGCCGCCTAGTTCTGGATTCCTTCAAGGTGGATATGCTGGTGTGATTGTTCTTTCAGTCGCGATTCTTTCGATGGTATTCCTCGCCGCTGACAATATAATGTCTCCCGGGCTTGCAGGATTCTTCATCGTAATTGCTCTTCTATTATTCTTCGGTCGAGGGATTCTGGAAATCCTCTTGAAACTGCTTCCCGTTGGGAATCTGATTGACAAGGAGAAGTCGATTGCTGATCTCTTCGAAGAAGCACATGATGAATTTCGTAGGGCGATAATCGGAATCAGCAATACGGGCAAATACGAAAATTCAGGCATACTTCATAAAGATCCAGCAACAATAGCCAAGATGAGAACAGTTTCCAAGCTCTCGAATATTTACAGAGAGATTTTCTATCGATCTGAGAAGGAGTGGTATCAGCGAACAGTGGTTCAGAAGACCCAATCGATAGAGATGGTGAAAGGTACTGCGAATTCAACATCAGACGTCCCTGGGTGATTAGAGCATGACAAACCAAGATGCAGAAGTTGTGGAGTGGGTCAAGAACCCACAGGGGCCGGGGCTGGTCAAGAAGGCAGCAGTTGAAGCAGCTGCAACAACAGAGAAGACCGATGAAGCGGCTATCAAGAAACCACTCTCACCAGTCAGGTACACTCACGCAGATAGCTTCGTTCACTGATTCCTCTGGAAGTGCGCCACCCTCTATATTCTATCTGGTGCAGGATTCTCAAGGGGCAATCTCTTACGTGGTATACTATTCTACCAACCTCGAACAGATAGTGACGCAGACGTACTCATCTGGAACATACGGGCAACCGAAGATCCTGTATCAAGATACGAACATCGGGGCTTCCTTCGCTAGTGGTCTGAATTCGATGACGGGCGATCAAACGGGATCTCTCTACTTCATTGAAGCATTTCCATCAACCGATCTCGGTGGAAATCCCACCGGCTTAAATGGGTCGGAAGTAGTTGACGTAATTAATTCTGGAACTGGCACAATCAATACTCTGCTCACCGCGCAACTCAATACACTTGGCGAGCTTGCGCAGATTACTTATTCCGCCGGATCTCTATACTTCACAGGTTGCTCAGGGGTCACGGCAGCAGGGCCAGTCTGCTCGACGGCTAGCGTTCATCAGACATTCTCGATTGTAAGTTTGAATATCATGAGCGAAAAACTATCTCAGCTCTTTTCCGTCGTTGGAAATCATCCGACGGGATACATCTCTACTGGGCCAAACGGAGTTTACTGGTCATACAGAACGATGCCGAACATTACTTCTACGTCACCACTTCAAGGCACGGAAGGCCAGATTGTCAACGGCGTGATCACAAACGGGAAAGCAGTGCAGACCGCCTCGGAGTCTTTTCCACTTCAGTACGCCATCGGTGCTTGGGCTGGAATTGGCAACTCTGGGATGCATGTGAGCCAAAACGGGAACGTCTTCGAGTTATATTCTGTGTTTCAGTGGGTCAGTCTGAAGCCGGACGGCACGCCCAACTTCTCACCGCAGGTCAATGGTGTAGATCCCAACAATCTGATATGGCTCAACCCAAGCACGGGCGCTTATTCGGTCATCTTTTCAGGAGACCAAAACTCCAATCCATGGTTCCCATTCTTCACCATAGATACTTCTGGCAATCTATTCGTCTCTACGTTTGACGGCACGTCGATTGTAGAGATATTTGCTGTTTAGAGCAGCTCGATTCCGCAAGAGACATCTGGGATTTTCGGCTTGCGATTTTTCGCTGGAAGCCCATATTTTCGGAATATCTCTGCGAGACCTTCTACTTCCGACTTGGCTGTGGCAGGGTCCACACGTTGTGCATCTCGAGTTCCTATGTCATCACATCTCTCATACCTTCAACTTGGTACAAAGATTAAATTGCAAGTCTGTTGTGGAATATTCTTGAGCAATTTCTATTCAGAAAGGGTACTACGTTTGAGCTCCATTTTGCAACAACGGTTTTGAAAGAGTCCCACCGGGCCCGAACCCAACAAATAATCTTCATTCCTAGTTTAGCCATGGCTTCGTGCTAGATGCTTTGCGCCTTATCCTTGTCGGGGATTATACTCCGAAGATTCTTAAACCCGCCCGAGGCTCCATAACCCATGGGGCAGAATCCCTCACGCCAAAAATCCATTTTTAGAACCCGCAGCGAACACTAATCCCACCGGGCCGGTTTAGCTCTTCCGAATTCGGCTACCCGCTCCGGATTTATTGCTGCTGAAGACAAGCCCGATTTCGGCAAGTGCTGCGCTGAAAGTGCCTTCTCCCCAGCTCTCTGCAATCCTGCCGTCCCTGAACCTATAGATTTCATTCTCGGTCCAAGTGATTCTCCTAC
>Ga0307374_10005016_pt1 | contig 21699 bp, 22 predicted proteins | sample OX3MG_FD_202532 | JGI IMG/M metagenome (GOLD analysis project Ga0307374, IMG submission 202532) | Soil microbial communities from Risofladan, Vaasa, Finland - OX-3 | ecosystem: Environmental > Terrestrial > Soil > Coastal area > Acid sulfate soil | place: Finland: Risofladan, Vaasa | collected...
CCGCCACCACCGACGGGGGCCTGGGGGCGATCGAGGCCATCGAGCAGGCCGGCGGTCTCGGCGGCGCCGAGGTCGTGGTGGCCTGCGACGTGGCGGCGCGTTTCGTGGAGGCCGCCGAGGGCTTCGGTCCCCAGAAAGGCGCCACCCCGGCCCAGGTCGTCGAGCTGCGCCACCGGCTCGAGGCGCTCGCCGGCACCCTGCGGGACCGCTACGGGGTCGACGTACGTGCCCTGCCCGGATCGGGGGCGGCCGGTGGGCTGGCCGGGGGCCTGGCGGCCCTCGGGGCGCGGCTCGTGCCCGGGTTCGACCTCGTCGCCGACACGGTGGGGCTGGCGGCGCGCCTCGCCCGCGCCGACGTCGTGGTGACGGGGGAGGGCCGGCTCGACGGGTCGTCGTGGTCGGGGAAGGTGGTCGGGGGCGTGGTGCGGGCGGCCGCCCGGGTGGGTGTGCCCGTGCTGGTCGTGGCGGGTGCCGTGGGGCCCGGCGGGGTCGAGGGCGTCTCCACGGCCGCGTCGGGGCCGTCGGTCGCGGGCCCGGCTTCCGGGGGCACGACGTCCGGGGGCACGACGTCCGGGGGCACGACGTCCGGAGGGACGGTCGTCGAGGTCGTGAGCCTCACCGACCGCTGTGGCCCGGCCCGGTCCCTCGCCGACCCGGCCGGGTGCGTGGACGAGGTCGTGGGTGCCGCCCTGGCGGAGCGCCGCGGGCCGCCCTTGACAATAAAGTGAGTGACCACTAACTTAGTCCTCGTGACGACGGCTGCGGGCACGGTGAGGGGCTCGGGCGCTCTGCGCCAGACGGCCGACGAGCGCCGGGCGTCGGTGCTGCGGGCGGCCATGGCGGAGTTCGCCAAGGGCGGCTACGCCGGCACCTCGACGGAGGCCATCGCGGCACGCGCCGAGATCTCCCAGCCCTACGTCTTCCGGCTCTTCGGGACCAAGCGCGAGCTGTTCGTCGCCACCATGGAGCTCATGCACGCCCGCATCGAGGCCACCTTCCGGACCGCGGCCGACGGCCTGTCGGGCATCGACGCCATGGCCGCCATGGGGGAGGCCTACAAGGAGCTGTTGAGCGAGCGCGATCTGCTCCTGGTGCAGCTGCACGCCTACGCGGCGTCCGCGGACGAGGAGATCCGTCGGGCCGCCCGCGAGGGGTTCCGGCGCCTGTGGACCATCGTGGGGCAGCTGACCGGGCTGCCCGAGGACGACGTGCGTGCCTTCTTCGCCCAGGGGATGCTGCTGAACGTGGTGGCGGCGATCGACGCCGCCGCGCTCGACGAGTCCTGGGCCCGGGCCTGCCAGGCCGACCCCGAGCACGTCTTCGCCCACCATCGGGCGACGTCCTGACCCACCTGCTGCCGCCATCGGAAGGGGATCCCATGCCCACCCAAGCTAGTAATCACTCACTAGTCGGCTCGGCGTCACCGGACCGGGCACCCAGCACGGCCCGCGGCGCGGCGGCCTGGGCCGTCGTCATCACCTCCCTGGCGCTGTTCATGGCGACCCTCGACAACCTGGTGGTGACCACGGCCCTGCCCGTGATCAAGGACCATCTCCACGCCGGGCTGGCCGGGCTCGAGTGGACCGTCAACGCCTACACCCTCACCTTCGCCGTCCTGCTCCTCACGGGGGCCGCCCTCGGGGACCGCTTCGGGCGCCGGCGCCTGTTCGGCGTCGGGCTCACGGTCTTCACGGTGGCCTCGGCCGCCGCCGCCCTGTCGCCGTCGATCGGCTGGCTGGTCACGGCGCGCGCCGTGCAGGGCGCGGGCGGCGCCCTCGTGATGCCGCTGTCGCTGACCCTGCTGTCGGCGGCGGTATCCCCCGAGCGGCGCAACCAGGCGCTCGGCGTGTGGGGCGCCATCGGCGGGATCGCCGTGGCCGCCGGCCCTCTCGTTGGCGGGGCGGTGACGAGCGGGTGGTCGTGGCAGTCCATCTTCTGGATCAACGTGCCCGTGGGGATCGTGCTCCTCGGCCTCGCCCGCTGGCGCCTGGCGGAGTCCTCCGGCCCGCGCCAGCCGCTCGACGTCGGCGGCGTGGTGCTCGCCACCGCCGGGCTCCTCGGCGTCGTCCTCGGCCTCGTGCGCGCCAACGCCCACGGCTGGACCAGCCCGGGGGTCCTGGCGTCGTTCGCCGCCGGCGCCTTCGGGCTGGCGGGGTTCGTGGCGTGGGAGCAGCGCGCCGCCAGCCCCATGCTCCCGCTGCGGCTGTTCCGCAGCCGCTCGTTCTCGGCCGTCAACGTGGTGGCGATGTTCATGAGCTTCGGGATGTTCGGCTCGATCTTCTTCCTGTCGCAGTTCCTCCAGGTGGTGCAGCACTACTCGCCGTTCGCCGCCGGGCTGCGCGTCCTGCCGTGGACGGGCATGCCCATGCTGATGGCCCCGGTGGCCGCCGCCCTGGCCCAGCGGTTCGGGGGTCGGCCGGTCCTCGCCGTCGGACTGGCCCTGCAGGCCGCGGGCCTGGCGTGGCTGGCGCTCGAGACGCGACCGACCGTCGGCTACGGCGCGCTGTGGATGCCGTTCGTGCTGTCGGGCGTCGGGATGGCCTTGTTCTTCGTGCCCCTGGCGTCGGTCGTGCTGTCCTCGGTGCCGCCCGAGCAGGAAGGCGTCGCCTCGGGCGCCAACGGCGCCTTCCGGGAGATCGGGGGTGTGCTCGGCATCGCCGTGCTGGGGGCGGTGTTCTCGGCCCGGGGCGGCTACGCGAGCGGCCCCGCCTACGTCGCCGGCCTGCGCCCGGCGGTGTGGGTCGGGGTGGCCGTGGTCGGCGCCGGCGCGGTCGTGGCCCTGGTGCTCCCCCGCCGGGGTGGGGTGGTCGCCGGCGCGGCCTCCGTCCTCGCCGGCTCGCACGCCGTGCCCGTCGTCGACGGCGTCGTCGACGGCGTCGTCCCGGCGGGTGCAGCCGCCCTGATGCCCTCGCCCCCCGCGTCGCCGCTCCCCGTCGGCGCCGGTTCCGCCGGCACGGTCCCCGGTCCCGGCGGGCCGGGGCGATCGGGCCGCGACGCCCGGCGCGCCCGGGTGCGGGTGCCCGAGCTCGCCTGCGATCCGGAGTGACGCACGTTCTTCCGGCGCGTCAGCCGCGGTCCGGATCGACGCCGCGCCCCCCGGCGCGTGAGCGCCCCGCGCCCCCCGGCGCGTGAGCGCCCCGGGCCCGCCCGCCGGCCCCGGTGACTCAGCGACCGTCGTGGCCCGGGGGCGCCACCCCGGCCCGCACGAGCGCGGCCCGCAGGACGTCGGTCGCCTGGGCGCGCAGCTCGCCCAGTGGCCGGTTGCGGTGGATGCGCACCCCCAGGTCGACCTGGGCGATGTGGTCGGCGCCGAAGTGGTCGGCCACGTCGACGAGCAGCCCCAGCTCCACGCCGTACCCGGGGGCGAGGCCCGTCTTGTCGAGGACCGTGCGGGGCACGGCCGTTTCCCCGGCGAGGGGCTGGCGCACCCCCCCGAGGAGCGGGAACAGCAGGTCGATCAGGGGGCGGGCGACGAGCTCGGTCACCCGCCCGCCGCCGCCGGGCTCGCCGTGCAGCGGGCGCTCGTAGAAACCCTTCACGAGCGCCACGTCGGGCTCCCCCGCCGCGGGCGACGCCAGCAGGGGGCCGAGCAGTCCCGTGACGAAGTGGGGGCCGAAGTTCTCGACGTCGGCGTCGAGGAAGACGAGCAGCTCGGCCTCGGTCTCCGCCACCGCCACCGCCATGGCCTCGCCCTTGCCCGCCCCGCCCGGGCGCGTCGTGACGACGCGCGCCCCGGCGCGCCGGGCGACCGCCCCGGTGCCGTCCTCGGAGCCGTCGTCCACCACGAGGACCTCGTCGACGAGGTCGACCCCGCCCCCGGCGGCACACAGCGTGGCCCGCACCACGGCCACGATGGCGCCCACCGTGGGGGCCTCGTTGCGAGCCGGCACGCACACGGCCACCCGGCGCTCGCCACGCGCCGCGGCCAGGCGGGCCGGCTCGTAGTCACGGTGGTCCGTGGTCCGGAGGTCCGTGGTCCGGAGGTCCGGGGGCGGCGGGTTCGAGGCGGTGGCCACGTCCCGATCATCCCCCATTCCGGCGGGGGCGCCCCCGCGCCCCCCTGCATTGACGAGGGCGCCGTCCTGGTCCACCATGGAGGGATCATCCAGAGCGGCTGAGGGACGGGCCCTGTGACGCCGCGGCAACCAGCGCATCTCGCCATCGAGGTGGGACGCCAGGTGCCAATGCCCGAGCGATGAGGAGGAATGTTCGTGGGATTCGTCACCGGGCTCCGCTGCCGGGAATGCGGGCGCGCCTACCCCGCGGAGGCGCTGCACGTCTGTGACTACTGCTTCGGGCCCCTCGAGGTGGCCTACGACTACGAGGCCCTGCGGGCGTCGGTGACCCGGGCCGAGATCGCGGCCGGCCCCCAGACGATCTGGCGCTACGCCTCGCTCCTGCCGGTGTCGGACCCCGCGCCCATCGACCTCGGCACCGGCTGCACCCCCCTGGTGCGGGCCGACCGCCTGGCCGCCGAGCTCGGGCTGGGCGAGCTGTGGCTGAAGAACGACACCGCCAACCCCACGGGCTCGTTCAAGGACCGCGTGGTGTCGGTGGCCCTCACCAAGGCCCGCCAGCTCGGGTTCAAGGTGGCGGCGTGCGCCTCCACCGGCAACCTGGCGAACTCGGTGGCCGCCCACGCGGCGCGCGCCGGCATGGTGTCGGTGGTGTTCATCCCCCGCGACCTCGAAGTGGCGAAGGTCGTGACCACGGCCGTCTACGGCGGCCACGTGGTGGCGGTGGAGGGCACCTACGACGACGTCAACCGGCTGTGCGCCGAGCTCACCAGCGATCACCCGTCGTGGGCGTTCGTCAACGTCAACGTGCGCACCTACTACGCCGAGGGGTCCAAGACCCTCGCCTTCGAGGTGGCCGAGCAGCTCGGCTGGCAGGCGCCGGACCACGTGGTCGTGCCGGTGGCCTCGGGCAGCCAGCTCACCAAGATCGCCAAGGGCTTCACCGAGCTGCACGCCGTGGGGCTGCTCGACGAGGAGCCCCACGTGCGGGTGTCGGGCGCCCAGGCGGCGGGGTGCTCGCCGGTGGCGACGGCGTTCGCCGAGGGGAGCGACGCCATCCGGCCGGTGCGGCCCCACACCATCGCCAAGTCCCTCGCCATCGGCAACCCCGCCGACGGCTGGTACGCCCTGCAGACCGTGCGCACCAGCGGCGGGGCGCTCGAGGCCGTGACCGACGACGAGATCATCGACGGGATCCGCCTGCTCGCCCGGACCGAGGGGATCTTCGCCGAGACCGCCGGGGGCGTCACCGTCGCCACCCTGGCCAAGCTGGCCGGCCAGGGCGTGGTGCGGCGCGACGAGCGCGTCGTCGCCTACATCACGGGTCACGGCCTGAAGACGGTGGAGGCGCTCGTCCCGACCGTGGGCCCCACGGCCACGATCGCCCCGACCCTCGACGCCTTCCACGAAGCCGTGGACGTCGACGCCGACGTGGACGGGGGCCGGCCGTGAGCGTGACCGTCCGCATCCCGGCCCAGCTGCGCACCCTCACCGGGGGTTCGGCCCAGGTCCCGGTGGAGGGGGCCACGGTGGGAGCCGTCCTGAAGGCGCTCGACGCCGCCCACCCCGGGTTCGGCGACCGGCTCTTCGACGAGGACGGGTCCCTGCGCCGTTTCGTGAACGTCTTCCTCGCCGACGAGGACGTGCGCTTCCTCGACGGGCTCGACACGCCGGTCACCGCCGGCCAGACGCTGTCGATCGTCCCCGCCGTCGCCGGGGGCTGAGGCCCGGCCCTCCGGGGCGGCCGGCGGTTGCGCGGCCCCCGGGCCCGTGGTTTGCTGTTAGCACTCCAACCGCTAGAGTGCTAACGGTCGGACGGCGCGCCCGCCCCTGGTGGGGCTTCCCGGCGCCGCCCGCGACACCCGGACCAGGACCCACGGAGGAAACCACGCCATGCCCAAGCTGATCGCCTTCGACGAGGAGGCCCGCCGGGCCCTCGAGAACGGCATGAACAAGCTCGCCGACGCCGTACGCGTGACCCTCGGCCCGAAGGGCCGCAACGTCGTGCTCGAGAAGAAGTGGGGTGCCCCGACCATCACCAACGACGGGGTGTCGATCGCCAAGGAGATCGACCTCGAGGACCCGTGGGAGAAGGTCGGCGCCGAGCTGGTGAAGGAAGTGGCCAAGAAGACCGACGACGTCGCCGGTGACGGCACCACCACCGCCACCGTGCTGGCGTGGGCCATGGTCCACGAGGGCCTGCGCAACGTGGCCGCCGGCGCCAACCCGATGTCGCTCAAGCGCGGCATCGAGGCGGCCGTCGAGACCGCCATCGAGTCGCTCAAGAGCCAGGCCAAGGAGACCGAGTCCAAGTCGCAGATCGCCCAGGTGGCCGCCATCTCGGCCGCCGACGTCGAGATCGGCGAGATGATCGCCGAGGCCATCGACAAGGTCGGCAAGGACGGCGTCATCACCGTCGAGGAGTCGCAGACTTTCGGCATGGAGATGGACCTGGTCGAGGGCATGCGCTTCGACAAGGGCTACATCTCGCCGTACTTCGTCACCGACCCCGAGCGCATGGAGGCCGTCCTCGAGGACCCCTACGTGCTCTTCGTGGCCAGCAAGATCTCGGCCGTGCGCGACCTGCTGCCGGTGCTGGAGAAGGTGATGCAGACGGGCAAGGCGCTCGTGATCATCTCCGAGGACGTCGAGGGCGAGGCCCTGGCCACCCTGGTCGTGAACAAGATCCGGGGCACCTTCAAGTCCGTGGCCGTGAAGGCCCCGGGCTTCGGGGAGCGCCGCAAGGCGATGCTCCAGGACATGGCCATCCTCACCGGCGGCCAGGTCATCACCGAGGAGGTCGGCCTCAAGCTCGAGAACGTCGGGCTCGAGATGCTCGGCCGGGCCCGCAAGATCGTCGTGACCAAGGACGAGACGACGGTCGTGGAGGGTGCCGGCGAGGAGTCCGAGATCAAGGGCCGGATCAACCAGATCAAGGCCGAGATCGAGAACACCGACTCCGACTACGACCGGGAGAAGCTCCAGGAGCGCCTGGCCAAGCTGTCCGGGGGCGTGGCGGTCATCAAGGTCGGCGCGGCCACCGAGGTCGAGCTCAAGGAGAAGAAGCACCGCATCGAGGACGCCGTGTCCACGACCAAGGCGGCCATCGAGGAGGGCGTGGTCCCCGGCGGGGGCGTGGCCCTGCTGCGGTCCCAGGCCGCCATCCTGGACCGCGCCGAGAAGCTCGAGGGCGACGAGGCCACGGGGTGCCGCATGGTGTCCCGGGCGGTGGAGGAGCCCCTGAAGCAGATCGCCGTCAACGCCGGCCTCGAGGGCGGCGTCGTGGTCGAGAAGGTGCGCAACCTGAAGAAGCCGGCCGAGGGCCTCAACGCCGCCACCGGCGAGTACCAGGACCTGTTCGCCGCCGGCGTCATCGACGCCGTCAAGGTGACCCGCTCGGCGCTGCAGAACGCGGCGTCGATCGCGGCCCTGTTCCTCACCACCGAGGCGGTCATCGTCGACAAGCCGGAGAAGGACGCCATGCCCATGCCGGGTGGGGGGATGGACGACTTCTAGTCCACCGGGGTGGCGGCCCGGGCCTCGGTGCCCGGCCACCACCGTGGGATCCGTGTTGCCGAGGGGCGCCCGACCGGGCGCCCCTCGGTCGTTTCCTACACTGGGGCCGTGGCCATCCCCGGCGGTCGACCCGCACCGGACCTCGTCGGCCCGACCGTCGGGTGGGGCGTCCTCCATCTCTTCGTGCGGGCGGGCCCGGCGGTGGACGCCGAGGCCGTCGTGCGGGCCGTCGAGGACGCCCGGTCGGCCGGTGACCAGGTGGTGACGGCGTCGCTGCTCGGGCACAAGGCCGACGTGGCCGTGATGGTGCTCGGGCCCGACATGTGGCGCCTGCGGGCCCTGCAGAGCGCGCTGCGCGCCGCGGGCTTCGAGGTGGTCGGGTCGTACGTCTCGCTCACCGAGGTGTCCGAGTACGCGCAGGGCATGCCCGAGGAGATGCTGCAGGCCCGCCTGTACCCGACCCTGCCGCCGAAGGACAAGCCGGCGTTCTGCTTCTACCCGATGTCGAAACGCCGCAGCGCAGAGCACAACTGGTACGCGCTGGGATTCGACGAGCGCAAGGCGCTCATGCTCGGCCACGGTGCCGTCGGCCGGACGTTCCACGGGCGCATCCTGCAGCTCATCACGGGGTCGACCGGGCTCGACGACTGGGAGTGGGGCGTGACGCTGTTCGGCACGCACCCCGACGACCTGAAGGAGTGCGTCTACCAGATGCGCTTCGACGAGGCCTCGGCGCACTACGCCGAGTTCGGGCCGTTCTGGACCGGGATGGTGGCCGAGATCGAGGACGTGCTCGACAGTGTCCTCTGACGCGCCCTCGGACGCCCGCACCGACGCCCGCAGGGTGGGCGCCGCCCTCGGGGCGCTGCGCGCCGAGGTCGCCTCGATCGGCCGCGCCGTGGTGGCCTTCAGCGGCGGGGCGGACTCGGCCCTCGTGGCGCGCGTGGCCACCGACGTCCTCGGTGCCCGGCGCGTGCTGTGCGTCACGGCCGTGTCACCGTCGCTCGCGCCAGAAGAGCTCGCCGACTGCGAGGCGCTCGCCGCCGAGTGGGGCCTGCGCTGGCGCCGGGTGCGCACCGGCGAGCTCGACGTCGCCGCCTACGCGGCCAACGACGGCGACCGCTGCTACCACTGCAAGGCGAGCCTGCTGTCCGCCCTGGCGCCGTTGGCCGCCGCCGAGTCGGCCACCGTGCTCCTCGGCGTGAACCTCGACGACCTCGGTGACCACCGCCCGGGCCAGCGGGCCGCCGCCGAGCGCGGGGCGCGCTTTCCCCTGGTGTCGGCTGGGCTGACCAAGGCGGACGTGCGTGCCGTGGCCCGGCATCTGGGGCTGCGGACGTGGGACAAGCCCGCCGCCGCCTGTCTGGCGTCGCGCGTGCCCTACGGCACGCCCGTGACCCTTGGCACGCTCACCACCGTGGCCGCCGCCGAGTCGGCCCTGCGCGCCCTCGGGTTCGGGCAGCTGCGCGTGCGGCACTACGGCGACCTGGCGCGCGTGGAGCTCGAGGGGGACGACCTGGCGACCGCCGTGGAGCGGCGCGTCGAGGTGGTGCAGGCGGTGCGCGGCGCCGGGTACCGCTACGTGGCGCTCGACCTCGAGGGCTTCCGGTCGGGAAACCTCAACCAGGCGCTCTCCGTCGCCGGCGCCGCCGGCCGGGGCGCGCCACAAGGAGCGACATGATCGACGTCCGGGTGAAGCTCACGTTCCCCGAAGACCTCGTGCGCCGGCCGTTCATGGCCCAGCTCGTGCGCGAGCACAACGTGGAGCCCAACATCCGCCGGGCCAACGTCGACGACCACGAGGGGTGGATCGTGTGCGAGATCGAGGGCGAGCCGGTCGACGTCGAGGAGGCCCTGGCGTGGCTGCGGACGCAGGGCGTGCGCGTCGACCTCCTCGGCGACGTGGTGGAGAGCTGACACCCGGGACCGGGACCTCGGATCCCGACAGGCTGTTGGCGGACGTCGGTGCGCTGCTGGCCGAGCGCGTCGCCGCCGCCGTGCCGGGCTGGGTGGTGCGGTGCGTGGACGGCGTCCTGCCGGCCGGCGCCCCCGACCGGCGGGCGGTGCTGGCGCAGGCCGAGGCGGCCGGCCACCGGGCCGGCGACGAGGTGGGCGACGCCCTGCGGGCGCTGCTCGGTGCGGACGTCGACTCCCAGCACTCGACCCCGTTGGCGGTGCTGCGGGCCGCCGCCGACCATCCCACGGCGGTGTTGCGCGCCGCGGGGGTGCCGCCCGTCGAGCGCGACCGGTTCGCGCAGGAGCGCTTTCCCTCGGACGTCTACGCGCTGACCCCGGCGTCGCTGGCCGCCGTGGACCCGGCCCTGGCCGAGCCGGCCATCGCCTGGGGCGCCGCCAAGGCCATGGCGCACCGGCGGCGCCACGGCGACGCCCGCCCGGATCACGGTTCGTAGGAGTTCACCCAACGATCATCGACGCGTCGCCCGTTGTTCGCGGTTCGTTCACCTGCCCTGGGTAACTTCGCACCCGATGCCAACCGAATCCGGGCCCGTCTCCGGGGGCCACCGTCCCCCCGGCGAGCCGTCGACCTCGACCCCGGCCCCCGAGCAGTTGGCCGGGCGGGCCCCGGCCACCACCGCCGTGGGGCTCCTCGAATCCCCCCTTCTGGTGGCTCGCGACGTGGGCGTCGGTTTCGGGGCCAAGACGGTCCTGAGCGGCGTCGACCTGGGTTTCGCGCCGCGGACCATCACGGCGCTCATCGGGCCCACCGGCTGCGGCAAGTCGACCTTCCTGCGGTCGATGAACCGGATGAACGACAAGGTGCGCGGCTACTGGCGCACCGGCGCCATCGAGCTCGAGGGCCTCGAGATCACGGGCGCCGACATGGACCCCCTGGTGCTGCGCCGCCGGGTGGGCATGGTGTTCCAGCGGCCCAACCCCTTCCCCATGTCGATCCGCGACAACGTCGTGGCCGGGGTGAAGGCGCACCGCCTGGCGCCGCGCCGCGAGCTCAGCGACATCGCCGAGCGGTACCTGAAGGAGGTGGGGCTGTGGGCCGCGGTGGCCGACCGCCTCGACGACTCCCCGTTCCGCCTGTCGGGCGGCCAGCAGCAGCTGCTGTGCCTGGCACGCGCCCTGGCGGTGGGGCCCGACGCCCTGCTCCTCGACGAGCCGACGTCGTCGCTCGACCCCGTCACCACCGAGATGGTGGAAGCGCTCCTGCGCAAGCTCGCCACCGACCTCACGATGGTCATCGTCACCCACAACCTCGCCCAGGCCCGCCGGGTGGCCGCCACCACCGCGTTCCTCTACAACGGCCGGCTGGTCGAGGTGGGCGACACCGAGCGGATCTTCGACGCGCCCACCGAGCCCGAGACCGTCAGCTACGTGAGCGGCCGGATCGGATGAGCGCCGCCTGACGCCCCCGGTGCCGGGTCGTGGCCGTCGGGCCACGGCACCACGTTTCTCCCGCAGGGAAGACCCCGCAGTTCCGACGAAAGGAGCTTCACCCCGTATGTCCACGCGCCCCCACACCCCTCCGGCTCCGGCCACCTCCCGGCGACGTGCCGGCCGCTTCGGCGGCACGGCGGTGCTGACGGTCCTGGCCGCGTCCGCCGTGCTGGTCTCGGCGTGCAGCTCGTCCACGTCCACGGCGACCTCGTCCACCACGTCCACCACGACCGCCGCGGCCACGCTGCAGAGCCTGGAGAACTGGCCGACGAGCTCCATCGCCCTGCAGGAGACGGGCTCGAGCCTGTTGTACCCGCTGTTCAACCTGTGGACCCAGAAGATCCAGCAGGCGTGGCCGAGCGTGTCGATCACGACGGCGTCGACGGGATCGGGAACCGGCATCTCGTCGGCGGCCGCCGGCACCGTCAACATCGGCGCCTCCGACGCCTATCTGTCGCCGGCCCAGGTGCAGCAATACCCAGGGCTGCTCAACATCCCGCTCGCCATCTCGGCGCAGGAGGTGAACTACAACGTCCCCGGGGTCACCGGCCATCTGAACCTCGACGGACCGACGCTCGCGGCCATCTACCAGGGCACCATCACGAAGTGGAACGACGCCAAGATCGCCGCCCTGAACCCCGGCGTGACGTTGCCCGGCATCCCGATCGTCACCGTGCACCGGTCGGACAGCTCGGGTGACACCTTCCTGTTCAGCTCGTTCCTGACGGCATCGGACCCGTCGGGCTGGACGATCCCGCCGGGCACCACCGTCGCCTGGCCGAACGCGCCCGGCGCGGTGGCCGCCCAGGGCAACGGCGGCATGGTGCAGGCCTGCCAGCACAACACCGGGTGCATCGCCTACATCGGCGTGAGCTACCTGAACCAGGCCACCGCGGCCGGGCTCGGCTACGCGGCGCTGAAGAACAAGGCGGGGAACTACGAGCTGCCCACGCAGGCCACCGCCGGCGCGGCGGCGGCGAGCTTCGCCAGCTCCACCCCGGCCTCGGGGGCCGTGTCGATGATCTTCGGCCCCGCGTCCGACGGGTACCCGATCGTGAACTACGAGTATGGGATCGTGCCGACCAAGCAGCCCGACGCGTTGGCCGCCCAGGCGGCGAAGGCGGTGCTGGCGTGGGCCATCGACGCGACCGGTGGCAACGCGCCGACGTATCTCGACCAGGTCGGTTTCGTGGCGCTGCCGAGCCAGGTGGTGGCGCTGTCCACCAAGCTCATCGCCAAGATCACCCACTAGGCCCCGAGGTCACGGGAACAGGGACCACGCCGCCATGGCCGGCACGGCCCGCGCCGCGATCGCCGAGGACGAGAGGAGGGGGAGCGATCTCGCCCCCCTCCTCTCCCTCGTCACCGATTCCCCGTCGGTGGCGATGAGCCCGCCTGGGCCCGGTGCCCCCGCAGGAGCTGGCGGTCGGCGCGGGGGTGGCGGGAGCCCGGCAGGCGGGCCCGGTGACGGCGGCGGCCCGGGCCTTCCGCCGGCGCGGCGCAGGCGGGCCACGGCGTGGTGGCGTGCCGAGCGTCTCCTGCCGCACGGCCTGCACGCCATGGCCTTCGTGCCGCTGGTCGCCCTCGTGCTCATCATGGGGGCGTTGCTGTGGAAAGCCCTGCCGGCCATCCGCTTCAACGGCTTCGGGTTCTTCACCCGCACGCAGTGGAGCGTCGGCAACCTCTACGCCCCGCTCGTCTCCACCGGCGGGATCACACACCCGCCCCTGGCGTCGTACGGGGCGCTCCCGCTCATCGTCGGGACGCTCGTCTCCTCGGCGATCGCCGTCGTCCTGGCCGTGCCCGTCGCCGTGGGCACCGCGCTGATCGTGGTGGAGAAGCTCCCGCCGCGCCTGTCGAGTGCGGTGGGATTCTGCCTCGAGGTGCTGGCCGGGGTGCCGAGTGTGGTCATCGGCCTGTGGGGCTTCTTCACGCTCGGCCCCTTCCTCTCCCACCACGTCGAGCCCCTGTGGGCCGACCACATCCCGGACGTGCCCGTGCTGCGGTTCTTCCGGGGGCCGACGGGGGGCGGGCAGGGCCTGTTCACCGCCGGGGTGGTCCTCGCCATCATGATCCTGCCGATCGTCGCCGCCACCACGCGGGACCTGCTCCGCCAGGTGCCGCGCGCCAGCGTGGAGGGCGCGGTGGCGCTGGGGATGACCGACTCCGAAGCCCTCGGCACGGTCACCATTCCGTGGGTGCGTGCCGGCGTCATCGGCGCGTCGGTGCTCGGGCTGGGCCGGGCCCTGGGCGAGACGATCGCCATGGCCATGGTGAGCGGCTCGCTGCTCGGCGCCAACGTCCACTCCGCCTACGGCTCGTTCAACACCATCGCCGCCGCCATCGTCAGCCAGCTCGACGGCGCTCTCACCGACGTCAGCGGCCTCGCCACCGACACCCTCGCCGAACTGGCCTTCGTGCTGCTGGTGATCACGCTGGTCGCCAACGTCGGCGCCCGCCTCCTGGTGCGGCGGGTGGCGACGACGGCGCTCCCGGTGGGCCGGGGGATCTGAACCGTGGCCCCGGACTCCCCGGCGGCGGTCGCCACCGCCGACGCGCCCGCCCGCCTCGGGCCCCGCAAGACGCGCAACCGGCTCACGTGGGTGCTGTGCGGCGTGGCCCTCGCCCTGGTGGTGATCCCGGTGGTGTCGATCATCGCGGGCGTTGCCGGTCGGGCGGTCACCCACTGGCACTTCAAGGTGCTCACGACCTATCCGCTCGGCAACGCCGGCGGCCTGCTCAACTCGATCCAGGGCACGGTCGTCCTCGTGGCGGGGGTGCTGGTCCTGGCCGGGGCGATCGGCATCGCCGGAGGCGTCCACCTCGCCGAGTACACGCGCACCGACCGGGGCCAGTTCCTGCGCGGCGCGTCGGAGGTGCTGGCCGGTGTGCCCTCCATCGTCCTCGGCTACGTCGGCTACATCGCCTTGGTCGTGCAGTTCCACTGGGGCTACTCGCTCTACGCGGGGATCATCGTGGTCGGGGTCCTCGTCGTCCCGTACATCTCGAAGACGACCGAGGTGGCGCTGCGCACCGTCCCCACGGCGTACCGCGAGGGTGGCGAGGCGCTCGGGATGCGCAGCAGCTACGCCCTGCGCAAGCTCGTGCTCCGGCCCGCACTTCCCGGCATCGTCACCGGATTGATCATCGCCATCGCCATCGCCATCGGCGAGACCGCCCCGCTGCTCTACACGGCCGGGTACAGCACGCGGCCGCCGACCCTCAACCTCCACAACTCGCCCATCGGGTACCTGACGTACAACGTCTTCACCGACTACAACCAGCCCTTCGAGGTCGCCCATCAGCGCGCCGACGCCGCCGCGCTCCTGTTGATGGCACTGGTGCTGGTCCTCATCGTCGTGGCCCGTGTCCTCGTCATGACCACGCAGCGGCACTCGCCGGACCGCCCCCAGCGTTTCGCCAAGGGCGCCAAGAGCGCCACGTGAGCCCGGTCGAGCGCGGCCGCGACGCAGCTGACGGGCGCGCCGGCACGCGCCACCCCGGGGACCGCATCCGCATCCTGGTCGTGGAGGACGAGGAGTCCTACCGCGAGGCGCTGCAGGTGGGCCTCTCCACCGAGGGCTTCGAGGTCGAGCTGTCCGCCGACGGCCTCGACGGCCTGCGGCGCTTCCAGGCCCGGCCTCCCGACCTCGTCCTGCTCGACGTGCTGCTCCCGGGCATGACGGGGACCGAGGTGTGCCGGCGCATGCGCGACATCGCGCCGGTGCCGGTGATCATGGTCAGCGCGCTCGACGCCGAGGTGGACGTCGTCCTCGGCCTCGAGCTCGGCGCGGCCGACTACGTCACCAAGCCGTACCGCCTGCGCGAGCTCGTCGCCCGCATCCAGTCCGTACTGCGGCGCGTGGCGCCGCCCCCGTTCGCGCCCCCCGCCGGCGCCGATGGGGCCCGGTCCGACCGGGTCGAGGCCGGCCCGGTGCGCGTCGACTTCGCCCGGCGGGTCGTGACCGTCGCCGGGCGGCCGGTGCACCTGTCGCGCCGCGAGTTCGACCTCCTGGCGCTGCTGTTGTCGCCGCCGGGACAGGTCCGCACCCGCGACGAGCTGATCGACCGACTGTGGTCGGGGCGCGACCTGGCCGACACCCGCACGCTCGACACCCACATCCGCCGGCTGCGGGTCAAGGTCGAACGCGACCCGGCCCGGCCGCAGTACCTTGTGACGGTGCGCGGGGTGGGCTTCCGGTTCGACGCGGAAGGCGGGGGGAAACCCGAGCTCGACGAGCGGTGAGCGAGGGCCGCCGCGGGCTCCTGGCCGTGGCCCGCGTCTCGGCCACGCTGGGGGTGATCGGCTTCGGCGGCCCCGCCGCCCACGTGGCCATGCTGCGGGTCGAGGTCGTCGAGCGCCGCCGCTGGCTCACCGACGCCGAGTTCCTGGAGCTGTTCGCCGCCACCGGCGCGCTGCCGGGCCCGGGCTCGACCCAGATGGTGATCGCCGTGGGCCGGCGCCGCGCCGGATGGGCGGGGCTGGCGGTGGCGGGGACGTGCTTCATCGCCCCCTCCACCGCGACGGTCCTCGTCCTGGCCTGGCTGTATGTCCGCTACGGCCACCTCCCGGCCGTCGGAGGCCTGCTCTACGGGGTGAAGCCGGTGGTGGTGGCGGTGATCGTCGTGTCGCTGTGGGGCCTGGGCCGCGGCGTCGTCGCCACGGGGGCGCTCCCGGCGGCGGTGTCGGTCGCCGCGGCCGCGGGCTTCCTCGCCGGTGTCGACCCGCTCGTCGTGCTCGGGGCCGGGGCCGCGGTCGTCACGGTGTGGCGCAACCGGGGGAGCGTCCGGGCGCGAGGCGCGGCGGTGGTGGCCCCGGCGCTGGCGCTCGCCGCCGCCGGGCGCGGCGGGCGGGCCCGGCCCGGTGCCACCGCGACGGTGCACGTGGGCCTGTGGCCCGTCGCCCGCGAGTTCGCCAAGCTGGGCGTGATCGTGTTCGGCAGCGGCTACGTCCTGCTCGCGTTCTTGCAGCGTGACCTCGTGCACCAGTTGCACTGGCTCGGCGCCAGGCAACTGCTCGACGCCGTGGCCGCCGGCCAGGTCACACCGGGGCCGGTGTTCGCCACCGCCACCTTCGTGGGGTACCTGGTGTCGGGGGTGCCCGGCGCCCTCGTGGCGACGATCGCCATCTTCCTGCCGTCGTTCGTCATGGTGGCGGCGCTCATCCCGCTTCTCTCGAAGGTCCGGCGCTCGTCGTGGGCGTCGGGCGCTCTCGACGGTGCGGGGGCCGTGGCCGTGGGGCTCATGGCCGGCGTGGCCGTCACCCTGGCCCGCAGCGGCCTCGTGGGCCCGCTGGCCGTCGCCGTCGGCGTGGTGGCCCTGGTGGTGCTCGCCCGCTTCCGGGTCAACACGGCGTGGATGGTGCTCGCCGGCGGGGTCGTGGGCGTCCTCCACAGCCTGTGAGCACCGGCGCGGACGCGCCGGCCCCGGTGAGCGCACCGGCCCCGGGCGACGGCGTGGCGGTGGGCGACGGGGTGGCGGTGGGCGACGGGGTGGCGCCGAGGCTCAGCCCGGGGGCGCCTCGCCTCGCCACATGGGGCGACGGGGTCGGTCGAAGAGCACGTCGAGGTGCTCCCCCCGCAGCGCCGCGAACACGTGGTTGCCCCACCGCTCGGCCCCGGCGAGGGGCTGGGGGAGCTTGTCGGCGGCGAACCACCCGACGTCGGCGCACTCGAGCGGGTGGGCGCGCAACGTCCCGCCGGTCGCTTTGCAGTGGAAGACGAGGGAGTAGAGCGGGACGCGGGTGAACCCCAGACGCAGCCCGTCGAGCACGGCGATGAGCCGCAGGGGCTCGGCCTCGATCCCCGTCTCCTCGAGGACCTCCTTCACCACGACCTCGGCGGCCGAGTACCCGACGTCGGCCCACCCTGTCGGGTAGAGCCACACGCCGGAGTCGGCCCGCTTGACCAGCAGCAGCTCCCCGTCGTCGTTGCCCACGGCGGCGCCCACGGCGACCTTGGGGGTCACGTAGCCGGGCACACCCCGGCCCACGGCGCGCAGCCACTCCTCCACCAGGTCGTCGGCGTCCTCGACGCCCACCGCGCCCTCGGTGGCGGCCACGCCGATGTCGGCCGCCACCCGGAGGACCTCCTCGAAGCGCTCCCGCTCGTAGAGGCTCTCGGTGAAGCCCAGGCCGGTGCGGGCGATGGCCGCCAGGCTCTCGCTCCAGCGGAGCAATTGCCGGGTGGAGACCGGGGAGTCCACGCCCCGGACGCTAGCCGAGGTCCCCGGCCGGCCGGGCCCCCCACCGACCCCGGGTGGGTCACAATGGTCCATGGCCGTGAACGCCGACTGCCGGCATTACATCATGCAGACCACGGCGCACGACGACAAGCTCGAGCGCTGCCGGGTGGACGCCAACGAGTTGCTCCCCTTCGCGTGCCCCGACGGCTGCGTGTTCTACGAGCCGCGCAACGTGTCGTCGGCCGGGTGGCACGTCGCCCCCCGGCGCGCCGACGACCCGCCCACCGGCTGAGGCGTGCCGAGCAGCCGTCCCAGCGCGTCCCACACCTGGTCGGCGGCCCGGGCGGAAGCCTCCGACACCGCACCGAGGCCCGCGAACCCGTGGGCGAGGGCGGGGAAGTCGAGGGCGCGGACCTCCACGCCGGCGCGCCGGAGGCGCCCGGCGTAGGCCCGGCCCTGGGCGCGCAGCGGGTCGTGGCCGGCCGTGGCCACCACCGCGGGCGGCAGTCCGGCGAGGTCGGCGGCGCACAGCGGGCTGGCGAGCGGGTCGCCGGGGTCGTGGGCCCCCAGGTACTGGTCACAGAACCAGCGCGCCGCCGCCGGGGACAGCAGCGACGCCACGTCGTGTCCCCCGTCCGTCACGCCGCCGGCGCGCAGGTCGACGAAGGGGCACAGCAACGCCTGGGCGGCGAGGGGCGGCCCGCCGCCGTCGCGTACCGCCAGGGTCACGGCGGCGGCCAGGTTGGCGCCGGCGCTGTCGCCCGCCACCGCCAGGCGGGCCGGGTCGGCGCCGAGCCGGCCGGCGTGCGCCGCCACCCAGTCCAGCGCGGCCAGGCAGTCGTGGAGGGCGGCGGGGAAGCGGTGCTCGGGGGCGGTGCGGTAGTCGACACCCACCGTGACCGCCCCGGTGCGCGAGCTCACCGCCCGGCACAGCGGGTCGTGCACACCGGGCCCGCCGACCACCCAGCCCCCGCCGTGGAGGACGACGACGGCGGGCGCGGCGCGCGCCGCCGTGTGCGGGCGGTAGACGTCGAGGGCGATGTCGGCCGTCGTCGGTCCGGGCACGACGACGCGGGTGCGGTGCACCACCGCCGTGGCGTCCACGACCGCCGGCCCGGAGGCCTCGGCCATCATCCGCCAGAACAGCTCCCGGTACTGCGCCGCGGTGACGTGCGCGTAGTCGACGGACCCCAGTCGTGCGAGGCGCTGCGCCAGCGCGCCGGTCTGTTCGTCGAGTGCCACGTCGTGCCGTCGCCGGTTCCCGGGGCTGGCCTCGGCGGTGCGCGTCGTGCGCGGGCCCGGTGGCCCCGATGCCCCGGGGCCGCTTCCGAGCCGGCCGCTAGACCGCCTCGCCCTCCGACGCGGGTGCCTCGGTGTCCACGGGGGCGGGGGCGGGCCGGAAGGTGTCGCCCACGCCGCCGCGCTCCCAGAAGTCGAGGACGATGTCGGCGTTGGCCCGGCCGGCGGCGATCAGGGTGTCGGTGGCCGAGAAGTCGTCGTAGCGCGACACCGGCTCGCTGTCGACGGTGAACACGACGACCTCGACGCCCTCCGGTAGGCGCTCGAGCTCGCGGGCGAATTTGGCGTGCACGGCGATGAAGAACGCCGTCAGCACGGCTTCGACGGGGCGGCGGTAGCGGTGCGGCGTGTAGTGCAGCGGGCCGCACAGCAGGACGAAGATGCGCTCGGCGCCCTGGGCGATGGCCCGCCCGATGGGCACGTTGTCGACCACGCCGCCGTCGATGAAGGCCTCGCCGTCCACCTCCACCGGCGGGAGCAGGGCGGGCAGGGCGGTGGAGGCGAGGATGCGCTCCGCCGCGGAGCCCTCGGTGAACCACTGCGTCCGCCCGTCGGTGAGGGAGGTGGCCACCACCTCCAGGGGGATGGGGCTCTGTTCGAGGCGCTCGAAGGTGAGCCCGGAGTCGATGATGGCGCGGACCCCGTCGTTGGGGTGGACGGCCTCGCGCTGCTGGAAGAACCGCCACGGCGTCGGGAAGCGGCCCTGGGGGAACACGTCCTCGCGGGTGATCTGGCGCCAGCGCTCCACCATGCGGTCGACGCCCGCCGTCGTGGGCTCACCGCAGAACCCGGCGGCGTTGATGGCCCCCACCGACGCTCCGTACACCACGTCGGCGGTGATCCCCCGGTCCAGGAGGGCCTGGAGCATGCCGACCTGCGCCGAGCCCCGCGAGCCCCCGCCGGCGAAGACGAAGGCGGTGCGGACCTTCCGACGCGGCGCCCGCAGGCGGCGGTAGCGGCTGAGCCACCGCCGCGAGGCGCCGGTGCCCGCCACGCGGCGTGTGGTCCCGGGGCCCATGAACACGCCGCCGGGGAGGACGGGCCGGCCCTGCGGCCCCCGGGGGGTCGCGGGAGGCGTGGGCACCGTCACGGGCCGGTCCCGGGCGTGCCGACCGGCGCCGAGCCGGTGACGGGCGAGGCGCCGTCCGGGGGCGGCGGCGGGGCCTGGGCCGCCCGGGCCGCCCGGGCCACGCGGTCGCGCCGTACCGCCCAGCGCACCGACACCACCGACAGGCCCAGGATCAGGGCCACGAAGACCCCGAACACCACGGCGAAGGCGGTGCTCACGCCGGGGCCCCCGGCGTGGCGCCGGTGGCGTCCGCAGGTGCCTCCACGCCGATGACGTCCATGAGGACCCAAGGTTACCGGCGCCCTGTCGGCTCTTCCCAGGGCTCGCGCCCGTTTTTCGCCTCGGGGCGGGTCGAGGACCTGGCCGGCGGGTCCGGGGCCTCGACACACCCGTCGGGCATCCTGGGGCGCGTGCCCCGAGGAGCCCGATCAGCGGTGACGGCGGCGCCGGACGGCGCGTCGCTGCTCCGGCGCCTGCGGGGGGACGCCCAGAAGCGGCCGGTGGTGGACCCCGGGTTGGCCGGCGGGTTGCGTGACTGGCTCGAGGACGGGCTGGCGCAGGCCGTGGGCCGGCTGCCGACCGACCGGGACCCCGTCCGGGTCAGCAAGGAGTCGCTCAACCAGGTGCTGGCGTGCGAGGCCCATCTGGCCGCGAACCGCGCCGCGCCGCGGGTGGTGACCCTCGAGCTCGCACGGGGCAGCCTCGTCGACGCCCTCTTCCGGCAGTGGGTCACGATCGGCGTGATCGACGATCCGTGGGCCGACGCCGTGGCCGCCCTCGGGGTGGACGGCGACGGGGACGGTGTCGTCGCCTTCGTCGACGCCCTGCCCGACGACGGCCGGCGGCGGTTGGTGGCCGAGGTGGCGGCGCAGGCCGCCGGGATCGCCGAGCGGTGGCCGGTCCCGAGCCCCGCCTGGCTGGCGCGGACCCAGGAGCGTCTCGAGGTGCCGTTGTGCGGGGGCCGCGTCGTCCTCGCCGGCGTCGTGGACCTGGTGCTCGGCGGCCCCGCGCACGAGCGGTCGTCGGTGTGCGTCGTCGAGCTCAAGTCCGGTCGCCGGCGTGTCGAGCACCGCGGCGACCTCCACGTCTACGCGCTGTTGGAGACGTTGCGCAGCGGCGCGCCGCCGTTCCGGATCGCCACCTACTACAGCGCCACGGGCGAGCTCGACGTCGAGCCCGTGGGCGAGGACGCCCTCGTCGGCGCGCTGCAGCGCGTCCTGGCGGGCACGGGGCGACTCTGCCGCCTGGCGACCGGCGCCGAGCCGGCGCGCGCACCGAACCCCCTGTGCGCGTGGTGCGTGGGCCTGCCCGGGTGCGCGCCGGGCCAGGAGCGCGCCGGCACGGACGTCCCCCGCACCGCCGCGGCGCGCGCCGACGACGATCCCGACGATCCCGACGATCCCGGCGATCCCGACGCCGACCTCGCCGGCGAGCGCTCGGCCGCCACCACGCCGACGGCCGCCACCACGCCGACGGCCACCACCACGCCGACGGCCACCACCGCGCCGGGGGATGCCGGAGGGCACCGCCGCCGGGGGCGGCCGTGAGCAGGGCCGCCCCGGCGGCGGTCCCGGCCCCGACCGCGGGCGGGTCGGCGTTGACCGTGCCGCGATCGGTGACGCTGACCGACGCGCTGCTGGCACCGCCGGCGGACGTCATCTCGCCGAGCGAGCTGGTGGGCCTGCGCGACACCCTCGGCCGTGACCTGCAGGCCGTGATCGCCGATCTTCCTGCCGGCGAGCGCCTGCAGATGGACGCCTTCAAGATGCGGGTGGCGCACCGCCACCCCGAACGCTGCATGTCGACCGACGACTCCTTCACGCCCTCGCCGCGCACCTGCCGGCGCGCCGTGGGCATCGCCGCCGTGCACCGGTGCGTCCGCGGCCTGGCGCCGCACCCGGCCGTCGCCGTCGCCGAAGTCCTGGCGGCCGGCGTCGAGGACGCCCGCGGCGCGCCCGGCTCGGACGCCACGGCGGCGCCGTGGTGGGCGTCGTGGTACGCGGGGCTGCCCACCGGCGCCCGGGCTGTCGTGCGCGCCGAGGCCACGGGGTGGGCGACCCAGCTGCTCACCGCCCTCGAGTGGACGCGTATCTCCCGACCTCCGGTGATCGGTGGGCGCGACGACTGGTGGCAGTGTCCCGGCGGCCGCCAGCTCACCCTGAAAGGACGCGCCGACGTGCGTGTCGCCATCGACCGGCGCTCGGCGCT
>Ga0307374_10005018_pt1 | contig 21696 bp, 22 predicted proteins | sample OX3MG_FD_202532 | JGI IMG/M metagenome (GOLD analysis project Ga0307374, IMG submission 202532) | Soil microbial communities from Risofladan, Vaasa, Finland - OX-3 | ecosystem: Environmental > Terrestrial > Soil > Coastal area > Acid sulfate soil | place: Finland: Risofladan, Vaasa | collected...
TCGCAGATCGAGCTGCGCATCATGGCGCACCTGTCGGGCGATGAGGGGCTGCTGGGCGCGTTCGCCGAGGATCGCGACATCCATCTCGCGACCGCCGCGGAGGTGTTCGGGGTACCGCTCGCGCAGGTTTCCGCTGAGCAGCGCCGCTCGGCCAAGGCCATCAATTTCGGCCTGATCTACGGTATGTCCGCCTTCGGGCTGGCGCGCCAGATCGGCGTTGCACGCGGCGCCGCGCAGAGCTATGTCGACCTGTATTTCGCGCGTTATCCGGGCGTGCGGCAGTACATGGAGCGCACGCGTGCGCAGGCCCGGCGCGATGGCTATGTCGAGACGGTGTTCGGGCGGCGGCTGTTCCTGCCCGAGATTGGCTCACGCAACCGCCAGCTGCAGCAGTATGCCGAGCGCAGCGCAATCAATGCGCCGATGCAGGGTACCGCGGCAGACATCATCAAGCGCGCGATGCTCGCGGTCGACGCCTGGCTTGCGGCGGCGCAGCCGCCCGTGAGCCTCATCATGCAAGTGCACGACGAGCTGGTATTCGAAGTGCGGGAAGATCATTTGCCTCTGGCGGCACGGCAGATCGGTGATCTGATGAGCGGCGCCGCGCAGCTGCGTGTGCCGCTGAAGGTCGACATAGGCCACGGGGCGAACTGGGACGAGGCGCACTAGCACTAGCCGGGCGCGCCGCGCAGCAGGCAGCAATACTGTTGCGGCGACGCGACATTTAGTGTCCTAATCGGTTGATTCTTTAGGTATTAATATTTTAGATGTTGGCGGAACTTCGCCGGTCTCTATGACTCCAATCTGATGAGTGCGATGCACTCCCCGCTTCCCTCCCTAAGCGGGTTGTCCGGCGCGTAGAGACCCGCGCCGGATCAAACTGGCCCCGGCGGTTCTATCGAGCTGCCGGGGCTTTTTCTTGTTGTAGCCAGCCGGCCAGCCGCGCGCGCGCCTCATCGATGCCGGTGCCGTCCCGCACCGAAAACAGCTGCACCGCGGCGCGTCCGGACAGCTGCGCCTGGGTCGAGGCCAGCAGCGCGCGCCCCTCGCTGCGCCTGAGTTGATCCGCCTTGGACAAGAGCACGTGCACGCAGCGCTCGTGCTGCTGCGCCCAGGCGAGCAGCTGCTCATCACTGTCCTGCACGCCGCGGCGCGCGTCGATCACCAGCATCAGTCCCCTGAGCGAACGGCGCGATGAGAGCGCTTCGATCAGTCGCGCCCAGTCGTGGCGCTGTTCGCGCGGGCCTTCGGCATACCCGTATCCGGGCAGATCGACCAGGCGCTCCTGCGGCGCGAGCTCGAAGAAATTCAGCAACCGCGTGCGCCCCGGCAGCTTGCTGGTACGCGCCAGCGCGCGCCGTCCGGTCATGGCATTAATGGCGCTGGATTTGCCGGCATTGGAGCGGCCGGCAATGGCCACCTCGGCGCCGTGGTCGGCGGGAAACTGGCTGGGTGCCGCTGCACTGAGCAGCAGATGGGCATTTTGGTAGGTGCTCACGCGTATCTGGTCACGGCGCCGTCACGGCGAGCGGCGGGTTGCCGTCACGCTAGTGTACAATTAGCGCACTCCACTGCTTGCCAAAACTGTCGATCGACGGGAGCTGACCGATAATGATGTCGATGTTGCGTTGGATCGTATTGCTCGTGGCCGTGACCGCAGCGCCGGCGGCGCTGGCGGCGGGTTCGGCCGAAGCCGGTGCCGCCAAGGCTGCCACCTGCACCGCCTGTCACGGGCCCAACGGCAACAGCACCAACCAGATGTGGCCGGTACTTGCGGGACAGAATGCGGCCTATATCGAATCGCAACTGCAACACTTTCACGACAAGACGCGCGTCGACCCCTCCGGAGTCATGCCGCCGCAGGCTGCCCCCTTGAGCAAGCAGGACATCGAGAACCTCGCCGCCTACTTTTCCCTGCAGACTCCGAACGGCCTCGAAGCCGATCCATCCTACTGGCAGGCTGGCGAGAAGCTCTATCGCGCCGGCGACCCGCAACGCCAGATTCCGGCTTGCATGGCGTGCCACGGCCCGGTTGGCCGCGGCGTTCCGTCGGCCGGATATCCGCAGCTGCGCGCCCAGCACGCCGTCTACCTGGTGCAGCAGTTGACTGAGTATGCCGCCGGCACGCGCTACACGCGCGATGCCAAGGGCAATAGCAACGGCGGCCCTAACGCGCAGATCATGCACACCATCGCCGGCCGCCTGACACCGCAGGACATGCGCGATGTCGCCTCCTATGTGCAGGGCATGCGCTAACGGTAAGAGAAGCGGAGCCCTCATGAAGCACTTCCTGATCCTGACATTGCTCGGCCTGGGCCTCGCCGCCTGCGCGCGCAGCCCCGGCCCATCAGCCTCCGCGAGCGCGTCGAGCGCCAGCGCCGCCACCGCAGCGCCGGCGGCCGGCTCGGCAACCGCCGCAGCCCCAGTGAGCACCGGGGACCTCAACGCACAGGCGAGCCGGGAGCAGGAAGGCGCCGACTCGGGCACGCCTGATCGTGGCGAGGCCTCGCTGGAGCGCGTCGCGGCATTGCCGGCGGCGGGCCGCCTGCCCGCCGGCAAGTGGGTGCCCGGCTCCAACTACACCGTGCTGCTGCCGGCACAGCCATCCGATGCGCCGCCCGGTCAGGTCGAGGTGACGGAGATGTTCTGGTACGGCTGCCCACACTGCTATGCGCTGCAGCCGTACATCGACAGCTGGCTCAAAACCAAGCCGTCCTATATCGATTTCGTGCGCGTGCCGGTGACCTGGAGCGACATCCATCGATCGCACGCGCGGCTGTTCTATACGCTCGAGACGCTGGGCAAGCTCGATCAGCTGAACGATAAGGTGTTTGACGAAATTCACCAGAAAGGCGACGAGCTGTACGTGCAGGGCGACCCGAAGGCCACGATGGCCTCGCAGCTGCATTTTGCCGAAGCAAACGGCATCAGCGCCGCCGCCTTCAACAATGCCTATGATTCGTTCGGCGTGCAGACCGATCTGCAGAAGGCCGACGCGCTGGGGCGGCGCTACCAGATCGACAGCGTCCCGACCATCGTGATCGATGGCAAGTACAAGACCGACGTCGGCATGGCGGGTGGAGATGCGCAGCTGATCCAGCTGATCAATGACCTCGCCGCCAGCGAGAAGCCCGGCTGAATCGTAGCGGGCCGTGGCTGGGCGGATGCGCCGCTCCGGCCAGAGCCGTCGAAGTACAGCGGATTCCCATGTATGTCGACCGTGCACCTTGTACCCGAGGACTTGCGCAACCTACCACGTCAGGGAGTGGCGCAACGCGGCCGGTGTGCTCGCCACGGCCTGTCCGGACGAATGGCAAGACATCATTGATGTGCTGCGGGACTTCCGCCTGCTGCGGTCAGAGATCTTGACGGCAGGCGGCGGGCTGTCGCCCATCTCCCGGCAGATTAATGCCGGGTGGCACTGGAGCTCGAGTGGAACAATAAGGACCCGTTCTTCGACCGCGACCTCAACAACTTTCGGCTGCTATTCGACCTTCGCGCCATCGATGTCGGCGTGATCCTCACGCGGGCCACGGACCTGCAGGGGCTTTTCGGCTAGCTGGGCAAGGCGGCTTCCTACGGAGCGAGTACGACCCATCACGAAAAGCTGTGGCCACGAGTCGAGGGCGGGGGTGGTGGCGGCTGCCCGGTACTGACATTCGCGATCACCCGCTCTCTCTACGTCGATGCCGGCGCCGAGGCGCTGAAGGAGTGTAAAACGCACGTACCGCTCGACGCGGGGTCGGGAGAGGACACCAGCGGGAGCTAGTCCGAGGCGCGCAAATCGAGCGCTCGTCGCTCGGAGGCGGAGTTGTGGCGGTACGTGGCCCAGGTCGGCTGATACCCATCGTCAGCCTGATTGCCCCACGCGAACCATCCCGGCCGGGCACCGCGTGCGAACAGCTCCAGTCGCGGCGCAAAGCTACATGCTTCGATGATCTGGTACAGCTCGTCCGGCTTGCGCGAATGCTCGCGCTTGCGCGTGCCAAGATAATTCACCTGTCGGCGGCCCGGTGCGAGCGTGCGGGCATTCTTCCCGCGTACGCCGAACAACACCACCTCGGTCACATTGCGGAAGTAGAAGCCCACGCCGCGCCCGTCGCTGCCGCCGTCCTTGCGCAGCTTGTGCCAAATAATGTTGGACTTGTACTGAAACCCCCACGCCTGCATGACGGCCAGCCCACCGGGCAGCAGGGCATTAGGTACCCACAGATAAAGATGCGCAACGCTGGCGGCAAATCGCGCGACCGGCAGGGCCATGATGTCCGCCGTAGTCATGGTGCCGTAGCGCGACAGCCGTCGGTGCTCCGGCGCCATCTTCCCCGTGCGGTTCACGAACCGCCAGGGCGGGTCTGCCAGAATGGTTCCGAAGGCTCGTTGACCCAGTGCGCGGAGCAGGTCGGCGGTGATGGGGTCCGTGGACATAGGTGTGCTTGCCGGTATCGACTTTGGCAAAAAGCGGCGCGGCAGGCAATCGATATCGCCTCTTCGCGGGAACGCATCCACGCCACGCACGAGGATGGCGCTTTGCGCAGCTGTGGTACGCTTCGCTGCGCGCCCACCGAGAGTGGCGCCCGGCGAAGTGGAGTTGTCTTGGGTCTTGTCAGCCCAGCTGATTGCGTTCAGGTGATTGACAGACCCGCCACGTCGAGGCGGTCGACGAACGCAAGCATTTGATTTACACGGTACGCGCCCGTAGCTCATCTGGATAGAGTACTGCCCTCCGAAGCTGTCAAGCGCAGGTTCGAATCGGGCGGCGAAGCGCAAGGGGATCAGGGGCTTGCGAAGGGTGTCTGGAGCCCCTGGCCGACGGAGTGACCAAGGCGTGACCAAGCGCCGATCGGCACCTTGCCGAAAAGATGGGTAAAATCCGGATATGCGCCCGTAGCTCAGCTGGATAGAGTACTGCCCTCCGAAGGCAGGGGTCGCGCGTTCGAATCGCGCCGGGCGCGCCAATTTCAAGAGGACAACCCTCATGGCCGCCAGTATCGAAGAGATCACCAAGGAAATCGTAGGGCTGCCGCGGCATCAACGATTGGCTCTCGCCAAGCTGCTGCTCGACCTGGATCGATCTCACGCCGACCCGGGTATCGACGGCGCGTGGGACGAGGAGATCCGTGCGCGCGTCAAAGCCGTCGATGAAGATCGAACCGTGGGGATCCCCTACGAGCAGATCCGGGAGGAAATGGCGCGCCGCTTTCCTTCCTGATGATCATTCAGTTCCTCTCGCAGGCGAAGTCTGAACTAGAGGACGCAGCGTCCTACTATGAGGGTGAACTGGACGGGCTGGGTCGAGGATTCTGGGACGAGGTCGATGAGCACATCGCCTGGATCACTCGAAACCCTGAAGTTCCGCGTCTGCGACCGGGCGGGTATCGGCGGGTCAACCTCAAGATTTTCCCGTACTACATCCCGTACATCATTCGTGATCCGGTGATCTGGATCTTGGCAATTGCCCACGGCCACCAACGTCCCGAATACTGGATCGATCGCCCCGAGGTAATCGATCGGCCAGTCATCCCTCGATGAGAACGACTCACGCTCGAAAAGCTCGCAAGCCTATCCGCGAGCCCAAACTTTCTCATACGCGCCGCCCCCACGACATGGACGTCGCCCAGTGGCAGGCGCAGCTGCGCCGCCAGTTCGGTCGCGCACAGGCCTTCAAACTGAAGAATATCGGCGAGGACGGGGTGTTCTCCGAATTCCAGGTCACCAACCCTCAGAGCCGCAGCAGCTACCGGGTCGCGATTCGCGGTACTCAGCCCGGGGAGAACTTCTGTGCCTGCCCTGATTTCGCCACCAACGACCTGGGCACCTGCAAGCACGTCGAGTTCGTCCTCGGGAAACTGGAAAAGAAGCCCGGCGGCAAAAAGGCGCTGGCGCAGGGATTCCAGCCGCCGTACAGCGAGATCTATCTCCAGTACGGCAGCGAGCGCCGGGTGCGGTGGCGCGCCGGCACCGGGTGCCCACGAGCTTTAGCCGTGAGCGCAGCGCGCTTGTTCAACGGTCCGCCGGCCGGCGTCCTGCCGGTCGCTCATTTCCCGAAGCTCGATGCCTTCCTGAAGGAGGCGCGAAAAGCCGGCCACGAACTGCGCTGCTACGAGGATGCGCTTGGGCTGATCGCGCAGGTACGTGACGCGACGGAACGCCGGCGGATCATCGATGCGGCTTATCCTCAGGGTGCCCACAGCCAGGCCCTGAAAGGACTCGTGAAGATCGAGCTGTATCCGTACCAGGCCGAAGGCGCGTTGTTCGCGGCACGTGCCGGACGGTGTCTGATCGGTGATGAGATGGGATTGGGCAAGACGATCCAGGCGATCGCGGCGGCGGAGCTGTTCGCGCGGCACTTCGGGACCGAACGCGTGCTGGTCGTGTGTCCGACCTCTCTCAAGCACCAATGGCAGAAGGAGATTGCACGTTTCACGGATCGGGAAGCCCAGGTGATAGGCGGATTGCGAGCCGGGCGCGCGCGGCAATACCAGGAAAACGGTTACTGCAAGATCGTCAATTACGACGTGCTCGACAAGGACCTGGACCTGATCCGGACCTGGTCGCCGGACGTCGTGATCGCCGATGAGGCGCAGCGGATCAAGAATTGGAACACCGTCGCCGCGCGCGCCTTGAAGCGCATTGAAAGTCCTTACGCCATCGTGCTCACCGGCACACCGCTCGAAAACCGGCTGGAAGAGCTGGTGTCGATCATCCAATACGTGGATCGCCATCGCCTTGGCGCCACATGGAAGCTGCGGCACGCGCATCATTCCACCGACGAAACGGGGCGCGTCATCGGATACAAGGACCTCGACAAACTCGGCAAAACGCTCGCGCCGGTGCTGCTGCGTCGACGCAAATCCGAAGTCCTGGGCCAGCTCCCGCCCCGCGTGGACAACACGATCTTCATGCCCATGACGGACGAGCAGCGCACCCATCACGACGAGAATGGAGAAATCGTCGCCCACATCGCGCTGCGCTGGCGGCGCACCGGTTATCTGTCCGATGCCGATCAGCGGCGCCTCACCTGTGCGCTGCAGAACATGCGCATGGTCTGCAACAGCACCTACCTGCTCGACCAAAAAACCGACGACGGCGCAAAACCCGATGAACTGATGACCCTGCTCGAAGAATCGTTCGAGCGGCCGCAGGCCAAGGCGGTCGTGTTCAGCCAATGGGTGCGCACGCACGAGTTGATCGTGCGGCGGCTGGAAAAGAAGCGCTGGGATTACGTGCTGTTTCACGGCGGCATCCCGGGCGCCAAGCGCGGCGCGCTGGTGGAGCGCTTCCACCAGGATCCCGAGTGCCGCGTATTTCTTTCCACCGATGCCGGCGGGGTGGGGCTGAATCTTCAGCACGCGGCCTCGATCGTCGTCAACATGGATCTGCCCTGGAATCCGGCAGTGCTGGAGCAGCGTATCGGCCGCGTTCACCGGCTCGGTCAATCGCGCAGTGTTCAGGTGGTCAATTTTGTGGCCGAGGACACGATCGAAGAGCGGATGCTGTCTCTCCTGGCATTCAAGAGATCCTTGTTCGCCGGCGTGCTCGATGGCGGGCAGAGCGAGGTGTTCCTCGGCGGCTCGCGCCTGGCCAAGTTCATGGAAAGTGTGAATGCGGTGACCGGTGGATCGGCGGAAGTTGCGCCGGAACAGGCGGCCCAGCGGGCGCCGAAGCCGACTGCGGTGAGCGCCCGGCCGCCCGCGCCAGCTGAAGTCCCTTCTGCTGCGCCTCAACCGATCGAGGCTGCTTCCAATCCGTGGACGCCGCTACTCACCGCGGGACTGAAGCTGGTCGAAGCATTCGCCGCGGCGCCGTTGGCCGTCGGGGGCAGCAACGGAAAGGAGAAGGCCCCTACGACGAGCCCCTGGATCGAAACCGACGCGCGAACCGGCCGCCCGTATCTGAGACTTCCCCTGCCCGAACCGCAGGTCGTGCAGCAGTTGAGCGACGTGCTGTCACGCTTGATCTCCAGATTCGGCAGATAGATAGCGGCGCAGCAGGTGAAGCCGGATGTGTTTCGATGTGGCGCTGTCGAAGAAGTATGCCTCCACCGCCTCACGCACGTTCCGTCGCAGCTCGTCCCATGTATCCGCCTGGGTGATGACGCCCTCGCCCAGCGACTGGGCAACGTAGCCGCCATCGGCTTCCTGTGTGACTTCAAATACGAGTTCTTGCATGGGGCCTGACTCTACCATCTGCTGTTCGCTGGAGTGAGCAGAGCGTGACCAGGACGCCTCGAAAGTCGGCAGATGCGGCAGAAACAGGGATAATCTCTGGCCTGGTAACTCCTTGAAATAACAAGTCTGGCCTTCCCGGAGTACATGAGCGGGATGATCCGCTACAACTCCGAAGGCAGGGGTCGCGCGTTCGAATCGCGCCGGGCGCGCCATAGAAGAGCAGGATCGATGTCAAACGGAATGCTTTCATGAACTACCTCTTGATCTCGCAGCGCTCATCCGCCGACGGCGCGATCGCCCGCGCAATTCCCAAACGATCGCCCCTCATCGTCGGGTAGCTTACGCACTGTCGGAGGCGCGGCAATTGACCCGTGACGAGCGGGACCTACTCGAGGTCGAGCGGCGTGCCGAGGCGCTTGCAGTGACTTGGCGCCGGCTGCACGAGCACTGATCTGGCTGAGAGCCAGCTGATGGGCCCTGGCGTTGCCCGCCGGGGGATTTACTGTTGGTGTCGCCCTACGGGCAGATTGTGTTGTGGATTTCCGATGAACGGCAGTTCACCTGTTGCCGCCGAAACCCTCGCTCTCGGCTAAGGGCAGACGCGGGGGCGGAGGATTCGCTCGGCTCCGGTTCATCGGCAACGGCACCGACACGCGACCTCCACCCGCCTCCCTGACGATTGAAACCACCGAAACGAACGGATCTCTTACATGTTCCGGTGCCGGTTACAGCGCACTCAGAATCTCTTCCCGACTTACGCCTTTATGTGCGGCTACTGCGCGCAAGATGGCGTGAGCGTTCCGGTGCGTAACGGGCGATGGTCCGGCACGCTCAGCCTTTGATGCCCCCGTCGGCTTCCTGAGTGACTTCAAATACAAGCTCTTGCATAAGGGCGACTCTACTACCTGATTTTCGTTGCCCGCGATTGCATAGCTGGCGTTTTGCGCCGGTCCGATCGATCAACTCTTCCGGAGCTAGGATAACGTGTGGCACAGGTGGCATCAAAGCAATCTGGACAGAAATAAAATCTCTCATAATCATTGGCTTAAATCTCAAGCTCTACGGTTGAGCTATCCGAGCGGCTCAGCCACGTGACGCTCATCGAATACCCGCCCATCTAGGATGGTGGAGCGCTGGCGCGAGGGCGCCAGCGTGCGCCAGATGGCGGAGTAGCAGGCCAGGAACTAGCCAGGCGTGCCCCTCACGCCAGGCATGAGACGCTTCGCCAAATCACCGGGTATCCCCGATCTGGAGATTCAGCAGATCGCTTTCGGCCTGGTAGGCGAGCCGTGGCGAGCTTGACGACGGTGTGCTCGCCCAGAGCAAGGATTTCCACGCGCGCGGGCAGACGGCGTCGTTGCTCGATGAGCTTGCGTAGACGGGAACACGCCACCGCAGGTCGTGCAGCGGTTGAGCTGCGTTATCGCGCTTGATTGCTGGGCTTACGCGGTGTGGCGGCAAGGGCTTATAGTGCGGCCTGGTCGGGGCAAAGGGGGGGCGGATGAGCAATCATGCTGCGCGCGCGGCCGGGGCCGTGGTGCTGTCTGGACTGCTATCGTGGGGCAGCGGCGTCTGCCGAGCGGCGGAGGCTGCGCCAGCTGCATCGGTGGCTCCACCGACGGCTCCGCTGTATGGGTCGGTCGAAGGAACGGGGCAGGCGATACTTCCCCCGCCGACCAGGATTGGGCCGGTAGACGTGCTGCCGGTGGCCCCGGGCATCGAGATGCTGACGGTAAATGGGGTGAACGTCGCGGTGCAGAGCGGGCCGGACGGCACCGTGGTGGTCGATCCTGGCCCGGCGCAAAGTGCACAGGCGATATTGACGGCGATCGGGCAGATCAGCTCCGAGCCGATTCATTACCTGATCGATACCGATGCGGACCCGGAGCTGATCGGTGCCAACGCCGCGGTGGCAGCCGCCGGTCACAGCGTTGCGGTACAGGACGTGTTCATCGCGGGGCAACGGCGCGACTTCACCAATCTGATCACGCTGCCGGGAGCCAATGGGGGTGGAGGGGCGCCGATCATTGCACGCCAGAATGTCATCACCGAGATGGCCGGCCAGACTGAGGCCCGCTATACGAGCGCGGCTTATCCGACCGACACCTTTACGCGCCCGGAGTTCAACCTGTATGTCAATGAGCCGATCGCCGTGGTGCGCCTGCCAGGCTCGCACAGCGACGCTGACGCCGCGGTGCGCTTCGAGCGCTCGGACGTGGTGGTCGCCGGAGAGATCTTCGATCCGACGCGCTTCCCGGTCATTGACCTTGCGCATGGGGGCAGTGTCCAGGGGGAGGTGGACGCGTTGAACCTGGTGATCAACACGCTGGCCTTTGCGCATACGCCGGTGTTGACGGAAGAGCCGGGGACGCTGGTGATTCCAGTGCATGGCCCGATCGGAACCCTGGATGACCTGGTCAGCTACCGCGACATGGTCGCGACGGTGATGATGCGGGTGCGGTACTACATGGATCGAGGCAGGAGCTATCAGCAGATCGCCGCGGCGGATCCCGCGCAGGGGTACCACACCCGCTACGGATCCGATACGGGCAGCTGGACGACGGCCGATTTCGTGCATGCGGTATACAAGAGCTTGCTGGCCGAGCGACGCGCGCGCCACGGGCGGGGGGGATAGCGACGTGGAGAGCTGCGCGGATGGGAGGGTGCCGGGCGTGGTGGCGATCTGTGCTGCCGGGATCCTGTGTGCGTCACCGTCGCTGTGGGCGGCGCAGGGGCCGGCCGCGCCCGCCGCCAAGCCGATGAGCGCCGAGCAGTCAGCGCCGATCGATCTGAAGGGCTACTGGGTGTCGCTCATCACGCAGAACTGGCGCTTTCGTATGCTGGTGCCTGGACCGGGTGAATACGCCGACATTCCGATCAATGAGAAGGCCAAGCGGTTCGCCGATGCGTGGAAGGCGGGGCCGGACGAGGCGGCGGGCAAGCAGTGCGAGGCGTATGGCGCGGCGGTTCTCATGCGCAACCCCGAGCGGCTGCACATCAGCTGGCCGGATTCCGAGACGCTGCGCGTGGATACAGACTCCGGGATGCAGACGCGGCTGCTGCATTTCAAGCCCGCGGCCTCGGGAACGCAGATGGCCGCGAACCTGCAGGGCTACTCACTGGCCAAGTGGGTGATGCCGGGCGGAGCAGCAGCCCAGACCGTGGCCGCTCCGACCGCGAGCGGCAAACGCTACGGCTCATTGCAGGTCGACACCAATCACCTGCAGCCGGGGCTGCTGCGCAAGAATGGCGTCCCCTACGGGGCCGCTACCACGATGACCGAATGGTGGGACCTGCATACCGAGCCGGGGGGTGATGAGTGGCTGTCGATCAGCACTACCGTGAAGGACCCCGAGTACCTGACGGGACCGTACATCTACGATTCGGTGTTCCAGAAGGAGCCAGACAGTTCCAAGTGGGACCCGGAGCCCTGTTCGTTGAACTTCTGAGGGGCTGGCGATGACAACCCGCTCGTTTGCGTTGACGGTGATGAGCTGCCTGGCCGTGATGGCGTATGCCGGAGCGGTGTGTGCGCAGGTGGATCTTTCCGGCAACTGGGCGCTGGAGAGCACGCAGGACGGACGCGAGCATGCCTCGGGTCCCTTCCCCGGCAACTTTGCCGGCATTCCGCTGAACCAGCAGGGACGCGAGGCAGGCTGGGCATACTCGGGCGACCAGCACGAGGAATTGTACCGGCAGTGCGAGGCGTGGCCGATGTCATACCTCGTGACGGGGCCGTGGGGCGGGACGTTCACCGCGGTGCGCAACCACGATGGCGACGTGATTGCCTGGCACCTGAGCGCCCCGCTCTACGACCGTCTGCCGAATACCATCTGGATGGACGGACGGCCGCATCCCCCGTCGCAGGCCGTGCACACCTACTCGGGATTCAGCACCGGGCATTGGGAAGGCGATACGCTGGATGTCTATACCACCCATTTGAGTGACGCGATTCTGGAGCGCAACGGCCCGCCGATGAGTAACAAGGCGACGGTGCGGCTGTTCCTCACCCGCCACGGGGATGAGCTGATGGTGCTCGGTGTGATCCGCGATCCGGTCTATCTGGAGGCACCGTGGGTGAAGGGGCAGGATTTTCGGCTGGTGTTGGCGGGCAACAGTAACGAAGTGCCCGAGTACTGCCAGCCGGCCGAGGTGGTCGAAGGCCTGTCGGATGGCTATCACACCGCCACGGTGCTACCCGATCAGATTCCTGCCGCGCAGACATACATGCAGCGGCACTACGGCATCCCCATGCTGGCCAGCCAGGGAGGTGCGCAGACGCTGTACCCGCAATTCCGCAAGAAGCTGACGGGTCTCTACAAGACACGGACCACGTACTGCACGCAGTACTGTTGCAGCGGGCGCGGCACGCAGCGTTTCTGCAAGGGCATCGAGTAGAGGAGCCGGGCGTCCGGCGTGGCCTTGAGCGTCCCGCCTCGTACAGTGCGCGCGCAGCGTACGGGCCGCGCAAGCCGCCCGGATTTGGACACGGCCGTGCTGCTGCCGCGGGCCGCCGCGCAGCGATTGGCCGAGGCGGCGGTGGTGCTGCGCGGCTTCGCCGCGTGCGAGGCCGACGCGTCGCCGGCACTGCTGCAGCCAGTGCTGGCCGCGGCGCCCTGGCGCCACATGATGACGCCGGGCGGGCAGCGCATGTCGGTTGCGATGAGCAACTGCGGCCAGGTCGGCTGGATCAGCGATCGGCACGGCTATCGCTACGAGCCGCTCGATCCCCTCAGCGGTCTTCCCTGGCCGCCGATGCCCGCGCCGCTGCGCGCGCTGGCGCAGGCGGCGGCCGCGGCGGCAGGTTTCGCCGGCTTCGAGCCCGATGCCTGCCTAATCAACTGCTACGCACCCGGTACGCGCCTGACGCTGCACCAGGACCGCGACGAGCGGGATATGGCCGCGCCGGTGGTGTCGGTCTCGCTCGGCTTGCCGGCGATATTCCTGTTCGGAGGACTGCGCCGGCGCGATCCGGTGCAGCGCGTGCCGCTGCTGCACGGCGATGTGGTGGTTTGGGGCGGCCCACAGCGCCTCGCCTTTCACGGCATCGCCGCGCTGGCCGATGCGCAGCATCCGGCCACAGGCCGCTGCCGCATCAATTTAACGTTCCGTCAAGCGCTTTAGATATCGCGTAGTTCGACACGCCTGCAATCGGGCCGCCTTCGACTATAATTACGAGTTACCCCCTTCTCGCAATCGGTCAGGTCGTGGAAAAACAGGATTCGCAGTTCATCACTGTGTTCAGTGTCGTGATCGGCTTGCTGGTCGTCGTCGCGGTCATACTGTTCGCATTGTCGCGTAACCGAGGATATCGAGGTCTTTACCGACCCGCAGTATGTCGCCACGGTGCAAGAGCGCACCGCACCATTCGCACGCGAGGCCGTGGCCGGCCAGAATAATTCAGCGCTCGCCATCCAATCTCCGGCTGGGAGAGGTCCCACGGTGGCCCTGGCCGTTCCCAAGAACGGCAAGCAGTTGTTCGAGCAGGTCTGCAGCACCTGCCACGGCCCCGGCCTGGTGGGCGCGCCGAAGGCAGGTGACAAAATGGCCTGGGCCTCGGCGATCGCCGAGGGCAAGGCGAGCCTCTACCAGCACGCGCTGCACGGCTACACTGGCAAAACCGGCACAATGCCGGCCAAGGGTGGCCGCACCGATCTGCCTGATGCGCTGATCAAGCAGGGCGTCGATTACATGCTCTCGCTGGTGGGTCACTGACGCGCACAGCGCCGCGCTGCGTCAGCGCTGCGACTGCAGCGGCCGGCGCAGCTGGATCGCCTCGGCGAGGTGCGGCGCCTCAATGGTATCGCTGTCCGCCAGGTCTGCAATCGTCAGGCTCAGCGCGAGCAGACGGTTCATACCGCGCGCCGAGATCGCCAGCCGTTGACAGCTTCGCCGCAGCAGCAGCTGCGCCTCTCGGCGCAGCACGCAGCAACGCCGCAGCTCGGCTGCCGGCAGGAACGCGCACAGCTCACCGGAGCGGCGCAGGCGCCGTTCCCGCGCCGCGCACACCTGCGCCGGGGTCTGCGAGCTTGATGGCGGACCGTCCACCTGCGGCGCCTCGATGCCGCCCGCCTGGAGCAATTGCGCTGGCGGCAAACGTGGCACCGTCAGTCGGATATCGATCCGATCCAGCAGCGGCCCCGAGACGCGCTGCCGGTAGCGCTCGATGCGAGCGGGACTGCAGCGGCACTCATGCAGCGTGTCGCCCAGGTAGCCGCACGGACAGGGATTCATCGCCGCAACCAGCTGAAAGCGCGCCGGCAACGTCAGGCAGCGCGCCGCACGGGCGATCGTGATGGTGCCGTTCTCCAGCGGCTCGCGCAGCGCCTCGAGCACCCGTCGATCAAATTCAGGCACCTCATCGAGAAACAGCACCCCCTGATGCGCCAGGCTGATCTCGCCAGGCCGCACGCCGGGGCCGCCGCCGACGATGGCATGGGCGGAAGCCGTGTGATGCGGACAGCGGAACGGCCGCGCTCGCCAGCGCCGCGGATCGAGTCTTTCGCCCGAGAGCGCGGCGATGCCGGCCACTTCGAGCGCCTCGGCGCGCGACAGCGGTGGCAACAGACTCGGCAGGCGCGCGGCCAGCATGCTCTTGCCGCTTCCGGGCGGACCGGTCATCAGCACCGAGTGCGCGCCGACCGCCGCGATCATCAGTGCTCGCTTGGCCTGCCACTGGCCTACAACATCCGCCAGACTCGGCGCGGTGGCCGGCCCGGCGCGCTGCGCATCGGCAAGCATGTCGTCTGCCGCCGCGTCGGGGCCGGCTATCAGGCACAGCCCCGGCGCCAACGAGCGCGGCAGTACACTGGCACCACTCGGGCCGGTGCTGCTCAGCGTCGCGCTCCCCAGCGCCGCGGCGGCCGCGCGCAGATGAGCGGCGCCATACGCGGCAGCGTGGCCGCTCAGACCGACCTCGGCGGCATTGGCGCCCGGTACGATCAGCGCATGGCCTGCCCGGCTCGCGTGCAGCGCCGCCAGAAACAGTCCGGCCACCGGCTTGAGTTCCCCGGCAAGGCCGAGTTCCCCGTAGCACTCTATGGTGTCGGACGCGCGTGGTTGCAGCTGGCCGCTGGCCGCCAGCAGCCCGAGCGCTATCGGCAGATCGAAGCGGCCGCCCTGCTTGGCCAGCTCGACCGGGGCGAGATTGACCGTGATCCGACGCGATGGAAACTCGTAGCCTGAGTTCAGCAGCGCCGCGCGGACGCGCTCACGGCTCTCGCGTACCACGCGCTCAGGCAGCCCGACGATCGCGAATGTCGGTAGCCCGGCGCCCAGGTGCACTTCGACCTGTACCAGCGGCGCATCCAGACCGAATTCGCCCCGGCTCAACACGCGCGCGACGCTCATAGTGGAGTCCGGCTGAAGGGCCGCCGCGGTCCGCACCGTGGGCCGCCGCTGGCCGCTATGCGGCGGGCGGTGGCACAGCTTCCTCGAGCTCGGTGAGCCGTTTCTCCAGCGCCGCCACGCGCAGCTCGAACTGCTCCAGGCGCGCGCGCGTGCGCTCGAGCACCTTGGACTGCACATCGAATTCATCGCGCGTGGTCAGGTCGAGCCGGCCGAGGCTCGACTGCAGCACCGCGCGAAAATTGCTCTCGATGTCCCGCCGCATCGTGCGCGCTGCTTCGGGCAGACGCTCGAACAGCTCCTTAGCCACATCGTCGATACGCAGACTATCCATCGCGATCCCCTTCGTAGTGTTCCACCCGACCCCGTTCTGGCAGCCGGGCCCGCAAATTGCTCTGAAATCGCGCATCGAGCGGGCCGCCGCCTCCAACTTGGTGCGCACCGGCACCCGCTACCGCGCCAAACCGCGTGATTCCCCGCATTTTGAGCGTGGCACGGCTTCTGCATTACACCCGCGACGCCATTCCTCGACCCACTCGAGGATACGCGCACCGATGCAGGCTGGTCAGCGGAAATTGCGGCTCATTCATAGCGATATGCACATCATGAAAAAATCACCGGCAGGCGGCGACATGAGTTTCAACAAGCAACTTTCAACGAGCAACAGGGAGCCGCAGGCAATGCGCGGTGAATACTTAGCGATGAATCAGAGACGCGGCGCCACACGAATCGGTACCGCAGCGTCGGCGCTGCCGCGGGTCGTGCTGGCCGTGATCGCCATGCTGGCAGCCGCAGCGGCACCGGCAATGGCCATGGCAGCCGCACCGGCAGCACCGTATATCACCGGGTTCGACAAGATCAACTCCGGCGATACCGCCTGGATGCTGACCTCCACGGCGCTGGTGCTGATGATGACGATCCCGGGGCTGGCGCTGTTCTACGCCGGCATGGTGCGCAAGAAGAACGTACTCGCCACGTTGATGCAGAGCTTCGTGATCACCTGCCTGGTCACGGTGCTGTGGTGGCTGATCGGCTACTCGCTGGCCTTCACCCCGGGCAGCACGCCGTACATAGGAGGGCTGCATCGGGTCATGCTGAACGGGGTCGTGTACCTGCACGATTCGATGAAGGAGAGCGTGTCGCACCTGGCCCCGACCATCCCCGAGACGGTGTACGTGATGTTCCAGGCGACGTTCGCGATCATCACCCCGGCGCTGATCTGCGGCGCCTTCGCCGAGCGCATGAAGTTCTCCGCGATGCTGTGGTTCATGGGCGTGTGGCTGATCGTCGTGTACTGTCCGGTCGCGCACTGGATGTGGGAGCCGTCGGGCTGGTTCGCCGCGACGCAGCTGGACTTCGCCGGCGGCACGGTGGTGCACATCAATGCCGGCATCGCGGGCCTGGCCACCGCGCTGATGCTGGGTAAGCGAGCGGGCTTGGGCCGCGAATCCATGGCTCCGCACAACCTGACGCTGACCGTAATCGGCGCCTCGCTGCTATGGGTCGGCTGGTTCGGTTTCAACGCCGGCTCGGCGGTGGTGTCCGACGGCCGCGCCGGCATGGCCTTCGCGGTCACGCACATCGCCACCGCGGTGGCCGCGCTCACGTGGATGTTCACCGAGTGGGCCATCAAGGGAAAGCCCAGTGTGCTCGGCATTTGCTCCGGTGCCGTGGCCGGCCTGGTGGCGATCACCCCGGCCTCCGGCTTCGTCAGCATCAACTCATCGGTGATCATCGGTATCGCCGCCGGAGTGGTGTGCTTCTTCACCGCGACCTCGCTCAAACGAGCCGTCGGCTACGACGACTCGCTCGATGCCTTCGGGGTGCACTGCATCGGCGGCATCCTCGGCGCGCTGCTGACCGGCGCCCTGGTCAGCAAGGAAATCAGTGGTGCCACCGGCAGTGTGCTGCTGCAGCTGCGCGGCGTCATCGCGACCTTGGTCTGGAGCTTCGTGATGAGCCTGGTCATCCTGAAGCTCATCGACCTGACCATCGGGCTGCGTGTCACCACCGACGAGGAGCGCGAGGGCCTGGATATCTCGCAGCATGGGGAGAGCATCGAATAGGCCACGGGACGGCGTGGGCCGAATGTGACGGCGTTCACCTCATCCCGCCCCCGCTGGACCGATACTGACACCCCTTGATGGGGAGCCGAATCGATGCGTCGAGCCGCCGCAATCGTCATCCTGAGCTGCCTGCCGCTGTGTGCGGTATTCAGCGCCAATATATACCGCTCGGTTGATGCACAGGGCAACGTCAAGTACAGCGATACGCCCTCGCCCGGGGCGGTGCTGGTGTCCACCACCGATGCGCAGGTGGCCGATTCCGACTCGAGCGCCAAATCCGTGACCGACGGCAATGCCGATGTCGTGGCCAGCGGGGATGCAATCCATCAGCGCCTGCTACAGCAAGCCGCCGCTCGGGCGGTACAGAAGGACACCGCGCAGGCCCGGGCACAGCAGTGCAAGGCCGCCCAGGACGCCTACGAGAGATCAATCGAGGCGCACAAGCTCTACAAAGTCGGCAAGGACGGGGCGCGCGAGTACCTCGACGACGATCAGATACAGCAGGAGCGCATCAACGACCGCCTGACCATGCAGGCGGCCTGCAAGACCTGACAGAGCCGGCTTCGTTGCTGCGATCGGTTATGCTCCAAACCGATGCGCCTCGATTTCGTCAAGATGCACGGCCTGGGCAACGACTTTCTGATCCTGGATCTGCCGGCCGACGCGGCGTTGCCCACTGCCGGGCAATGGCGCGCGCTGGCGGATCGGCACACCGGCATAGGGTTCGACCAGGCGCTGGTGCTGCAGCCGCCGCGCCGTCCCGGCACGGATGCCTACTACCGGATCTTCAATGCGGACGGAGGAGAGGCGGAGCAATCCGGTAACGGCGCGCGCTGCGCCGCTGCGCTCCTGCATCGGCGCCGCAAACACGGTGGCGGCGCTCTGACGATGGACACCGCCGGTGGATTGCTGCACGCCTCGGTACTGGCGGACGGGCGCGTATCCGTGAACATGGGTGCCCCCAACTTCGAGCCCGCATCGCTGCCGTTCGACGCGCCGGCGCGCAGCGCGAGCTATTCGCACACCGTCGACGGCCAGAGCGTTGAATTCGGCGCAGTTTCGATCGGCAATCCACACGCGGTGCTGCGTGTCGAGGCGCTCGAGAGCGCCCCGGTGGAGCGCATCGGCCGGGCGCTGCAGGCCAGCCCGCGCTTTCCGCGCCAGGTCAATGTCGGCTTCATGCAGATCATCGATCGGACGGCGATCCGGCTGCGCGTGTACGAACGCGGCGCGGGCGAGACGCTCGCCTGCGGCACCGGCGCGTGCGCGGCGGTGGTGATCGGACGCGACCTGTGCCTGCTCGATGAGGACGTCGAAGTGCATGTGCCGGGCGGGTTGTTGAGCGTACACTGGGATTGCGACGGCGAATCGGTGTGGCTGACTGGCCCGGCCCAGCAGGCATTCGAGGGTCGCGTCGAACTGTGACCAGCACGTAGCGGAGCAATCCACCATGAGCAGCAACCAGGTGCGCGGCGTTGCCGCCGAGTCCATCGACGACGACGCGGTTGCGCACTATCTGCAGCAGAACTCCGATTTCTTCGAGCGGCACCCGCAACTGCTCGCGCGCCTGCGGCTGCGCCACCCGCACAATGGCGCGACGATCTCGCTGATCGAGCGGCAGGTCGAGGTGCTGCGCGAGAAATATCAGGCACAGGAGCAGAAGCTCACCGAGTTCGTGCGGGTCGCGCGGGCCAACAATCTCCTGGCGGAGAAGATTCACCGCTTCACCCGCCGCCTGCTGCGCACGACTACGCATACCCAGGCGCTCGATCAGATCGAGGCCAGCCTGCGCGAGGACTTCGATACCTTCCACGCGGTGCTGGTGCTGCCGCATGAGAGCCTGCCGGGGCGCAGCGAGCTGCCGCTGCGCTTTCTGCGCCGGATCGCCGGCGACGACCCCACGTATCGCAGCTTCGACATGCTGTTCGCCACCTGCAAACCGCGCTGCGGCCAGATTCGCGACTCCCAGCGCGAATTCCTGTTCGGCGCCGAAGCCCCCAATATCGGCTCGGTGGCGTTGATTCCGCTCGGCGGGCAGCCGCCACTGGGGCTGCTGGCCCTGGGTAGCGTCGATCTCGATCGCTTCCATCCGGGCATGAGCACCGAATTTCTCGCACGCATGAGCGAGCTGATCACCGACGTGCTCGAGCGGCCCTGAGGCGCCCAGCAGCCATGGCGTCGGTGGACCCGGCGTCGCGGATGACCCCGCAGGCGACGGCCTGGCTCGCGCGCTTCGAGCGGCACTTGGCCGGCGAGCGGCAATTGTCCTCGCACACGGTGGCGGCCTACCGGCACGACCTGCAGTGCCTGCAGCGCTGGTGCGAGCGCAGCGGCTTGCCCGACTGGGATGCGCTCGATCATCAGCATGTGCGCAGCTTCGCTGCGCGCAGTCACGCGCAGGGGCTATCCGGCCGCAGCGTGCAGCGTCGCCTGGCCGCGGTGCGAACCTTCCTGGGCTTCCTGGTCAATACCGGTGCACTGCGGCACAACCCGGCGCTCGGCGTGCAGGCCCCCAAGGTGGGGCGCCGGCTGCCGGCGACGCTCGATGTCGACCAGATGGCGCGGCTGCTGTCACTGCGGCCCCGTAGCGTGCTGCAGACCCGGGATCTGGCGCTGATGGAGCTGCTGTACTCGAGCGGGCTGCGGCTCACGGAGCTCACGACACTGACACTGGGGCAGCTGGACCTGCCCGGCGGACTGGTGCGCGTGCTGGGCAAGGGCCGCAAGGAACGTGTCGTGCCGGTCGGCTCGGTCGCGGTAAGGGCGCTGACGGCGTGGCTGGCGGTGCGGGCCGCTCTGGCGGCGCCCGATCAGCAGGCCGTGTTCGTCGGCCGCCGGGGCGCGCCGCTCGGAGCGCGCGCGGTACAGCTCCTCGTCGCCGCCCACGCGCGTGCCATGGGGGTGCCGCTGCACCTGCACCCACACATGTTCCGGCACGCCTTCGCGACGCATCTGCTTGAATCCAGCCGGGATTTACGTGCCGTGCAGGAGCTGCTGGGGCACGAGAGCATCAGCACCACGCAGATCTACACCCACCTTGATTTCCAGCACCTCGCCCGCACCTACGAGGATGCGCACCCTCGCGCCAAACGCCGCGGTTGAGCCAAACCGATGAACCCATCGATCGATCCGCATGCCCACTTCGACCCGCACGCCACCACGATTCTGGCGGTACGCCGCAATGATGCGATCGCGCTCGGCGGCGACGGCCAGGTCACCCTCGGCAACACCGTCATGAAGGGCAACGCGCGCAAAGTGCGACGCCTGGCCGGCGGCAAGGTCGTGGCCGGGTTCGCCGGCGGCACCGCCGACGCCTTCACGCTGTACGAGCGCTTCGAAGGCAAGCTGGAGAAGTACGGCAACCTCACGCGTGCGGCGATCGAGCTGGCCAAGGACTGGCGCGCCGACCGCTACCTGCGCCGCCTCGAGGCGCTGCTGCTGGTGGGGGACCCCCAGAACCTGTTCGTGGTATCGGGCAACGGCGACGTCATTGAGCCCGAGTACGCCGCGGTCGCAATCGGTTCGGGGGGCCCCTACGCGCAGGCCGCGGCGCGCGCGCTGCTGGACAACACCGAACTGGACGCCCGCACCATCGTCGAGCGCGCGCTTGGGATCGCTGCCGACATCTGCATCTACACCAACCGGAACCTCGTGATCGAGGAGCTGCGCCCATGACGCCGCAGGCCATCGTCCAGGAGCTCGACAAGCACATCATCGGCCAGGGTGCCGCCAAGCGTGCGGTCGCGATCGCCCTGCGCAACCGCTGGCGGCGCATGCAGGTCGATGAGCCGTTGCGCCAGGAGATCACGCCAAAGAATATCCTGATGATCGGCCCAACCGGCGTGGGCAAGACCGAGATCGCCCGGCGCCTGGCACGCCTGGCGCAGGCACCGTTCGTGAAGGTCGAAGCCACCAAGTTCACCGAGGTCGGCTATGTCGGTCGCGAAGTCGACTCGATCATCAAGGAACTGGCCGATGTAGCAATCAAGATGACGCGCGAGCAAGAACTCGAGCGCGTGCGCGACGGCGCGCGCGAGGCCGCGGTCGAGCGCGTGCTCGATGCACTGCTGCCCAAGCCGCGCATGATGGGGTTTTCGACCGATGAGGCGCCGGCT
>Ga0307374_10005019_pt1 | contig 21693 bp, 20 predicted proteins | sample OX3MG_FD_202532 | JGI IMG/M metagenome (GOLD analysis project Ga0307374, IMG submission 202532) | Soil microbial communities from Risofladan, Vaasa, Finland - OX-3 | ecosystem: Environmental > Terrestrial > Soil > Coastal area > Acid sulfate soil | place: Finland: Risofladan, Vaasa | collected...
GGCTCGGGATAGGCGATGTTGCCCTTCGACTTGCTCATCTTTTCCTGCTCGAAAAGCAGCCAGCCGTGGGCGAAGATTTTTTCCGGCAGCGGCAACTCGGCGGCTATCAAAAACGCCGGCCAATAAACCCCGTGAAAGCGGATGATTTCCTTGCCGATCATGTGTAGGTCGGCGGGCCATAGCGTCTTGAACTGGCGATTCGCTTCGCCGTCCGCGCCTTCGCCGAAACCGATGCCGCTCATGTAGCTGGTAAGCGCGTCGTACCAGACGTAGAAAACGTGCTCGGGATCGTCCGGCCAGGGAATGCCCCACTTGATCGATTTGCGGCTAATGGAAACGTCCTTCAGCCCCGCCTCGACGAAGCTCTTCACTTCGTTGAGGCGGAATTCCGGCTGGACGAATTCCGGGCGGTCGCGATAGAGCGCCAGAAGTTTGTCTTGATACGCGGAGAGCCTGAAAAAATAGTTTTCCTCGGAGATCAGCTCCGCGGGGCGCCCGCAGATCTGGCAGTCGGCTGGTTCGGGAGAATCGCTGACGTAGAGATTGTCGTAGATGCAGTAGCGGCCCTCGTATTTGGCCTTGTAAATTGCGTGCGGCGTGCGCTTGAGGGTGCGGCGGACGAGCACCTGGACGGCACGCGCGTGTTCCGTGGAAGTGGTGCGGATGAAATGCGTGTACTGGATTCCGAGCAGCTTCCACAGGTCGCGGAAAATCTTCTGGTTGCGGTCCACCAATTCGGACGGATGGATGCCCAGTTTTTCGGCCGCTCGCTCAATGTTGACGCCGTGCTCGTCCGTGCCGGTGAGATACGCTACTTCATATCCGCACATGCGTTTGTAGCGCGCGATCACGTCGCAGACGATCGTCGTATACGCCGAGCCTACGTGCGGCCGCGAATTCGCGTAGTAAATCGGTGTGGTGAGATAGAACTTTTTCAGCTGGTCCATGAATTATCTTTGCACGATTATTTTGGCACGAATTATTTCGGCGCGCTGGAAGCGCTTCTTGCCTGCGCAACCGGCGCCGATTTTTTCTGGTACTCGAATGACGCCGCGGCGATCACTTGCTTCAGCGGCACGCCTCGCTCGACGGCAAGTTTCCGGCAATCGTCGTATTCCGGCGTGGCGTTGAGCACAGCGCCATCCAGCCGCGAAATTTTCATGCGCACTTCGCCGTATGGCGTGGCCACGGGAACGAACTCGCGAGTCAACGTTTTTCGGCGCACATCATAGGTGCGCACGCCGATGGTGGTGGTCTCGCGAAACACAAGATCGATCAGCTTAGTCACGTTCGCCTGCTCGCTCAGAATTGTGATCAGCAGGCCGGGGCGGTTCTTTTTCATTTGCGCCGGCGTGGAAAACACGTCCAGCGCGCCCGCTTCGAGCGCTTTTTCCGCGAAGTAGCCGTAGATTTGCGGGCTCATGTCGTCAAGATTCGTTTCGATGGCCGTCACCGGCGCGTCCCAGTATCCGCGCGGCTCCGGCTGGTCCAGCTCGCCCGCTGCGGTCGTCGCGCGTTCGCCGATCAGCAGCCGCAGCACATTCGGCTTTTCGGCGTTGTCTGCCGAGCCCGCGCCGTACCCGATGGCGAGCAGCGTCATCGCTGGCATTTCCGCGTAGCGCGACGACAGCGTCGTAGCGATGGCCGCGCCCGTGGGCGTGACAAGCTCGCGCCGGAGACCGCTCGAAAAAGTTGGCGCGCCGCGCAGCAATTCCGCCGTGGCCGGCGCTGGAACCGGCAGCAGACCGTGCGCCGTCTTCACCTGGCCCGCGCCCACGTCCAATGGCGAGCAGGCAAACTCGTCGATGCCGAGCATTTCGAAACCGATTGCCGCGCCAACGATATCGACAATCGAGTCGACCGCACCCACTTCGTGAAAATGCACCTGTTCGATCGGCACTTGATGGACGTGTGCTTCCGCTTCCGCAAGGCGGGTGAAGATATTGCGGGCGCGCTCGGCGGCGCGCGGCGCGAGTTTCGCGTCGTTGATGCGCTTCAGGATGATCGAAAGTCCGCGATGATGGTGCTGCTCTTCCGTCTCGACCTTCACATGGGTCGCAAAGATCGGCCCGCGCTGCACTTTCGACGCGGAGATTTTCCAGCCTTCGAGGCCCAGGCGGCGCAGCTCTGCTTCGATGGCGCGCAAATCGGCGCCGGCATCGACCAGCGCGCCCAGCACCATGTCGCCGCTGATGCCCGAAAAACAGTCGAAATAGGCGGAGCGTATCGTCGTCATATTCGCGTGTTACAGACTCGCAATTGCGTGCGAAAGATTCGCGTTCGTGCCTACAGGGCGATTCTGCTGCGGGAACGCGAAAATTCGATACTAGTCTGGCTGCTATTCTCTGTCAATTCACGTCCGCTTCTCGCGATTATGGGCATTCGAACTATGGGCGGCTGTGCAGCTCTGGGTTCGCGTTCCGTTTTTTCCGGCAGCCGAATGATTCCGTCCGGTTACAATCGTCGCCGCGGGCTCATCACAAGGCGGCGAGTATCCTTGCTGGACAAATTCGATGAAACCGAGACCGGGATGCGGGTACGGGTGGCGAGCGAAGCGGACACCGCAGCCATCGCGTCGATCACCAACGCTGCATTTGCAATCGAGACGTTTATCGAGGGCATGCGCACGGACGCGCGGCGCGTGGCGGAAATGATGCGGCTCGGCGAATTTCTCGTCGCATTCGAGCGGCACGCGACGTTGGTAGCCTCCGTCTACGTCGAGGCGCGCGGCGCGCGCGGATATTTCGGCATGCTGGCAGTCGACCCGATGTACCAAGGCAAGGGATTCGGCGCGGGGATGGTGAGGGCCGCGGAAGATTATTGCCGCGAACGCAGCTGCAAGGCCATGGACATCACCGTGCTCAGCCTGCGGCCGGAGCTTTTGCCGTTCTATCACCGGCTGGGCTACGAGGAGAGCGGCCAGGAAGAATTCCACCCGACGCGTCCGCTGAAAGCAGGAACGTCGTGCTACAGCATCCTTCTCTCGAAGAGTTTGTAATCCTCGGAATTTGCATCCGGCTGCTGCGTGAAATTGGCGATTACTCCTGCTGCTGAGCCGCGCTAAATCTGATAATCGATTTCTATGATGGACTGCAGCTCGTCGGTGATGGATTGTAAATCCGCGGACGCAACGCCGTCGGGCGAGTGCATTCCTTCCAGCCGGCGAACGCGTTCGCGGAGGTCTTTCACCTGGGTGGCCACGGCGGAAAGAGCGGCAGACAGTGGATCGTGAATCATCTTGGGATCGGTGATGACCACGCGCTGGCCTCCGCGCAAAACGATGTGGCCCGGCACGCCAACGATGGTGGAATTGTCGGGCACGTCGCGCAGAACCACCGAACCTGCACCCACGCGCGAATTATCTCCCACGCGAATATTGCCTAGCACGCGCGCGCCAGCGCCGATCACGACGCCGTTGCCGATGGTCGGGTGGCGCTTGCCTTTTTCCTTTCCGGTACCGCCAAGAGTGACGCCCTGATAGAGCGTCACGTCGTCCTCCACGATGCTGGTTTCGCCGATCACCACTCCCATGCCGTGATCGATGAAAAGTCGATGGCCAATCTCAGCGCCAGGATGAATTTCGATGGCGGTAAGCAAGCGCGCCACCTGCGAGAGCCAGCGGGCCAGCAGGCGGAAATCGCGCACCCACAGCCAGTGGTTGACGCGATGAAACCACAGCGCATGCAGGCCCGAATAGCATAGCAGGACCTCCAGCACCGATCGAGCCGCAGGATCGTGCTCCAGGATCGACCGGACGTCCTCTCGCATTCCGCGAAACACAAAACCTCACTTGGTCCTTGGGCCGCGCTCTTACGCCATCGCCTCGACGGGAAGCTGTTGCGCCTCTTGCCGAAGACTGTCAAAGAGAATGCTGGTTAGATAGCGCTCGCCGAAGTCAGGCAGCACAACCACGATCACCTTGCCAGCGTTTTCCGGGCGCTGCGCGACGCGCACCGCGGCCAAGGCCGCGGCTCCCGAAGAAATGCCGACCAGCAACCCCTCTTCAAGTGCCAGGCGGCGCGCCATTTCGATGGAGTCGGCGCTATTCACCTGCACCACTTCGTCGATGTAATCGGTGCGCAAAATCTTCGGGACGAAACCAGCGCCGAGTCCCTGGATTTTGTGCGGGCCGGGCTGTCCGCCGGAAAGCACCGCGCTCTCGACGGGCTCGACGGCAATCGCTTTGAATGAAGCTTTTTTCGGCTTGATAAACTCGCTGACCCCTGTGATGGTGCCGCCGGTGCCGATGCCGGAAATCAGGATGTCCACTTTGCCGTCGGTGTCGTTCCAAATTTCGGGGCCGGTGGTTTCGAAGTGGATTTTTGGATTCGCGGGATTATCGAACTGCTGCAGCATGTACCCATTCGGCGTTTCCTTGACAAGATCTTCCGCCTTGGCGATGGCACCCTTCATGCCCTTGGGGCCGGGCGTAAGGACAAGGTCCGCTCCGAACGCGCGCAGGAGCACCCGGCGCTCCAGGCTCATCGTTTCGGGCATGGTCAAAATCAGCTTGTAGCCTTTTACCGCCGCCACGAACGCCAGCGCGATTCCGGTGTTACCGCTGGTCGGCTCGATCAGCACGGTTTTCCCCGGCGTGATTTTTCCTGCCTTTTCGGCGTCGTTAATCATGCTGACGCCGATGCGGTCTTTCACGCTGGCGTTGGGATTGAATCCTTCGAGCTTGGCCAGGACGGTGGCCTTGGCGCCTTTCGTCACTTTGTTCAATTGCACCAAGGGTGTCTTGCCAATGAGTTCGGTAACGTCCTTCGCAACTTTCATCTAATTCGTCCTTTCGCGTTTGATCGATTGCATGGGAACTTTCGAAATATCTCGTCGTCCACGGCCAATCGTTCGGAGTAAACGCTCCCAGTTGACTGGTTGCGCCGGCCCTAGCCCCCACCTTCGCGTTTTGCTGCCGCCGATTTGACCACATCTGGCGCACAGTGGGCTAGCGAAAATGGTTCGCCGCGAATGGTCGAGCTGTTAGAGGCTGAAGCGCTGCTCGCGGAACGGATCGCCGTACATGTTGTAACCGTTCTCTTCCCAGAACCCCGGAGCATCTTTTTCCATAAAGTCGAGTCCACGAACCCATTTGACGCTTTTCCAGGCATAAAGATGCGGCACCACCAGGCGCAGCGGATAACCATGATCGGAAGGAAGCGGCTCGCCATTGTGCTTCAGCGCGAAAAGAGTGCTGGGACGCATCAGGTCCTCAACCGGCACATTGGACGTGTAACCCTGCTCGGCCAGCACCATCACGAATTTTGCCTCGGGCTTCGGCTGCGCTAGCTTGGCCACTTCAGCGAACGGCACGCCATCCCAGCGCACATCGAAGCGGCTCCAGCGCGTCACGCAATGCATATCCGCGGTGACTTCTTTCATGGGCAGGCGCGTGAATTCGTCCCAGGTAAGGCGCAGCGGCTTTTCAACGAGGCCGCTGGCGCGAAAATCCCATGTATGCGGATCGAACGGCGGGACGCTGCCTTCGTGCAGCACGGGCCACTTCAGCGTGAGCGACTGGCCGAGAGGCAGACGTCCAGCCTCGCGCATTTCGCGTTCCAGCCGCTTGCGATCCGTGGTTTCGCCGAAGACCATTCTTGTCCGTCGCCCTCAACCGCGTCGGCTATTGGCCTCAGCGCGGGCCCGACCGACACCGTTCCTGCTCCCCTAATGCTTACCAAAAACGAATGGCCAAATCGTCGGTCATCACATAAATGATCACGGCTGCTAAACAAAAAAACAGGGCCACCCATACACGCCAATCACGATGCGCGCGTCGCCAGTAAGGACCAGGGGAATGCGGAATATGTTCGCCATCCGGTATTCCGTGCCCGTGGTGCTCGTGTTTTCTTTCACTCACTGATTCGCTCTCTCCTTGGTACCACCCCACGCGCGGGAGTACCAATCGCTCACCGTCGTGCCGGTTCGAGCGATCCTCGGCGGCATGATACCCTCTCGGCGCCTTACGCCGCCGCATTTTTTGCGGGCGGCTGCGCAGGTGAGCGCGCCCTGGCGGGCTACAGCTCGGCCCGTGGTGCCTGAGCCCAAGCCCTGACGCGTGATGCCGTGCCTTTGGCGTCTTGAGGCAGGTAAACATCGGCGATCGTCATTTTCCACTCGCGGAAGACGACCTTTCTCTCGGATTCCGGCTTGAGAATCTTTTTTGAGCCTTCATATCTTCGGGCAAATTCCAGCCGTATTTGCGACGTCGGAGTTGCCCGGCCGACTTTCTCAACGAACGCTCTTCTGAGCATTTGAACCGCTTCGTCGGAAAATTGCGAAGGGTGCTGGATGTTGTAGATTGCTACCGTGAGAAAATGCTGCGCCAAGAGTTCCGGAAACTGATACTCCCACGAAAGAATTTCCTCGAGCTGCTGCCAGCAATTCTTTTCGTCTACCAGCGCAGCCCCGCATTCCGGGCAGGAATAAATGTCGCGCATGTGTGTAGGTGCCGAGATCGAGACAGAAGAGCTCCTGATTCAACTTCATTGTAGCGCCAGTCTCCCGGACCGACGGCTCGGCAAATCCATTGTGATATGATTTAGGTTCAAAACTCATTCCAAACCCATCCGAGGAGTTCTGATTTGAGCGCTCGAATTTTGAACGGAAACGCCATTCGAGATCAGATTTACGGTGAACTTGCTGGCGAAATTGCCGCGCTGGCAAAAGAAGGAGTGCGTCCCGGATTGGCGGCGGTGCGCGTGGGTGACGATCCGGCGTCGAGGCTCTACGTGAACAGCAAGATCGCGGCCTGCGAAAAGCTGGGCCTGGCGAGCTTTCACATCACGCCGCCCGCTACGACCACCACCGAGGAACTGCTGAAGATCGTCAACGAATTGAATAACCGCGACGACGTGGACGGCATTCTGGTGCAGATGCCGCTGCCGAAGCAGATCGACTCAAAAAAGATTCTGGACGCAGTTATCCCAGCGAAAGATGTGGACGGATTTAATCCGGTGAACGTGGGCAACCTGGTGGCGAACCGTCCGGCGCTAGTGGCGTGCACTCCCGCAGGCGTGATGGAGATTCTGCGGCGCAGCAACATTCCGATCGAGGGCGCCAACGCGGTGGTGATCGGGCGAAGCGACATCGTCGGCAAACCGCAAGCGCTGCTGCTGCTGCACGCCAACGCGACCGTGACGATCACTCACTCGAAAACCAAGGATTTGCCGGGGATCGCAAGACGCGCGGACATCATCGTTGCTGCGATCGGAAAAGCCGCGATGGTCACGCCGGATTTCGTGCGCCCGGGCGCGACGGTGATCGACGTGGGGCAAATCGTGATCCGCGACGCGAAAGAAGCCGAACGGATTTTCGAGAAATTTCCCGAGAAGCTCGAATCGTTTCGCAAAAAAGGATCGGTGCTCGCGGGCGACGTCCATCCGGAAGTGGTGGAAGTGGCGGGCGCGTATACGCCCGTGCCGGGCGGCGTGGGTCCGCTGACGATCGCCATGCTGATGAGCAATACGGTGAAGGCCGCCCGCATGCGCCGCGGATTGCGCGCTCCGGCCGCGGCTCCCGCGCGCGGCTGATGGTCCGCGTCGGACTCACCGGCGGGATCGCTTCCGGAAAATCTACGGTGGCGGGGATGCTGCGAGACCGCGAGTATCCGGTATTGGACGCCGACTCGCTGGGGCGCGAACTTCTGGAACAGGGCCAGGACGCCTACAAAGAAGTGGTCGCCCACTTTGGCGTGGGGGTTTTGACTCCCGGCGGCGCGGTGGATCGAAAGAAGCTGGCCGCGATTGTCTTTTCCGACGCGCAGGAGCGCGCCAAGCTCAACCAAATCCTGCATCCCCGCATCCGAGATGTGGTCGCCAACTGGTTCGCCATGCTCAATCGTCCGGGCGGGCCAGAGCTAGCCTTTGAGGACGCGGCGCTGATTCTGGAATCGGGCGGGCGCGGCGATTTGGATCGCATTGTGGTCTGCTGGTGCCGGCCGGAACAGCAACTGGCGCGGCTGCTTGAGCGCGGCTTGTCTGAAGCGCACGCACGCAGCCGCATCGCCGCGCAGATGCCCATCGACGAAAAGCGAAAACTTGCCGATGAGGTAATCGATTGCTCCGGATCAATGGAAGAAACTGAGCGGCAACTCGATGCCGTGCTGGAAAAACTGAAGCGAGGATAAGAAAACAGCGATGCGATCCAGCCGTGTGCGCGCAATTCGACTTCTTGCCATCGGGCTGATCATCGGCCTGGGCGCGTACTGGATTGGCTCGCGTTACGGGCAGCACACGCCGGCGTACGTCGGTGCGCTCTCTCCCGCGCCGCCACCCCAGAAAGTTTCCGAGAATTCGCCCGAAGTACCGCTGGGCCTCGATCCCATCGAAGCGGAAAATGTGCGCATTTACAAGGACGTCGCTCCGGCTGTGGCGAATATCGTCACGCATGCGGTGCAGTACGATTTCTTCATGGATCCAATGCCGGTGGAAGGCGCCGGCTCCGGTTTTTTGATCGATAACGACGGCCACATCTTGACGAATTATCACGTGGTAGCCGGCGCGCAGACGATTCAAGTGACGATGGGCGATCAATCGCGCTACATCGCGAAATTCATTGGCGCGGATACACGAAACGATATCGCGCTGCTGAAAATCGATCTCAAGGGACGCAAGCTGACGCCTTTGCCGCTCGGAGATTCGGGCAATCTGATCGTTGGGCAGCGCGTTCTGGCCATTGGCAATCCATTTGGATTTCAAAGTACGCTTACCACGGGCGTGATCAGTTCCCTCGGGCGCACCGTGCAGACCGACGAAAACACGTTCATCGATCAAGCCATTCAGACCGACGCGGCCATCAATCGCGGAAATTCCGGCGGCCCGCTGCTCAATACGCACGGGCAGGTGATCGGCATCAATAGCGCCATTTTTTCTCCCAGCGGCACCGCGGCGGGAATTGGTTTTGCGATTCCGATCAACACCGCCAAGCGCGTGGCGCAGGAATTGATTAAAAACGGGCGCGTGGTGCACGCGACGCTGGGCGCGTCCGGGCGCGCGATCTGGCCAGGGCTCGCGCAGGCGCTGAATCTGGGAGTGGATCAAGGAATCTTGATTGAGAGCGTGACTCCCGGCGGGCCGGCGGCACAGGCCGGAATCCGCGGAGGCAATCGCGTGATCCTCGCGGGCCTGCAGCAGCTAACGATCGGCGGCGATATTTTGGTGGCCATCAACGGCAAGGCCGTGACGGGCCAGAGTGATTTAACCCTGTTGCTAGATCGCGCGCAGCCCGGCGACGTTGTCACGCTGACGGTCATGCGCAATGGCAAGAAAATGGATGTGCGCGTGAAGCTGGGCGAGCAATAAATCAGCAGAAGGTCATTGCTGATTTCTATTGGCGGTACTCGATATTCGAAGCCGGCTCGCGTTGCGTGGTTGCGCGTTGTCATTCTGAGAAGCGCAGCGACGAAGAATTGCTCTAGCTGCAGCACTTCGATCGTTCGGTTCCACGGGAGGGTGTCATTCTGAGCTGCGCTTGTGGCCGAAAAATCCCCCTTGCTGGCAGGATTGACCAAGAAAGGCTCTTCGTCACCATCGCCCCTCAATTCCCTCGACGCGCGGTTTAGTGTCCGTCGCCGTCCTTCGGCGGCGGGGCGGGCAGGGCGGCCGCGGCGGATTTCGCCTAGCGCTCGCGCCACTCCGCGCGGATCGCGTCGCGCTGGCTCTCGGTTTTCGAAAACCACGATTCGGCGAAATCCCGCACGCGCTCCAGCGTAGACTGCACTTCGGCTTGCTTCGCTCTGACCGTTTCGCTATCGGCATCGACTGGCACACGAATGGGCGGCGCGATGAACATCACCACACGCGAAAAAGGATACGGCAGGCGGAAGCGGTCCCAAGATTTGCCGAACGTATAGCCCCACTGTACGCCGATGTGAAACACGGAAATCGGCTTGCCGGTGCGGCGCGCCAGAATCACGGCGCCGGGCTTGGCGACGTAACGCGGGCCACGAGGGCCGTCGATGGTGAGCGCCACGTGGCGGCCATCTTCGAGATGCCTGGCCATCGCCGCAAGGCCCTCGATTGCGCCGCGCGTGGAACTGCCCTGTGCCGTGCCAAAGCCGAGCCGTTCGATCACCCGGCGCGTCCACTGGCCATCGAAATTGACGGTGTTCAGCACCACGATTCCGCGCCGCTTCCAAATCCACACCGCGGGAAAAATGCAGCGGTGCCAAAAAGTGCCGATAGCCGGCTCGCCCCTGTCGCGAAACTGAGAAGCATTGTGCACGCCCACGTATTCGATCCGCAGCGTGGGACCGATCAAGCGCAAAACCCAGTAGACAATCGTCGCGACCACGGGAACTTGCATCTGCCGCCAACGCGACATTCGCGGCAAAGGAATAGCCGAGGCCACACCGGCAGGACGCTTCGCCGTTGCGGCGGATTGAGCGCCTTCGGCGGGCGAACCGGATTTCGAGAGGGTACCCACTGCTGTATAGTATAGGCGGTCCTGATGCATCCTAATTTTCAAATCAGGCGTGCTGCTTTGGCGGCAACGGGCGCGAAGCGTCGCCTGAAGACCGCTTCCCTACTGGTGATCCTCGTCTCGCTGCTTTCCGCGGCGGCGCACGCGCAAAATTCCCCCACGCAACCGATCGGGCGTGTTCAGGGCTTGGACGTGTCGGTCGACGGCGGCACAGCCGCGAGTGTCGCCACGGCGGACGAAATTCCCAGCATCAACATCTCTAACGGCAGTGTGGTGACCGTTCATTCCGGGAAGGCGCGCCTGACATTGCTTCGCGGAGGCGAGGTGGACGTCTGCGGCCCAGCGAAATTTACGATGCTCACCTCGGGTAACGACATCACGCTGGCGCTCAATTTCGGGCGCTTGCACGTGCAGCTTCCGGCGAACGCGTCGCTGCGCATTTTTTCGCCGACGGTCATCGCCACTCCCATTGATATTAACGGCGGCTCGCGCGACGTGACCATCGGCCTCGACATGAACGATTCCCTATGCGTGCTGGCAACCAGCGGCGCGATTCAGCTCGAGCATCAGTTCACCGGAGAAAAGCTGATCGTTCCGCAAGCAGGGGAATTTTATCTGAACGGCGGAACTCTGGTGCCGGTGGCTGGTAAGCCGGGGAGCTGCGGATGCACTCCGATGGAGACGCACGCGCCACCACAAGCTCCGGCCAGGATTCCGGAATTTGCGCGTGCCGCCGGGGCGCATCCCACTGTGTCGGAAGTGCCCCCTACGAGCACGCGAGCCGCGGAGGCGCGCTCGGATTCCCCAGCGATTCAGGAGCCGGTGCAACCGGGCGCGGTATTCGTGATTCCCGTGTACTCGAACGATTCGCGTCCCATCGCGGCGCCGCACGACGACTCTCCGGGCGAAGCGCCGTCCGTCGGCGAGCCATTGCATGGAGATGTTACGCCCGCGCTGGCTTTCATGGCGTCGGCGCCTCCGCCGCCGGCCGAAGCGGAACCTGAAATGATGCTGCTGGTTACCGAAGCGCGCGAGTCTCCGGACTGGGAATTCGACGGGCATGTGGATGCGCCGGAGTTCGCGGCGGCCATGCAGCATGCGCTGGGAGAAGCGCCGGCTGCGGCGGCGCGTCCAGCGGCCGGGAAGCCAAAAGCGAAGCAACAGAGAGAGAAGCACGGATTTTGGGCTTCGCTGAAGGGCCTTTTCTTCGGGAAAGTGGAAGCGGACGACAGCTCGGAGGCCGGAGTTCACTGACGGGCGTTATCCGCACCGCGGAATTTCGAGCCACTAATCGATTGCGGTGACCTTCAGAATGGGCCGAAGGGATGAGAGAGCCTTCGGGCGCCTTTCGCCCTCAGGATGACAATCCCCACGTATTGTCACATTCCTTCGTAGTTCGGACCGCCTCCGCCCTCGGGCGGAATCCAATTGATGATCTGGTACGGATCGGCAATGTCGCAGGTCTTGCAGTGGACGCAATTCGCGGCGTTAATCTTGAGCTTCGGCGCACCCTGTTCGGTCACCATCTCGTAGACCGCCGCTGGGCAAAAATATTGGCAGGGATTGCCATACTCGCGGACGCAGCGATCTCCGCAAATATTCGGGTCGAGCACGACGAGGTGGCAGGGCTGGTCTTCATCGTGACGCGTAGCGGAATGGTAGACGTCGGTGAGCCGGTCAAAGGTGAGCTTTCCGTCGCCTTTGAAGCGCGTGGATTGATCCACCAGCGTGCGGTCGCGGTGCAGCTCGCGATATTCCTTGTATCCCGGATCCGATTTCATCGGGTCGATCAGCCCGCGTCCGCCGGTGACGAATTGCAATCCCGCGTGCATCAGGCCCTTCCACAAGCCGCCGTGAAAGCCTTGATGAAAATTGCGAACCGTCCACAACTCGTTTTTGAGCCAGCTCTGATCGATTTTCTCCGCGTATGCGGAAAGCTTCGCGGCTGATGCATCGTCCGCGCATAGCGCTTCGTAGATCGTCTCGGCGGCAAGCATGCCGCTTTTGATTGCGGTGTGAATGCCTTTCAGCCGCTGCGAATTCAGGAAGCTCGCCGAATCGCCGACGATCAATCCGCCATCGACAAAATTGCGCGGCATGGAATACCAGCCGCCGTACGGGACGGTTTTCGCGCCGTAGCGCACCAGCTTTCCGCCCTCCAGTATTCGCTTCACGAACGGATGCGTCTTGAATTTCTGAAACGCCGCGTGCGGATCGAAAAGCGAATTGTGGTATTCGAGCGCCACCACCAACCCGAGCGAAACGCGATTGTCGCGCATGCCATAGACCCAGCCGCCGCCGTAAAGATCGGACGTGAGCGGCCAGCCGAGCGTGTGCGCCACGTAGCCAATGTCGATGCGCCCCGGAGGAACTTCCCACAATTCCTTGATGCCAAGCCCGTAGATCTGCGGATTCAAGCCGCCAAGATTCAACTGCTCGACGAGTTGCTTGGTGAGCGAGCCGCGCGGTCCTTCGGCCAACACCGTCACTTTCGCGCGCAGCTCGTAGCCCGGAGTAAAATTCGATTTTGGCTGCCCGTTCTTATCGATGCCTTTATCGCCGGTGAGCACTCCCGCGATACCGTTCTTGTCAAAGAGCAGCTCCTGCCCGGCAAACTCGGCGAACACGTTGATGCCCTTCTGTTCCACCAGCCCGCCGAGCCATTTCACCAGCTTGTTGAGCGAGACGATGTAATTTCCATGATTGCGAAGCGGCGGCGGCGTAATCGGCAGCTTAAATGAGCTATTTTCGGTGAAGTAGTAAGCGGCGTCGCCGGTGACTGGCGTGTCGAGCGGCGCGGATTTTTCGAAGTCGGGGACCAATTCGCGCAGCGCGCACGGGTCCATGATCGCGCCGGATAGCTGATGTGCGCCTATCTCGCGCGCCTTTTCCAGCACGTAAATATTTTCGCTGGATAGGGCGGGAGATTTCTTCGCTTCGGTGTGCCGCTCGATTAGATTAGCCAGATGCAGCGCGCATGCAAGCCCCGCGGGGCCAGCGCCCACGATCAGCACATCGGCGTCCAGCCGCTCGCGTTCGATTTCCAGTTTATCGGGCATCGCTTGCTAAGCGTAGCATAACGCGGTCGGCCAGCACCTGCGTCTGCGGCCGTCTGGCGCGCGGGCGAATCCGCCATCAGGCGCCGCTCGCGCCTCGCAGCGGTGCGGTCAGTGCCTGTGGAAAAGGAATTGGCGGACATCCGGCCAGAATTCCTTGGCGACGTTGTTGAGCGCGGCGGATTCAAGCTGCGTTCCAAAACCCTCGCTGATCTTCACCATGCCACGCTCCTGCGGCGGGTAATACGCCGTGGAAAGCGCGGCCCCTGCGAAATCTCCGCAGACTTCCCCGCAGTTGAACGTCGCTCGCCCAGAATCCGAATAGGTAATCACCACCCGCGACAGGGCGTAGCCAAGCCGGGGAAAAAATCCGCCGCGGCCCATGGTGAAATAGCGCGGGTCTTCGTGAGTGAGCACCGGGAAGATGGCTTCGCTGAAATATGAATTGGAAATCCCGTCCAACATGCCGCGCCAGTAGTATCGGCCGTAGGCCACTCCCCCGGTGCCCAGCTCAGGATACTGATCGAGCCCATAACTCTGCGCCGCCAGCACGCCGGTCCAAGCAAAGGACGAATAATCGAAGCTGTCCTCCGTGGCCACCCAAAATTTTTCCTTGGGGGTCATGGGCTTGAACTTCACGCCGGGGCTCACCGCCGCGAAGTTCGGGACGATCCACATTAAGCGCTTGGTCTGCTGAGGTTGATTCGCGGACGAACTGCTGGACTGCGGCGCCTGCGGCAGTTTTTTCTTTGTTTCCTGCTGCTCCGAGTCTTTTTTCGACTTCGCGGAAGTTGTGGAATCCTGCGAATTGACGGCAGCCGCCGGGGCGGGCTCAGGCGCTGCGCTGGTCGAGTCCTGGAACTGCTGAGAATAAGACGATTGTTGAGCCGTACCGGTATTCGCCACAAGCGGCCCCTGGGCCGAGAGATACGCTGGAATCAGCAGCAGCGCTAGGACAGCACTTACAGCTCGAACGATGAGCGGCATTTTGGACCTTTCGCATGTGGATGATTTCGCCGGCAGAGTAATAGAGCACCCGGATAGCGGTTCGATGGGCTAAGTCCCCTAAACCGTTGCCCGCCGAAACACACATCGGCCTTAGATGCACCTTCCGCCCGAATGGAACAGGGCGGGGCGCTTTCCGACCGGCATGGAAATACCTGGGTACCGTTGAGGGGTTGGCGCTTGCTGGCGGCAGAATCGTACCGAAGACGGTTCACCCGATTTTATTCGGCGCCAGAGAAACGCATGCGTCTTCGTATTTTCCGGTTCCCATTGCTCCTTCCGGGAAAATTCCGTGCTCCGCGATCCACTCGAACGACTGCTCGAATGCGTCCTTCGTGTACGGCTCGAAGACGATGCGCTCACCCGGCCCCCATCGTCGCGTGTCCATCGCGTTGTGGAAGCGCACCGGAAATTCCTTCTTGTAGTAATGCGTGTAGAGGTCGGGGCGCAGATCTATATCCCGCTGCGCGTTGCGCAACGCCCGAAAATACTTCCTCACGTCTCCCATATCAGGATCGCGCTGGATCAATGTGGCCATCATGAACGTCGTGTCGATCACCTTGCGAAATCCCAGCTGCTCCGCGAAGTAATACGGCCCGCTGAATAGTGACGCGGCCGGCACTTTACGGTCGATCAGCAGCTCCATGCGGCTGAAAAGCATGCCGTCGGCAAACGAGAGCTTGATGTCGCCGCGCTTCATGTACGGCTCAAGCGCCTGGATCGTCGAATAGTGGCTTCCGGATTGATAGCCAACGGAAATCGGCACGTCCGCGAGCTGTTCCGGGACGCGAATTTCCGATTCGGCCGGCACGAAAATTCCCGCGGGCGAAACCGAATATGCGTCAGCGTAAAGTTTCCCGTGCCCCGCTGACGCCGAAACATTCACGGTCCAGTGGCACGCGCAACCGATATCCGACCCGCGGCCTTTCTCGAACGTTTGGTACGCTCCAACTTTATCTCCCAGGTTATGGTTCTTGCCCTCCGCCGAGGGCAGCGCCTCGTGGAATTCGTAATCCAGGCCTTCGGTTGCGAAGTACCCCTTCTCCTCCGCAACCCATTCATGAAGACGCATGTGCGGCGCTATAACGAACTTCGGCATGTCCGCCTCCTTTTGCCCGCTTCCAGAAACTAAAACAGCCATATTTAATACTGCGGAGCAACCGTGGTCAATCTGGGCTTCGGCGACCCGTGCGCCGGACGGGATTGGCGCGGACGCGAGCGTAAGCTATACTGGTTCGCGAAACTAGTGCGCGCCGGCAATGAAATTTTAGGCTGGCGGCAAGTCTCCGGGGGCACGTGGGTACGGAGGCGCAAGCCCGGCAAGATTTCCTAATTAAAAGTGTTTTCCCGAAGCGCACGGCGCAGGTGTCGCTCGGGCGGCAGTGCAAATTCGCGATGAAGGACGACTCTCCAACAAGATGGTGCAACAAGCAGGCGTTGAGCGGGACGATTCGGCCAACAATCCCCGCGCTGTTCCCCGCGAAACGGCGATCGTCGGCGGCTCGGCCGCCGGGCTTTATACCGCAAACCTATTGGCTCAGCGGGGCGTTTCTGTCCGGGTGCTGGAGGGGCTGAGCGCTCTCGAACCAGCGCAGCGAACGCTGATCGTCACGCATCGCCTGCGCGACATGCTGGGCGGCGCGACCGACGGCTGCGTGCTCAACGAAATTCGCCGCTTCGAGCTTTTCACCGACGGGCGCAGCGCCACGGTCGCACTCAAGAATCCCGATCTGATCATCGAACGCCGCGCGCTGATCCAAAATCTGGCAGCCGCCGCACAGAAATCCGGCGCTCAAATCGAACTGGGACGGCGTTTTCAAGCGCTGCATGCCAACGGCCGCGGCCTGGTGGTGGAAGTCGAGCGCAGCGCCGATGGCGTGCGCGAGGAAGTTCGCGCGGAGACGGTGATTGGCGGGGATGGCGCAACGAGCCGCGTAGCTCGTGCCGCGGGTTGGGCGCCGCTGGAAACCGCGCCGCTGATGCAGGCCGTCGTGCCGTTACCCAAAGATATGGCGCCGGATACGGTGCGCGTCTGGTTCATTCCCCAGGACACGCCTTATTTTTATTGGCTGATTCCTGAATCGCGCGAACGTGGCGCGCTCGGCGTAATCGGCGAAACGGGACCCGAAACGCGTCGCCGCCTGGAACAATTCATGGACAAGCGCGGGTTCGAGCCCATTGCGTTTCAGGGCGCCCGCGTTCCGGTGTACACCAGCTGGATTCCGGTGCGCCGCCAGGTTGGCAACGGCTCTGTCTATTTGGTTGGCGATGCGGCTGCTCAGGTGAAAGTATCCACGGTGGGCGGGACGGTCACCGGTTTTCGCGGCGCGCTCGGCGTAGCGCAATCGATCCTCAACGGCGGCGAAAGCCGCGAACTACACACGCTGCGCCGCGAACTCGATTTGCATCTGCTGCTGCGCCGCTCCCTGCATCGCTTCGAGCAAGCGGATTACAGCCAGCTCGTCGATCTGCTGAATGATGGCGCCAGGCAATCGCTCGCGGAATATTCGCGCGACGAAGCGTGGAAGCTCATGTGGCGCGTCTTCCTGCGCCAGCCGCGGCTGGCGCTGCTGGGCCTGCGCGGGCTGCTGATGAGCAGGCGCTCCTTGGCGCCGCGAGCCTAACGCGCTGCCGCTCGCGGTGTATCCGTAAGCCCGGATCGTCTTTGTGCGAACGAATCGCGCCGATTTCTAAATGGCCCGCCGAAAAACTTTCGAAATCACTGCTCTGGTTGTGCTGCTTGCCCTGGTGGTCGCCGGCGTCTTTGCTTTTCGGCGCGCAGGACGATGGCTCATCCGCGAAGACGCGCTGCGTCCGGCGGACGTAATCGTCGTGCTGAGCGGTGGTATGCCCTATCGCGCCGAAGAAGCCGCGCGAATTTTCCACATGGGCTACGCGCACGAGGTCTGGATCACTCACCCCGTAAACCCCGCGCGGGAACTCGCAGCGATGGGCATTCAGTTCATGGGCGAAGACGATTACAGCCGCGAAGTATTGATCCACGATGGCGTGCCCGGCGCAGACATTCGCATTCTGCCTGACACGATCATCGACACCGAGCAGGAAGTCGATGAAGTCGCGCGCGCCATGCGGCAGGACCGCCTGAATACCGTCATCATCGTCACCTCGCCCCCGCACACGCGGCGCGTGCACGTGCTATGGCGCGACCTGGCGCCGCGAGATTTGCACGCGCTTGTGCGCGCGGCTTACCAGGACAGATTCGATGCGAGTCATTGGTGGCGCAACACGCACGATGCGCTCTCAGTTACGCGCGAAACCCTGGGCCTGCTGAACGCATGGGCTGGACTGCCAGTCCGGCCCCGCGCCCGCTGATTTTTTTCCGTTCGATCAATCGTTACCGGCCCGAACGGCGCCCGATTCCCAGATGCGCCAGCGTTCCCATTCCGCTTTCTTGCCCAGATCGCGCACGCGAAGTTCCCACTCGATGCCCAGTGTTTCGTCGCAACCGGAATAAAAAGCCTGCCAGCAGGCGGTGCTGTTCGTGCGCTGCGAATTCGCCGCGCCCTTCTCGCTCCGATTGCCGCCGGCGCATGCAGCGTCGCCTGCCAAGCCTGGATCGTCGCGAAGATATTCGCTTAATTCCTTTGCATCTAGCGGCAGGCGGAGCAGCGTCTCGGCACCGTCGGGCTGCGATGAACCGAAATGCCGGTTGCCGGAAACTTCCGCCACGCCGAAAAAAAATGGCCCGCGAAGTTCCAGGGCGTTGTCGCGCAACAGCAATTCGAGCGCAGGCGGACGCAGTCCTGGCGCGGAGGGCCGCGCCAGTGCGAGTTCCCATAGCAGAAGTTCGTCAACTACATCTTCTGAAGGGCCGCCTCCGGGGTCCCTGCGGCCATTCGCGGCGTTCGGATAAAAATCCAGCGTGCGCGTTTGCAGGCTAGCGGATTTTCGCGCGGGAAGAATTTCAGAAACAGTCGCGACGGTGTGGCTGCGCCAGCGCTCCAGCTTCACCGATGCCAGAAAGCTGCCGTATTCGTGAATGAATCGGCGGTCGACTTCGGAAACACGCTCCGTCTCGCGCCAAAATTCTTCGCTGAGCCGCAGCGAAAAGTTGAAAACCTGCTCGAGCGGAACCGGAGCCGCGTCGCCCAACCGCCGCCGCAACTGCGGATCGGCCATGTCCTCGATACCGTGGATACGTTCGGCGAGCTGCCGAATAGCGCGCGACTGCTGGCGCAGCAACTGCCGCCAATGCTGGGCCAGCACAAAAAACACAAAGACCACGATTAGAGCTATGCCCAGCCCCGTCCAGAGGACGTCCATTCCATCGAACACGCAAGACCCCAATGGGAGCGAACACCCCGCGAATGCCGGGATTCTACTACGATAAACCCGGCGCGCCAGCGTCAACCTGCCTGGCACTTTGCCGGAAGCTCGCGCCGCCGCGCACTTGCCCCCCTGCCCTATCGTGGCGCATGTCCGCGCTCCGCGGAAGCAATCACACGCTGCCGGCCGGCTACTTCGACGAAGTCGCTCCGGTAATGTTGATCTTGTAGATGGACGTGCCCGGCGGATAGAGCGCGTCGCGAAACTGCGTGCTCTGATCGTCGCCCGGAGCAAGCGTCAAATTTAATTTGCCGTGATTCACGAGTAGTACGTTATTGTTCGCGTCGATGTACATCGTCTCGTACGCGATGTTGCTGTACGTGTAAGTCCGCGAATCGTTTCTCAGATCGACCAGCCATTGCGCCGTGGTGCCGGTGTAATCCTTCTGCATCTTCATGTCGACAAAGTGTAAATCGGTCTTCGGATCGGCGCCTGCAACCGACGAAGCGCCCCCCATCGAAGCGGCCGAGACTGCTCCGTCCGGTGCGCCTTTTGTCGGCTTTCGGCTAACGTAAACAAAAAAGGCGATCGCAATAATCGCCACGATCGCCACACCAATCCAAATTCCAACTTTGCTATCGGGTACCTGCTCCTGGGGTGTTTCAAACATGGTAGTGCCTCCCGTCGCTCGCTGGACTGCACCCGCGAACGGGATCGCTGCCAAGTCCTGGGCCCCGGCGCACTAGTCTAGTACGTTGGGGCGCTCACTTTCGGCAGCACGCAAATCCCAGCGAAGCGCATTCCCCCTGTCTTGGGCCGGGACGGTAGCACGTCGGGCTTGTCTGTTCAATAAATTCCTTGGGAGGCATCCCGGCGTGTAGCACGGCCCCACGGCGCGCTCTCGACGGGCAACTATCGCGGGCTGCTGAAGCGTTGCAGCATCCAACCGGGATATTCCGGCGACAGGGCGCTCACTTCGTCGAGCCGTTTCAGTTCGTCGGCCGAAAGCTTCAAATCGACGGACTTCAAATTGTCGTCAAGCTGCTGCTCCGTCTTCGCGCCGATGATCACGCTGGTCACCACCTTCTGGTGCAGCAGCCACGCCAGCGCCACTCGCGCTACCGACGCGCCGTGAGCGCCGCCCACTTCCTTCATCTCCGCGATGCATTTCAGCGCGCGTTCCTTATCGATCGGCGGAAAATCGAATTTCGCGCGGCGTGCATCTTCGGGCCCGTTACCGCTCGCGAACTTATCGGTCAGAAATCCCCCGGCCAATGGGCTCCACACCATCAGCCCCATGTTTTGGTCCGCCAGCATCGGCACCACGTCGCGCTCCAGATCGCGGCCTGCAACCGAGTAATAAGCTTGCAGCGATTCGAAGCGCACCCAGCCCTGTCGCTCGGAAATTCCCAGCGCTTTCATGATCTGCCACGCCGCCAGATTCGAACAGCCGATGTAGCGCGCTTTTCCGGCGCGCACCACGGAATCGAGCGCACGCAACGTTTCATCGATCGGCACCGCCGGGTCGATACCATGAATCTGATAGAGATCGACGTAATCTGTTCCCAGCCGCGCCAGGCTCGCATCGATGGCTTCCACGATGTGCTTGCGCGATAGTCCTATGTCGTTCGGCCCTGACCCCACGCGCCCGCGCACTTTAGTCGCCAGCACGATGTCTTTGCGCCGCGCGCCCAGCGCCTTGCCCAGAAACTTTTCGGAGTCGCCTTCCGAATACACGTCCGCGGTATCGAAAAAGTTCACGCCGGCGTCCAGCGCCTTGGTCACCAGCTTGTCGGCTTCGCTTTGCGTCAGCTTCCCTACCGCGGCGAACATTCCCCGCCCGCCAAATGTCATCGCGCCAAAACACAATTCCGAAACCATCAGCCCCGTGCGCCCCAGTGAGCCGTAATTCATCGCAAGTTCCTCTCTTTAGATGGAAAATTTAGGAGTGCAGCGCGGCCCAAAATGCAGCCGCGCCATTCACGCAGATCGCGGCCACAGCGCGAAATCGAGCACTCTGTGCCGCGCGTTAATCGCGCATCACGAAAAAATCTCGCGCCGCTTCGCTACTTGACGCACCACGCGCGTCGATGATACCACTGCGCCCACAGGTGTGGTTGGCGCAATCGCGCGCGTTCGTCGGCGCAGGAGGTTTCAAATGAGCAACGGAGCATCGAGCGGCCAAGGGCTTTGGGGGCCAGTCGTACTGTTGGGGCGCATCTGCTTCGCGCTGGTCTTCATTATCGGCACCACGGGCCATTTCAACGGACAGGATCTTCCCTACGCCATTCAAGCCGGCATCCCGCTGGCGAAAATCATGGTGCCGCTTGCAGGAGCCATTGCGGTGCTCGGCGGGCTCTCGATTCTTTTCGGCTACAAAGCGAAGCTTGGCGGCTGGCTCATCGTGCTGTTTTTGGTTCCCGTCACACTGATGATGCACAATTTTTGGGCTGCTCCGGCCACGATGCGCATGATGCAGTTGACGAATTTCGAGAAGAACCTCTCGATGCTCGGCGGCGCATTCCTGATCTCGCAATTTGGCGCCGGCCCGTGGAGTCTCGACGCGCTCTCTGCGTCGAAGCACTCGACGCCTGCTCCCGGAGCCGCCGCAACCGCGGCTCGCTGACGCGTATCACCCGTCAGTACTGAATCGAGCAGGCTCGCGCTGCCGCACGCTCAGATTGCGAAGGTAGGAATTTTCTGTCGCACATTGCCGCGTCGATTCACTGCGCCTTGCATCCGATCCTGTTCACGCTGGAAATAATCTCAAGGAGCAGCTCATGGACACAATGAAAGCCATTCGCGTTCACGAATACGGCGGTCCCGAAGTTCTGAAATACGAAGACGCGCCGCGCCCCACGCCAGCCGCAGGCGATGTTCTGATCCGCGTCCACGCCACCAGCGTGAATCCCGTCGACATCGC
>Ga0307374_10005020_pt1 | contig 21692 bp, 16 predicted proteins | sample OX3MG_FD_202532 | JGI IMG/M metagenome (GOLD analysis project Ga0307374, IMG submission 202532) | Soil microbial communities from Risofladan, Vaasa, Finland - OX-3 | ecosystem: Environmental > Terrestrial > Soil > Coastal area > Acid sulfate soil | place: Finland: Risofladan, Vaasa | collected...
GTTCTGCGAGACCCGGCCGGTGTCGTTCTTGTACCAGCTGGTCACGTGCGGCGAGCCCCAGGCCATCAGGGCGTTGGCGGCGTCGACCTTGGCGTTGAAGGCGTCGTGGACGTCGGCGCGCACCTCCAGGGTCCGGGCGCCGCTCTCGGCGAGCAGCTTCAGGCAGCCCAGGATGTACCGGACCGCGCACTCCGAGAAGAAGATGATCGAGCCGTTGACCACGATGTTGGTGTTGGGGCCGTAGATCATGAAGAAGTTCGGGAAGCCCGGCGTGGTCACGCCCAGATAGGCGCGCGCATCCCCCGCCCAGGCCTGATGCAGCTCGCGCCCGCCGCGGCCGACCACCTTGAAGGTCCTGAGGAACTGGCTGGCGGTGAAACCGGTGCCATAGATGATGGCGTCGAAGTCCCGCGCCTCGGCGTCGGCGGTGACGATCCCGGTTCTGGTGATGCGAGCGATGGGCGAGGCCACGAGTTCGACGTTGGGACGCTTCAGGGCGGCGATCCAGACGCCGTCGTCGCGCAGGGCGCGCTTGCCGCCGAAGGGATAGGCCGGGATCAGATGCTCCAGCAGCCGGGGCGCGTCCTGGGCCTGGGCGGCGATGGCGCCGGCGAGCGCCTCGCGCAGCATGGCGTTGGCGGCGCTCACCGCGCCCGGCCCGCCGTCCCAGGCAGGATCGGCCTTGACGCCCTCGTAGACGCCGTCGGTGAGCATCCAGAACAGCCAGAACCGGTACCACTTCTCATAGAACGGCACGTGCTCGAGCAGCCAGCGCTCGGCCGCCGTGGTCGGCTCGTGATAGTCGGGCGTGGGCGCAAGCCAGGGCGGGGTGCGCTGGAAGATGGTGAGGTGTCCGGCCGACTTGGCCACCTCCGGCGCGAACTGGAAGGCGCTGGCGCCCGTGCCGATCACGGCGACGCGCTTGCCCGTCAGGTCGATGTCGTGGTTCCAGCGCGCCGAGTGGAACGAAGGTCCGGCGAAGTCCTCGCGGCCGGGGATATCGGGATAGCGCGGCTGGTTGAGCTGGCCTACCGCCGAGATCACCGCGCGGGCCTTCAGCGTCTCGACGCGGCCGTCCCTGCCCTTGATCCGCACGTTCCAGAGTGCGGCGGCCTCGTCGAACGCCGCTTCCTCGACGGCCGTCTCGAAACGGACGTGCGGGTGCAGGCCGTGCTTGGCGGCGACGCCCTTGAAGTAGGCCAGCAGCACCGGCTGCGGCGAGAAGTGGTTGGGCCAGTCGTGGTTGGGCTCGAATGAATAGGAATAGAGGTGGCTGGGATTGTCGACGCGACAGTCTGGATAGCTGTTCTCGAACCAGGTGCCGCCGACCTCGGCGTTCTTCTCGACGATGGTGAAAGGCACGCCGGCTTCTTTCAGGCGGACGCCCGCCAGCAGCCCCGACATGCCGGCGCCCACGATCACCACCGGCAGCTGCGCGGCCGCCGCGGCCAGCTTCGGCGCGCTCCAGTCCGGCTTCCTTGCGTCGGCGCCGCCGATCTGCAGTTCCTCCATCAGGAACGGCGCGTAGCGCGCCGGGATTTCGGCGCCGGCGATGAAGTCCATCATCCTGCGCACCACCGCTTCGCCTGGCGCGGGCGCGAGCGGCTTGCCGGCGAGGTGCGCTTCTATCGCGGCCTTGGCGGCGGCGCGGATCTGCGCCTGGCGCTCGGGCGAATAGCCGCCCAGCCGGCTGTCGCCGAAGAAGTCGTAGACTGGCCAGCGGTCGCGGGCGATCAGGCTTTCATCGCCGGTGAGATGTACGAGCGCGGCCACGAGCGCCGGCAGGTGCGCCGCGCCGAGGGCCTCGTCGAGGTCGACTTGGGTCTGGGTCATGCGGCCGATTCAGCCCCTTGACGCCGCGGATGTCCAGCCTCTCTCCCCGCTTTGGGGCGGGTGGAGGTTACGCCGACCGTCCGCGTGCGCTCACCGGCCAGATGGCTTCCAGGGTGTCGCCACGGACGACGTGGTAGGCCTCGTAGAGGTTGACGGTGGGGTCGCAATGGGGGGCGGCGAGGGTGACGCGCTCGCCGAGCCTGGGCGGGGCGAGCCCGCGCGGCGGCACGATGGCGCCGTGCTCGTCGCCCATGAAGCGGTAGGCGCTGCCCTCGACCGCGCCGGAGAGGATCGGCGGCGCGCCGGCCTCGGTGGCGAAGGCCTTCAGCCCGGCGTCCACGGTCGCCAGCATCGGGTGACTGGCGCTGATCACCCGGGCATCCACCATCAGCGAGGTCTCGAATGGCCGCGCGCCGTCCGCCCTCAGGGCGCAGACGCCGTACTGGTGATCCATGAAGACATAGGAGCCGACCTGCAGCTCGGTGAAGACGCCGAGGTCGGCGTCGATGGCGTGGGTGCCGGTGCCGCCGCCGGTGACGATGCCGGGCGCGAGGCCGGCGCCCTGCAACAGGGCGATGGTCTCGGAAAGGCGCGCCATCCTCTGGGCGACGGCCGCGGCGCGTTCGGCATAGGCCTCGATGTGCTGTTCGGCGCCGCAGTAGAACTGCACGCCGCCGAAGCCGAGGGCGTCGTGGCCGGCGATCGTTCGCGCCAGCGCCAGGGCGTCGGCGGCGCTGGCGACGCCGGTGCGCCGAAGACCGGGATCGAGGTCGACGAGCAGGGTGAGGCTGCGTCCGGCCGCTCTTGCCGCCGCGCCGATGGCGGCCACCGCATCGGGATGGTCGCAGGCCGCCATCAGGCCGGGGCTGCGCGCCGCGAGCGCGATCAGCCGCTCCACCGCCGCCTCGCCCACCACGGGCGAGGTGATCAGGAGACCCTCGACCGCGCCATCGGCGAGGGCCTCGGCTTCACCGAGCTTGGCGCAGCAGACGCCGAGGGCGCCGGCGGCGATCTGGCGGCGCGCGATGTCGACGCTCTTGTGGGTCTTGGCGTGCGGGCGCAGCTTCAGCCCGCGGGCGGCCGCGAACGCCGCCATGGCGGCGATGTTGCGGTCGAGAGCCTCGATGTCCAGCACCAGCGCCGGCGTGTTCAGCGCCCGCCGCGATCCCTGGCGGCCGATCAGGTGAGCGTGCAGGGCGAGAGCGTGCATCGGAGCCGTCACAGTGAAAACGCGAAGAGTTCGGCGAGGTGGGCGTTGAGGAATTTCGCGGCGGGATCGACGCGCTTGCGCACCGCCGCGAACTTCGGCGCGTCGGGATAGAGGCGCAGCACGTCGTCCGAGGCGAGGGTGTGGCGCTTGGCCCAGTGCGGCCGGCCGCCGGCCTCGCGGAACACCGCCTCGACGCCTGCGAACGGCTCGCGCCACGCCATCTTGGCGTACTGATGGAAGCTGATGGAGACGCAGGCGCGCCCCTGCATCGGCGACAGCCAGATGTCGTCGGCCGCCACGGTGCGGAACTCGAAGGGGAAGATGATCGGCCAGCGTCGGTCGCGCACCAGGGCCATGGCGCGCCTCAGGGCCTCGGGGCCGGCCTCGGCGGGGATCTCGTACTCCATCTCTTCGAAGCGAACCGAGCGTTCGGAAGGGAAGATGCGTCCGGCCGGGCCGGCGCGCTCGGAGGCGCGGATCGCCCGCGTCAGCATGCGCTGCAGCGTCGGGGCCGTGCGCGGCCAGACGGCGGCAAGATCGCAGACCGCCTGGAACACCGCATCCTCGAAGGCGCCCGGCTGCGGCGCTTCGCCCTCGTCCACCGGCTCCAGGATCTTCAGGGTGGCGTGCCCCGAATAGGGGAAATGGAAGAACTCCACGTGGCGATGGCGGTCCGCCAGCTCGTCCCACTCCTCGAGCACCTCGGCGAGCGGGCGGCGGCGGATGGTCTCCTTCAGCCGATACGCCGGCAGCACCCGCATCCGGATCGCGGTCGCCACGCCCAGCATGCCCAGCGACACCCTGGCGGCCTCGAAAAGGTCGGGCTCGTGCGCACGGTCGCATTCGACGACCTCGCCCGAAGCCAGCATCAGGCGGAAACCCTCCGCGGCGGCGGCGAGCGAGCCCAGAGTGCGGCCGGTGCCGTGGGTCGCGGTGGAGACCGCGCCGGCGATGGCCTGCTTGTCGATGTCGCCCTGGTTGATCAGCGACAGGCCCTCGGCCCAGAGCGCCTCGGTCAATCGCGAGATCGACCAGCCCGCCGGGATCCAGGCGCTGCGGCGATCGTCGGCCACCTCCAGGTCGCCCTGCATGGCCGAGAGCGACAGCAACAGGCCGTCGGTGGCGCACAGCGGCATGAACGAGTGGCCGGTCCCGGCTACGCGCACCTTGGCCGCGCCGCAGACGAGCCGGCGCAGCGCCTCGAGCGTCGTCGGGCTCTCGATCGCGGCGGGCTCGCAGGCGACGCTGCCCGACCAGTTGCGCCACTCGCCCAAACTCGCTCTCCTGCTTTGCATCGTTCCGTTTTCCGGCCCGCCCGTGCTTAAGTGCCAGCAAAGCAGCCGGAGGAACAAGGGCATGCGCATGGACGACTACGCCGACTACGACGCCGTGGGCCTGGCTGGGCTGGTCCGCGAAGGCGAGGTGACGCCCGCGGAGCTGACCGAGGCCGCCATCGAGCGCATCGAGCGGCACGATCCCAAGCTCAACGCCGTGGTCCACCAGGCCTTCGACGAGGCGCGCCGCGCCGCCGCCGCAGGCCTGCCCGACGGGCCATTCCGAGGCGTGCCTTTCCTCATCAAGGATCTGGGCGTCGCCGTCGCCGGCTGGCCGCAGAGCAAGGGCAGCCGCTTCGCCCGAGGCTACGTCGACGCCGACGACAGCGGCCTCGTCGCCCGCTATCGCGCGGCCGGCCTCGTCTTCCTCGGCAAGACCAACACGCCCGAGTACGGCATCACCGGCACGACCGAGGGGGCGCATCTGGGCCCCTGCCGCAACCCCTGGAATCCCGAGCACATCACCGGTGGCTCCTCCGGCGGATCGGCGGCGGCGACGGCGGCGGGCATCGTCCCCTTCGCCCACGCCAGCGACGGGCTGGGCTCGATCCGGATTCCGGCCGCCTGCTGCGGCCTCGTGGGCCTGAAGGTGACGCGCGACCGCAACCCCGACCTGCCCGACGGCTTCGATTACGCCCACGGCCTCGTCGTCGACCATGTGGTCAGCCGCAGCGTGCGCGACACCGCCGCCATGCTCGACGTCACCGGCATTCCCGAACCCGGCTCGCCCTACGCCACCCCGCCCAAGGCGCGGCCCTATGTCGAGGAACTGGGCGCGAGCCCCGGCCGTCTGAGGATCGCCTGGGCGGCCGAACCGTCGCCAAACCGGCCGGTCGACCCGGAAGTGCAAGGCGCTCTCGAGAGCACCGCCGCCCTGCTGGAAGGACTGGGGCACGAGGTGATCCCGCGCAATCTCGAGATCGACTACCGCGCCCTTTATCGCGCCTGGGCGCCGATGAGCGGCGCCAACTTTGCCGCCGGCATGCGCCGCCTCATCGAAGCCATCGGCCACGAGCCCGAGGAAGACGAGCTGGAGCCGCTCACCTGGGCCAACCTGAGGTCGGGTCGGCGCGTCACCGGCGAGCAGGCCATGGGCGGCCTGCAGGAGCTGCGCCGTCTGAACCGCGCCACGCTCGCCTGCTTCGAGGACATCGACGTCTATCTCTCGCCGGTGATGACCGCGCCGCCGCCGAAGATCGGCTATCTCTCGCCCGTCGCGGTCCCGCCGCGCGAACTCAATCAGCGCCAGGGCATGCTGTTTCCCTATACGCCGGCCTTCAACATGTCCGGCCAGCCGTCGATGTCGCTGCCGCTGGCGCAATCGGCCTCGGGCCTGCCCATCGGCATGATGTTCACCGCCCGCTACGGCGACGAGGCGACGGTGATCCGCCTGGCGTCGCAACTGGAGAAGGAAGCGCCCTGGAAGGGACGCCGGCCGGGTGTCTGGAACTGAAGGGCGACCCGCCCCGCAAGGAGCGGGCCGCCTGATGGCCCTCGTCCGCGTCGGTTTTGAACCGCGGCCTGTCCTCGGCGATGGACGAGGCGTAGGGCTGAGCGGTCTCCGGTGGACGCCGACGCCGCCGCCTTTGCCGAACCCGGGCCGCGGCCCTATGTAGGCGCGGATTTCGGATGCGGCCTGATTGGGAACGCCATTGATGGACATGCCGGTGCGGCAGGCGGCTGCGGCGGCCCTCGCGATCACGGTCAACGGCGAGGCGCGGCGCGTCGAGGTCGATCTGCGCACCACCCTGCTCGATCTGCTGCGCAACCAGCTGGGGCTGACCGGGACCAAGAAGGGCTGCGACCATGGCCAGTGCGGCGCCTGTACGGTGCTGGTGGGCGGAACGCGGATCAATGCGTGCCTGACGCTGGCGGTGATGCACGAGGGCGACGAGATCACCACCATAGAGGGGATCGGGACGCCGGCGGCCCTGCACCCGCTGCAGCGCGCCTTTCTGGACCGCGACGCCTTCCAGTGCGGCTACTGCACGCCCGGGCAGATCTGCTCGGCGCTGGGCATGCTGGCCGAGGCCGGGGCCGGTGAGCCGAGCCAGGCGACCGAGGATCTCGCGGCCGAGACCTGCGAGCTGACGGACGCGGAGATCCGCGAGCGGATGAGCGGCAACATCTGCCGCTGTTCGGCCTATCCGCAGATTCTCGAGGCGATCCGCGACGTCGCCGCGACCGCCTCTGGAGTGGGAGGGGCTCCATGAGGCCGTTCACCTATGAGCGCGCCGAAACCGCCGCGGGCGCGGCGCGGGCGGCGGCGGCGCCGGGCGCGCGCTTCATCGCCGGCGGCACCAATCTGATCGACCTGATGAAGCTGGAGATCGAGCGGCCGGCCCATCTCGTCGACGTGTCGCGCCTGCCGTTGGCGCAGATCGCCGAGACGGCGGAGGGCGGCCTGCGCATCGGCGCCATGGCCACCAATGCGGCGGTGGCCTCGGACCGGCGCGTGCGCACCCGCTATCCGGTGCTGGCGCAGGCGCTGCTCGCGGGCGCATCGGCGCAATTGCGCAACAAGGCGCGGATCGGCGGCAACCTGGTGCAGCGCACCCGCTGCGGCTATTTCTACGATCCGGCCAAGCCCTGCAACAAACGCGAACCCGGCGCCGGGTGCAGCGCCCTGGAAGGGCTGAACCGCACCCACGCGATCCTCGGCGCCAGCGAGGCCTGCATCGCCGTGCACCCCTCCGACATGGCCGTGGCCCTGAGCGCCCTCGGGGCGGGCATCGAGACGGTGACGCCGGCCGGCGAGGCGCGGACGCTGGGGATCGACGAGGTGCATCGTCTGCCGGGCGAGACGCCGCACGTCGAGACCAATCTCGCCGCGGGCGAACTGGTGAGCGCCGTGACGCTGCCGCCGCCGCCCGAGGGGCGCCAGAGCTATCGCAAGGTGCGCGACCGGGCCTCCTACGCCAGCGCCCTCTTCAGTCTGGCGATCGCCGGCCCGGCGCTGGCGCTGGGCGCGGTGGCGCTGAAGCCGTGGCGGGCGGTGGCGGCGGAGGCGGCGCTGGCGCGGGGCGCCTCGGCCGCCGAGGCCGCCGAGGCGGAGCTTGCCGGCGCGCGCGGGCGTGGCCGCAACGATTTCAAGATCGCGCTCGCCCGGCGGGTGATCGCCGCGGCGCTGCAGGAGGGGAGGGGCTGATGCAGAGCATCGCCGACTACGCCCGGCCCAATCCGGTCAACGTCAATCGCTCGGGCATCATCGGCCGGCCCGTCGATCGCTACGAAGGTCCGCTGAAGGTCACCGGCACGGCGCCCTACGCCAACGACGTCGCCACGCCGTCGCCGCCGGCGCATGGGGTGATCGTGGGTGCGCAGATCGGCTGCGGGCGGGTCGCCGCCGTGGACGACGCGGCCGCCAGGAGCGCGCCGGGCGTGCTCCTCGTCTGGCATCCCATGGACCCGCCGCCGGGACAGGGCGCGGCCGGCGCCAAGGCCTATGTGCAGAGCCAGGCCGCGGCCGAGCCCGTGTTCACCAGCGCAGTGGTGCGCTTCTTCGGCCAGCCGGTGGCCTTCGTCGCCGCCGACACCCTGGAGAACGCCCGCGCCGCCGCCGCCCTCGTCCGCGTCGAATACCAGCCCGGCGACGGTGAGTTCGGCTTCGACGCCGCCGCGGCGCAGCCCTCGCCGCAGGATGCGGACTCGCGCATCGGCGATTTCGAGGCGGCGTTCGCCGCCGCGCCGGTGCGCCTCGACGAGACCTATACGACGCCAATCCAGAACCATTGCCAGATGGAGCCCTGCGCCACCACCGCCTGGTGGGAGGGCGATCGCGTCGTGGTCCACACCTCGGTGCAGATGATCAAGCGGCCGCAGCACCTGCTGGCCGAGACGCTGCAGATCCCGCGCGACCACGTGCATCTGCTCTCGCGCTACATCGGCGGCGGTTTCGGCGGCAAGGGCTCGGTCTATGAGGATTTCGCCCTGGCGGCGCTGGCGGCCCGCCATCTGCGACGGCCGGTGAAAGTGGCGCTGAGCCGCCAGCAGATGTTCAACGCCACCGTCCACCGCCCGGCCACGGTGCAGCGGGTGCGCCTGGGCGCGACCCGGGACGGGCGCATGACGGCCCTGGCGCTGCAATCGGCCAGCCATGCGGCGCGGGCCGATCCCTTTCTCGAACGCGCCGCCGGTTTCGCCCGATCGCTCTACGCGGCGCCCAATCGCCTGACCGGGCATCGCCTCCAGCTGCTGGACATCGCCGTCGCCAGCGCCATGCGCGCGCCCGGCGAGGCGGTGGGGATGTTGAGCCTGGAAGCGGCCATGGACGAACTGGCCGAGCGGCTCGGGCTCGATCCGATCGAGCTGCGCCTCAGGAACGAGCCCGGGCGCCATCCCGAGACCGGTCAGCCGTTCTCGTGCCGCCAGCTGGTGGAATGCATGCGCGACGGTGCGGTGCGGTTCGGGTGGTCGCAGCGCAATCCCCGCCCCGGCCAGGTGCGCGACGGCCGCTGGCTGGTGGGAATGGGCATGGCCTGCGCCATCCGCGGCAACTTCCTCCTGCCCGCCAAGGCGAGCCTGCGCTGCGACGCCGACGGGACCATCCGCCTGCGCCAGGGCATGACCGACATCGGCACCGGCAGCTACACCATCCTCGCCCAGATCGCCGCCGAGACCATGGGCGTTGCGCTCGACAAGGTGGTGGTGGAGATCGGCGACTCCGGTTTCTCGCCGGCGCCGGGCTCGGGCGGCCAATTCGGCGCGGCGACGGCGGGCTCGGGGGCGCTCGCGGGGGGCATGGCGCTTCGGGCCAGGCTTGCCGCCATGGCGCTCGCCGACCCTGGCTCTCCCCTCTACGGCGCGCCCGAGGCGGCGGTGGATTTCCGCGACGGTCTGATCGTGGCCGAGAACCGCTCCGAGACCCTGGCGGCGCTGGTTTCGCGGCTCGCGCCCGAGGGCGTCGAGGCCGAGGGCGCCTCAGCGCCGGCGCCCGACATCCGCGATTACGTCAGCCATTCCTATGGCGCTCACTTCGCCGAGGTCGGCGTCGATCCGGTCACCGGCGAGGTGCGGCTGCGGCGCATGCTGGGGGCCTTCGCCTGCGGGCGCATCCTCAACGAGAAGACCGCCAGGAGCCAGATCACCGGCGGTATGATCTGGGGCGTCGGCGCGGCGCTCACCGAGACCAATCGCATCGACGAGCGCTTCGGCAGCCTCGGCGCTCAGGATCTCGGGACCTATCTCGCGCCGGTCCACGCGGACATCGTGGATCTCGACGCCTATTTCCTGCCCGAGGTCGACGACAAGGCCAATCCGCTCGGCATCAAGGGCGTCGGCGAGGCCGGCATCTGCGGGGCGGGGGCGGCGGTGGCGAACGCGGTCCACAACGCCTGCGGCGCGCGGGTGCGCGATTATCCGATCACGCCGGAGCGCCTGCTCGCGGCCATGGGAGCGATCTGATGACGATGCAACTGACCGCCACGAGCCAGGCCCGCTGGGGCGCCGTGCGCGAAGGCGTCACGGCGACGCCGCTGCGGATGGAAGGCGGCAAGGGCACCTTTCTGATGCGCTACGATCCCGGCTCGCGTTCGCCGACGCACACCCATCCGGGCGGCGAGGAGATCTATGTCGTTTCCGGCAAGGGCCGGCTCGACGAACTCGCCTTCGGACCGGGCGACTTCATCTACACCCCGCCCGGCGAAGGCCACACCCTGTTCGCCGAGACCGCTGTGGTGATCCACGTGGTGCTGCCGGCGCCGGTGGTGATCACCGAATAGGCCTCGCCGCGGCCGCGAGTCGCAGCGCCGGCGCCATGATGGCGCCCAGGAGAGCCCCTAGCGGGATCGGCGCGCGGCTTGGGCGATGCGGCGCGGCAGGCTATGGTCGAGGTTCCGAGGGTCGTGATTCCATGCATCGCACTCTGAAGCCCGTGCTCGCGGCCCTCGGCGCCGCGATCGCCGCGCTCCTGGCCGCGCCGGCGTTGGCCACGCCGGTCGCTCCCGAGGCCGCGATGGCGCAGCCGTCGCCCGACGACGCCGCCTATCCCTTCACCCGGCCCAATCCCGATGCGGAGATCGGCAAGCTCGCCAATGGCCTCACCTATGGGGTGATGACGCGGGCGGGTACGCGCCAGGTCACCCTGATCCTGGTGATCGGCGCCGGCAGCAAGGACGAAACCCCGGCCGAGCGCGGCGTCGCCCACTTCCTCGAGCACATGGCCTTCAACGGCTCGACGCACTTCCCACCGGGCACGGTGATGAAGCGCTTCGCCGACATCGGCGCTGCGATCGGGCGCGACCAGAACGCCGAGACCACCTTCGACACCACCACCTTCAGCCTCGACCTCTCCGAGGTCACGCCGCAGCGGCTCGACCTGGCCTTCACCTGGCTGCGCGACGTCGCCGACGGCCTCACCATCCAGCAAAGCCAGGTCGATCGCGAGCGCGGCGTCATCCTCAGCGAATACATCGGCACCCGCAGCGCCGTCGGCGCGGTGGCCGAAAAGAGCGAGGCCTTCCTCGCGCCGCATCTGCTCGGCCCCGAGCGCGCCCCGATCGGCCTGAAGCCGGTGATCACCACGGTGAACGCCGACGCCATCCGCCGCTTCTACCATCGCTGGTATCGGCCCGAGACGTCCATGGTGATCGCCGTCGGCGACCTGCCGCGCGCCGAGCTGAAGGCCCGGATCGAGGCCGCGTTCGGCTCGTGGCGGAACGATACCCCCGCGCCGCACCCGCCCGACCTCGGCCGCATCGACCCGGCCCGCGCCACGGCGGTTCTCACCGAGGCCGAGAGCCGGGCGCCGCCCACCATCCAGGTCTGCCGGGTGGCCACCAAGGACCCGACGCTGAAGGAGGGCGTGGTTTCGCGCACCCGCGACTTCGAGGAAGCCATCTGGCAAAGCGCGCTCGACCAGCGGCTGTCGCGGCTCGCCAGTGGCGCCAACCCGCCGTTCGTCTCGGCCGAGGTCGACCGCGACGAGGCCTACGACGCCGCCGAATTCACCTGCGTCACCGCCATGCTGCGCGACCAGGACTGGCGCAGGGCGCTGGACGCGATCTCGACGGAAACGCGCCGGCTGGCGTTGCACGGCGTCACCGGCGAGGAATATGCCGAAAGCCTGAAGGGGCTGAAGGCCCAGGTGGAGGCCGAGGTCGGCCAGGCGCCCACCATGACCGGCGCCGAACTTGCCCGCAGCATCGTCTCGAACCTCGAGCTGGGCGGCACCTTCTCCACCGCCGAGGAGGACCAGCGCATCGGACGCCTGGCGCTGGCCGTGCTGACCCGCGACGACGTCGATCGCGAGTTCGCCCGCGTCTGGACCAGGGCCGCCGCGCCCCTGGTGGTGCTGGTCGACGGCAAGGCCCAGCCGCGCGCCCGGGTGCTCGGCGCCTGGCGGCTCGCCCAGGCCTCGGCGCCGCCCGCCGCGCCGGCGGAGCATCAGGGCAAGGCTTGGGCCTACGCCTCGTTCGGACCGCCGGGCACGGTCACCAGCCGCGAGGTGCTGCCGGACATCGGCGCGACCCGGATTCTGTTCTCGAACGGCGTTCGGCTGAACTTCAAATCCAGCCTGAACGCCCAGGACCGGGTGGATATCCGCATCCGCTTCGGGGCCGGCCAGGAGGAGCTGGCGAGCCGGGATCTGGCGGCGGCGCGGCTGGGGGCGAGCCTGCTGCGCCAGGGCGGCCTCGGCAAGAACGACTATGAAGACACGGTGCGCCATTGTGTCGGGCACGTCTGCGACTTCAATCTGGCGGTGAAGCGCAACGCCTTCGTGATCTCCGGCGCAACCCGTCCCTCGGACCTCGACGTCGAGCTGCAGCTGATCGCGGCCTATCTCTCCGACCCCGGCTTCCGGCCGCAGGTGGACGCCCAGATTCCCACCGCGGTGCGCACCCTCTACCAGATCACCCGCAGCGAGCCCGGCTTCGCCGCCGCCCTGGCGCGCGACAAGTCGCTGCCCGCGCCGCGAATCCTCGACCTGCCAGACGAGCATGACCTCGACGGGGTCAAGAGCGCTGACTTCGCCCGCATCCTCGGCCCGCCCCTGAAGCATGACGCCCTCGAGGTGACCATCGTCGGCGACGTCGACGAGGCTGCGGCGACGGCGGCCGTCGCCCAGACCCTCGGCGCACTGCCGCCCAGGGTCCGCAAGGACTATGTGCGCCCGAACGCCCCCAGGATCCGCTTCGCCGCGACCCAGCCGCATCTGGTGCGCGCCACCGACGACGGCTCGCCGCAGAAGGCCACCGTGCTCGTCACCTGGCCGCTGTTCGTCTGGACGCCGCAGAAGGTGCGCGAGCAGCGCACGGTGAACCTCCTGGGCCAGATCGTGCAGATGCGAGCGATCGACGACATCCGCGAGCGGCTCGGCAAGGCCTATTCGCCGCAGGTGAACGTGCAGCTCGACAGCGCCGGCGACCAGGGCTCGCTCACCGTAGGCATCGACACCTCGCCGGCCGCCACCCAGGCGGTCGTGGACGAACTGCGCAAGATCGCCAGGAACCTCGCCGCCGGCGACATCACCCCCGGTATGCTGGAGCGCGCCCGCCGCCCGGTGCTCGACAATGGCGCGACGCGCATGATCTCCAATCCTTGGTGGATCAACATGCTGGACGGCTCCTGGGCGCATCCCGAGCAGATCGCCGCCGCCGAGAGCTGGGAGAGCGACTATGCCAGCATCACGCTGGACGAGGTCAAGGCTGCGGCCAGGCGCTGGCTGTCCGAAGCCCCGCTGGTGGTGGTCGCCGCCCCCGAGGTCCAGGCCTCGAACGGCGCGGCTCGACGCAAGGCCTGAGCCGCGCCTAAATTGCACCCGGCCGCCGCAGGCGGCGGCGAGGAGGCAGGGCGATGGATCAGGGCCTGAGCTGGGTTAAGGGCGCCGATACGCCGCCGCTCATCGAAGCCACCATCGGCCGCGCTCTGGACGAGGCGGCCGAGCGGTGGGGCGAACGCGAGGCGCTGGTGCTGGCCGAACAGGGCCTGCGCTTCACCTGGGCCGAGCTCGCCACGCGCGCCGAGGCGCTCGCGGCGGGGTTGCTGGCGCTGGGGCTGGCGCCTGGCGAGCGGATCGGCATCTGGTCGCCCAACTGCGCGCAATGGGTGCTGACCCAGTTCGCCGCCGCCAAGGCCGGCCTCGTCCTGGTGACGATCAACCCGGCCTACCGGCTCTCGGAGCTGGAGTACACGCTGAACAAGGTCGGGGTGACGGCGCTGGTCGCCGCCGAGCGGTTCAAGACCGGCGACTATGCGGCCATGGTCGAGGAGCTGGCGCCTGAGCTGCGTGTTTCCACGCCTGGCGCGCTGAAAGCCGTGCGCCTGCCCAGCCTGAAGGCGGCGATCAAGATCGGCGGCGCGGCGCGGTCCGGCTGGCTGGATTTCGACGAGCTCGAGCCTCTCGCGGGCGCCGGCGAGCGCCGCCGCCTCGCCGACATCGCCGCCCGGCTCGACCGTCGCGAAGCCATCAACATCCAGTTCACCAGCGGCACCACCGGCCTGCCCAAGGGTGCGACGCTGTCGCACCGCAACATCCTCAACAACGGCTTCTTCGTCGGCCGCGCCCAGCGCCTCGGACCGGACGACCGCATCTGCCTGCCGGTGCCGCTCTACCACTGCTTCGGCATGGTGATGGGCAATCTGGCGGCGGTGACCCACGGCGCGGCGATGGTGTTTCCGGCGCCGGCCTTCGATGCGGAAGCGACGCTGCGCACCATCGAGGCCGAGCGCTGCACCGCCCTCTATGGCGTGCCCACCATGTTCATCGCCGAGCTCGGCTCGCCGAATTTCGCCGCCTATGACCTCGCCTCGCTGCGCACCGGGACCATGGCCGGCTCGCCCTGCCCGGTGGAGGTGATGAAGCAGGTGATCGGCAGGATGCACATGCGCGACGTCACCATCGCCTATGGCATGACCGAAACCAGCCCGGTGAGCTTCCAGACCGGGCCCGATGATCCCGTCGAGCGGCGCGTCTCGACCATCGGCCGCATCCAGCCGCACCTGGAGGTCAAGATCATCGACGAGCGCGGCGAGACGACGGCGCGCGGCGTTCCTGGCGAGGTCTGCACCCGCGGCTATTCGGTGATGCTCGGCTACTGGGACGATGCGCAGAAAACCGCCGAAGCCATCGACCCGGACGGCTGGATGCGCACCGGCGATCTCGGAACCATCGACGCGGCCGGCTATGGCAACATCGTCGGACGCATCAAGGACATGGTGATCCGCGGCGGCGAGAACGTCTATCCGCGCGAGATCGAGGAATTCCTCTACGCCCACCCGAAGATCGCCGACGTCCAGGTGATCGGCGTGCCCGACGCGAAGATGGGAGAGGAGCTCTGCGCCTGGGTGCGGCTGCAGCCGGGCGAAGCGGCCGACGAGGACGAGATCCGCACCTACTGCCGCGGCCAGATCGCCCACTACAAGATCCCCCGCTACGTCCGCTTCGTCGACGCCTTCCCGATGACCGTCACCGGCAAGGTGCGCAAGGTCGAGATGCGCCGGACCATGATCGAGGAGCTGGGACTGGCGCTGGAGCGCACCGCCTGACGCCCTGGTCAGGGCAGCTTCTCGAACACCACCGCGAAGCGGTCGGCGTAGAGCCGCCGCCAGCCGGCGTCGGCGGCGAGGGCGCCGACGAGGGGCCGGCGGGGCGCGAGGATGGCCCAGCCGATGTGGTAGTCGCGCACCGCCCTGGCGAGGGCCGCAGGGTCGGCGCTCTCGATGCGGGTGTCGTCGGCGACGAAGGCGTCGCCATACATGTCGGCGCGGCCGTCGATGTAGGGCGCCACGCCCTCGAAGATCAGATAGCCGCCGAAGTCGTAGTCGTTGAGCACCGGCTGGCGGCGCAGCGCGGCCGGGACGTGGGCGAGGGCGTTCACCGGTGCGGTGGCCGCGTCGGCGCGGCGCATCGGCATCGTCAGGCGCGCGGCGACGACGCCGGCGAGGAGGACGCCGGCGAGCGCGGCGAGCGGCCGGAGCCGGGGCGAGAGCGGCCGCCAGGACGGCGCCGGCGCCGTCCCCAGCGCCCGGCCCAGGGGCTCGGCGACCACCAGCGGAGCGATGACGCCCAGGAGCAGTTCCTGGCGCACGTGCTGCAAGGTGAGGTGCACCAGCAGCAGCAGCAGGGCGGCGCGCACCGCGCCAAGCCGCGCGCCCCGCCAAAAGAGCGCGAAGGCGCCGCCGAGCAGGGCGATCTCCATGGGCTCGAGGCGCGTGAAGTCCGGCCCTCGCCATTCGGTGATGCTCGGCAACGTCTTCATGCCGATGACCCGCAGCGGAAACAGCAGTCCTTCCACGCCATGGGGCGTGACCAGCGCGGCTGCGAGCGCGGCGGCGCCGAAGCCGCCCCAGGCGAGCAGGGTGCGCCAGCGCCGCCCCGGCGCATCGAGCGCCGCCTCGAGGGCGAAGACGCCGACCAGCCCCAGGCCGACGATGAAGCTGGAGTGGAGGTTGGCCCAGAGCGCCATCAGCGGCGCGAGGCCGAGGCCGGGCGCGCGGCCGCGCCGGCGCGCCTCCAGCAGGGCGACGCTCCAGAGGGCCAGCGCCGGCAGGCAGATGATCTGTGGTCGCGCCAGAAGGCTCGGCGCGACGCAGCCGAGACCGAGGACGAGGGCGACGACGGTGGAGAGCGGGGCCAGCCACGAACTCAGCCAGCGCGCCATGATGGCGGCCACCGCGCCGATGCAGAGCCCGACCAGCAGCATCACCGCGCCCCAGCCGGCGAGCCGGAACGCCAGCGCCAGAAGAAGCTCGCTCAGCCATTCATGCGCAAACCAGGGACGTCCGGCGAAGGTGAAGGAGAACGGATCGACGCTCGGGACCTCGCGGTGGGCGATGATCCAGCGCCCGGCGGCGATGTGCCAGAAGGTGTCGCCGTCGTTCAGCACCGGCGCAGCAAAGCTCGCCATCGCCATGATGGCGATGGGGACTGCGAGGATAAGCAGGAGCCGCGCGAGGTCGCGGCGTCCGTCCGTGGCCGTGGCGGTCGAGTGGCGCATGTTCCGGAGCGATCTGGCCTGGGCGTCACTCTCCACGGATTCGCCCGGCAAGGCTCGCCGAGGTCGGCCCCTCGAGCTGGGTCGCCTTCTATGCCTGGGGGTATGGCCCGCCGGGCCGCTTCACGGCGATGACGACGCCGGTCTCGATCGTCTCCTCGAACGTGCCCGAAGGGCAGGCCCGCCGAAGCGCCTCGCCCAGCTCGGTTTCGAAGTCGCCCAGGCGTTCGCCGAAGCGCCGCTGCGTCGAGCTGGAAACCGAGTAAACGGCGCCGATGATGGAAGGAATGTCGCGGCGGATCGTCGAACTGAATTCGGCGTCCGCGGTGATCTCGAAGGCGGAGCGGTGGAGCGCAGGCTCGTGGTGGGGCTCGACGTTGCGCTGGGGATGCGGGGGCCGAGGCCCGAGGTAGCGCTCGACGACGGCTGCGACGACGGGCTCCCAGGACTCCTGAGGCCGACGGCGACCGGGATTGACGAGCGCGACGCCGCCACCGGCCTCGGCGAGCCGATGGAAATCGGCCAGCACCTGATCCCGATCCATCCAGTGAAAGGATTGTCCCATGACCAAGGCGCGGAACGTCCCCTGCAATTGGCCGAGTTCGGCCGAGCCCGCCTGCATCCAGGCGATGTTGGCGATAGCTTCCGAGGCCGCGAGCCGCCGCCCCTGGGCCAGCATGCCGGCGTCGGGATCCATCGCGGTCACCGCGGCGACGCGCGGCGCGAAGCGGCGTGCGAGTGTTCCTGGCCCGCATCCCAGATCGATGAGGCGCGATGCGCCGTCGAGCCCCAGACGCTCGATGACGAACTCGATGGCCGCCTGGGCGTAGGGCGCACGATGCCGCTCATAGAACGCCGCCGCGCCCCTGAAGAGGTCAGGATCATACGCCACCGACAATACCGTATCAGGCTGACCGCGCGACGCCAGGCGACGCCTGGCCACTCGGGCGTTATCATGGACGCCGGCGGCGGTCCCGAGCCCGCCGCCCCGAAAGCGCCGCGACGCGCGAGCTGGAGACGAGCGATGGCTGAACGATTTGGACCCGAACACCTGGAGACGTGGCGGCGCGACGGAGCGGTCCTGATCCCGGAGTTCTTCACCGCCGAGGAGGTCGCCGGCGTCGCAGCGGACTTCCAGACGGTGTTCGGCCGCTCGGAAGGCGCAGGCGAGGGCCTCGATCGCAAGAGCGCCGGCGAGGTGGGTCATTTCCACCCCGCCCAGTTCAAGACCCTGGACGCCGTGCCCTTCGACTGCTCGCCGGCGCTCAATCTGATCGGCGTGCATCCGGCCCTGGTCAGCTTCGCCAGGCAGGCGCTCGGGGCCGACGAGGTGCACCTCTATCAGTGCAACGTCTGGGCCAAGTTCACCGGCGACGCCGACTACGACCAGCCGTTTCACACCGACTTCTCCAACCACACCCTGACCGTGCCGGCCGAGGACGCGCGGCTGAACTCGGTCACGATCCTGTGCTATTTCAGCGACGTGACCGACGCGCACGGACCGGCCCACTACGTGACGCGGCCGGACAGTTCGAAGGTGGCCGGTCCGGAGCTCAGCCTGAGCGGCGACCGCGAAATCCAGGCTCGGCTCCAGGAGGGTCTGGGGCGCTACGCGCGCTCGAACGCCGCGCCCGCGGGCAGCATCTTTCCCTATGGCATCGACGTCTATCACCGCGGCACCAACATGACCGCGCCGCAGGGACACCGGTTCGCCGTCATGGCCTGCTTCAAGGACGCCGCCAACGACGTCATCGGCTATCATGCCTGGCCGTTTCACCATCGAAAGCCGTGGCGGCGGATCTTCGACCACGCAAGCCCCGAGCAGCTCGCCTGCTTCGGCGTGAAGCGGCCGGGCCATCCGTTCTGGACCGAGGCGACCCTGCGGCGGGCGCAGGCGCGCTATCCGGGCTGGGACATGACGCCCTATCGCGACGCCCTGGCGGCCTGACCGGGTCGGACCGCGGCATGACAGGGTCTTCGCGGCTGGCGGACGGCGACTTCATCATCGGGCCGGCCTATGCGCCGGCGCCGGAATGTTCGGTGCAGCCGGGCGCGCCGGCGGGCGCGATCCACGCCTTCACCATGCAATCGCGCGACAGCCGGATCTACCCCGGCATCCGGCGGCTCGAGAACGAGATCACCAGGCGCCGGGACGCTTTCGGCAACCGCATCGCCGTGCAGGAGCATGAGCAGTCCATCGCCGCGCCCTATACCCGGACGGTGTGGGTATATGTCCCCAGGCAATATGCGTCCGGAACGCCGGCACCCTTCGTCGTGGCGCAGGATGGCTATCTCTACCTGAACCGTCTGCCGCGCGTGCTCGACAATCTGATCGGCGCCGGGCGCGCGCCGGCGATGATCGCGATCCTCGTCGATAGCGGCGGCGGCGATGCGCAGGGCTCGCAGCGCGGACTTGAATACGACACCCTCTCGGGCCGCTACAGCGACTTCATCGAAACCGAAGTGCTGCCCCGCGTCGTCGCCGAAACCGGCGTGACGCTGAGCGAGGATCCCGACAGCCGGGCGACCATGGGCGTGAGTTCGGGCGCGGCATGCGCGTTCACCATGGCCTGGTTCCACCCGGAGCGGTATCGCCGCGTGCTCTCCTATTCGGGCACCTACGTGAACCAGCAGTCGCCGCCCAACCCCGAGAGCCCGCGCGGGGCCTGGGAGTATCACGCGACGCTGATCCCGCAGACCGAGCGCAAGCCGCTGCGCATCTGGCTGGAGGTCGGAGAGCACGACCTGCACGCCGATGACCCGGAAGAGACCTGGCATAGCTGGCCCCTGGCCAACCGGCGCATGGCCGCGGCGCTCGCCGCCAAGGGCTATCCCTGCCGCTTCACCCTGTCGCTGGGCGGACGCCACGCCGACGCCCGCGTGCTGGAAGCGACGCTCCCCGGGGCGTTGGAGTGGCTCTGGCAGGACCACGCGCGCTGACGGCGGCGCCACGGGAGCGGCCGGTCCGGCAGGGCCCTGACGTGTCCCCTAGCCCCGATAGAGGCTGGCCCGCGTCTCGGCCATGCCCGGCGCCGCTGGGGTGATCCTGCGGTAGATCAGCGCCTCGGCGACGTGGACGCGGCGCACCGGGGCGCAGGCTTCCAGGTCGGCGATGGTGCGGGCGAGGCGCAAGGTGCGGCTCCAGCCGCGGGCCGAGAGGGCGCCGGCTTCGGCGGCTCTGGCCAGCAGGGCGCGGCCCGGCTCGTCGAGGGCGGCGATCTTCTCCAGCCAGGCGCCTTCGGCGCGGGCGTTGAGGCTGGGCTGGCCGCCGCCGTCGCGCGCGGCGCGCTCGGACTGGAGGGCGCGGGCGGCGGCGATGCGGGCGGCGACCTCGGCGGTGCCCTCGGCGGGCGGCGGCAGGGCGAGGTCGGCGGCGGTCACGGGCGGGACATCGACGGTGAGGTCGATGCGGTCCAGGAGCGGCCCGGAGACGCGCGACTGGTAGGCCATCTGGCAGCGCGGCGCCTTGCCGCAATGGCCCCTGCCGGGTCCGGCGAAGCCGCAGCGGCATAGTCGCGTTGCCTTCTTGATGCCTCACGTGGAGGCCGCTCTCCGAACGCAGAGGCCGGAGTTGGCGGCTTTTCGGGGTGACTCCCTCGGCGCTCAGCTGCAGCGGCGCCGTCGCGAACTCGGGCACCGTCGCGTCGACGCCGCGCAACTCATCGGCGCCAACTGCACGTCGCTGAAGTGGTGGGAACGCAACGAGCGGGAGCCGCTCGAGCGCTTCTGGCCGGCGATCATAGCTTATCTGGGCCATGAGCCCTGGGAGGAACCCAAGACCCTGGGTGAGCAACTCCGCGCCGAGCGCCGTCGCCGCGGCCTGGCGATCTTCGAGGCGGCGGCCGTGATGGGGGTCGACGAAACGACGTTCTGGTGGTGGGAGTGTGGCCGACGCTCCCCGCGCTATCCACGGACCAAAGAACTCGTCGCTACGTTCTTGGTCGGCCGCGGCGAGGGCCTTCCAGGCTAAGCGCCCATTCCCGGCGAGAACCATCGCGCCTTCGCAGCCGAGTAAACCTCCTCGCCGAGCGAACTCGACAGGTCGTCAGAGTTCATCCGAATGGGCTGATTTCGAGCGCCGTCAGCCAACCAAGAGGCGGCGAGCGCGGCGATGACTTCGACCTGATCCTGCTCGACCGCGTCCATCCCGGTCTCGGTGAGCTTTTGAAACTGCTGGGCATCGAGATGAGGTGGCACGACCCACGCCCCGTCGATGAGGATCGGCCGCACGACCGGGCTCAGGCGCACCACTGGCCCGACCACGGTGGGATCTTGGCCGCGAGCGGCGCTCAGCATCACGTGGGCGGCGAAGGTTGCCATATCTGGAGGGTCATCCGTAATGCACCCCCCGGCTTTCTCGAGATCATTGAGAACGCCAGGCTTGGTCTGCGGCTCAGAGAGCGCCTTCGGCGCCGGCGGCACGGCCTGAGCGGGAGCAAGCTTGATCGTTCCAGTGCCAAGTGAGAGCGCGACCACTTCGCTCGGCGCGACACCCTCGCCCAGAAGGTCGACTAAGCCGGACAGGAGGGGATTGTTGAGCCCCGCCATCGCGCCATCCCAATAGCGGCGATTGTTCCATTGGGTCGGCGCGTCGAAGAATTCTATGGGAGCGTCCGACGACGCATGGACCGCTTGGACCAGCGGTACATTGTCAGCAGTGGCTCCGTGCGCCGTGCCGTAGGACCTGAAGAACTTTGCGCGGCTGGAACCGTAGTCGAATGCGACGATGAGGACCTTGACGTCCTGGCCGTTCGGTCCCGGCACCCAACCACCACCCGCGAAGCTCGACAATGGCTGTGCCCCGATCGTCCCAAACACCCTCGTCAAACCGTTCAGCTTGCCGGCGGTCGAGTATTTCGGAAAAATTGGGATGTGAGAGAGCAGGTTCTCGATCAGCGACGTCTTGGCGAAGATCGCCTGCCGGTTGGACTGTTGATCGAACAGGCCGATGATCTCGCTTGGCAACATGTTCTCGATAAGGCCGCCAAGGACGATGCTGCCTCCAGAGTTCGCAACCGCGAGATCGAATTTCGAGAGAATCTCGCGTCCCGGAACATCACCGAAGAGGTCGCGAAGAGCCGTCGCCTCAATCAAGGCCCAGGCGCCCCCGCCGTCCAGGGATAAGATGCGATGGACCATGTCTCCTCCTCTATGCGGCGATGCGATCCAGATCCGTTGGGGTGCGGAGCTGCCCAATCACGTTTCCGATTTGGCCGCAATCGATCGACGCACGATTTCTCTCAATCGGGCTGCGGGTAGCCCGGGGATGTCCCGAGGAATGTTGAAATAGGAGGGTCGGCGTTGCCCGCCTTGAGCCGGTAGGCTCGGGGTGCTGATTCCACGAAGAAAGGCAACGCCATGAAGAGGACTACCACAAGGCCG
>Ga0307374_10005023_pt1 | contig 21687 bp, 18 predicted proteins | sample OX3MG_FD_202532 | JGI IMG/M metagenome (GOLD analysis project Ga0307374, IMG submission 202532) | Soil microbial communities from Risofladan, Vaasa, Finland - OX-3 | ecosystem: Environmental > Terrestrial > Soil > Coastal area > Acid sulfate soil | place: Finland: Risofladan, Vaasa | collected...
CATCCACGCTGGTCACGGAATACGCCGCCGTGCCCGCGGGCGCGACAGTGGCCGACCTGTGCGCGGCACCGGGCGGCAAGTCCGTGGAGCTGGCGCGAACGGCGGGCGCCGTGTGCTCCAGCGACGTCTCGCTGCACCGGCTCAAGCGGCTGCGCGAGAATCTGGCGCGTCTCGGTCTGGCCAACGTCCATGTCTACGCGGCCGATGCGCGCGTGCCCGCGGTGCGCGCGGTGGACTTCGTCCTCCTCGACGCGCCCTGTACCGGCACCGGGACCATGCGCCGCCACCCCGACGCGCGCTGGCGGCTCAGACCGTCCGACCTCGCCGTGATGACGGCACTGCAGGAGATGCTGCTCGCTTCGGCGGCCCGGATCGTGAAACCGGGCGGCATGCTCGTGTACAGCACCTGCTCGCTCGAACCCGAGGAGAACGACGCACAGGTGGATCGGTTCCTTGCGGCACGCACCGATTGGAGCGTGGAGCCGCCGGCCGCGGGGACCGTGGCTGCCGATCTACTCGACGGGGGCCGACTTCGCGTGCTCCCGCAGCGCCACGGCGCCGACGGGGCGTTTGCGGTGCGGCTGCGAAGGCGGGCATGAAGGTGCGTGCCGGATGGCGGCGCGCGTGGCCCTACCTGGCCGCCTCGGCAGGCGGGTTCGCCCTGGCGTGGGCGCTGGTGGCAGTGTTCCTCTTCCCGCCCGGTGCGCCACCCGCCGAGGCCACCGTTCCCAACGTCATCGGACTCAGTTTCGACGTTGCAAGCGGGCGCCTACAACAGGCCGGCTTCAAGGCCCAGCGCGGCGAGCTGCGGTTCCAGGACGCAACGCCCCGCCTGAGCGTGATCGGCATGACGCCCGACCAGGGCAGCCGCGAACCGCTGGGCAGTGCGGTGGTGCTCGATCTGAGCAACGGCCCGCGTATGGGCGTGGTGCCGAACGTCGTCGGGATGGTGCAGACGCCGGCCGATTCGACGCTCAGCGCGGCGGGGTTCACGACCGACCCTGACACCGTGACGCAGGCCAGCGACCAGCCCGTGGGAACAATCATCGAGACGCGCCCTGCGGGCGGGACGCGCGCCGCGATCCCCTCGGCCGTAACCCTGATCGTGAGCGCCGGGCCGGCCACGATCCCCGTGCCCGATCTCACCGGACACACGATCATCGAGGCCCGCGTGCTGCTGGAGCAGTTGGGGCTGGCGCTCGGCGACGTTACGATTCTCAACAGCGGGGGCGCGGGCGCGCAAGCGGCCGTGGTGCAACAGGACCCCGCGGCGGGCACTCTCGTGCCGGTGGGCGCCCGCGTCACCGTGAGCGTTTCCGGAGGCAGTGCGCCATGACTGTCCGCATCGTGCCCTCTTTGCTCGCCGCCGACTTCGCGCGACTGCCCGACGAAGTGGCCCGGTGCGTGCAGGGAGGCGCCGACTGGCTCCATGTCGACGTGATGGACGGGCGATTCGTACCCAACATCACCTTCGGCGTGAAGATCGTGGAGACCGTGCGCCGTCTCACCACGCTGCCGCTCGACGTGCATCTCATGGCGGTGGAGCCGGAGCGGCTCTTTCCGGCATTCGCCGCCGCCGGCGCGAGTGGGCTCACCCTCCACGCCGAGGTGGCTCCGCACCTGCAGCGCCAACTGGCACATATCAGGGAACTTGGGTGCCGAGCCGGCGTGGCGCTCAATCCTTCCACCCCTCTGTCGGCGGTGGAAGACGTGCTCGACGACGCCGACCTCTTGTTGATCATGACGGTGAACCCGGGGTTCGGCGGCCAGGCGTTCATTCCCCACTCGCTGGACAAGGTGCGGCGCGCGCGCCGAATGCTCGACGAAGCACGGTGTCCGGCGCTACTCGAGGTGGACGGCGGCATCGCGCGCGACACCATCGGCAACGTGTGGCGGGCCGGCGCCGACACGTTCGTGGCGGGCCACGCCATCTTCTCGGCCCGTGACCCGGTCGCCGAGATCGGCGCGCTGCGACGCGCGTGTGAGGTACAGGTATGACCGTGCGACAGCAGTGGGGGGTGATTCTCGCCGTGATCGTAGCGCTGGGGGCTGGCTCGTACGCATTCCAGCGCGCGTTCGGTGGAGGCGTGCAGCAGGTGGGCGTCGGTGCCAAGGCGCCGCCGTTCAGCGCCCAGACCATCGACGGCACCCATCAGACCAAGCGGTTGGCCGACTATGCGGGCCACGTCGTCATCCTCAACGTCTGGGCCACCTGGTGCGGACCGTGTAAGGCGGAGATGCCGACGCTCGAACGGCTGCAGGAGATGTACGGCTCGCGCGGGCTCAAGATCGTCGCCGTGAGCATCGACGAGACCGCCTCGGACGACTCCATCCGGACGTATGCCCGTAACATGGGACTCACGTTTGAAATCCTGCACGACCCCCAGTATCGCATCGAGCAGAGCTACCAGGTGGTCGGGTATCCGGAATCGTACGTGATCGATGGCAACGGAGTGATCCGCAAGGTGTGGCTCGGCGCCGCGGATTGGACGTCGCAAGGCAACATCGCGTTGGTCCGACAGCTGCTGGGACTCGGCGGCTCGGCGTCCAGCACCGGCGCGACCGCCAGCCCCGGTGCCGGCGCGGTGGCGACGCGTTGATGCAGGCATGAACGCCGCGCGATCCCGCTGGCGCCGTCGCCTGGTCGGCGCGTTCACCGAGCGGCTCGGGCTCAAAGCCTTGGCCGTGGCCTTCGCGGTCGTGCTCTGGTTCATCGCCACGTCAAAGGAGCCCACCGAAGAAATCGTCCCCGTGCGCCTGTCCGTGATGCTCGACAGCGCGACGGTGCTGCGTGATCCGCCGCCCGACGTCCGCGCCCTGGTGGCCGGAGAGGGCAAGGAAATCTTTGCGCTGTTCTCCAGTCCGCCGGTGATTCGCCGCACGATGCCCCGGGGTGCTGACTCGGCCACCCTGGTGCTCACCCCGGACGACGTGCAGCTGCCGCCTGGCGCGGCGGTACTCGTGCGCGATGTCCAGCCGCGCGTGGTGGTCGTGCACGTCGTGCCACGACCAGCGGCCCCCGCGAGCGTGGGGGGCTCGGCGCGACAGCCTACCGGCCAGCGCAAGCCCACATGACGTCCGTGTTGGGCATCGAGACCTCGTGCGACGAGACGTCGGCCGCCGTGGTCAGCGGCGCCGCGGACGAGGTGACGCTCCACTCGCTCGTCATCCTGTCGCAGGATGTGCATCGGGTGTTCGGGGGCGTGGTGCCCGAGATCGCGTCGCGCGCCCACCTCTCCAGCATCCAGCCCGTCGTGGAGCGCGCGCTGGCCGACGCCGGGCTGGAACCCGCCGCCGTGGACGCGGTGGCGGTGACGCACGGGCCGGGCCTCGTGGGCGCGCTGCTCGTGGGAGTGAGCTTCGGCAAGGCCCTCGCGTACGCGCTGGGCGTCCCGCTGCTCGGCGTGCACCACATGGAGGGGCACCTGTTCGCCACCTCGATCGAGGATCCGGACGCCGTCCCTCCGTTCACAGCGCTGCTCGTCTCAGGCGGGCACACGCTGCTGCTCGACGTCGAGGCGTGGGGGCGCTACCGCCTGCTCGGCGGCACACGCGACGATGCCGCGGGCGAGGCGTTCGACAAGGTGGCCAAGCTGCTGGGGCTGCCCTATCCGGGCGGCCCGCACGTGGAGCGCCTGGCCAACAGCGCCGACGCCGGCCCGCTGCGGTTCTCACGGCCGATGCTTCGCCGCAACCAGCGGCCCGGAGACCCCGACTACTACGATTTTTCGTTCAGCGGCCTGAAGACGGCGGTGCTGAACGCCGTGCACGCGTCGCCAGGCGACGCCGGTCGGGGGCCGATCGCGCGGGCCTTCCAGGATGCGCTCGTCGACACGTTGGTGGAGAAGACGACGCGCGCGGTGAACGCATTCGGCCGTGAGCGGGTGGTCCTGGGTGGCGGCGTGGCTGGCAACCGGACGCTCGTGGCCGCGATGCGGGAGCGCCTCGCGCCCCACGGCGTATCGGTGTATGCTCCGGGGGCGCGGCTGGCCACCGACAACGCCGCCATGATCGCCCGTGCCGGACTCTTCCATTTCGAGCGTGGGGAGCGCGCCGGCCTCGACCTCAACGCGTTCGCCTCTCTCTCTCTTCCGGGCCTCGTCGCCGCATGACCACACCGATCATCCATCATCCGTTCGTCCTCCAGCTCGGCCCCCTGTCGCTCACCGGATTCGGCATCGCGGTCGTGGCGGCGTTCGCCGTGGCCCAGCACGTTTCAGAGCAGGAACTGGACCGCCGCGGGCACGACCCGCGCGCCATCGGCGATATGATCCTCGCCGCCGTGATCGGCGGCCTGCTCGGCGCCAAACTCTACTACGTCATCATCCTCAAGAACTACAACGCGCTGTTCACGCGCGGCGGGTTCGTGTTCTGGGGCGGACTGGTCGGCGGCATGCTGGCCGTGATGGCCGTGATCCGGTGGAAGAAGATCCCGATGATGCGGATCTTCGACGTGGGCGGCCCGGCGGTGGCGGCGGCCTACGCCGTGGGCCGCACCGGATGCTGGGCAGTGGGCGACGACTACGGCCGCCCGTTCAGCGGATTCGGGGCGGTGATGTTCCCCAACGGCCAGCCCCCCACGACGGTGGCCGCGATGGCGGCCGAGTTCCATACGAAATTTCCGGCGGGGCTCGCCCCGTCCACGGTCGTGTCGGTGTATCCCACCGAACTCTACGAGGTGGCGCTGGCCACGATCATGTTTCTGATTCTCTGGCGGCTGCGCGACCACAAACACGCCGAGGGCTGGCTGTTCGGCGTCTATTGCGTGCTGGCCGGGTTTGAGCGTTTCATCATAGAGTTCTTCCGCGCCAAGGACGACCGGTTCCTCGGCTCGCTGACCTACGCGCAGGGCATCGCGCTGGTATTCGTGGCGATGGGGTTCGTCTGGATGTACCTGCGGCGGCGCGTGGAGCCCGGCAAGCCGGGGATCTACGCCGCCCAGCGCGGGTGACCACCGCCGGGGGCGGTCAATCGGCCGCCCCCGGCGCCGCTTTGCGGAGCACCCGCTCTTCCAGCGCGGCGAGCCGCGCGTGCAGAGCCGCGTTCTCCTCGCGCAGCGTTGCGACCTCGGCGCCGAGGACCGTCACGGGCGCCGCCGAATCGGGGATCGTGGGTAACGCCACCGACCGCTTGGGCCAGAACGTCTTGGCCACCGCGAACACGAACAGCGCGAGCAGCAAGAGCTGGGCGAGCACCGTCTCCCACGTCGGATAGAGGCCCAACGCCTCCACGTGCGGGAACCCCGGAATGACGCTCATCGACATCGCGTTGCCCTCCTGCAGCTCACGGATACCTTTGCCCATGAACACAAATGCCATATAGTAGAGCAGTACGCTGGTCACGGTGAAGAACGGCCGCAGCGGAATGCGCACGCCGTAGCGATAGAACAGCGTGAAGATGACGGCCAGCGCGACGAACCCGGCCACGATGCCTAACGAGAGCGGCACCGCCAGGTGCGGGCCTTCGCTGAATAGCGCCTGGTAGAACAGCGCGGTCTCGGCCCCCTCGCGGTACACCGCGAGGAACGCCACGAACGCCAGCGCGCGCCCACCGCCGTGTTGCAGCGCATCGGTGACCTTGTCGCGAATGAACTGCTGCCACTTGGCCGCCTCCACGCGGGAGATCAGCCAGTAACTCACCGAGAACAACACGGCGACCGCGATCAGCAGGGTCACGCCCTCGATGATCTCGCTGCTTGCCGGTACGGCACTCAGGATCGTCTTCAGCGCTACCGCCGTGGCCGCGCTGGCGGCCAGGCCGAGTCCGACCCCTGTCCAGATGGAACGCAGCCGCTCGCGATGCCCCGTCTTGAGCAGGAAGGCCACCACGGCCCCGATCACGAGAATGGCTTCGAGCCCCTCGCGCAGGATGATCAGGAACGACTGCCAGAATGCTTCGGTGGCGCTGCCGGCCGGGTGGGTGAGTTCCACGACGGCCGAGAGATTCGCCTCGATGACATCGCGCGCATCCTCGGCGCCGGCGACGTCGTTCGCGCGCACCGCCGCCTTGAAGTCGCCGAATGACTTTTCCATCCGGGCCACGAGCCCCGGGTTCTTCGCACGGGCCGGACCTTCGAGCGGTTCGAACGCCAGATAGGCGTCGAACGCCCTGTCCCCCGCTTCCGCGGCCCGGCCGAGCTGCACCGAAGCCAGCGCCTGCTTGAGCAGCCCCGTGACGTTGCGTGCCGCGCCCGCCGCGCCCGTGTCGGATGCCGCACCCACGGCGCCAGCCCCGGGGTTCCGCACTGGGAGCGTGCGCAGGTACGCCACGACGCTCCGCACCTGCGCGTCGGTCATCCCGTCGGCCGGGGGCATCGCCGTACCTGCCAGCCCCTCGCGCACCACACGCGCCAGGCTGTCGTCGGTGCGTCCCGCCTGCCACTCCAGAGTGCCGATCTCCGGCGGAAGCTTGGACAGGCTGTGGGCATACGACCCGTCGCCCGCCCCGGTCGCACCGTGGCACTGCGCGCATCGCTGCATGTACAGCCCCTCGCCCTCAGCCACCTGCGCGGATGTACTGCGCAGCGAAATGACGTACGACACCACGTTCCACCGCTGCTGCGGCGTGAGATCACTCGCGAAGCCGAGCATCGGCGTGCCAGAAACGCCCACCGAGGAGATGCGGTACATGATCGCCGGCGTCACGCTCGCGGCGACGGTCGGATCCCCGATCGGCACCGGCTTGGGATTGAGCAGCGCCGCCTGGGGACCGTCGCCGCGGCCCGCCGTCCCGTGGCACTGCGCGCACGTGGCGTCGTAGATCCGCCTGCCGTCGCCCGGATCCAGTGCCGCGGCCGGCAGTTCGAGCGCCCCCTCGCTGCCAAGCGAGGTCGCAAACCGCCGCTCAAGCCCGCCGAGCACGCTGGGCGCTTGGCGGCGCTGCGCCGCCGTGATGATGGAATCGAGCAGCGGACGCGAAGCGTTCGCACGATCCCCGGTGAGCCGGTCGGAGATCCGCTTCGCATCGTCCAGAAAGCCCAGAGCCTCCTGGTATTCGGACGGCGCGATGAGCCGACCCTGTTCGTCTATGCCCTTGCCGTACTCCTCGACGGCCACGCTGACGATGTTGGCCATCCGACGCGCGGGTTGCTCCTGCGCGGCGAGCCGCGGCACGGCGAACCCCAGCGCTGCCAGGGCCAAGCAGGCCACCCGTCCGAGTGTCATTGCCGAGAAAAGGTATCGGCATTGCACTTCCGGTTCCAGGCTATCGCGAAGCGTCGCACACGTCATTCTCCGGACCGGACCGCGCTGGCCGCGCCGCGCTCGTGTAGCAGCCCCCAACATCGATCGGCGGCAGCGAACAACTCCTGCAACGCGGATTTCCAGTGACGCCAGCTCGCCACGCGTGCGTCGGCGGGAGGATTCGCGGCATTCGTGCCGGCGCGGCGCAACTGCTCTATGGCCCGGCGCAGAGGTTCGGTCGCGTCTTCGGCACGGGCCGCCAGAGCACGACGAGCGGCCGGACGCTTGTCGGCGCTGTGCTCGATCAACGCTTCCAGATAGCCGTCCAGGGCACGAGTCAACCGGTCGGCATCGAACGCCGCGACGACGTCGGCCCGCGCCACCGATTCCTCGGCGCGCCGGCGCGCGTCGAGCAGCGGGGCGAAGAACTCCCGCTGCCCCGCGGCGTCGGAACTGGCGCGCGAGGAGCCCAGCGAGTGGAGCGCCCGCGTCAATTCGGGGAGTGTGCTGCAAGCCGCCACGAGCGCCGCGTCGAGAGCGGCCGCGCGATCACAAACCATGCCCACCACATCGCCGCGCGCCGGCGTGATCGTCACGCGGGCGCCATCGTGGGCCACTTCGCGTACGTCGTCCACATGAATGGTGCGGGCCTCGCGCCCATCGGCGCGGGTGAGCACGATGAGGCCGCCGTTCGCGCGCACGAACACGGTGAAGTCCGGCGCCCCGGCAATCCGGGCCTCAAACACCGTGTCGGGCTCAGCCATCGGTGGGTTCCGACCGCGCCGCGCCGGCGATCATGCGGAGAGAATCGCGTCGACCACGGCGGCCGTATCGCGGAAGTTCGCCACCACGGCCGCGGGCTGGTACGCACCCAGTTCGGCCACCGAGTAGCGTCCGGTGGCCACCCCCATGGCGCGCGCGCCCACGCCGAGCCCGCAGGTGAGGTCGGCCGGCGTATCGCCGATCACGACCATCGCCTGGCCCGGGAGTTCGCACCCCAACATGGCGCCGGCGCGGGCGCGGGCAATGGCGGGGAGTTCTGCGCGTACTGCATGGTCCGAGCCGAACGCGCCGACGCGGAATCGCGCCGGAGCGATACCCACCGCGCCGAGCTTCACGTGGGCGCCCGCCTCGACGTTTCCCGTGAGAAGTCCGAGGGTCACGCCGTTCGTCGCCTCGAGGGCGTCAAGCAGTTCGGCCACGCCAGGATAGATCGCCGCCGCGTGGCCCGGGCGCCCGATCTCGTCGCGCAGCAATTCGACGTAGCGCGTGAACACGTGGTCCAAGCGCGCCTCGACCACATCGCGGTCGATGCCGGCCAGCGCCATCAGCTCGTGAACGATCTGAGGATCGGTCTTGCCGTCGAACCAGTGCTGCTCGGGGCCGGCCGTGCCGAATGATTCCACGAGCGCGCGCTGGATGGCGCGGCGCCCCGCGCCGTCGCTGTTCAACAGCGTACCGTCGATATCGAAGAGAACGAGTTTCACGCGCGGGTCAGGAGCAGGCCGGCCATGATGCAGATAGCCCCCATCACCTGCCAGGGCGTGGGCGATTCGCCAAGCAGGATCGCCGCCACGATCAGGGCGAACAGCGGTTGCAGGTTCGAATACATGGCCGTGCGCGTGGGTCCGATCACGCGTACGCCCCGATACCAGAAGAGATACGCCACCACCAGCGCGCCCAACCCGCTGTACAGGATCGCGGCCACCGCGCCGGGGGATACGGTGCTCCATGTCATGCGGGCAAGCTCCGGCGCCGCCACGACCTCGAGCATCAGGGCACCGCCGATCATCGTGTACGCCGACAGCGTGACGCCATCGATGCGCCGCGCGTACGGGGTCAGCAGCACCGTGTACAGTGCCCAGCTCACCGAGCCGGCAAGCACCAGCAGGTCACCCGCCACCGAGGCCCCTTTGACCACCATCCGCGCGCCGCTGTACACCACGAAGCCGATGCCGACCATGGACAGCACGATGCCGACGAAAGCGCGCACCGCCACGCGTTCCACGCCCAGCATCTGGCCGATCAACGCGATCAACGCCGGGGACGCCGCGACGACCAGAGCCGCGTCGCCGGCCCGCGTGATCGCCACGCCCTCGATGAACAGCAGTTGGTACACCCCGTTCCCGAGCACGCCGAGCAGGAGCAGGGCCACGATGTCGCGCCGCGCCACCGGCGCCCGCCGCGGTACGAACGCGACCAGCGACAGCGCCACCGCGGCCAGCAGCACGCGCGACCCGTTGAAGGCGAGCGGCGAGAGCTGGGTGGTGCCGTATTTCACGACGCTGAAATTGACGCCCCAGATGAGCGCCATCAGCACCAGCGAGATGTCGGTGAGCCAGACCGTCGCGGAACCGACCGCATGTTCGGCCCGGGGCGCCGCCTGCGCGTCAGGGGAAGGCATCCACGAAACGTAGACGCACCCCGCCCGACAGTCTATGTTTTTCTCATGCATGTTGCCTTCGCGCTCTTCGCCGACGCCGCCAACGTCTCGCAGGAAGGAAAGCTGAACATCCTCGGCGTGTTCGACGCCCTCCACGTGGGGTCGTCTCCCGCCGTGCACCCGCGCGCGCACCTCGTGGTGCACATCAAAGGCAACTCCCTCGACACGGGGAATCACACCGTGACGCTGCGCTGGCTCAATCCCAAGCGGGCCGAACTCTGGAGCAGCGCCGGCGACTTGAGCGTGGGACCGCTTCCCTCCGGAGTGGCCGAGATGGACGTACCGCTCATCGCACAGATCGACCTGCCGATCGACGGCGCGGGCTCGTACGCCATGGCCATCGCGCTCGACCACGAGCCGACCACCGAGGTTCCGGTGCAGGTGCGCGTGGGCGCGCCGATCGCCGCGGCCTCTGGCCTCGTGAGCTGAGACCCGCTACACGACCCTCCGCACGAAGCGGAACTGGTCGACCAGCGTCTTGACGTAGCCGTCGCGCGCGTCGGCCAACCGCTCCACGGCAAAGCCACCCCGCCCCACGGCCACGTGCGCCATCCGGCCGCTCCCCACGCCGAGCCCGACGTGCGTGATGCGCCCGTCGTCGCGATCCGAAAAGAACGCGAGTTCGCTCACCTGCAGCGCAGCCAGCTTGCGCTCCACGGGTTCCCCCACCTGAGCCTGCTGCCAGGCGTCGCGTGGCAGCGGGACGCCGTGTAGCGCGAAGATCGACTGCACGAAGCCCGAACAGTCGGCGCCCCACGGCGTGATGCCGCCCCACTGATAACTCGTACCCTCGAAAAATTCGGTGGCCGAGCGCGCGATGGCTGCGGCCGTGCCGGGAAAGCGCGTCGCGAACGCGGTCTCTTCCAGAATTTCGCCCGATTGCACGGTCTCCTCGGGCCCGAGGAAGGCGCCCAGCGGCAGCGACCGCCGCCCGCCCCCGGAAATGCCGGTCACGCAGCCCAGCGACACGCGCCGTCCGCCGTGGCTCTGACGGGCGGTGCGCTCGGGCGCGCTCGCAATGTAGCCCGTGTGCACCCATCCTTCGTACGCGTCGCCGCCCCGCACCCGAAGCCAGTCGCCCTGCACTTCGACCACATCGAGCGCATGGCCTGCCAGCCGCTGCGACACCTGCGGGCTCGATGCCCTGGGCTCTGCCAGCAGCGGCGCGATCGCCGACCGAACCATGACGCGGCCCGTGATGGTCATGGCGTGTCGGCGAGTCCGGGAAGGCCCGACGCCCCCACAGCCAGGCGCACACCGCGCTCGATCGCCTCCTCGAGCGCGGCGATGGCGAGCGCTTCCACGTGCAGCGCGTCGGCCGGCGTTCCCTCGCGCGCGCCCAGTGCGAACACGATGTCACCGTCGAACGACGAACCAGCGGGACGGATCCGATGGAAGAGGGCGGCGCCTGCGGCGCGCGCGAGTTGATTGAGCTGCACCCGGTCGAGCGCGGCGTTGGTGGCCACGACGGCGAGGGTGGTATTGCGGCCGCGCTGCTCGGCGGCCAGGGCCGCGATGTGATGCGGGTTCTCGACCAGCAGGCGCGCGGCGTGGAGGAATCCACCCGCGTCGTCGCGTGCGCCGGCCAGCACGTGGCCGTCGGCGTCGTGGACGTCGCCGAATGCGTTGACCACCGCCACCGCGCCTACGGCCACGCCGGCCGACTCGCGTAGGGCGCATCCCACGCCCCCCTTCATGGCCCGCCCGATTCCGGCTGCCTTGCCCACGGTCGCTCCAGTGCCAGCGCCCACGCTTCCCTCGGCCACGCCAGTGGACGCCGCCGTATCGGCGGCGCGGTAGGCCATATCGGGCGTGGGCCGTTGGTCGAATCGCCCCAGAGGCCGCAGATCGAAGATCACCGCGGCCGGCACGATAGGCACCACCCCGCCGCCGATCGGAAAGCCGCGGCAGCGCTCCTCCATCCAGCGCATGACACCCGCCGCGGCGTCGAGCCCGTAGGCCGAGCCGCCGGCAAGCAGCACCGCATCCACGCGGTCGGCAAGCGCGTCGGCACCGAGGGCGGGGAGTTCACGGGACCCCGTGGCGCGGCCGAAGATCGCGACGCCCCCCCGAAAGGAAGCGTCGATGCCGCGCACCACGGTGCACCCCGTGCCCGCGTCGGGATCGCCGGCGTGTCCCACTGCAACCCCCACCCGGGAAAAGTCCACGGCCATTCAGCGCGCCGTGTTCGGGGTGGACGGCGCGGCCGCCTGTTTGGCTTCGCACGCGCGGCAGCGTACGACCCCGCGGAGGTTGCAGACCACACAGATGAACGTACCGCAGTCGACGCACGGGTACCCTTCGGACGCACGCTCTTCGTTGCCGCACGCCCGGCAAGTCATCGCATCGATTTCCTTGATTTCCTGGGTCATCTCACTCCTCCGTAAGACATCGGCTGCCGCACCTCGCTGCCGTATTCCTTGATCTTCTTGATGAGCGTGGCGCGCGAGATTCCCAACTCCTTGGCGGCTCGGGTGCGGTTGCCGTCATGCGCGCGGAGCGTGCGGTCGATGTGCTGTCGCTCCACCTCCGCCAGGGTGCGCGGGATGTGGTGCTCCACGCCCACCCCCGATGCGTCGCGCACCTCGGCGGCGAGGTGCATCGGAGCGATGGCCGGCGCGCCGCGCCCGATGATGAACGCCCGCTCGAGCACGTTGCGCATCTCGCGGACGTTCCCGGGCCACGAGTACTTTAACATATGCTCAAGGGCCTCGTCGTCCAGTTCGGTGGGGCCCTCGGGCAGGTTCACGCGCAATTCGTCCAGCAGGTGCCCGATCAGATCCACCAGGTCCTCCCGGGCGCGGGCGCGCAGCGGGGGAAGATTGATCGGCATCACGCTCAGGCGGTAGTAGAGGTCCTCGCGGAACCGGCCCGCCGTGACCTCGGCCACCAGGTCGCGACTCGTGGCCGCGATGAGACGCACGTCCACCTGCACCTCGCGCGTGCCGCCCTGGCGGCGGAAACTCTTGCCTTCGAGCACGCGCAGTAGCTTGGGCTGGAGGTGCGCGTCGAGATCGCCGATCTCGTCGAGGAACAGCGTGCCGCCGCTCGCGGCCTCGAGCAGCCCGGGCCGGTACACGTCGCCCTCCGGCGATGGGCCCTGCTCCACGCCGAACAGTTCGGAATCGAGCGACGCCGCGGTGAGGGCGGCGCAGTTCACCTCCACGAATCGCTGTGCGGCACGGGGGCTCTGCCGGTGCATCACGTCGGCGACACGCCCCTTGCCGGTGCCCACCTCGCCCACCAGGAGCACCGTCGTGCGGTCGCTCCGCGCCAACAACTCGATCTGCCCGGCGAGTTCGCGCATCGGAGGTGACGACCCGAGCAGGGTGCGGGCCGGAAACGCGCCCCGCCGCTCGCCCAAATACAGATTCATCTGCCGGAGATGCGCCTTCTCGAATGCCCGCTCGGCGGCCGCGCCCAGGTGCGCCAACTCGATCGGCTTGGTGAGGAAGCTCTCGGCGCCAGCCTGCATCGCCTGCACGGCCAGCGACACATCGCCATGCCCGGTGATCATGATCACGACCGGGTGCTCCTCCTTCACGCGCTCGAGTACGTCGAACCCCGAGATATCGGGCAGCCGCAGGTCGAGCAGTACCAGATCCGGACGCCGCTGCCGGATGAGCGACACCGCTTCCTCCCCCGTATACGCCTTCAACACCTCATGCCCGTTGCGTTCGAAGAACGCCCCGAGAAACGAGGTGATGTCGCGTTCGTCGTCAACGATCAGGACGGAAGGCATGCCGAATCATAAGGGTGGCGTGAGCGATCGGTCCCGGCTCGACCCGGCCGGGGCTTACAGAGAATGGACACACACGGCCCCGGCGGCAACCCTCCATTATCCCGGACGCGGCACCAGTACGCGTCCCGCCCCGGCGAGCACGCGCACGTCCAGCTCGCCGGGCGGGAGAAGCTCGCCGTCGGCTTGGGCCCGACGCCGCGGGGTGGTGGCGACGCGTACGTGCCGCCCGCGGTAGAACCGGGTGAGGCCGTCGTCGGGAAATCGCCCGCGCAACATGCGCCACGCCACCCGCAGGGCCTGCGGCACCGTGCGCGCCGCGTATACCGCCACGTCGATCGCGCCGTCGTCGGGTGCTGCCCCGGGGGCGAGCGTGATCAACCCGTTCAATACCGACTCGACGTTGGCCACGAGCACCGACAGCGCCTCGACCTCGTGCACCGTGTCGTCCACCGTGATGCGGGCCCGGAAGCTCTCGCCGCGTGCGGCGGCCCCGATCGCCACGCGCGCCCCGGCCAGGATATACGCGGTCAAGCCGAGTCGACGCTTGAGCACCGCGGATGCGGTTTCGATCATCGCGACGTCGATGCCGATTCCGGCGGCCACCGCGAAATGCCCCCCCGTCCCAAGTTCGGCGACATCGATGGTGCGCGTGGCGCCCGCGCAGAGCGCGCGAACGGCACGCCCTGGACGGAGCGGGATGCCGAACGCGCGCACGAACAGGTTACCCGTGCCGCCAGCCAGCGCGCCCAGCGGCGTGCCCCCGCCAGCCAACCCGCCCAGCGCTTCCATGATCGTGCCGTCACCGCCCAGCGTGAATAGCGCGTCGTAGGTCTGTCCGATGTCCCTGGCCAGGGCGCCGGCATCGCCCGGCCCCGCGGTGAACCGCGTGTCGCACGACACGCCGCAGGCCGCGAACGCGCGCTGGACGCGACGCAGGTCGCGCACCCCGTGACGCGAGCCGGGATTGACGACCAGCAAGACCCGGCGGATCACCAGCGCCAGGTTTTCGAGAGGGAGAATCCCCACTGCTGCGGCGTCGGCACGAGGCCGCGTTGGGTCCGGCCGCACAGCAGGGCGCTGGACGGGGGCTCGAGCCCGGCCTCCACGGACAGTGTGCCGGTGAAGCGGTACTGCAGCTTGCTCTCCAGCTGCTCAACGAACGAGTTCACGCCGGAGGTCCCTCCCCCTGGTTGGTTCGCGTTCAACTGGCACAAGCCCGTGCTGATGCTGAAGAACAGGTTGTTGGTGATCTGCTTGTCGCCACCCAGTCGCGCGCCGGCAAAGAAGTCGCGCGCCGTACTGCCCGTCGTCTGGCCCTTGGTGTCCGTCGCGTCCGTCGCCCCGGGTTGGAACTGCAGGATATCGAATGTGGACCCGAGCTGACCGCGCAGCGTGCGGGCGAGTACGCTGCTCGCCGTCGGCAGGAGCACCTGCGCCGCCGTGCGGAGGTAGCTCTGATTCGCTCCCAATTCGAAGCTCGGTACGCCGCAGCACAGATAGCTCACGAGGTCGGACTGCGGAATCTCGTAACTCTCGCCACTTTCCAGATCGAGCGACGGCCCCGGATACAGGAAGCCGCTGAGCTTGGCGCGCACGCTGATGTCGGGGCGGTTGTACTGCCGCACCTTGTAGAGTGCGCTGACTTCGATGCGCGGGTTCAAGTCGGGTGTCCCGTAGAACGTGATCGTCCCCGTTTCCACCTGGAACTCGCGTTGAAACGGACCGAATGAGAGGGTGTAGGTGCCCCGTTCGGCCGTCAGCGTCCCATCGAGTGCCAACCGATAGGTCATGCTGTCGCCCGGATTGCGACCGGAAAACGGGGACCCCGCGTCGGTGGCCCGCACCGGCACTCGCGTCACGTTCAGCGACCCACCGAGCTTGATGTTCGCCTCCTGTGACCTCAGCCAGACCTCGTCCCCGAGCGTCACCCGCACCCCCGTGATCGCCATGTCCTGCAACAGGGCCGATGGCGGGCTCGGCAGCTTGATGCGGGAATTCAGGTCGGCGGTGTCGACGATGCCCGCCAGATCGCGGTAGCTGAGAATCACCAACTGCTTGTTGGCCACGTCGTGGTCGGGAATGTAGATCGTGCCGCGCACGAGGTTCACCGACCCGGTGAGCGTCGATCCCGTCCTGCGCCCGCGCAGCGTGATGCCGTCGCCCACCGTGGAAACGTCGAGCCGGGCGAGCGAGCGCTTGTCCATGGTCCGGAAATCGTGGGCCACCAGCCGCAGATTGAACAGCGGATTGCTGCGGTCGGCGAAGTCCACGAAGCCGCGCACCGACACGCTGTCGGCCGGCGACGACGGACTCCACGCCCGCAGTTGCCGGATGGCCAGGCTGTCCCGTTCCTGCGACACCGCGAGATCGGCGGTGAGATCGTGCAGCGTGATGCCCAGGTCGTCCATCGTCAGCTCGCCGCCGGTCATCAGCACCCGGCCGCCGAGCGTGGGATGCTTCCATGTGCCACCCACGTCGAGCGCCACAAACACCCGTCCCTTGGCGTGGGTCACTGCGGGCACGAACGCCTCGATGATCGCAAAGTCCGCGCTGTCGGCGCGGATCGTGCCGCGCAACGAGTCCGGCAGCAGCCGCGGGGCGCCGGACAGCGTCAGTTCCATGGGCAGCGAGGCCGTGGCCTGGAGCGCCGGGGCGCCGTCGCGGAACACGGTCACCGCGGCGCCGGTGCGTCCGTCGAGGTACGACGCGTGTGCGCCGACGCGCTGCAATTGCATCTCGCCGTAGTGCAGGTCGCTGAGCTCGGCATCGGCGGTTGCGCGCGGTTGATCGCGCGTGCCCGTCACGTCCACGCGGAGCGAACCCCAGCCCGACAGGGTGTCGGCGATCTGGAGCAGCGTCCCCGCATCGCGCGCCGGAACGCTGTCGGCCCACACCCGCGCCGAGACGGCACCGTGCTCGGGCACGAACCCCGCCACCGTGAACGCGCCCCCGCGACCGTTGATCAATCGCAGGGTGTCGACCGCCGTGAGCGCCGGTTCGATGCGGATGGCCGCCGGCGCCGCCAACGTCCAGGCATCGCTTCCCAGATTTAGCCCCACCGACTGCACCGTCACCGTCCACCGGCTGCTGTCGCGCGCCACGGCGCCGGCGGCGGCGAAGGTCGGACCGTTGTCGCTCAACGCGCCCAGCTGGAACGTACCGCTCGTGCGCGTGGAGAGTTGCAGCTCGGCCCCGATCGTATCGACGCGCACGCCCCCCAGCACCAGCGTGTCGAGTTCGAACCCCACGGTGCCACGCGGAATTCCGAGGATGTTGTCCAGCGCTACGACGCCCCGCGCCGAGGCGCCGCGATCCTCGTTCCGATAAAGCGAACTGCCGAAGATCTGGCCGCGCACATTGAGCGAGTCGAGGTTTCCGGTCAGCATGCCCGTGATCGACAGCGCACCAGCCAGCGAATCGGGCGTGCCCGTCGTGAGCGCCGTCCGCGTCTCGAGAAACGGGCGCAGGCCGCCCAACGAATCCACGGTCGCATCAAAGCGTAGCGAATCCGCAATTCCGGCGTGGAGGCCGAGCGCCCCATCGGCCGTCACCGTCGCCGCCGAGGTCTCGAGGCGCATCGAGTCCACCCGCATGCGGCCGTCGCCGAACTGCAACCGCGCCCGCGAGGCGAACACGTGCACCCGGTCGAACTCCGACCGCTCCATCGATACGCTGGCGGACCCGGTGAGGTTGGCCAACGAGTCGCCCCGCATGTCGATGGTGTAGTTCCCGGTCAACGAGCCCGACGGCACGTTGTCCCGATCGAGCAGCTGCGCTGGATCGACGCTGGACACCCGCCCGCTCCCCTGCGCGCCCAGCTCGGGGGGATAGGCGTCCACGCGTCCGTCGAACGTGATGCCGCCCGCCGGTCCGCGGAGCGACGCCGTGAGCATCAGGTCGTTGGCCGTACCCTGGGCGTGGATCGTCCCGCTGAACATCCCCTTGAAGGGCAGTTTGGGATACGAGCGCTGGAGGCCGGTGAACGACAGCGAATCCGCGAACAGCGAGGCATCGTACGTCATGGACGTATCGCCATACGTGATGCGTCCGCTGCCCAGGATACGGGACGGTGGCGCCAGCGGCACGCGTTGCGTCACGTCGGCATCGGAGAACCGCACGTCCATCCACGACGAATCGAGCGTCGCCACCCCGGACAGCGTTCCGGCAAGCGCCGGGAAGTCCGGATACAGGTATTCGATCGTGCGGAGATCGATGGTCGTCGCCTCCACCCGGAAATGGTGGAAGACGGTGAACGCCGGCTGGAGGATGTCCAGCTCACCGCGGCCGCTCACCTCGGACGACGCACCGGGCACGTGCGCGTCCTGGAATACCAGGTGCGATGTGTCCACCACGAAGTGCGTGAGTGGCCCTCCGCGCGCTACCACCGTCCCCCGCAATTGGCCCTGCCAGTCCACCGGGAATGCCCGACCGTTGAGCGTGCGCAGGAGATCGAAATCCACCGGGTCGGCCAGCAGATCGACGTCCTTCACCTGGAGCACCGGCCCGCCCACGGCGAACGTCATCGCTCCGCGCAGGCGCGATTTCGTACTTCGCACATCCAGTTTCGTGAGCCGGTAGTCCATCACGTGCAGGTTGCGCTCATTGACGATGTCGAGCACCATCGAGCCACCGCCGGTGCGCGGCAGTGTGGGATAGACCCACGCCACGTCGGCGAGCGATACCGAGTCGCCGATGATGTGGAGGTTGTAGCGGATCGGGAGATCGCTACCCCATACGACCTTGCCCGCCGCCGATCCGGTGGAACCCGGGAGGTCGAAGTGTGCCACGTCGGTCCAGACCGAGTCGCCGAGGTTGCGCACTGTCCCGCGCACGTTGCGGAACGAGAAGGGCGGATCGCTCTCATCCGCGGTGAGGGAAGCGATCTGGAACACGCGGCCGACGCTGTCGGGGTTGGCCAGCCGCGCGCGGGGCACGAGCGCGTCGATGTGAGTCCAGCGCCGGGTAATCGCGAACCCTTCGCTCCGCCGCCGGATCTCCGTGTTCTTGTTGACCAGTGCTGCGGCCACGGCGCTGTCGCGCTTCGCCCCGTGCAGGGAATCATCCGGGTGCCACGGTAGCGTGAGCACGAACGTCGCGTCGTGCAGCCGTACCGAGTCCATGACCACGTAATCGCCGTACTGCGGTCCCGTGGCCTTCGGTCCCGTGCGTCCGCTGCGGAAGATGCGCTGGAAGTTCCAGTCATAATTCTCGTGCTGGCGCAGGTAGACCGTGGGATGCTGCACGTCCACGTGATTGAACAACAACCGCTTGTCGAGGAGGTCGCGGGGATCGTACTCCACGGTCAAGGGTCCGCTCGCCACGAACAGCGAATCCTCGGCGTCGCGGATCTCGAGCGAGTCGACGGTGACGCCCGTGAGGTAGCTGCCGGTCACTCGGCCCAGATACACCTTGCCGTGGACGGACGATGCCAACTGCCGCTGGATCAGCTGGCGCACCTTGTCCTGCCCCCAGCCGCTCTGCGTGAGGACGAACACGGCCACCGCGGCCACCACGGTGAGCGTCACCACGAGCCCCAGACTCACGAGCAGCACGATGCGGCGGCGGGAGACCACTAGAACTCCGGCCCGATCGAGAAGGTGAGCGTCAACCGGCGGAGGAACGCGCCCGATCGCGCCGGCGCGAAGTTCGCCGGGCAGGCCTGGCTGTCCTGGCTGTAGGTGCTGATGCCACCGCTGGACGCGAGGTGCACGGGAATCGTGTTACCAGGACTGACGCAGTAGAGCGGCGCGACGCTGGTCTCGCCGTTCACGCTCGCGTCGTAGTAGATCGGCCCGCGGGGCTGCGGATAGGGATTGTACCCCACGTTCACCTGAAGCGGTCCCACGGGCGTGAACACGCGGATGCCGATGCCCGGCGTCCATTTGATCTGCGACAACGCCAGCGCGGTGCCAGGCGTGCCCCGCGTCCACACCTCACCACCGTCGGTGAAGAACGTCCACTGGAGCAGGTCCGGGAAGAAGGCGTCGGGCACCCGGTATTCGAAGTTCACCACGACCAGCGCGTTGCCGCCAACGGGCACCACCCGGTAGGGCGTGACCCCATTGGGCGAACGGAAATAGCGCGTGCTGTCGTTGACGATCACCGAATCGATGCCCTGGGCGATGTACAACAGCGACCCCATCTCGTTCTGGTAGAACCCGCGCACGCTGTTCGCCCCGCCCGCGTAGAGCCGCTCCTCGGGCGGGATGTACTGCGTCGGATCGGACAGCGAGAGACTGGGGCCGACCACGAGGCCGCCGCGCAGGCGCGCCGCGAACACCCCGATACGCCCCAGGGGATGGAACCACGAGAGGTCGGCGGTGCCCTTGTTGAACGTCAGATCGGACGCCGACCCCATGAACCGCGACGAACTGCGCAGTTCGGTGCGCAGCACGAACCCGTCGCTCGGGTTGAACGGGTTGTCGGTGCGGACCAGCGTGTACTGCCCGCCGGTCACCGCCAGCGGCTGCTCGACCAGCGAGATCTGATCCTGCGACTGCGTGTCGCACCGATTGAACACGGCGCACAGGAGAGCCGGTTGGGCTTGCGTGCGCCCGTACTCCAGGCTGTACGACAGACGCAGCGTTCCGCGGTCGCTCACGTTGCGGGTCACCGCAGCCTCGCCGCCGATCAGGGTCGTCCGCAGGTAAGCCAGGTATTCGCTGCGCCGCTCGCTGTACAGCGAATACGACGGCGTCCACCCCGTCCCGAGCAGGCCAGGCTGCAACAGCGTCGCCGATATGTTGTAATTCGTCGTGTCGCTGAACGGATCCTTGCGCAACACGTCCTGGTAGCACAGCCCGCGCGTGGCCGACGACGCCAGCGGGTAGCCGTACCCCACTTTCGACAACTGCGCACCCAGCTCGAGGTGGCGCGCCTGATGGAGGAAGTTCTTGTTCGTGTATTGCGCGCTCGTGCGGAAGCAGTCCAGCGTTCCCCACCCATACTTGGTGTCGAGCTGCTGCATGTAGTCCTCGCGCAGGTCGACGTTCAGCGCGACCAGCGAATCGCCTTGCGACTGCACGGAATCCGCCGACACCTCCACGTGACGGTAGGCCCCCAGCTGGTACAGCTTCCGCTGCGCCGCCACCAACTTGTCATCGCTGTACAGGTCTCCCGGGTGGATTCCCAGCAACTCCCGCACCACGTCGTCGCCAATCTGCTGTGAGTGCGCGCTGTCCACGGGGACCACATGGACGCGAATCTGGCCGATGTGCGCCAGGGCCCCGGGCACGGCCGTGATCGCGATGGACGCCGTGAGCGAGTCGGTCCGCACGGTATAATTGCGCAGCAGTTCCACGTTGGGATAGCCAGAATTCCGCATGCGGGCCGTGATCGTGTCCAGCTCCGTGGCCAACGTGTTCACGTCGAACGGCATCCCCACGCGCAGCCGCAGCCCAGCCACGATGTGCGCCCGGTTGGCCACCCCGTCCAGCCCGGTGATCGCCAACGAGTCGACCACGATCGGCTTCCCCTCGTCGATCGTGAACGTCACACGGACGGCGTGGGCGTCCAGCGACTGGACGAGTGTGTCTACCTGGGTGTTGTAATAGCCCTTGTCGTGGTAGAACTTCTTGAGCCGCAACACGTCGAGCGGCAACTCGGTGCGATCGAGGCAATGGCGCGCGCCGACGAATCCCAGATGCCGCCGCAGCCATCCCGACTCGGTGGTCACGATCCGCACTTCGAGATCCGACGCGCTGAACGCATGGTTGCCACGGAACACGAGCGACCGTACCTCCTGGTCGCCAGGATCACACGTGATGTCCTGCGCGCGTGCCCGGGCCGGGCCGGCCGCGACCGCGAACACGAGGCACAGCGCCCCGAGCGTGAGTTGCGAAATGCGATGCATCAACCGCCGGAGCGCAAGGGACGTCGCTGATGGAGCATGCGAACCTCGGAGCAGAACCCCCCAGGCGTCGCCCCCCGCGCGATTCCCGGGCCCTCTGAGTCGTGTGAACCGACAGCCGATACACGACGCGCCCGCGCGGCGCGTAAATCCGGCGGGCGCATATGATTGACGCGTCGGTGCGGGTAATGTAAGTTCTCGCCCGCTTTCCTAGGTGTCAACCGCCGTGGCCCGTTTCCCCGCCCGTTTCCCGAGGGCGCCGCTCCTCGTCGTCCTCCCCTGTGTCGCCCTCGCCTGTCGCGGGGCGGAGCCCTCGGCCACCTCGCGCCGCACCCTCATCGACGCGCGCGATACCTACGACCCACGTTCACTCGATCCCGCGCTGTCCACCGACGTTCCCACCGGCCGCGCCGTGAGCTACGTGTTCGAAGGCCTCACGCGCTTCGCCCCAGACGCCCGACTCGAACCCGCC
>Ga0307374_10005024_pt1 | contig 21687 bp, 49 predicted proteins | sample OX3MG_FD_202532 | JGI IMG/M metagenome (GOLD analysis project Ga0307374, IMG submission 202532) | Soil microbial communities from Risofladan, Vaasa, Finland - OX-3 | ecosystem: Environmental > Terrestrial > Soil > Coastal area > Acid sulfate soil | place: Finland: Risofladan, Vaasa | collected...
ACGATGTGGACCACTACATCAATGCGGCGGCTCCCGAATACCCCAGCGTCCAGACCCTGTGCAAGAACGCAGTCCTTTGCAAGAACCGTGAGGACAACCGGATGGGTGGCGCGTGATGGCAAAGGAAGTCCTGGACTACGTGCAGTCCGCGCTGTTGTGGATGGCCAATGGCATCCTGATCGGCTGGCTGATCCGCGACTGGCAGGCCCCGCCGCTGGACTATTGCGGGGATGACTGCCCGGGTCACACGACGGGCCTGCCGGGCAAGTCGTGCCTGGTGCCGCCACGTTTGCGGAAGCTTCCGGCGGACTGCCCGGACGGTGAGACTGTCCGCGAGCATGCTGCGCATGGCGGCAAGTTCTTCTGATGCGTATTTTGTGGCATGGCGCGGCGCCATGGATGAAAACCGGCTACGGGCAGCAGACCGGCCTGTTCTGCAAGGCGCTCGCCGAGGCCGGCCACGACATCACGATCTCCACCTACGGCGGTTTGCAGGGCCGCGAACTTGAGTGGGGTGGGCTCAGGGTTCTTGGTGGCTCCCGTGAAGCCCACGGCAACGACTTCCTCGGCGTGCGGACGGCCGAGTGGCTGGGGGAGGGCCCCGGCTGGCTGATCATCCTCGGTGACACGTGGTGTTTCAATCCGCAGGTGCTCAAGGGCGCCCCGGTGGCGATGTGGACCCCGGTGGACTGTGACCCGCTCGGCCTGGGCGACGGGCAGGTCCTGAAGGGCTCCGGTGCGGTCCCCATCGCCGTCTCCCGGCACGGTGAGGCGATGATGCGCGCGGCCGGGCTCGCGCCGCTGTACGTACCACACGGCACCGACACCAGCGTGTTCGCGCCGGGGGACAAGGCGGAGGCCCGCAGGATCCTCGGTTTCCCCGCTGGTGCGTTCATTGTCGGCATGAACGGCGCCAACAGTGACAGCGGGCCGTCGCGGAAGGGATTCCCGCAGGCATTGCAGGCGTTCGCCCAGTTCCGCAAGGGCCACAAGGACGCGGTGATGGCGCTGCACACCCGCATCGACGGCCCGGACGGCGCCGTCCACATGCACGAGCTGTCCGGACGGCTCGGCGTGACCGAGCACCTGTTCTACTCTGACCAGCGGCGCTACTGGGAGGGCGCGTTCACCGCGGAGTACCTGGCCACGTTCTACAACGCCATCGATGTGCTGCTGCTGCCGTCGTTCGGGGAGGGGTTCGGGCTGCCGCTGCTGGAGGCGCAGAGCTGCGGCGTGCCGGTCATCACCTCCGATCACAGTGCGATGAGGGAGATGTGCGGCGCCGGGTGGCTGGTGCAGGGCGACCCGTGGTGGCAGAACGATCACCTCGCCTGGTGGCATTACCCGCGGCCCGATCACATCCGGCGGGCGCTGTCGAAGGCATATGAGTCAGCCGGGCGCAAGAGCGGGCAGGCGCGGGAGTTCGCGCTGGCCTACGACGTGAAGCGGGTGACGGAGGAGTACTGGCGGCCGGTGCTCGCTGACCTGGAAGCCCGGCTTGCAAGTCAGGTAAGCCTCACCTAATCTTTGCCGTAGATGGCCCCAAGCCTGGACAGCTCTGGCTTGGGGCTTCAGCTGTCCGGGCTGGGGGCGTCCCGGAGGCGCAGTGGCGGACGTGGTGGTTTCTGAGGGCGGCGAGGCTGACGCTGGCACGCCCGCCGCCGCCGCTGCCGCCCACGAGGCCGCGGTCGCTGAGGGCGCGTCCGGGGTCCAGGCTGAGCAGGCGCAGGCCGCCGCCGCTGAGGCTTCGGCCGCTGCTGAGGTCGCCCTGGCCGCCGCCGAGGCCAACATCGAGGCCGGCGCTGCTGTTGAGGGCGCTGTCGCGTCCGCGAACGAGTCCGCCGCGCAGGCGACCGTGTCCGCGGAGATGGTCCACGAGGCGCTGTCAGCGCAGACCGCCGCGATCACCGCGCTGGCCGAGGAGCTGAAGGCGTCCCGGGAGTCCGCGCCGAAGCCGGAAAAGGTGAAGACAGCCCCGGACAAGGCGCCGTCGTCCGGTCACGGCTACTACAACCGCAAGCTGTTCGGAGGGCGGGCCTGATGCACGTTCACATCGGGGCACTGGAGTTCCTGGTTTTCGCCATGTACTACGTGATCCTCAAGCTCGCCGTCCATTTCATCAACATCGAGTCGCGCCGCAGCGGGAGCAAGATCCTGTCCGGCGTTTCCGGCCTGCTCGCCTAGGGAGGCAGACACAATGGCCGCTGCACCATCCACGACCCAGGCCCCGCCTGCCTCACCCGCCGCCGCTGGCGCGTCCGGTGGCGCCGCCGCGGTCCCGTTCGTCCGCGGTTCCGGTCTCGGCCGGTACAAGTTCTTCGAGAAGACCGGCCTGACCCTCGGCGCAGCCACACAGGACCTCGGCCCGATCGACGTCAAGGCCTACGACTACATGCGGCACATCCTGATCAAGGTCACCACGACCGCGACCGGGACCACCACCGCGGCGACCACGAAGGAAGACGCCCCGTACAACGTCTTCACCAACGTCGCCGTGAAGCAGCCCAACGGCCAGACCATGTACGCGGTGTCGTCCGGCTTCCATGCCGCGATGATCCACAAGTACGGCGGCTACGCCGGGTACAATGACCCCCGCGCGTTCAACGACTTCGCCTACTCGACCGGATCCAGCACCGCGCCGACGTACACGTTCGGGTTCCGGATCCCGTTCGAGCTGAACATCCGCGACGCGCTCGCGTCCCTGCCGAACAAGAACGCCGCCGCGCCGTTCTCCCTGGAGCTGACCCTCAACACCGCCGCGAACGTGTATGGCGGCACCCTGACCACGATGCCCACCTTCAAGGTGCAGGCGTTCCTGGAGGCGTGGGACCAGCCGCCCTCCTCGCTCGGCGGCCAGGCCGTGGAGACCGTCCCCCCGGCGAAGAACACCCTGCAGCGGTGGACCGAGCAGTCCATCTCGGTCAGCGCCGGCCAGTTCGACGCCCGCGTGAGGAAGCTGGGGAACTACGTCCGCATGCTCGTCCCCGTGCTGCGCCGCACGTCGGGGACCAGGGCGAACGGTGAGACCGACTGGCCGGACCCGGTGCAGATCGTGCTGGACGAGGACGTGAAGGACAACGTCACCTATTCGCAGTTCCTGCAGGACCGGTACGAGAAGTGGAACTACGGCGGCCAGCACCCCTCCGGCGTGTCCACCGCGGACGCGGTCGGCGGCTACGACAACGGGGTCTTTCCGTATGATTATTGTCATGAATTCGACGGGCGCGTCGGACATGAATACGGAGACCTTTACCTGCCGACCATCGAGTCCGAGGACTACCTTTTCAGGGGCTCGTGGGCCAACGCCGGGACGATCACGTGCCTGGTCAACGAGGTCCTGCCGCAGGGTGACATCTTCAGCGTGCGGAGGTAGCCGGTGGGCTCCTGCCAGTACCGGTACAACGCGTCGGAGATCTACCAGAAGCAGACCCCCGGGGCGGGTACCGAGACGCATTGCGGCGGCCGGACGTGGCCGGCGCTCGACGAGCCGGAGATGGTGCCGGTCACCGTCCGTGACGGCGAGGATGTGCGGACCGAGTACCACCACACCGGGCAGTGGCTGCCGCGCGCGGCCGACGACCCGCACTGCCCGGCGCATGGCGGCACCCCGGAGCCGCCGCCGCGGGTCCTGACCTGGGTGGAGCTGGCTGGCCAGGGGGAGCAGCTGGAGAGCGCCCGCCGCGCCTACGTCGCCGAGCTGGAACGCGCCGGGGTCGCCATCCCGCAGGCACTCCAGGTCTCCCCGGCGGCGGTCAGCCCCATGCAGCAGCTGGACGCTGACACCGCCGCCCGTGACCGGGAGTCGTTCAGCCGTGAAGGAGCTGATGCCTGATGCCACGCCTGCCGCAGAACGGCGCCGCTGGCGCGTTCTCCCACATCGGCCAGGTGCCGATCACGGTCGGGTTCGCGGTGGTGGTCCTGGCCGCACTGCTGGCCCTGGCGCTGCTGCGTCACCTGTTCGCGTCCGTCAGCGTGTCCGCTGGCACGAAGTAGGGAGAGGATCATGGAGGGTTTCATGACCTGGCAGGCGCTGGTGGCGTTCGTCCTTGGCGTGCTGCTGTCCGCGATGGCGAAGGGCCTGGTGGCCTCGGCCCGGTCCAAGGTGTCCGGAGGCTGACATGACGCTGCACGCAACCCGGGCTGGCGAAAGCATCACGATCCACGGGAACACCGGGATCGACATCGAGGTCCGCCACAGCCAGCTTCACTATGTGAAGATCACCGAGCATTACCAGCACATGAAGTATTTCTGGGGCCAGCTGGGCAAGCTGCTCGAAGAGGCAGAGAAGCCGCCGGAAGAGGACAGCTGACGATGCACGTCAACGACTTCTTCGACATCTTCGCCGCGATCCTGACCATCGCGCTGGTCGCCGTGGTCCTGACGAAGAAGAACACCGCCACCGACATCCAGGCCGGCGGGTCCGCTTTCACTGGGGCGCTGAAGACCGCCGAAGCGGGGTGACCCGGTGGGCCTGCTGAACCTGCTGCGCGGGAACACCGGCCCGGCCCCCGACCCGAACGCGGGGGAGGGCGGGTACACGCCGCCGCGCGGCAAGATGGGCGAGACCGGCTACCCGGGGTCGACGGGGCAGACCCGGACCGACCCGGCAGCCGCTGGCGGGAAGCTGCGTGACGACCACGGCCGCGCCCAGGGGTACGGCACCGAGCCGAACGCCGCGAACCGCAGCGCGCTGATGCCGGGCTCCTATGACCCGGCGGGCTCCCCGCCACCGGTCACCCGGCGGGGTGTGAACCGCGGCTGGGTGCCGTTCGAAGGCCAGCAGGCCGAGCTCCAGCTCGAGTCCTCGGAATGGTTCGGCGGCCCGAACCGCCATGTCGGCACGTCCGAGCTCGGCCCGGACCACGGCCCCGGGTCGGCCCGGTGGACTGAACGGCAGCAGACCCTCGGCTACGGCAGCCGCGGCCTCGGCGCGGGTGTGCCCGGTGACAGCCCGGGACGCCCGCACGCCCGCCAGTTCTTCGCCGGGCGGCAGGCGGCGCCGGACGGGGACAACCGGTACGTGTTCGGCGGCGTCAACGGCGGCCAGACCTCGTACACGTTCGATGCCCGGATGCCGCTGACCACCCGCGGGAACGGGGCGCGCGGCGCGGACCTGAACGCCGACCGGTACTACTCGCCGGCCTCCGGCCAGTACTTCGGCGACCAGGGCGGCCAGTACGGCTACCAGCGGGAAACCCCCGACGGGCCGCACAGGCCCACCGAGTTCTATGAGCCGGGGCCGTGGACGGCGAACTTCTACGACACGACCGCCTCCGCCGGATCGCCAGCTGAGGCGGGAACCGCGGCCCAGGCGATCGACGCCGTCCACTACTCGCCTGCGGTGGGGGGCCGCCGCCGTGGCTGACGCACCAGCGAACACCAAGGGCGCGGGCTACCTCACCAAGAAGGTGGGGCCGCTCCCGGTCTTCATGTGGGCGCTGCTCGCCGTGGGCGCCTACTACTGGTACACCCATTACGGGCCGGGCAAGACCGCGGCGGCCGCGGCGCCGGCGGGTGCGACCGCGGCGGACACGCTCGGCAGCAACCAGGTCACCACCACCTTGTACACCGACGACTCGGCGTGGGCCGCCGCCGCGATCACCTACCTCGCTGGCGACGGCGGGCAGACCTCCAACGGGATCGGCATCCCCTTGCAGCAGGCCACCGTGGAGATCGACAACTACCTGCGGGGGCTGCCGAACACCGCGCAGGGCCAGTCCGATGTGCAGCTGGCCATCAACTCGGTCGGCCCGCCGCCGGTCGCCGCCCCCACCCCCGCCACCCCCGCGCCTGCGCCTGCGCCGGGCGGCGGCACCGACAGCGACGGCGACACCGACAAGAAGAAGAAGCCGCCTGTGAAGAAGAAGGGCGGCGGCGGCACCGGCCCGCCCACCCGCAAGCCCCGGCCGCCGGTGCATCACCGCCGTGACCGCAGGGCTGTGACCGCGTGAACGCCACCGAGGAGCGGCTGGCCAGGCTGGAGGACCGGCTGGCGAAGGTGGAGGCCGCGATCGAGCGCGCGGAAACCCTTTTCGCGGCTTTCGCGGCAGGCCCCGGGAAAAAGGTCCTGGCGATGCTGGGGGTGAAGCTGTGAAAGCCTCCCACCTGATGGCCCTCGCCGTCGTCCTGTACGTGGTCAAGCGGTGGGCCACGCCCGGTGAGACCGCCGTAAACGTGCAGGTCGTGGTGGGCGGGGCGTTCGCGATCCTGGTGGTCGCCATGCTCGACCAGGGGAAGACGGAGGGCATCGCGAAGGGTTTCGCGTGGCTTTTCGTCCTGGCCGCCGCCTACAACGCGATCCCCGTCATCTCCAAGGTGGCAGCCGGGAAGCCGGCCAGGGCCAAGCCGGCCGTGAAGAAGGCAGGTGCGTGATGGCGATCGACCGCGAGCACGTCAAGCTCGGTTTCTGGATCGGGGTTGGCTTCCTGCTGCTCGGCATCGTCCTCGGCCTGATCCGCTGGCTGCTGTCCAAGGTCACCGGCGGCGCCCGTGGCTGACATCGGCTCCATCGGGAGCGGCGATGATGTGACATTCATGGTCTCGGCCGGGCTCGTGTTCGAGATCATCGCAGCGTTCTGCTCCAGCCCGCAGACCGTAGAGATCAACGCCAGCACCCGCGCGGACACGCTGATGAAGTGGGTAGCGATCGGGCTGGTCGTCGCGGGCGGGTTCGTCCTGATTGGGACGGTCAGATTCAAGGGCGGTTCCCCCGCGATGTGGGGCGGGGCGCTGGCCGGGGCAGCGCTTGGCGTCGCGTATGTCTACGCCAAGCACGCGGGCCTGCGCTCCGGCAAGCCAGGGACGGAGAGCTACTGATGGCCAGGAACCAGCCGGTGGTCGACCGGGAGCAGCAGCTGGAGCACATGACCGGTGAGACCGAGCTGGCCCGCCATGACGAGCAGCTGGACCGGCAGACCGAGCACCAGGAGCGCAAGGCCGGCCCGGAGCATCCCGGCCGCCGGCCAGACACCGTCCCGGTGGCGCCGTCCCACCGCCGCGGGCACCCGGCCGCGCCCGCCGCTACGCACGTCACCCCGGCGGAACGGGCCGAGTTCGGGGTCGCGGACCCTCCCCTGCCTGGCGGCATCCTGCACCCGCCGGCCGAGAAGGTGGAGCACGGCAAGCTGCACCCGAAGATCCCCGGCGCCTACTACGACGGGGTCATGGCCCACGGCAGCCCCATCGACGTCGAGCACGCCCCGAACCACGGCCGGATCACCCCGACCCCGCAGGCCCGCCACGGCCACGAGGCCAGCGACATCCCCCGCCACGAGGTCATCGAGACCGAGCCGGACCCGGTGCCCGTCTACATCGTGGAACGGGCGGGCGGCGGCAAGGGCCGGCTGGACACCGCCGCCGCCGTGCGGACCGCCCCGGTCTCGGGCAGCGACCCGGTCCGGCTCACCTCCCAGGACCTGCGCCGGGTCCGGGTGGCCCTGCTGAACGAGGACACCGCCCACGACGCCCGGTTCTCCAAGAGCCTCGCGGACCTGGCGATGGGGAAGGGCGCGCTGCTGTCCCACCTGGCGACCGGCTACCTGTGGCTGTCCACCCAGGACGACCTGTACGCGGTCGGCGCCGGGGCGAACACTGTGGCCATCTCGGTCATCACCGAGTACGAGCTGCCCGGCGGTGGGTAAATGGCTGCCCGGCCCGCCGCCCGCGCGGCGCCCTCCATCCGCAGGCCCGCCCCGCCGCTGCCGCCCCGCCGCAAGCCCGCCCCCGCGTCCCGGCCGGCCGGTAACAGCGGCCTTGGCCGCGGTGACACCCCCGGCCCGCCCGAGCCGTTCGAGGTGTCCGGGAAGCTGAAGAAGTCCGCGCAGGTCACCCTCGACTCCAGCGGCAGCGGCACGGTCACGTTCACCCCGTACAACGCGCGGCAGCGGTGGGAGGTCGCCCAGATCGTCGTCACGACGAACCAGGCCGCCACCGCGACCCCCGTCCCGGCCGCCGAGGTGTTCGTCAACGCGACCAGCTCGCGCGGCAACTCGGAGGGCTCGACGAGCTCGGGGAGCCAGGACACCCTCACCGGCCTGGTCGAGGTCGGCGCATGCGACCAGCTGTCGGTTGTCTGGACGGGTGGGATCAGTGGGACCGTCGCGACCGCGGTCATCACCGGCCAGTACTTCACCAGACGGGCTTAGGTAGATGGCCTCCTGGTGGACTGACATCGCCGATGTCATCCTCGGCGGTGCCCAGACCGCCGCGGGCAACCCGTCGGGCGCTGGCCAGACCGCCGCGGGGATAGGCGGCGTCGCGCAGTCCGCGGCGACCACATCCGGGTTCTTCGGCACGGTCGCCTCGTTCCTGACCGCGATGACCGACTGGCACCTGTGGGCGTCGCTCGGCTGGCTGGCGCTCGGCGTGGGCCTGGTCATCGCCGGCCTGTGGCTGTGGCTGAAACGCGCCGGGGTGGTCCCTGACGCTGTCCCGGTGCCGGTGCCGGTATGACCGCCATGGCGACGGAAGCGCCCGCCCGGGCGGCGGCGGGGGACTCGCCGGTGATCCCGCTGCTGATCATCGGCACCGGCGCCTACCTGGCCTGGTTCTCGCTCAGATACTGGCGGGACAAGACCACCACCTGGCCGTCCACGCCCATCAAGTCGGTGCTGCAAGGCAACGGCCTGCCCGCGCCGGACCGGCCACAGGCGATCGCGCAGGACCTCGCCGGCGGGGCGCAGGCCGCCGCGGCGGAAGGGAACCTCGGGCCGGTCAATCCCGGCGGGAACGGGAACCCGCAAGTGGCCGGCGGCACCGTCACCGGGAAGGACATCGCCGCCGACGCCGCGAAGTACCGGGGCCACCACTACCTGTACGGCGGGGCGCCCGGCAGGAACGGCCAGTCCCCGTGGGACTGCTCGAGCTTCGTCAACTGGGTGGTCGGCCACGACATGAAGATGTCGGTCCCCGGGTTCAGCCACGGGAGCTATGACGGGAGCACGCACGGCCCGGCGACCGGGTCGTGGCTGACCTGGACCGGGTGCAAGACGGTTCCCCGCAGCCAGGTGGCCGCCGGGGACCTGTGCGTGTGGCAGACACACATGGGCATCGCGATCTCCAGCTCGCAGATGATCTCCGCGCAGGACCCGTCCGCCGGAACCCAGGTGTCCTCCATCAGCGGCGGCGGGCCGCCCGGCGAGCTGCTGGTCTGCCGGGCGCTGCGCGAGACGCTGATCACCCCCACCGGGGGGAAAGGCGCGGCGGCGAACCAGAACATCGCCCGGCTGCTCACCCAGAAATACGGGTGGTCGTCCAGCCAGAACCAGGGCGAGTGGCAGGCGCTGGTAGAGCTGTGGGACGGGGAGAGCAACTGGTCCACCACGGCCACCAACCCGGGCAGCGGCGCGTACGGCATCCCGCAGGCCCTGCCCGGCTCCAAGATGGCGTCCGCGGGCGCGCTGTGGAAGACATCAGCGAAGGTGCAGATCACCTGGGGCCTGCGCTACATCAAGCAGCGTTACGGCAGCCCGATCAAGGCGCTGGCGTTCAAGAACGCGAACGGGTACTACTGATGCCCGCCGCCGTGTTCCTCGCCGCCTGCGCCGCCGCGGGCCTGGCCCTGGGCTACCTGGCGTTCATGCTCGCCGCCGCGGTCCTGGCCGGTGAGCCCGCCGCGGTCAGGCTGCCGACCGGGCGGGAAGCCGCCGACTTCACCGCCGCCGTCGAAGGCTGGCTGCGGGCGGAAGGCTACTGATGAGCAGCGGCATCCCCGTCACCGACGAGATCCAGGGAAACCTCAACATCCGGGACTTCTCCGGCACCGGCCTGCACGGCAACCTGCTGGTGGAGACGAACCTCACCGTCAAGGAAGCGATCAATGGGATTGGGGTATCCATCAGCCCGGTTACCGGAGCTACCACGTCGCCGCTGACCATCATCGGGAACACTGACGCCGGCCAGCTGGCCTACCTGGAGCAGGACGGCAGCACCGACCACGTGCTCACGCTCAACCTGGTGGGCACCGGAGGCACCTCGCAGGCCGCGCTCAACGCTGTCTCGGCCAACAGCGCGTTCTCTTGCGTGGAGGTCACCGGGACGGAGACCGGCAAGGGCACAATAAAGATCGCCCACAAGGGCTACGCGGACGCATCAGACGCGAACGCATCCGCTATCTCAATCGACCTGCAGACGACGAAGGGCGGCTCCACAGGCACTGCTGCGCAGGGCATCTTCATCACTAGCACCACCGACGCCGCGCCGGGCGGGAACGCGTTCATCGTCCGGTACAACTCCCTGGATCAGTTCGTCATCAAGTCCAGCGGCCGGGTGGCCATCGGGAACGCCGCGATCGGGCACACCCCGGCCGGGCAGCTTGAGATCCTGCAAATGGACATCAGCACGGTCGGCCTCCAGATGACGGCGATTGCCGGCGGCATCGACATGATCAACCTGAAGGACTCAGGCGGCAACCAGCGCTTCCAGGTCAACAACGGCGGCAACGCGGTGTTCCGGGCGAATATGTTTAACACCGCAAGCATGATCCTGGGGACCGCCACATCCGACTTCGGCGGCGCGGGCAGCGCGCTCACGATCTGCCACACGACCGACCCGTCCACGAACCCATCCAGCGGACGCGTGATCATCTACGTGGATGCCAGCGGGAACCTGCTAGCACGCACCTCGGCGGGCAACGTGCGGACATTGGCGGCGGTATGACATGGACGTGACTGTTGACCAGTTGCTGGTGAAGATCGGCCAGCTGACGATCCTGCTTGACATGGCGAATGCGCGCATTGCGGAACTGGAGAAGCAGATCACCCCGAAGGCGCCGAAGACATGAGCGCCATCGGCTACGCGCTGATCTGGGTGGCGTGATGGGTGTCCAGCCCGGCAACCCGCTCGTCGGCGGCATCAACCTGCGGATCCCCGCCATCCAGTCACCCAACTATGTGGCCGGGGTGTCCGGGTGGAGCGTCAGGATCGACGGATCCGCCGAGTTCAACAACCTCACGATCCGCGGCCAGTTCGAGGGCACCGACTTCGTCATCAACTCCTCCGGTGCGTTCTTCTACTCGGGCACCCCCGCGGCCGGGAACCTGACCGCCTCGATCACCAACGCCGCGGGCACGGACGCGGAAACCAACGCCTACCTGGCCGGGTTCACCACCTACGGGACCGTCGGCGGCGTTCTGACTGCCGTGCAGATCAACGGCAGCACGCTGCGATGGTCGACCGCCGCCACCGAGGCAGGCCCGTGGGCCGGCGCCAGCGAGATCCAGCAGGACGGCCTCGGGAACCTGATCCTGGCCTCGATGTTCGGCGCGACGCTCGGCACCGTCGTGAACGACCAGCTGGTCGTCCAGAACATCGTCCCCTACCAGCCCGGCACCTCCAGTCCCGAAACCTGGCATGCGCTCGGGTCCATGTCGGCTGGCTGGTCCGCGAGCGGGCACGCCCAGTACCGGATCAGCGCTGAGGGGGAGCTGTGGCTGTCGTTCAAGGACATCGTGCCGGGGACGACTGTCGCCGACGGCACAGTGATCTGGAGTGCGGCGAACGGGCTCCCCGCCAGTTACAGGCCCGCGAACAACCGGCGGATCCTCTGCTACAGCACCGGGCAGACCGGCAACGTCGGCGGGTGCGCGTTCGAGCTGGAGACCGACGGGTCGATCCAGTGCTACGGGTTCACCAAGACATCCACCGGCCGGGCCGACCTGTACGCCCTGGTCCCGATCAGCGAATAACGAGGCGATTCCCGTGGGCTATGGCAACCCGGTCGACCACGAGGTCATCGGCAAGCTCCACCTGCTCGACGACGGCACCGGCAACTACGGCACTTTGCAGGTCGACAAGGCTTCCACCCTGACCGGGCTGGTCACCCACGGCGGCGGCACCACCTCGGCGCCCTCAGCGCCGGTCCTGACCGGCGTGGCCGGGACCAACGGCGGCGGCGGTGTCCAGCTGTCCGACACCACCCGCGACTACATGGTGTACCTGCAGATCGGTACCGCCGGGACCGCGTGGATCGTGTCCATGGGCCACACGTCCGCCGCGAACGACATCACCCTGCACGCCTCGGGGACCGCCACCGCCGGGCAGGTGCTGTCGTTCCGGCTCCCCGCAGGCTGGTACTTCCTGTGGTCGGCCACCACCGCCACGCTCGCCCAGTCGGTCGCCGCCGGATGCTGACGTGACCGAGATCCCCGCCGGCGCGGTCACCGTCGCCGACCTGTACCGCGAGCTGACCGGGCTGCGCGGGGACCTCGCCCTGGCGCTCACCGAGATCAGGGTGATGGAAGCCCACCGGCAGTCAGCCGTGGACACCGACCGCGACCACGAGACCCGGCTGCGGACCCTCGAGCGGTTCAAATGGCAGCTGATGGGCGCCGCGGTCGCCGTGTCGGCGGCGGTGTCAGGACTGGCCACGTGGATCGGGCTGGCCGTCACCCGGCACTGACCGGCGGGGCGGCACCCGGTCAGGGTGATCCTTGGCGAGCCTGGCCATCCGCTGCCCGAACAGCACCTCCCCGCCCCGGCCACGGTCACGCTTGCGCTTGAACGCCCGGTTTTTCTTGTTCCGGCTCACAGACGTCTCTCCCTTACGGCGGGATGGGGCAGGGCGCTGACCGCGCCAGGACGGCGGTCACGGCTGCCCCCTGACCACGTTCGGCAGCAGGTGCAGGAACAGCGGGCCGCCGTTGGTGGGGCCGTTCGCGGTGCCGTCGCGGTGGTATGTCCGCCGGACGCCGAACAGTTTCCCGGCCTCGTTCCGTGTCCAGAATGTGCCGCAGTATGGGCATTCGCCTTTCTGCACGGGGCAGGCGGCGCAGACGGCGGTCACGGCGCGGGCTTCGCGGTGGCCTCGGGGCCGGTGTCCAGGGCTGTGCGCCACGCGCGCAGCTCAAGCTCGGACACCTCCAGCAGGGGTGAGTCCAGCAGGCGCCGCATCCGCAGCAGCGCCCGCCGGCGGGCCTCGACCGTGGCGGGGGTGAAGCCGCGTATCCGCAGCCATTCCAGGTGCATGTCCATAACGCCCTCCTTACTGTGCGTATCTGCACAGATGGGAGGGGGTGTTACGGTTGCGGTCACGGCTGGCGCCGGGCCTTAGCCTCAGCGAGCATCGCGTCGACGCGGATGTTCCGGGCGTCCTCGTCGGCGCGTATCTCGCCGATCAGCTGCTCGCGCAGCGCGTAGAGCTGCTGCAGCAGCTTGTCGATCTCGGCGACCGCATCATGACCGCCCTTGATGGCCTTGGCGCTGCGCTCACCCAGCGGCGGGATCGACTTGCAGTTGGGGGCAGGCGGGTCCTCGTACCCGAAGTCGTGCCAGGCCCCGACGTAGAAGCTGATGGAGCCAGCCAGTTCCTCGATGCCGTACGACAGGTCGCTGCTCATGCTGCTGCCTCCGTAAGCTGGGCCGTCTGCCGATACGTTCATGCGCGGAGCGTATCACCGTCGATCGCGGGACGGCAACCCCCTGTGTCATCTCGTGCCCTAGGGGGGGTAGGGCACGAGGTACGCAGAGGTAGGGCACGAGGTACGCAGAGGTAGGGCACGAGGTACGCAGAGGTAGGGCACGAGGTGCCCGGAGAGACAAGATCTACAAGATGACAAGACTCACAAGGGGCGCGGCCGTCACCCTGCCGCTTGCGTGCGGGTTCGGGGAGTGGTTCAATGACCCGTATGCCGAATCAGCAACTTGCATCCTCGGTGGTGGCGGAGATCCGCGCCGAGATGGCCCGCCAGAGGATCTCGCAACGAACGCTCGCGGCGAAACTGGGCTGGAGTCAGCCGGGCCTGTCGAGGCGGCTCAATGCCGATCCGGCGCCACGAATCGATGAGATCGAGCGGATAGCCCTGGCCCTCGGCGTTCCCGTCGCACGGTTCCTGGCCACGGGCAATGGATCGGTTTGACCTCGAACGCGCGATGGATGCGAGCCAGATGCCAGCCCTGTCTAAAGCCCTGTTCATGGCGTTGTGCCGGTGCATGAACGTCAAGGCCGGGGTGATCCTGCCCGACCACCGGCCGAGCCTGACCGAACTTGCCCGCAAGGTATCGATCTGCCGCTCCAGCGTGCGCAACCACCTGTTCCTGCTGGAAGTCGACGGGTGGATCACCACTACCCCACCCGAGGCCGAGCTGGCCCGCCGTGAGGGCGCCCGCACCGAGTACCAGCTCCATGTGCCCGGGTCGGCCGAGTTCGGCCAGGCCCGTGAGGGCCGTGATCCCCGGATGAAGCGGGAGGCCCGCCGGGCCCGGGCGGCCCTGGCGCAGGAGCAGGCCGCCGCCCAGAACGGCCACCGCCCGCCGCCCGCCCGCCGGGCGGTGGCCACCCCCGCCCGCCCGGCCGGGAGCCTGTTCGACCGGGCCGAGCAGCGCCTGCGCGCGGCCGACCAGGAGGCAGGCCGGTGAAGCTGCTCACGGAAGGCAGACGGCGTGTCCTGGCTGCCTTGTGGTGGCCCGCGTTCGCGCTCGGGACCGTGTTCCTCGCCGCCTGCCTGGCCCTGCTGTGGTGGGCCGCACGGTACGGAGGTGCCGGATGAAGCCCCTGTCCAAGGCACACGGTGAGGCGCAGGAACGCCGGGCCCGGTTCTACGAGCTGCGCCGGGAAGGACTTTCCCCACTCGATATCAGCGCGGCAATGGGGATCAGCTGGGCCACCGCATCCCGCTACGAGCACTGGTTCCAGGTCATCGAGCGCGGCGAGCAGATCATCCCCGGGAAACGGTGGCCGGCCAGTGAACGGTGAAGACGTCGCCAGGCTCTGCCGCTACGTCCAGGCCCTGTCCCCCGCCCAGCGGTGGACCGAATACACCCCCGACGCCTGGGCTGATGTCCTGCGCCCGGTCCACGCCAGCTACGACGAGGCGAAGGCCGCCACCGCGGCGGTCGCCCGCCGCCAGCCCTACATCGCCCCCGCCGACATCATCGCCGAGATCAGGGCCGCGCGGGACACGGAGGCACGCCCGCCACCGTGCATCCGCTGCGGCCTGGCCCACCCCCCCGACAACTGTCCCTGCTGATCCGGGAAGGAAACTACATGGAAACGGAAACAATGATACGGGCATGGAAGTTCGTCCACGAGAACACCCAGGGTGAGCTGCGGTCCCTATCCGGGGACCACACGTGGACGCCGGGGGCCTGGCATCACGTGCAAGGCCACATCCTGGCGTGCCGCACCGGGTTCCACTCCAGCCAGCGGATCATCGACGCGTTCAGCTACGTGCACGGGACCGTGCTCGCCGAAATTGAAGCCAAAGGCGATCACGATATCGGGACAGACAAGAGCGCCTACCGGTCCATGCGGATCACCAGGGCATGGCGGTTCACCAAGAAAGACGCCGTCGAGTTCGCCGTCTTCGCGGCCGGGCTGGTGATCGGCATCTGGGAGGCCAGGCACCCCGGCGACGAGCGGGCACGCAAGGCGATCGAGGCAGCCAAGGCGTGGGTGGCCGATCCGTCCGAGGAGAACCGGCAGGCCGCCGCCTCCGCCGCCGCCTCCGCCGCCGCCTCCGCCGCCGCCGCCGCCGCCGCCGCCTACGCCTCCGCCGCCGCCTCCGCCTCCGCCGCCGCCGCCTACGCCGCCGACGCCGCCGACGCCGCCGCCTCCGCCGCCTACGCCGCCGCCGCCTACGCCGCCGCCTACGCCGCCGCCTCCGCCTACGCCGCCGCCGGCGCCCAGAAAAAGATCTACAGCCAGCTGGAGGAGTGGCTGCAAGCGCGGGTGCCCCAGCTGGAGCAGATCTTCACCATCGAGCAGGTGACCGCATGATCTGGATCATCATCTGCGCGATCCTGGCCGCCGCGGTGACCGGGTTCCTGGCCGGCCGCTGGTGGCCCGCCCGCCAGCTGCTCGACGCCGAATACCAATTCGGGGTTACCGCAGGGCAATGGCCGGACGACGCCGGCCAAGGATGCATCCACACCAGCAAGACCTGGCGTGACGGCTTCACCAGGTGCTATGCCTGCAATCCGCAGCTGGTGACCGGTGACCCGCTAGACGGTCCTGACGCTGAGCTGATTCCCGAGGCGCAGGAGCTGGCCGAATCCGGTTATGGTTTCGGCCCGCCCCCGGCCGAGTTCGCCGAGCCGCACACCGCCAGCTACGACGACCTGCGCGCACTCACCACAGACGACGATGAGGGCCAGGCCGAGCCCGCTGACGTGCTGCCGCTGGCCGAGAGCGACACCGGGTGGATCCGCCGCCTCGACGACGAGGCCGCGTCGTGGCGGACCCGCATCCAGACCGATCTCGGCCTGGCCGTCGACTGGGAGCCGGTGCTCGCATGATCGGCCGCTGGCGTAAACCAGATGACCTCACCGCGCTGGCTGACGCCACCCGTGAGCTGCCCCGCCGGATCCGGTGGGTGACCGACTACCGGTGCGGCTGCCGGTGGACCACCCATCACCAGCCGGTCCTGTACCGGCCATGCCCCCGGCACGCCCTGCAGGCCGGGACGATCCGGGACCTGCTCACCTGGGAGCAGGACCTGCCGATGGCTGTCCAGGTCCTGGCCGACATCCTCGGGAGGCCCCGGTGATGCGCGAGCTGCCGCTGAAGATCCGCATGAGCGGCAGCGGCGAGATCATCATCCACTGCCTGTGCGAGAAGGTCCTGTGCATCCTGCAGCTCGCCATCCGCCTCGACGGCTGGGCGGTCCCCGCCGGGCTGCTCGCCGACCAGCTGCTGGTGCTGGTCCGCCACGCCGAGTCGTGCGCGGCCGGGATCTGCGCGGCTGACGCGGCCCGCCTCGAATCCGAACGGCTCCGCCCCACCCCGCCTGTTCTAGGAGGATCACCCCGATGACACTTGCCATGATCGACCAGGCCAGCTTCCAGGGCCACTACTGGACCGCCGCCCACCTGACCGCCGCGCACATCGAGGTCGTCGCCGTCAAGGCCACCGAAGGCACCGGCTACGTGAACCCGGACTATGGCTGGCAGGTCGGCGAGGCCCGCGCCGCCGGGTGTGTCGTCATGCACTACCACCTGATCCATCCCGAGCTGAACGGGCCCGGCGCTGAGGTCGCCTGGTTCCACCGGCACGCCCAGGCGCGGCCGGGTGACCTGGTCGCCTACGACTGTGAGCCCCAGTTCGTCCAGAAGGTCAGCACGATCGCCGGATCGGCGTGGGTGAAGAGCTTCAGCCAGCAGGCATGGGCCGCGTTCGGGCATCCTTCCGTGGTCTGCTACACGCCGGGCACGCTGATTGCCGGCGGCTGGCTTGAATCGGTCCGCGGCATCGACCCGCTCTGGTACGCGAGCCCCGGCGCGAACCCGGCCAGCCCGCCTGTCCCGGCCCGGCCGTGGGAGCTGTCGTTCCTGCAGTACGGCGTGCGCGGCCAGGTCGCCACCGACGCGGACTGTGCCTACTTCGGCAGCAGCGGCGGGCTTGAAATCCTCGCGATCCCCGCGGCGGCGCAGAAGAACCACGCGGTCACCGCCGACGGCAGCCAGTCACTCATCCAGCTCGCCACCCCGCTCGGCATCACCCCGGCGGAAGTCCTGTGGCTCACCGCGGCCAACCGGCACTTCGGCCCGCTCGCCGCCGGGTACATCGACGCCGGCCAGTGGTCCGCGCCGATGCCCAAGGGCATGATCGTGTGGCTGCCGTGAACGCCATCGGCTACGCCCTGATCTGGTGCTACGGGAAGATCGCCGGGCTGCTCGCCAGGCTCCGGCGCAAGCCCAAGCCACCCCCCGGCCCGCCGGCAGCGGCGTGACCGAGGCCGAGCTGGAGGACCACATCCGGCGGGCCTGCGCCGGCCTGGGCATCCTGCGGTTCCACATCCCCGACGCCCGGGGCATGAGCCGCGGCATGCCCGACGATCTCCTGATCGGCCGCCACGGCATCCTGTGGCGCGAATGCAAGAGCTTCCGCGGGCGGCTCACCAGCGAACAGCGCAAGGTCGGCTACGCGCTCCAGGCGCTCGGCCAGGACTGGGACTGGTGGACGCCCGCGGACTGGCTCTCCGGCCGCATCGAGCAGGAACTGGAGGCGATCAGGTGACCGACTGCAAGGCCGAACTATGCCGCTATTGGCCAGGGGAAGGCTGCCTGCGCGGCCTGATGCCGTGCGGCGTGCAGTCCACGACGGCGTGCTGCCCCCGGGAAACCATCCCCGACAGCTGCTCATGCCCGTTCGGCTGCGACTGCCTGTGCGCCGACTGCGATTGCGGTAACGCCTGAGTTCCTACGCCTCGCGCGCGCGTATACCCCCGGGGGGTTTCTGAATGGGCGCTCGCCCGACGTTGGGGCGCATGTTCACCCGAGCGGATTGCAGGGGGGGTTAACCTGCTGACCTGCCACGACGGGGGCCGTAAGGGTCAAGCGAAACGGGCTGGAAAGATCACAAACGCTGCCCGGAGTCGTCGAGGGCGGGCGCCTGGCCGCGGGCGAACGGGTTGTACTTCAGCTTCGCCGGATCGCCGCCAGTTTCGGTGTAGACGTGCTGGCGGGCCGAATCCTTGCTGTGGAGCCGGAAGTAGACGCTGTGGGGCGCCTGCGGGTCCTGGCAGGCCTTGTAGCACGATTCCCCGGCCTGGTCGGTCACCCACGACGGGGTGGACACATTCAGGTGCTTCCCACCCCGGTTGACGGACAGCCTGCCCTCGTTCGCGGCGGCGTGGCTGGTGAACCCGTTGACCTGGTAGATGGCGCCGGTGTCCAGATATCCCCTGGCGAGGGCGTCCTCGATGACGGGGTGGGCGCTTTCGTCCCGGGGGCGCATGGACCGGGGGTGCTTTCCTGCCATGGCCAAAGTCTAAAGCTCAGGTAGAGGGTTATGCTTTCAGCCATGGCTGACGAGGACGGCGGCACCCCCGATCCGGCGCAGGCGTTCGCGGCGCTGATGTCCGGGGCGGCGCAGGCCGCGGACCCTGGCGGCGCCGAGCCGTGGCTGAACGCTGACGGCACGCACAAGTACGGGTCGCATGCGGACGGGTCGCCGAAGAAGGCGCTGGGCCGGCCGCGTAAGCCGCCGCCGGTGGAGGAGCTGAAGGCGGCGAAGGCCGCGTCGGACGAGCAGGCGCAGGCGGCCGGGGGCGGCCAGGACCGCCCGGAGGACCGTGCCCCGGCCAGGCTGAAGGGGAAGCGCCCGCAGGCTGCCCCCGGTGAGCCCGGCAAGCCTGACGGCGTCCCGCAGCACCGCCCGGGTGTGATCACCAAGGGCGTCAACCGGCTGTACAAGCGGGCCGGGAAGATCGTCAAGGCGATGGACCGGGACATCGGCATCGCGATCATCGAGTCCACGAAGAACACCGACGACGAGGGCGGCGACGACAGCGTCGGGGCGGCATGGGAAGAGGTCTGCCGCACCAACCCGCGGATCCGGAAGTTCATCCTGAGGATCATCGCGGGCGGGGCGTGGGGGCAGCTGGTCATGGCGCACGCGCCGATCCTGATGGCGGTCATCATGAAGGACGGCATCCGCAAGCACATCCCGTTCATGAAGCTGATCGAGGCCCTGGCCGAACCGGACGAGGACGCGAGCGACGGCGAGAAGGCGGAGGCGCTGAAGCCTGAGGACCTGGGCCAGATGATGGACCTGGCGCAGGGGATGATGGCCAAGCTCGGCATGGGAATGCCCCCGGCCCCGGCCGCGGGCGGGCGCAGGGCCGCCCCGGCACCAGCCGAGGTGACGTAATGGGTGCCGTCCGCCAGACGCCCGAGTGGACCGTCCTCGGCATGGAGCTGGAAGGCCCGGACGGCGATCTGCGGCAGCCGCTGGAGGCCGCGGTCATCATCAAGGGCCTGGACGGCGACGGCGAGATCGCCTACTGGACGGTGAAGACCAAGGGCCTGACCACGGTCGAGGTCCTGGGCATGTGTGCGTGGGGTGCGAGCGTCGCGCTGGCGGGTGAGTGATGGCCATCCAGTACGGGCAGCGGCAGGACCTCCGCGAGCTCCCCCCCGACGACATGGCCCCCGTCATCGCCTGGGACGACTTCCTCACCTACGTGCTCGAGTGGAACCAGGACCAGCACATCGGGCTGATCGGGCCGACCGACTCGGGGAAGTCGACGCTGCTGCACGGCATCCTGCCGATGCGCAAGTACGTGACGTTCTTCGGCACGAAGATCCGGGACCGGACACTGGAGTCGTTCGCCGCGTCCGGCGAGTTCGTGCGGATCAAGGACTGGCCGCCGAAGGTGGGCCGGGTCGTCAAGCACGTCGCGAAACCGGAGGAGATGCCCCGCCGGCTGCTGTGGCCCGACGTGACGAGCATCGAGGCGGTCCCCCAGCTCGCCCCCGTCTTCCAGCGCGCCGTCTCCGACATCTACGCGCAGGGCGGCTGGTGCACGGTCTGGGACGAGTTCTGGTTCCAGTGCGAGATCCTGAAGCTCCGCCAGACCGCGAAGATCCTCCTCCAGCAGGCCCGGAGCAATGACATCGCGTTCGTGATGGGAATGCAGCGGCCGGCGTGGATCCCGCCGGAAGTGTTCGACCAGACCCGGCATTTGTTTTTCTGGAAAGATACGGATGAGCTGAACCTGAAGCGGATCGGCGGTGTCGGCTGGCTGGCGGCCGGGCCGATCCGCGCGTTCGTCGCGAACCTTGAGCCATTCCAGTGTTTGTACGTCAACAACCGGACCGGGCACATGTACCGGACCACGGCCCCCGAGCTGGCACTAGCTGCCTAGGAGAAGAAGACATGGGTTTTGGTGAAGCGATCCTCGCGCTCAAGAGCGGCCACCGGGTGACCCGCCGGAATTGGAATGGCCCCGGTCAGTCACTGGAACTGCAGGTTCCGGATGAGCATTCAAAGATGACACGGCCTTACGTCTTCATCCGGACGGTTCAGGGTGACCTCGTGCCGTGGCTGGCCAGCCAGACCGACATGCTCGCCACCGACTGGGAATTGGTGACATGAGGAAAGAAGCCCTGGACTATCTGCGGACCGCGCTGCTGTGGACGGCTAATGGCATCCTGATCGGCTGGCTGATCCGGGATCACCTGGCCGTGCCGCTGGACTATTGCGGGGATGACTGCCCCGGTCACACAACCGGCCCGCCAGGTGAGTCCTGCCTGGTGCCGCCACGCTTGCGGAAGACGGCGGAGTGAACTGGCCGCTGGTGCTGCTGCTCGCCGGGCTGGCGGTCAGCGGCCTGCTCGGTGTGTGGCTGTACTGCAGACTGATCGAGGTGCATTTTCTTCGCCGGATAGGTGACGCGTGATGACTATCTATGTCGTCAATGCCGTCTGCGCCCGGTGCGGTCATTCCGTTCCGGACGATGTGGACCACTACATCAATGCGGCGGCTCCCGAATACCCCAGCGTCCAGACCCTGTGCAAGAACGCAGTCCTTTGCAAGAACCGTGAGGACAACCGGATGGGTGGCGCGTGATGGCAAAGGAAACCCTGGTCCCGGACCACGAGCCGTGGGCACCGCCCATCGTCCACCCGAGTGCCTGCATCACCTGGCTCGCGCTCCACTGGGGCCCGCTCGGCCACCTGGACATCGACCCGGCGGAGACCTACACCGCGGTCCCTGTCCCGGCCGGCACGTGCTACGTGTCCATCCGGCCCATCGAGCGCCCGGCAGAGACCTGTGGCTGCTGCTGCTCTAACTGCTCGGGATGCCTCGGGTGAGGATCCTCTGGCATGGCGCGGCGCCGTGGATGAAAACCGGGTACGGGATGTGGACCACTACATCAATGCGGCGGCTCCCGAATACCCCAGCGTCCAGACCCTGTGCAAGAACGCAGTCCTTTGCAAGAACCGTGAGGACAACCGGATGGGTGGCG
>Ga0307374_10005026_pt1 | contig 21682 bp, 23 predicted proteins | sample OX3MG_FD_202532 | JGI IMG/M metagenome (GOLD analysis project Ga0307374, IMG submission 202532) | Soil microbial communities from Risofladan, Vaasa, Finland - OX-3 | ecosystem: Environmental > Terrestrial > Soil > Coastal area > Acid sulfate soil | place: Finland: Risofladan, Vaasa | collected...
TCTGGGGTGGTCGTAATTCCGCAGGGGGGCGGGTGCCAGTGGCACCCGCCTTCCCCCGGGAAACGAATTCGGCGCGAGCATGCCGCCCCGCGCCGTTACATAGGGGCGGCTCACCAGCGGGACGTGCGCCGCAGGCGCGCTGGGGCCCGCGCCAACCAAAAGAAGAGCCGCTGGCGGCAGCTTGCGGGTGCCCTGAGCAGAGCGGGCACCCCCTGCCCGCCCCGCGCCTTTACAGCGGCGGCGGGCCTGCCGGGAATCGAAGCCACGGCGCTGAGCGACCAACGGGAGCGACCCAAGTCAGGTGTGGAGTATCCACTCCCATTTGCGCTGGAACGGGCTGCAGCAATCGTGAAACTGCCCTAGAACAGCCGGTCCTGGCGCTTGAGGTTGCCGAAGGTGCCGACGTTGGCCAGAGTGAAGCTCACCAGGAACTGATTCTCGCGCCGCACCGAGGCCAACGAGAAGCGGCGGTACTCCACCGAAAAGCCGCAGCAGTCCCAATTGTGGCTGGCCTCGAGCGTGGTGTATTGCAACTGCCCGGTGCGGGCGTCATAGGCGACCGAGCCCGCCACGCTGTAGCCGGGCGCGGCGGCGTCGCCATAGCCGGTGGCCAGCCGCATCTGGTCGAAGCGCGGCGGCGCACCCAAAGCCGCCAGGCCCGGCGGGGTGCGCAGAAAATAGTGGCTGCCGGAGAAAAAGCCCTTGCCGAAGTGAAAGTTGCCGCTGAAGGCGCTGGCGGCGACCTGGTGGTCGTGGCTGTCGTAGTCCATTCGCCATTCGCCGTCGAAGCGGGTGAAGGGCGAGACCCGCACCACCGAGCTCAGCGGCGAGAAGCGCAGCGGCAGCGATTCCACGTCGAAGGGCGAGAGCATGGCGGTGGTGAGGAAGACGTTGCGTTCCCCCGGCACCAGCGCTCCGCCAAAGGTGGGGTCGAAGTAGTACTTCTGCAGCAGCGTCCACGACACCAGCTCGCGCGACTGCCCCGGCTTGGTGCCCGCGCCCAGCAGCCGGTTGGTGAAGCCGTACTCCACTTCGCGGGTGTTGGCGACGATATCGCGGCTGTCGAAGCGGATGATCTGGTCGGGGTTGGTGACCCCGCCGGTGACGTGGTAGCCCACCTGCGGTTCGAAGACGTGCTCTAGGCGGCTGCCCAGCCAGCGCCCGGGGCTGGCATACACCCGCTCCAGCGCCGGCGGACGCCACTCCACATCCAGGCTGGCCGAGTCGCGCCAGAGATTGCCGGCCTGCAATTGCGGCGCCGCGCCGGCGGAGGCGGCGGTCGCGGCGTTCTGGTGCTCGGAATAAAACGTGGACCGCACCGAGACGTCGCCGGTAATGGTGCCCGCCGGGGTGGAGACCGGCACCGTCAGATGCGGCTCCAAGTCCACCCGCTCCATGGCGCCGGTGGCGAAGCCGGGCTCGCTGCGGTCGAGCACTCCGCCGTTGAAATCCCAGGAAAAATACAGCGGCAACTTGCGCGTTAGCGCCTGCGCGTAGCCGCTCCAGTCCAGGCTGGGCAGCCCCGCCAGCGAGAGGCTGGCGCTGGGGCTGGTGCCCAAAAAGTCCTGGTAGCGGTGGCCGATGATGGCAAAGTCCTGCCCGCCCGATTGCTTCTCGGTGAAGGCGGTGGAGATGGACTCGGAGTTGATCGCCTCGGCAAAAGTGTTTTTGAATACCAGGCGGTACAGGTACGACGACAGGTAGTCCGCGTCCACCACGGTGCGAAATCCCGAATCGGAGATGTGGTTGCCGGTGACATGCAGCTCCTGGCCGCCCTGGCGGATGCGGGCGCCGGCGGGGGTGGCCAGGCCGCGGTCGAACACCCCGTCGAGCTGGACGTTGAAGGCCGAGTTGCGTGTCGGCAGGCTGGCGAAGTCCAGATGGTCGGCCCAGCCGCGGGCGCTGTAGTACTCCCCGCCCACCGTCAGGTTGATGTTGCGCGCCGCCGGCCAGTAGAAGGAATCCCCCAGGATGTAGCCCTTGATGTTGCTTTTGCTGGCGATCGGCAGCAACACCCCGCTGTGCCGACCCTGGCGCGTGGTCGAGTGGGTCAAAAAGGGCGCATAAAAGATGGGCACGTCGAACAGGCGAAAGACGGCGTGGTACATGCGCGCGTCCTGTCCCAGCTCGACCTCGACCCGCGAGGCGCTGAGCATCCATTTGGGATTGGGCAGCGCGCAGGAGGTGAGTTTGCCATGCAACAGGCGATAGTGTTCCACCCCCAGGCGGAGCAGCTTCTGGCCGGAGAAGATGAGCGGATTGCTCGACAGCGCCGTGGCCTGGCGGCCGCGCATGCGCACCCCGCTCACCCCGTGGAAGTCGTCGAACTCGCCGGTGGAGAGCGCGAAGTTGTAGGTGGCGCGGGTGCCCTCGATGTGGGTCTGCTCGCTGGCGCTGTCAAAGGCGACATGTCCGGTGGCGACCGCCTCGCCGGTTTGGCTGTCGTAGGTCATCCGGTCGGCGCTGAGGCGCAGGTCGCGCAGGTCAATTTCTACCGCGCCGCTGGCGCGGTAGAAATTGCGGGCGCGGGTGATGGTGGCGGTGATGTGGTCGGCCTGGATGGTGATGGTCTCGCCCGGACGCAGGCCGCGTGCCAAGGGCAGGGCGCGCACCTGGCGCGAGGTCTGGCGGGCGGGGACGGTTGCCGCCGGCGGCGTACCCAGTTGGTTAACCCGCGCGGCCGGGGCTTGCGCCAAAAGCAAACCTCCAGCGCCTGCGCCGGTGATAATCAAGAATCGGAGGCGGAAACGCATAGAGGCTGGCGGTGGCCGGGTGCAACCCGTGCCCACCTTGGCGACTCTCTAGCTTATCGAATTGTGGCCATGAGCTGTCCCCATTGCCAGCGCGACGCCGTGAATTGCGGCTGCACGGCGGACCTGCTGCCGCCCCTGCCGGCCTGGCGCTACGAGTTGCAGCAGCGGGTGGACGCCTACCGCACCCGTCGCCAACGCCCGGCGCCCGCGCGCGTGCTCGCCTTCCGCCCCCACCTGGAAATCGAGGCCGAGGCGGATTCCGAGACCCCCACGGGGGCCGAGGCGGCCAGCCCCAGCCCGGCCCCGGTCCTTGCTCCCGCGCCCCGCTATCGCAGCCAGGCCGCCGCCGCGCGCCAGCCTGAGCCCATCGCCGAGCCGGTCATCGCGCCGCCGCGGGCGCGGTCCCTCGAGCCGCCCCTGCCCGCGCCCAGCCCGGTCTGGGAGCCTTCGCCGCAGTGGGCGACCGCCTCGCCCGCCGCCGTCCAGGTGCCCGAGCTGATGCCCGAGGCTACCCTGGCCGAGGCGGTGGCCCGCCCGGCCCCACGCCGCTTGGGTGCCATCGAGATCGCTTGGCCGTCCGCCACGCGCGACGCCGAGCCCGCCACCTTCCTCCAGCTTCCCTTGCCGATGTGGGCTCCCGTGGCCGCGGCGCCCCCAGCGCCCTGCCCAATGGCGCCACGGCCGCTGCGGCTGCGCGCCGCCGCCGCCGATGCCGCCGTGATCGGCGCCGCCGCCGTGCTGTTTGCCCTCGCCGGTTGGGCCAGCCTGGGCATGCCCGCTCCCGACGCCCAATCCTGGCGCCACCTGCTGCCTGCCCTCGTGGCCGTGCCCGGTGTGCTCGCCGCCCTTTACTTGCTGGCCTGCGCCTACCTCGGCGGTTCGACCGCCGGCATGCGCTGGTTTGGGCTGCACGTGGTGGGTTGGGACGGTCAGCCCGCCCCCGCCGCCCGCTTGCGCCGCGGCTGGGCCAGTGTGATCTCGCTCGCCGCCCTCGGCCTCGGCTACGCCTGGGTGTTTTGCGACAGCCAGCAACTCACCTGGCACGACTACATCTCCCATACCTGCGTCGCCGAGGTGGCCGCCCCTGAAGCGCCACCGGAGCCGCTGCCGTGAGGCGCTGGGCCACCGCCGCGCTCTTCTGCGCCGCCGTGGTCACCGTGGCCGCCGCCCAAAGTCCCGTCTCCAGCCTCAGCCAGCTCTACCAGCAACTCGAGCGGCCTCCGCTCGCCCAGGGCGCCACCGTCGCCGAGGCCGCCTTTTCTTGGGCCGGCCTGCGCTTTCTGCTGCAAAACGGCGAGTTGGTCTTGACGGCCCCGGTCGCGGGCCAAGTCACCGCGGCCGTCTTCACCGGCCATGGCGTCCTGCAGGTGCTGTCGCCCAACCCCATCGAACGCCAGCAGATGGAGCGCTTCACCGGGCGCAGCGAGATTGCCGTCGGCTTTACCCAAGCCGTGTTTCGCTTTGCCGACGGCGGCTTGTTTCAAGGCGTGCTGGGCAAGCTGAGCTTCGGATCGCGCCCCTCGGATCGAAATGCCGAGCACATTCTCGAGGACCGCGCCCAGGCGATCGAGGCGCGCGGCTCGCCCGCGCTGGTGCGCCTGTTGCAGGCGCTGCAAGCCGGCCCCGCCAGCCACCTGCTGCTCGCCGAGCTCAAGATGCAGGATGGGCACTGGCTCTCGGTGCAGTTCGATCCCACCCTGCCCGAGCCGCTGCGCGTCTTCGCCTGGGCCGAGATCCCGAATGCCGGCGGTGCCGCCTATCCCGATGTCTGGACGCAGTTCGCGCCCGGCGGCGAGCCCCCGCAGCCCCCGCCGCTGCGGCTCGACGATTACCGCCTCAACCTGGAACTCTCGGGCGGCTTGGACCTCGACGCCGCCGCGCGCTTTCGCGTCGCCACCGCCAACTCGGGTCGCGGTGACGACCGAGTAGACTCGGGCGAGGCGAGATCGAGGTCGAGGGGCGGGGTTGCCTACCAGGTCCCGACCCATCGCCGGCAAGCGATGCTTCGCCTCCCGAGCCCCCTCGACCGCTTCGGAGCGGCCGACGGGGCCGCGACCCCCGGGGCCCCCGAAACGCCAGCGTTTCGGGGTGGGAGCTACGGGAGCGGGCGGGGGCGGAGCCCCCGAGTATGGGAGGCGCAAGCCTCCGAGCCGATCCTGCTGCTCAGTTTGGACCGCGCCCTGCGCCTGGAGAGCGTCGCCACCGCCGCCGGTGCTCCCCTGGAGTGGCTGCAGCCACGCCATGGCGATTGGGTTGCGGTGCGCCTGCCGCCAACGCCGGGGCGGCCGATCGAGCTAGAACTCCGCTACCGTGGCAAGCCGCCGCTGCTGCGCGACCCCGACAACAACGCCACCTCGCTGCCGGGCTGGGTTCCCACAGCGCTCGCGCTGCCCGGCGCCCCCCCCGCCGCGCCCGCCCATTTTGACCTGCACTTCACCGCGAACAGGAAATATCTGTTGTTGGCCACCGGCGAGCGCGTCGCCATCCCCGTCCCCGCTGGCGACAACGTTAGCAGCGAATGGCGGAGCCCCAGCCCGCTGCGCGCCGCCGGCTTTGCCGTGGGCGAGAGCCAACTCACCGAGCGCACCCTCGCCCTCGCCGATGGCCGCTCGCTGCCGCTGCAGCTCGCCGTGCCCCGCCGCCGCGACCCGGAGGCGCTGACGCCACTGGCTGGCGCCAAGCTCACCGACATCCTCAACTTCATGGGCACCTACTTCGGACCCTACCCCTACCCCGCGCTCGCCGCCACCGTGTCGGCGGCCGAGCCGCCCGATCCGCTGCCCATGCTGGTCACCCTCGACCCACAGGCTTTCCTCGACACCACCCCCGATCTCACCCAAGTGGCGCCGGCCGCCAGCGTCGCCGGACAGTGGTGGGGCGCCTGGACCGCCCCCGCCACCCCCCAGGACGAGTGGTTGATCGCCGGCCTGCGAGCCGCCAGCGGCCTGCTCTACCAGCAGACGCGCAGCGGGCCCGAGGCCAGCCTGCCCATGCTGCGGCAGTGGCGCCAGGCGCTGCTTCAGCCCGCGCGGCTTACCGGCCACATTCCCGTCCTCGCCGGCCCGCTCTCGCTGGGCGCCGCCCGCCTGGGCTCCAACCTCGACGATGGCGGGCAACTGCTGACGCTCAAGGGCGCCTACGCCATCTATATGCTCCGGCAGATGATGCTCGAGCCCAACCGCCCCAATCCCGACGCCGCCTTCATCGCCATGATGCGCGATTTCAGCGCCCACGACGGCGGCCACAGCGTCACCAGCGCAGAGTTCCAAGCCGTGGTCGAGAAGCACATGACCCCGCTCATGAACCTCGACGGCAACCACAAGATGGACTGGTTCTTCCGCCCGCTGCTCCAGGGCACCGGCGTGCCGCAGTTGACCTTCCACGCCGAGGCCGCCGCGGCGGTGAAGGGCATCGCCCAGGTCAAACTCACCGTGGACAACCCCCAGCACTGGCGCGGCCTGCTGCCCGTCTATTTCTTCCAGAACGCCAACGCCTGGCTGCGCGGCATGATGCCCGTCACCCAGGATCACCAAACCCTCACCGTCCCCGTCCCCTTCGCCCCCCAGTACGTCGAGGCCAACCACTTCCTCGACATGCTGGTTGAGGTGCGGCAGTAGGCGGGAGGGGCAGGGAACAGGGACCAGGGGACAGGGAGGCTGATCTAGCCTTCCGCGGGCGGGGCTTCGGCGGGGCTACGGCTGGCGCAGGCGGCGCACCCACGCGATGGCGTCATTGCGACCCGAGGGTATGCCGGGGTGCCGATGCCCTCGTAGGCGAGGAAGGGGCGGGGAGTTAGGCGCATGGCGCGCCGGGCGCTTCGGCGTCCACTGGGCGGGGGTGGAGTAGCCTCCGCTAGCGCCGCCAGTGCTCCCAGCCGGCGGCGGGCAATCGCTCCCGACGGCCGCCGCGGCGCAGCCAGACGCCGCGGGCGGCGGTGACCGCGCCGATCTCAAGCACGTCCGCTCCGCGCGGCGGCGCGACGCGCGCCGGCAGCGAGAACAGCAACTCGTAGTCCTCGCCGCCGAAGAGCGCGAGGCGCAGGCCGGCCTCGCCGGGCAGGGCAGGGAGGCGGTCAGCGGCGATTTCGGCGCCGACGCCGCTCTCCTCGCACAGGTGGTGCAGGTCGGTGGCCAAGCCATCGCTGAGGTCAATGGCCGCGGTGGCACGGCCGCGCAGCGCCTGGCCCAGCTCCCAGCGGGCGCGCGGACTGAGGTGGCGCGCCCGGGCGCGGCGGTCGTCGCGGCTGCGTGCCACTTTGCCGCCCTGGACGAGTTCGCGCCCGCGCGCCGCCTCGCCCAGCCTGCCGCTGACGAAAATCCGGTCGCCGGGTCGCGCGCCGCTGCGGCGCAACGCCCGCCCCGCCGGCGCCTGCCCCACCCCCACCGCGTCCAGAAAAATCTTGTCCACGCCCGGCGGCGAGGCCGAAACGTCGCCGCCCGCCAGGCAGGCGCCCGCCTCGGCGCCGGCGGCCAGCAGTCCGCGGTAGAGCTGCCGCGGCCACGCCGTGGGCAAGGTGGCCGGATAGGCGCTCGATACCAGCAGCGCCAGCGGCTCCGCTCCCATCGCCGCCAAATCGCTGAGCGCGCGCGTTGCCAGCCGCCGCCCGCAACTCGCCGCCCGATCGCGGCCGCGCACAAAGTGGACGTCTTCGATCATCAGGTCGGTGGTGATCGCCAGCTCCCAACCGCGCCGCGGCCGCAGCAGCGCGGCGTCGTCGCCGATGCCCAGCCGCAGCTCGCGCCGCGTTCCCGCCGCCGCCCGCCGCACCCACGCCAGCCATGTCCGCTCCGCTTGCATGCAAGCCGAGCATAGCGCAGGAGCAACCTGGGCTGGGTGGGCGCGTGCCCGGCGAAAGTACAAGCTCCTACCTGCCCGCCCAGCGACGAGCAGACAGCCGCCGATGCCTCGGTCCAAGCTGCCCGCCGCAAGCTGCCCGCCGCCGCCAGGGGTGGCCTAAGCGATTCCCCGGTTGCCGCTGCCATACCATGCCCGTACAATGAGGGCAGACTTTGTACCCGAGGTGCTCCGTTGTCCATGTGGAAAAGCCAGAACGAGAGGGACGTCCCCCCCGCCCCCGCCAAACCCCTATCTCCCAACCCGCCTGCGGTCCCGGCTCCGCCCACCGCAGCGGCCCCTCAGCCCCAGCGCGGCGGCGCGGATCGGCCCACCCACCTCAGCAAAACCATTTTGCTGAAGGGCTCGATCACCGGCAACGAAGACCTGTTTGTGGACGGCAAGCTCGAGGGCTCGGTGGATCTGCCCAACAACAGCCTCACCGTCGGCGTCAACGGCCAAGTGCAGGCCAACGTCAGCGCCCGCGAGGTGGTCATCCTGGGCAAGCTGAACGGCAACGTCACCGCCGCCGACCGGGTCGAGATCCGCGCCCAGGGCGCGCTCACCGGCGACGTCAGTGCCGCCCGCATCAGCATCGAAGACGGCGCCTTCTTCAAGGGCGGGATTGACATCCGCAAGGGCGCGGCCAGCGCCAAGGCCTAGCAGCCTGTGGCGTAACAACTGCCGGCTGAATCGGAGACGTGCGAGACCCGCGCCCAGAGCGGGTCTCGCGCATCCGACCGGAGCCGGAAAGCCGATTCGCCACGGGCTGCTAGCCGGGTCCCGTCGGGGCCTCAGCCGGCGAGGGGGTCGGCGTGGTCCACGATGCCGATCACGGCGGCGTCAATGGGCGATTGCGGGCGCCCCACCGCGCTCATGGCGGCGTAGCCGTCGAGCACCACCAGCACGCGCTCGCCCACGCCCGCGCCCACGGCATCGAGCGCGATCAGGCCGACGCCGGCGGTGCCCTGCGCCTGCAGCCCCTGGAACGCCTCGGGCTCGACCAGCAACAGCTTCAGCCCCTGCTGGCTGGCGTGTTTCTGTGTTGCCACCACCTCGCCGATCACCCGCGCCAGGATCATGGCTTCGCCTGCGGCAAGATGCCGGGATTGGCGGCGGGGTCCACGATGCCGACGATGGCGGCGTCGGTGGGCACGATGGCTGGCAGCCAGGGGAAGCTGGCCTCCTTGCCGCGGCAGCAGGTCACGGTCTCGCCCACCCCGGCGCCGACCGCATCGAGCGCCACCAGCGTGCGCGGCAGCTCGCCGCCGCGGGCGTCGAGCGGGCGTACCAGCAGCAGCTTGTGGGCGGCGAGCGCCTCGTCTTTGACGGTAGCCACCACGGTGCCGATCACGCGCGCCAGAAACATGGCTGCGGCCTAGGCCAGCTCCACGGTGTCGACGATGCCGACGATGGCGGCGTCCACCGGTTTGTCTTGCGCGTCGCGCGCCATGCGCGCCGAGCTGCCCTGCACGATGAGCACGCGTTCGCCGGCGCCCGCCCCCACCGTGTCCACCGCCACCACGTAGGCCGATTCGTCCTTGCCCTCGGCGTTCTGCAGCCGGACGACCAATAGCTTGTAGCCCTCCAGGCGCGCATCCTTGCGCGTGGCCACTACAGTGCCGATGACGCGTGCCAGTTGCATGGAGAACTAGGAGCCGCTGGAGGTGATACCGGGCAGCGGCACCGCCTTCGAGAGCCCGGGCGCCGGCCGCGCAATCACGTGCACCGAGACCACCTCGCCGATGCGCCGCGCCGCCGCCGCGCCCGCCTCGGTGGCCGCCTTCACCGCCGCCACCTCGCCCTGCACGATGGCGGTCACCAAGCCGGCGCCGATCTTCTTCTCCCAGCCCACCAGGGTGACGTTCGCCGCCTTCACCATGGCGTCGGCCGCCTCGATCATCGGCACCAACCCCTTGGTCTCGACCATCCCCCAAGCTTCGCCGTTGTTGTCTGCCATCGCAACTCCCTCAGGGCGGATTGTAGCTTATTTTCTAAACGCGCGGACACCCGGCTCCCCGGCCCAGCTATAACAACGCTGGGCCGGTTCGCCGCCCGCGCCGCTAGGCCGCCAGAGCGCGCACCGGGGACCCCCGCGAGCCCCGCTGCGCTCCCGGAGGGGTGTGTATTTCCTACCAGCGCCGCTTGCCGTTCGGCAGCGTCTTCCCCGCCGCCAGCGCCAGCGCCAGCGGCCGCGCCGGGGCCTCCACCGCCTCGCGCGTCACCGGGCAGTTGGCCCCCAGTGCCGCCGCGGTGGTGATGCCCTCGTAGCGCTGGCGCGCCTCCAGCAGCTTGCTGACCTCTTCTTGTCCCAGCAGGTTTTGCCGCCCCAGCAGGTGCGTCACCAGCGCGATGCGGGCAAAGTGCTCGACCGTCTCCATCTTGAAGTAGGCCCGCATTACGTCTTCGCCGTAGGTGACCACGCCATGGTTGGCCATCAGGATGGCGTCGTAGTGCGGGATCAGCGGGCGCAGCGTGGCCGACAGCTCGGGCGTGCCCGTGGTGCCGTACTCGGCGAGCGGAATGCAGCCCAGCGCCAGCACCACCTCCGCCAGCAGCGCCTGGTTCAGCGGGATGCCGGCGGCGGCAAAGCCGGTGGCCGCCGGCGGGTGCGCGTGCACCACCCCATTCACCTCCGGCCGAAGCTGGTAGATGAGCAGGTGCATGGCCATCTCGCTCGAGGGGTTGCGCTTGCCCTCCAGCTTGCGCCCCTCCAGGTCGGTGACCACCAGGTCGTCATTCTCCATCAGCCCCTTGCTCATCGAGGTCGGGGTGGCGAGGATGCGCCCGCCCGGCAGCCGCACCGAGATGTTGCCGTCGCTGGCCGCCACCAGGCTCTTCTGGTGCAAAAACGCGCCGATGCGCAGGATGTCCCGCCGCGCCGCCGCTTCGTCTTCGAGAGTAGGTGTCATTGCCGTGAGTCGCGACCCTTCATTTCAAGCAACGGATGTTGCCCGTCCCTAGGAGACACGGACCGCCTCCGCCAAAACCTCCTTGCGGAACTCTGGCCGAAGCGTGCCTGGTCGGCCGAGATCCACTCGCGTCCCCCACAGCTTTTCGAGCTCGCGCCGAAGCCGGAACAGTTCAAAAAGCCCCGCAGGCGCGGCAATTCTACCAAGATGTCGATATCGCTGCCCGCTCGCGCCTCGTCGCGCGCGAGGGAACCAAAAATCGCCAAATGGGCAACCCCCAGTCGCTTCCATTCGGGGCGGGCTGCGCGCAATCGCCTTAGGGCCTCCTCCCGCCGCATGGCCTCCTCCTGTCCCCATTATCGCTGAAGCGCACCGTCTCCTGGCGGCAACTTGGCGACCCCCTGAGCGCCCGCGGGCGTCTCTCTTGCGGTTAATCGAAGCGCGCCCTCCAAGCGACCAATGCCGGTGCCCCCCAGCGCGCTTGCGCTCTGGGGTGGGCAGCGGGAGCGACCCAAGCGAAAAGTGGCGAGCCACCTTATCCTGAAATCTGCATGCATCTGAGCGAGTTCGACTACGAGCTGCCCGCCGCGCGCATCGCCCAGCATCCGCTGGCCGAGCGCGACGCCAGCCGCATGCTGTGGCTGCACCGCGCCTCCGACGCCTGCGAAGACCGCATGTTCGCCGAACTGCCCGAGCTGCTCCTGCCCGGCGATCTCCTGGTGGCCAACGACTCGCGGGTGTTTCCGGCGCGGCTTCTGGGGCGGCTGGCAGGGGGAGCGGCGGTCGAGGTGCTGCTGCTGCAGCAGCCCTCCCCGGCCGAGCCCGAGGTCTGGGAAGCGATGGCGCGGCCGGGCCGCAAGCTGCCGCCGGGCGCGCGCATTGAGTTCGCGCCCGGCTTCACCGCCGAGGTGGTCGGCGCCGGCGCCCGCGGCGCCCGCCGCCTGCGCCTAGCGTCCTCAACGCCCAGCGACAGCGGCTTGGCCGAAGCCATTGAGCGCCACGGCCATGTGCCGCTGCCGCCCTACATCCGCCGTGGCGACCAGCCCGGCGACCGCGAGCGCTACCAAACCGTCTACGCCCAGGCGCCGGGCTCGGCCGCCGCCCCCACCGCCGGGCTGCACTTCACCCCGCAGATGCTTGAGCGCCTGGCCGCCCGCGGCATCGAGTGGACCACCGTCAGCCTGCACGTCGGCCTGGGCACCTTCCAGCCGGTGGAGAGCGAGCAGATCGAAGACCACCCCATCCACCGCGAGCGCTTCGCCCTCAGCGCCGAGGCGGCGGCGGCGCTGACGCGGGCGCGGCGCGAGCGCCGCCGCATCGTGGCGGTGGGCACCACGGCGGCGCGCGTGCTCGAGACCGTCGCACCCGCCACTGGCGCAGACTTCGCGCCCGCCGCGGGCGAGACCGCGCTCTTCCTCTATCCCGGGCGTTCGTTCCAGGTGGTCGAGGCGTTGCTTACCAACTTCCACGCCCCCCGCAGCTCGCTGCTGATGATGATCGCCGCCTGCGCCGGCCTGGCGCCGGTGCAGCGCGCCTACCAGCACGCCCTGGCCCAGGGCTATCGCTTCCTCAGCTACGGCGACTGCATGTTCATCGGCTAGGCTAAACTCAATGGGTGCCCTTTGATCCCGCGCCGATTGGCCGCCACCACGCCCTGCTGACCGAGTTCCGCCGCGCCTTCAAGGCAGGGGACGCAGCCGCTCCCCTGGTCGCGGTCGAGGGGCCGCGCCTGATCGCCGAGGCCATCCGCAGCGGCCTGCGCATCGAAAAGGCGCTGTTCAGCCGCACCGGCCTCGAGCACCACGGCGACAAGCTGTTGCCGCAGTTCTCCAAGCACACCACCACCGCCGTCGCCGACGATGCCTCCTTCGCCGCCACCATGGACGTCGAGCATCCCCAGGGGGTGGCGGCGCTGGTGGCGCTGCCGCGCCCCGAGCTGGCCCAGGCGTTCGGCCCCGACGCCGCCGTGCCGCTACTGGTGGTCGCCGCCGGCCTGCAAGACCCCGGCAATTTGGGCACCCTCATCCGCGCCGCCGACGCCTTTGGCGCGACCGGCGTAATTGCGCTGGCCGACACCGTCAGCCCCTTCAACCCCAAGGCGGTGCGCGCCAGCGCCGGGTCGCTGTTTCATCTGCCCGTGGTGGCCAAGGTCGCCGCCGCCAATTTGATCGCCGCCTGCCGCCAGCGCGGCGTGCGCCTGCTGGCCACCGCCGCCCGCGGCGACGAGGCCGCGCTCGCCAGCCTCGACCAGCCCACCTGCCTGCTCATCGGCCAAGAGGCCGGTGGTGTCCCCCGCGAGCTGCTGCGCGCCGCCGACGCCACCCTCGCCATCCCCATGGTGCGCCCGGTCGAGTCGCTCAACGCCGGCGTTGCCGGCGCCATCCTGCTCTACGAAGCCGCCCGCCAGCGCCGCATTTCCGTGGCCTGACCTGACCCATGGTTGGCGCGGGCCCCTGCGCGGCTCCGCCGCGCGTCCCGCTTGTGCTCACGTCGGCTTGGGGGCCCGAGGCCCCAAGCCGGCGCTGCGTTGCGCAGGGGCCGCTTCCCGGGGGGGCAGAAGCGCCACTGGCGCTTCTGCCCCTGCGGAATTACGACCACCCCAGAACCCGAGGCGGGTTCTGGTGACCCCGGTTCACAGCCCTTCGCGCCGATTTTGCCGGCAGGCAAAGCGGCGCGACCCGCGCGCTTGGGGTACACTACCGGCGATGAGTCCGTTCAAAGTCGAGAGCGCGAGCCCCATCGCCGTGGCCGAGAGCCGCTGGACCGGGGCCACCGCCCTGCTGCTCTACCTCGCCGCCGCCACCGTGCTTGCCCACGTCCTGACCGGCGGCCGCTACGGCTTCCAGCGCGACGAACTCGCCACCCTCGACGACGCCCGCCACCTCGCCTGGGGCTACGTCGCCTATCCGCCGGTGACGCCCTTCTTCGGTCGCCTCTCGCTGCTGCTGTTCGGAACCTCGCTGGCGGGGTTCCGTTTCTTTGCCGCTCTCGCCCAGGCCGTCGCCCTGGTGCTGACCGGGCTCATGGCGCGCGTGCTGGGCGGCGGCCGCGCCGCCCAAGTCCTGGCGGGCCTGGCGGCGGTGCCGTTTGCCCTTGGCGGCGGCGCCCTGATGCAGTACGTCTCCTTCGACTACGTGGCTTGGGCGCTGGTGGCCTACTTCGCCCTGCGCCTGCTGCATTCCGGCGATGGCCGCTGGTGGCTGGCCCTTGGCGCCGCCGTGGGCTTCGGCATGCTGTCCAAATACGCCATGCCCATGCTGGTGGCGGGCCTGGTGCTGGGGCTGCTGCTGACCCCCGAGCGCCGGCAATTGGCGCGCCCCTGGATCTGGTGCGGCGGCGCCGTGGCTCTGCTCGTCTTTGCTCCCAACCTGGTCTGGGAGGCTCGGCATCACTTCGTCACCCTCGATTTCCTGCGCCACATCCACGCCCGCGATGTGGGCGAGGGGCGCGCCCGCGGCTTCTTACCCGGGCAATTGAAGTTGACGCTGTTCGCGGCCCCGATCGCGCTCGCCGGGTTATGGTTTTATGCCCGCTCGCCCGCCGGTCGGCGCTACCGCCCCGTCGCCTGGATGTACCTGGTGCCCCTCGTCCTGCTGATCGTGGCCCAGGGGCGCGACTACTATCTCGCGCCGGCCTACCCCATGCTCTACGCCGCCGGGGCGGTGATGTTGATGCAGGCATGGCGCCGCCTCCGCCCCGCTGGCCGCTGGCTCCTCGGCCCTGTGCTGGCCCTGGCGCTGGCGCTCGACATCGCCATCGCCGTTGCCTTTACCCTGCCCATCGCCCCGCCCGGCAGCCCCTGGTTTTGGCAGGCCCTGAAGGTCAATGGCGATATGCACGAAGAGATCGGCTGGCCCGAGCTGGTGCAGACCGTGGCCCGCATCCGCGATGCCCTGCCGCCGGAGCAGCGCCGCGGCCTGGCCATTCTCGGCACCAACTACGGCGAGGCCGGCGCCGTCAATCTCTACGGGCCCGCCCTCGGTCTGCCCTCCGCCATCAGCGGGGTGAATTCCTTTTGGGCGCGCGGCTACGGCGATCCGCCGCCGCGCGCCGAAATTGTGCTGGGGCTGTCGCAGAGCTTCGTGCGGAGCCATTTTGCCGCTTGCCGCGTGGCGGCCCACTCCTGGAACCCTTACGGCGTCGCCAACGAAGAGACCACCGACCATCCCAACATCTTTGTGTGCGGTCCGCCGCTGCGCGGCTGGCCGGCCTTCTGGCGCGACTTCCGCTACTACGGCTAACGGCCCCTCCCGGCTGGCATCACTTAGCGCCTGGCGGAGCGGCCCCATAATGGAGCGTGGGGACAGGCCCAGCCGGGCCGCCAACCATGTCGCTGTTCGAGCCACCCCTGTCCGATTCACCGATGGACCGCCTCGAGGGCGGCGCGCCCGACCTCAGCCAGCCGCTGGCCGACCGGATGCGGCCACGCACGCTCGACGACCTGCTCGGCCAGGCGCACTTGTTGGCTCCGGGCAGGCCGCTGCGCGTGCAGATCGAGCGCGACCAACTCGGCTCGATCCTGCTCTGGGGACCGCCCGGGGTGGGCAAGACCACCCTGGCGCGCATCATCGCCCTCCAGACCCGCCGCCGCTTTGTCCCCTTCAGCGCCGTCACCAGCGGCATCAAGGAGATCCGCGAGGTGATGGCGGCGGCCGAGCGCGCCCAGCGCACCGGCCAGCGCACCATCCTCTTCATTGACGAGATCCACCGCTTCAACCGCGCCCAGCAGGACGCCTTTCTGCCCTACGTCGAGAGCGGCGCCATCACCCTGATCGGCGCCACCACCGAAAACCCCAGCTTCGAGGTCAACTCCGCGCTGCTCTCGCGCTCGCGCGTCTATGTGCTGGAGGCGCTGGCCGAGCCCGAGATCGAGGCGCTGCTGCGCCGCGCCCTCGCCGACCGCGAGCGCGGCGTGCTCGCCGGCCGCCCGCCCGAGACGCAGCTCGCCGTGCCCGACGCCCTGCTCGCCCGCATCGCCGTCTTCGCCAACGGCGATGCCCGGGTGGCGCTCAATGTGCTCGAGGCGGCGGCGGCCGGGCTCAAGCCCGACCTCGAATCCCGCCTGGAGCTGACTGCCGAACTGCTCGACGCCACCCTGCAGCACAAGGCGCTGCTCTACGACCGCGCCGGCGAGCAGCACTTCAACCTGATCTCGGCCCTGCACAAGTCGCTGCGCAACAGCGACGTGGACGCCGCCCTCTACTGGCTGGCGCGCATGCTCGAGGGCGGCGAAGACCCGCTCTACATCGCCCGCCGCTTGGTCCGCTTCGCCTCCGAGGACGTGGGCCTGGCCGATCCGCGGGCGCTGGAGCAGACGCTGGCGGCGCGCCACGCGGTCGAGTCCATCGGCCTGCCCGAGGGCGCGCTCGCCCTGGCCCAAGCCTGCGCCTACCTGGCGCTGGCGCCCAAGTCCAACGCCCTCTACGCCGCCTACGGACGCGTGCTCGAGGATGTCCACGCCACCCGCGCCGACCCGGTGCCGCTACACCTGCGCAACGCTCCCACCGCCCTGATGAAGGGCCTGGGCTACGGCCGCGACTACCAGTACGCCCACGACCTCGAGGCCAAGGTCGCCGCCATGGAGTGCCTCCCCGAAAACCTGCGCGACCGCCGCTACTACCAGCCCGGCGACACCGGCTGGGAAAAGCGCGCCCGCGAGCGCCTGGAAGAACTCGCCCGCCTGCGCCAAGCGGTAGGCCCGCAGGCGCGGCGCTAAGGTCCGGCACTACGCCGCCGGCGGGTGGATAGACAATCTCTCGCCTTGGTGATATACCTGAGCCGAACGCAAAGGAGGCTGCCATGCAGTTCGGCGGATTGTCCCTTCTTGCCTGGCTGGTGATCGCCTGGGGTGCGATCACCTCGATCCTGGTTCTGCTGCTGGTCTATCGCGGAATGATCGGCATGCACCAGGAGGACCAGGTGTTCCTCAGCGGCGCGGGCAAGGCCTTCGAGGCGGAAAACGCCGAGACCGAAGCGCGCCTCTCCCGCCTGCGGCCCTACGTGCGCGCGGTCAGCCTAGTCTCGGCTGTGCTGGCAGTGGCGGTGGCCGCGATTTGGGTCACGCAGGCGATGCAACGCTTCTAAGCGGGGCCCACACTCCGCTCCAGGTGGCCGCCCCCCGCCACCGAGGCGAAGTGCGCCCGCCGCGCCACCCAAGCGCCGTCCGCGTAGGGCCCGCCTGCTGCATGCTGAATGCTGCGTGTTGACTGCTGAATGCAGGCCCGCCGCCGGCGGGCCCTATGCGGGCGCTTCCTCTTCCGCCTCGCGCTCGATCGCCACCTGCAGTTGCGCGACGACGCCCTTGAACAAATGCACCGGCACAGCGTGCTCGCCCAGCGTCTTGAGCGGGTCGGGCAGCTCGATCTGGCGGCGCTCGATGTCGTAGCCGCGGGCCTCGAGCTCGTGGCGCACATCCATCGAGGTCACCGACCCGAAGAGGGTATCGTGCTCGCCGGCGCGGCGCTGGAACACCAGCCGCACCTGCGCCAGTTGCCCCGCCAGACCGAGCGCGGCCTCGTGGTCGCGGGCGTCCTTGTGGGCGGCGGAGGCGCGCATCTGCTCGATGTTGCGCAGGTTGGCCGTGGTGGCGGCGATGGCCTTGCGCTGCGGCAGCAGAAAGTTGCGTCCGTAGCCGTCGGCCACCTTGACCACATCGCCCTTGCGGCCCAGGTTGGGCAGGTCTTCTTTAAGGATGATTTCCATGGCTAAATCTCCGCGGCGAAGGGCAGCAGCGCGATCTGCCGCGCCTGCTTGATGGCGCGCGTCAGGCGGCGCTGGTGCTGGGTGCAGGTGCCGCTGATGCGCCGCGGCACGATCTTGCCGCGCTCGGCCACGAACTGCTGCAGCAGCCGATAGTCCTTGTAGTCAATCTTGTCGATGCGCTCGACGCAGAACTTGCACACCTTGCGCCGGCGCAGGAACTGCTTTTTGGGCGGGGCGCCGCCGCCGCTGCGGGGGGCGCCGGAGGAGGGGCCGCTGGGGCGTTTGAAGTCGTTCATGGAATTGTCCTCGATGTTGGAAAACTAAACGGCGGGCGGAGCGGCCTCGTCCGCCTCGGCGGAGGCGGCCATCTCCTGCTCCACCGAGGGCTCCTGCGCCGCCGGCGCCGGCCGCCGCTTCAAGCGCGCTTCGCGGTGGCGGCGGTCCTTGTCCAGCCGCTTGGCCAGTTCGTCGGTGCGCACCGCCAGATACTTGATCACCGGCTCGCTCACCCGCAGCCGGCGCTGCAGCTCGCCGATGGGGCCGGCGCCCGCCTCCAGGTCGAAGAGCACGTAGTTGCCCTCGCGGAAGCCGCGCACGCGGTAGGCCAGCCGCCGCCGTCCCAGCCGGTCAATCTTGCGGAAGGTGGCGCCCGCCGTGGTGGCGGCCGATTCCAGGCCGGCCACCAGCTTGTCCGCCTCTTCCTCGACCAGGTCGGGCCGCAGGATGAAGATCACTTCGTAGGTGCGATTCATAGTCATTGCCTCATTCCTCGGTGGCCTTGGGGGTGGCATTGTAGCGGTTCATCGCCTTGGCCATGCCCTCGGTCACCACCATCTCCACCGCATCGGCGGCGGTCTCGACCACCTCCGCCGCCAGCGCCTGCTGCGGCTTGCCCCAGCGGCCGAGCACAAAACGGACTCGGTCCTCCACCATGTGCGGCGGGCCAATGCCCAACCGCAGGCGCGCAAACTCGCTCGTGCCCACACTCTCGACGATCGAGCGCAAGCCGTTGTGGCTTCCCGCTGATCCCCGCTCCTTCAGCCGCAGCGTGCCCAGCGGCAAATCCAACTCGTCGCAGGCCACCAACCAGCCCGCCAGCGGCTGCTTCTGCAGCAGTTGGCTGACGGCGGCGCCGCTCAGGTTCATATACGTCTGCGGTTCGGCCAACCACAACGGCCGCCCCGCCCACTCTCCCCGCCCGGTGAGCGCTTGGCATTCCCGGGTGCGCAGCCGTATGCCGGCCCGGCGCGCCAACTCTTCCACCAGCAAAAACCCGAAATTGTGCGGCGTCCATTCGTACTCCGGCCCCGGATTGCCCAGCCCCACCACCAGAAACGGTGCGGCCGGTGTGAGGCATGCCTCCATGGCCGGCTACTTCTTCTTCTCCTTCTCCTTTTCCTTGCCGCCGGCTTCCTTCTCGGCGCCCTCCTCGGCTTCGCCCTTGCCCTTCTTGATCACTTCCGGCTCGCTGGGCGCGCCCGGCACCGCCTCGGCCACCGGCACCGCTTCCACCACTTCCTTCACCGCCACCACGTGCGCGATCACGCGGTCGGCGTCGGTCAGTATCCGGCGGTTGCCCTCCAGCTTGAGGTCGCCCACGCGCAGGTTCTGGCCGATGGAGAGCTCACTGACGTCCACCACGATGTGCTCGGGAATGTCGGTCGGCAGGCACTCGATCTCCACCTCGCGCGTCACCACCTCCAGAATGCCGCCCTGCAGCTTCACCCCGGTGGCCTCGCCCTGCGTCTGCACCGGGATGCGCACCCGAATCAACTGGTCGAGCGCGATGCGCTTGAGGTCCACGTGCAGCAGGCGGCCGCGCAGCGGCTCCAGTTGCCAATCCACCACCATCGCCGCCGTGGTCTCGCCGCCGGCGACGTTGAGGTTGAAGATGGTGTTGTGCCCCGACTCCGAGTGCAGAATCTGGTTGACCTGTTTGGGGTCGAGCGTCAGGCTGACCGGCTCCCGCATGGCGCCGTAGAGGGTTGCGGGGATGCGGCCGGCGCGGCGCATCTGCCGGGCCGGCCCTTTGCCGGAGGTGCTGCGCGGGTCCGCCGCAAGGGAAATCTCAATTGCCATAGTTCACTCCCACCGGGGCCGGCTGCTCACACAAACAGCAGGCTCACCGAAGTCTCCTCATGGATCGAGCGGATCGCCGCCGCCATCAGCCCGGCGATGCTCAACACTTGAATCCGCGCCCGCTCCCGCGCCGTCTCCGGCAGCGGGATGGAATTGGTCACCACCACTTGTTCAATGGGGCTGGCGGCGAGGCGTTCGACCGCCGGGCCGCTCAGCACCGCATGCGAGGCGCAGGCCAGCACCCGCCGCGCGCCGTTTTTCACCATGGCGTCGGCGGTCTTGACCAGCGTGCCGGCGGTGTCAATAATGTCGTCCAGGATGACCGCGGTGCGGCCCTCGACGTCGCCGATCACGTGCATCACCTCGCTCACGTCCATGGCCACGCGGCGTTTGTCCACGATGGCCAGCGCGGCATCGAGCTTTTTGGCGAAAAAGCGCGCCCGCTCCACCCCGCCGGCGTCGGGCGACACGATGGTCAGGTCGGGCAACTCCATGCGGCGGAAGCAATCCACCAGCACCGGCGAGGCGAACAGATGGTCCACCGGGATGTTGAAGAAGCCCTGGATTTGCGGCGCGTGCAAATCCATCAGCAGCGCCCGGTGCGCCCCTGCGGTCGTCAGCAGGTCGGCCACCAGCTTGGAGCTGATGGGCACGCGCGGCTTGTCTTTGCGGTCCTGGCGCGCATAGCCGAAGTAGGGCACCACGGCGGTGATGCGCCGCGCCGAGGCGCGCTTCAGCGCGTCAATCATCAGCAGCAGTTCCATCAGGTGGATATCCACCGGATCGCACGTGGGCTGGATGACGAAGACATCGGCGCCGCGGACGTTTTCGAGAATCTGGACGTAGTTCTCGCCGTCGCTGAAGCGGCTGAGGCGGCACTGGCCGGGCTGAATCCCCAAATGCTCGCAGATCTCGCTGGTCAGCGCCGGGTTGGCGGTGCCGCTGAAAATCTTGAGCTTGTCGTCCAGCCGCGCCTTGCGCGGCGCGCGCGCCGGCTCGGGCTCGGGCGCCGCCGGCGGCGTGGGCTTTTCCACCTTGATGGGACCAGTTGCCATATCTGCGATCCGTCTCTCGTGCTCTCGGTGCGTGCTGCGGTCTGCTGCTCTCTGCCGCTCCGGCGCCCGCGCCGTTGTGGCTGGGGCGTTAGGATTCGAACCTAAATAACATGCGTCAAAGGCATGTGTCCTACCATTGGACGACGCCCCACCTGCCGCTACTCCACCACGCGCAGGCCGCGATGGAACTCCGCCCGCCCCACAAAGCGGGTTTGCCAGCTTCGATCCCGAACGGCCAGCCCGGCGGCTACCCGCTGGGCGCGATCCGCTTGGGCGAACAAGGCAAACTGCGCCGCCCCGCTGCCGGTCAAACTGACCCAGACGGCGTGGCCGCGAAGCAATTGTTGGTGGATGCGCGGAAAGTCCGTGGAAAGAGAGAAGACTCCCGGTTGGAAGTCGTTCTCGATTCCGGCATGGACTCTCGGCCCTCCCGCGCCCTTGAGGGACGCTGGCGGAGCGCCGCGGTTCCGCCCAAGGCGGAACGCCGGCAGCACCTGATCAACCAGGCGGCAGAACTCCATGATTGTATCGAAGTCGGTCGAGGGCGTCAAACTGCGGCCCCGATCCCAGGCCGCAAAGGCCGCCGCGGTCGAGACCGCCGCCCCCGGCCCTTGCCGCGGCATGGCCAGCACGCAGTGCCAGCCGCCCAAGTCGGCCAGCGGGTAGACCTCTTCGCCCCGGCCCAGGCCCAGCACCGTTCCGCCCAGCAACAGAGGGGGCACGTCCGAGCCCAGCCGCGCCGCCAGCGGCAGCATCGGGCTGGGCCGGCGCGCCGCCAGCGCCAGTGCCCGCAGCACCGCCGCCGCGTCGCTCGAGCCTCCGCCCAGCCCCGCCCCCACCGGTATGCGCTTCTCCAGCTTGATGGCGATGCGCCCGCGGATGCTCCAGGCCTCGGCCGCCAGCTCGGCCGCGCGGACCGCCAAGTTGTCGGCCGTCGGGCCCACGCCGTCACCGTCGCCGACCACTTCCAAGCCCACCCCGCGCCCCGGACCGATGGCGATTTCCAACCGGTCGGCTAGGGCGATGGTCTGAAAGATGGTGCGCAGCTCGTGAAAGCCGTCGGCGCGCCGGCCCACCAGTTTCAGCCCCAAATTGAGCTTGGCGTAGGCGCGCACGCGGAAGCGTCGGGGGGGCGGCATGGGGGTAATTATCGTAGCACCGGTGTGCGGGTTCTAGGGGCGGCAGCGGGCGCGGCCCGAGCCAAGCGAGGAGTCCACTCCAACCCCACCGGGAGCGGTCGCGGGGCGAAAGGGCCCCCGCGACCGCTCCTTTTCGGTCTATGAGCGCGGGCGGCGAACCGGCCCGGCGCAGTTAAAGCTGGGCCGGGAAGCCGGGCGCCCGCGCCAGC
>Ga0307374_10005027_pt1 | contig 21678 bp, 16 predicted proteins | sample OX3MG_FD_202532 | JGI IMG/M metagenome (GOLD analysis project Ga0307374, IMG submission 202532) | Soil microbial communities from Risofladan, Vaasa, Finland - OX-3 | ecosystem: Environmental > Terrestrial > Soil > Coastal area > Acid sulfate soil | place: Finland: Risofladan, Vaasa | collected...
ACTAACCTTTGGAGGTTCCGGGTCCCGGGCCAGCCACCGCCTGCCACATGGCGTGCAGTGGAGGGTCGAGCCCTGTCCATGCACTTAGCTGCAGTGCAGCCTGGTGGACCAGCATCCCCAGGCCATTGGCGGTGTCCGCACCGCGTGCCCCGGCCGCGACCAGCCAGGGCGTCTCCGGCGGGTGGTAGACCAGGTCCACCACCAACTGGCCCTTCCGCATCCACGACGGATCCACCGGCAGCTCCCCCTCCATCCCGGAGCTCCCCTCCATCCCCACCGGGGTGGCGTTGACCAACAGGTCGCAGTCGACGGCGTCCTCGGGCTCGCCGAGCCGCCCCGCCGCGCCGGCCAGCGCCGCCGCCCGCGCCCCCCGCTCAGGAGACCGGTTGACCACGACCACCTCACGGGCGCCGGCATCGGCCAGGCCGGCGATGACCGCGCGGGCGGCGCCTCCTGCGCCGACGACCAGGCACCTCCGTCCGTCGGGATCGAAGCGCCCGCCGTGGCGGAGGGCGGCCACCAGCCCGGGCCCGTCGGTGCTGTCGCCGAGCGTCAGCCCAGGGCCGAACGTCACGCAGTTGACCGCGCCCAGGCGCTCCGCCAGCGGCGAGAGCCGCTCGACCTGGCCGGCCATCGCGTCCTTGTGGGGCATGGTGACGGACAAGCCTCGGAGGCCCAGCTCGCGAGCGCCGGCCAGCGCCTCGCCGGTGCGTCCCGCCGCAACTCGAAAGCCGACAGACACCCAGTCCAGGCCCAACTCGGCGAAGGCCGTGTTGTGGAGGACGGGTGAGAGCGAGTGGGCCACCGGGTCCCCGATGACGCCCACGACCGACGTGGCCGCCGATGGTCCGGTCGTCGACGGCGGGCTCTTCGGGATGGGCATCACCGCAGTCTTGTCTGCCTTCAGGCCAGGCCGCGCTGCTTGGCGATCGCCTCGTTGGCCTGTTGCTCCGCGAAGGTGTCAGAAAACGCCTCGGTGCCGTCGGCCTGGACCACCACGAAGAACCGCCAGGTCCCTGCCGGAGGGTCCAGGGCCGCTCGTAGGGCGGCCGGCGAGGGGAAACAGATCGGCGTCGGGGTCAGGCCCTTGTTCAGGTAGGTGTTGTACGGGGTCGAAAGCCTGAGGTCGCTCGAGGTCACGGGCCCGCCGTCGCGACCCTCGCTGTAGAGCACGGTCGAGTCCATCTGCAAGGGCATGCCGGCCGCCAGCCGATTGAGCACGACCCGGGCCACCGGGCCGAGGTTCTTGCCGATCACGCCCTCCTTCTCCACGATGGAGGCAACGGTGACCACCTGGTAGGGAGTGAGCCCGAGACGGGCGGACCCGGCAGCCAGTCCCTGCGTCTGGGCCTCGTTGTCGAAGCGGTCGATCATCTTGGCCAGTAGCTGCGAGTCGGACTCGCCGGGCACGATGACGTACTGGCCCGTGCCGAGCAGGCCCTCGAGACTGGTCGAGCCGGCCGGCTGCCACGGCGAGTGGACGGTTGCCCCGGTGGCCAGGGAGTCGAAGGCGGCAGCGGAATGGCCCGGGAGCTGCCCCACCCGGTGGGCCACCTCGGCGACGGTGAAGCCCGGAGGCACCTGCAGCGGAAAGACGTTCGGGCCGTTCGAGACCACCCGGTTGACGGCGACGAAACTGATGTTCTTGTTGAAGGCGTAGGAGCCGGCGAACACCCCGGGAAGACTGTGGAACTGGCCCCAGATCCGGTAGGCCAGCGAGCTGCCGATGACCCCCTTGGCCTGGAGGGTGGACGCCAGCTGGTTGACGCCGGTGCCGGCGCCGACCGTCACGATCACCTGTGGACCGGGTGGCCCCGAGGGGCTGGCCTCGCTGTTGACCCACAGGTACCCGCCCACGATCACCCCCACGCCGAAGAGCATGAACGCCACCGCGGCGATCCGCCACGGGTGTCGACGCCCATCCCCCGCTTCGACACGCTCGCTGCCGGCGGCTTGGACCGGCTCGGAGCCGGGCTCGACGCCGACCTCGCCGTCGGGTCCGGCCCCGCCGTCGGTCACTTGGACCCGACGGTCGAATCGAGCCACGCCGAGAGCATCACCGCGGCGGCGGCCTGGTCCACGACGTGGCGGCGTTGGCGGCTCGTGGCGCCGCCCGCGGCCAGGGCCTGATGGGCGGAGAAGGTGGTCAGGCGCTCGTCGAAGAGCTCGACACCGATATGACGGTCCTCGAGTCGTTCACGCAGGGCGGCGGCCTCCTCGACGGCGGCCGTGGCGGCACAGCCCCGAGAACCGTCAAGGGAGAGGGGAAGGCCGACCACCACGACCACCGCCTCTTCGTCGATGATCAGCTCGATCAGCCGCCGGCGGTCGTGCTCCACGTCGCCGGTGCGGACCAGGGTGGCCCGGGGCAGGGCCAGGGTACCTCCCGAGTCGGTGACTGCGATCCCGATCCGACGCGACCCGAGATCGACGCCCAGCGCCCGACCCTTGCGGGCGGGGACGCCGCTGGTCACTCGCTCCTCGCCGGATGGCCTCATCGCCTCATCGCCGGATCTCGTAGCCACATTCGCCGGTCAGTTCCCGTCGAGGGCCCGACGGGCCTCGTCGAGGGCCCGGTCGATGCCGCTCGGATCCTTGCCGCCGGCCACCGCCATCTCCGGCGACCCCCCGCCGCCGCCGCCCACGAGGGGTGCAATCCGTTTGACCAGGTCCCCGGCGTGGAGGCGGGACCCCTCGGCGCCCTCTCCGCCGTTGCGGTCGGCGGAGACTGCCAGCGCGGCCTTGTGGCCATCGGGGCTCCCCCCGAGGACGACCGCCCGGAGGCCGGCGCTGTTGCGGGCGTTCTGGGCCAGGTCCCGCAGGAGGTCGGGGGACAGCCCGTCCCGCCGGGCGACGACGACGCCTGCGGTGGCGGTGGCGGCCAGCGAGGAGGCCTCCGACCGGAGCTCCCGGCTCTGGGCCTGCTCCAGCGACTTCTCTGCCGCCCGTTGCCGTTCGAGGAGCCGGTCGATGGCTTCGGGCACGTACTCGGGCTCGGTGCGTAGAAGCGCGGCCGCCTCGGACAACAACCCCTCGCGGGCCAACATCCGGTCCAACGCACTCTCGCCGGTGACCGCCTCCATCCGTCGGATGTTCGATCCGATGGAGGACTCCGACACGACGGTGATCGGGCCGATCATCCCCAGTGCGCCCACGTGGGTGCCACCGCAGAGCTCGATCGAGTGGGGACCGGCCCGGACCACCCGCACCTGCTCGCCGTACTTGTCCTTGAAGAAGGCCAGCGCCCCCATCGCCTCGGCCTGGGCCCGGGTGGTCTCCTCCACGGTCACCTCGGCGTCGGTCAGCACGTCGGCGTTGGCCATGGCGGCCACGGCCGCCAGCTCCTCGGGCGCCACGCCGCCGTGGTGGCTGAAGTCGAAGCGGAGGCGGTCCGGGGCGACCAGGGAGCCCTGCTGGCGGACGTGGTCCCCCAGCACCGCCCGCAAGGCGGCGTGGAGGAGGTGGGTGCCGGTGTGGTTCCGGCGAAGCGCGTCGCGCCGCACCCCGTCGATGGTGGCCAACGCGTCCTGGCCGGTGAACAGCTCGCCCGTCACCCGGGCCCGGTGTGAGGTGAGCCCGGGCAGCGCCGACACGGTGTCATAGACGAGGGCGGTACCGGACTCGGTGACGATGGTGCCGGTGTCTCCGACCTGTCCGCCCCCCTCGGCGTAGAACGGGGTGCGGTCGAGGAAGACCTCGGCGTGTCCCGCATGGTCGGGGTCGAGGTCGGTGAGGACGGCGACGACGCGTGCCGGCGCCGAGTACCCGTCGGGTCGCTGGCCCACGAAGGCGGTCTGACCCTCGGTGTCCAACACTGAGCGGTAGGCCTGCTCGCCGGCCACCGCCTTGCCGGCCCGGGCCGCGGCCCGGGCCTGGGTGCGCTGACGGTCCATCTCCGCCTCGAAGCCCTCGAGGTCGACCGACACCCCGGCCTCCCCGGCGATCTCGACCGTGAGCTCGACGGGGAACCCGAAGGTGTCATGGAGGCGGAAGGCCACGTCCCCCGGGACCGACAGCGCACCCGAGGCCAGCTGCTCCTCCAGGATGGTCGTCCCCGTGGCCAAGGTGCGGAGAAAGCCCTCCTCCTCCCGGGCCACCACGTCGGTGATCAGGCGGTGCTGTTCGGCCATGGCCGGGTAGGCGCCACCCAGCACACCTACCGCGGCGGCAACCAACCGGGGGGTGACCGAGCCGTCGAACCCGAGTTGGCGGGACCGGCGCACCGCCCGGCGGATCAGCCGGCGGAGCACGTACCCGCGCCCCTCGTTGGCCGGCAGCACGCCGTCGGCCACCAGCATGGACATGGCCCGACCGTGGTCGGCCAGGATCCGCAGCCCGATGTCCACTCGCTCGTCCACTCCATAGCTGTGGCCGGTGATCGACTGGGCCTCGTCGAGCATCGGGAGGAAGAGGTCGGTGGCGAAGATGGAGTCGACGTCCTGGAGCACCGGTAGGATCCGCTCGAGTCCCGCACCGGTGTCGATGCTGGGCCGGGGCAGATCGACCGTGGTGCCATCGGGTCGGCGGTCGAACTGCATGAAGACCAGGTTCCAGATCTCCACGAACCGCTCGGATCCACCGAAGGCGGGCCCTCCGTCCTCGCCATATCCGGGACCCTTGTCGAAGAATATCTCCGAGCTGGGCCCGCACGGCCCGGTGGGAAGCGGGTTCCAGAAATTGTCGTCGCCCAGACGCTGGATGCGACGGACCGGCAGGCCCACCGAATCGCGCCAGATCTCTTCGGCCTGGTCATCGCTCTCGTGCACGGTGATCCACAGGCGGTCGCCGTCGATGCCCAGTACTTCGGTGACCAGGTCCCAGGCGAACGGGATGGCGTCGGACTTGAAGTAGTCGCCGAAGCTGAAGTTGCCGAGCATCTCGAAGAACGTGCAATGGCGGAGGGTGGTACCCACGACGTCGATGTCCACGGTGCGAAAGCACTTCTGCACCGACGTCGCCCGGGGCCACGGCGGGACCTCATCACCGACGAAGAAGGGCTTGAAGGGCACCATGCCGGCGATGGTGAACAACACGGACGGGTCGTGGGGAACGAGGCTGGCTGAGGGCACGGCCACATGGCCCCGTTCCGTGAAGAAGCGGAGGAAGGTGGCGCGGAGGTCGGTGGCGTCCGGAGCAGGGCCGGGGCTCACGACGGTCCTTGCCGGTGGCCCGGCTGGGATGCGGCGGTCCCCACGGAAACACCCTGTCCGACACCCGGGCCGACACCCTGTCCGACACCCTGTCCGACACCCGGGCCGACACCCGGTCCGACGTTCGATCCGTCACCCCGGGCCGCCAATTCGGCCCAGAGCTCCTCCTCGCGCCGCTGCTTCTCTTCCCGGCCACTGGTCACGGCCTCCCGGAGCCGGTCGGCGGCGCCCACGGCCACCTGTCGGGCCGACCGGCCGACCTCGGCCACCAGGGCGTCGGGCTGCAACCTGGCCGCGGCCTGGTGCACGGTCCGACGGACCCTTCGTTCCGCCCACAGTGAGGAGCCCGCACCGAGGGCAGCACCGGTCATCAACCAGAAGGTCCGTTTGGGCATGGCCTACCGACCGCGGGTTCCACGGCCGGGGGAATCGACCCGCCTGATGGACCGTCGGCCCTCGGACTTCGACGCCGGATCCGACGCCGGGGCGAGCCGGCGGATCCCGGTGGCTGCACCGGCGCGCACGGCGAGCACCTTGACCACGGGATTGGCGAAGGCCCGGTAGGCCAGCTTGGAGGCGGAGTCGACGGTGGCATGGACCGACTCGGTGGAGTCCAGGACCGCGCCCACCCGTTCCATCTCGGTTGCCGCCTGGTCCACCACACGGTGGGCGTCGGCCACCAGGGGGACGGTCCGGCGGGTGAGCTCCTCTGCCGTGCCGGCCAGCGCGCGGGTCTCCCGGCGCAGCGACCGGATGGCGACCAGCAGTCCGGCGACCGCCACGCAGCAGGCCACGCTGGCCACGAGCACGGCGATCTCCCCGGCGGACATGTCGAGGAAGCTTAGATCCTGGGAACCCTTCATCCCCCTCGGCGGGCCCGGTCAGGCGGTCGGCGATCGGCGATCGTTCCGGTTCCGCACCGGCAACGGAGGTCAGGTAGAGGCCATGCCCACGATCGGTTTGTTCAATTCGATGGCCCCGGTGGAGCCGTAGAAGGCGGCGTCGCCGAAGGTGAAGATGCCGCCGTCGGCGGCCACCAGCCAGTAGCCGTGCCCACTCGGGGTGGCGGCCATGCCCACGATCGGCTGGTTCAGCCTGATGGCCCCGGTGGAGCCGTAGAAGGCGGCGTCGCCGAAGGTGAAGATGCCGCCGTCGCTGGCCACGAGCCAGTAGCCGCGGTCGTCGGCGGTCGGCGCCATCCCCACCACCGGCTTGTTCAGGGGGGTCCCGCCGGTTGAGCCTGCGAACCCTGCGTGCCCGAAGGTGAAGATGCCGCCATCGGATGCCTCCAGCCAGTAGCCGGGGAGAACGTAGGCATAGCGGTCAGCCGCGACGGCACGACTGGTCCCACCCGGATCGGAGACCGTGACATCCACCACCGTTCCGCCAGCCGGACCCGGTGGCACCCGGACCACCAGGGAGTCCGGCGAGGTGACCGAGAAGGACGAGGCCGGGATGTCGCCGAACCTGACCGACGTCGTTGCGGAGAAGTTCGCCCCGGTCACCGTGACCGTGTTCCCCCCGACCGGCGCGCCCTTGGTCGGCCGGACGGCGGTGACCACCGGGCAATTCGGGGGCGAGGCCAGGTCACCGGCCAGCCTGGCCGCCACCGGGGAACCCCATCCGCTGGCCAGGTCGTAGTTCGGCGTGGCCGGATAGCGCCCGGCTCCGGCCTGCAGGAACGAGTTGTCGCCGACGGTCACGTCGTTGAACGGCGACACGGCACAGGAGCCGGCTCCGTACAGGGTGGGGTTCATGAGCCCGGCCGGCGAGCCCAGTCCCTGGTCGATCACCGCGGTCATCGCCCCCCACAGCGGCGAGGCCGCGCTGGTGCCGCCCGCCACCCTCCACTGGCCGTTGAACAGTACGGCGTAGCCGCGGGCGGGATCGGACGAGGCCGAGACGTCGGGCACCTCCCGGCAGCTCGTCCGGCCCAGCGCACTGCAGTTCGAGACGGCGGTGCCGGCCCCGACCCCCGGCCCGATCTGCCAGGTCGGCATGGCAAAGTCGGACGACACCCCTCCCCCGCCCGATCCGAAGAGGTCGTTCCACACCGTCTCGGCGGGAGCCGGCCCGGGGGAGAGGAGGGAGGTCCCCCCGACCCCGGTCACGCCAGGCTGGTCGGCGGGGTCGTCGACGGTAATCGTGGGGTCGGCATCGGCGCCGGGAACGTAGCAGTCACTCGAGCCGGAGTCTCCCGACGCGGCCACCACCGTCTGGCCTTGCACCGCGGCCTCGTCGAAGAGCAGGGTCTCGACCGCCTGCACCCCGGGTTGGGCGGCCATCTGCGGCTCGCACAGGCCCCAGCTCGTCGAGATCACCTTGGCCACATCGTCGGTCACCATCCGGGAGTAGGTGTCGATGGGCCCGCTTCCGGTCTGGGGACCGGAGTAGACCCGGATCGAGGCGCCCGGGGCCAGCCCGGCCGCATCCTCGATGTCCAGTGCCGCCTCCCCTTGCTGGCCACCCACCGCCCCCCCGTCGACCGGCACGTCGGTCACGCTGTTCGAGAGGCCGTAGCAGGCCTGGTAGGCGCTGATGTCGCTCTGGTTGTACGGTTCGAGCTCGTAGAGGCCCACCGTCTGGCCCGCGCCCATCAGACCCCTGGTGTAGAGGGTGTTCAACCCGTAGGCGGCCGACAGCTGATCGGCCGTGTAGCCGCCGGTCTGGGAGGCCTGGGAGCAGGGCACGGGGCCAGCGTGGGGCACCGACGCCCGGGGGCCGGGGACCGGGGACCGACCCGGTTCGAGCACGATCTGGGGTTGGGCCTGGGCCACCGTGCTCAGGCCGATCACCCCGGCCAGGGAGGGGGCCAGCGCCGCCGGCACGGCCGGCGCCTCCTCGGACAGACGCGCCACTCGGCCGCTCGGGAGCCTGGTGTCCACCAGCGACACGTCGAGGGCGCGGGCCACCTGACCGGCCGTCCCGGTCACCGGCACCAACAGGCCGTCGGGCGAGACGGGTCCCACGTGCAGGTCGCTCGAGGCCAGCCACGCCCGCACGGCCCCGACGACCGCCGCGGTCGGCCCGAACAACGAGGCGAACCGGCCCGCGGCCAGGAACCGGTGGTACTGCGGAGAGCCCGGCGTCGAAAGCGCATCGACGAACGCGCTCAGTGCCGCCGGATCGCGGGGTTCGAGGGCCACGTCGGCGGTCACCTCCGCCCTGGGGTCGGTGGGACCGGTGATCGAGGCACCCTGGGGCACCCTCGGTGCCCCGCCGGCCAGTCGCACCGAGGGCGCGGTCGGTCCGGAGGGTCCGGCCGGCCCGGTTGCGGCCTCAGCGCCCTCCGGAACAGCCAGGGCGGCGACCATCAGGGCCACGGTGGCCAGGGAAGCGGCGATCACGGCCAGGGGCGGCCCCGTTCGCTCCCTCGTCATGGGCGCCAGTCTGGCTCAAATCCGGCCCGGCGGCTCGTCGCCGCCGTCGGGCTCCGCCCGGCCTTCGGGCCGCCGACGGCGCAGGCGTTCGGCCACCGCCGCCTCGTGACCCTCGCTCCCGGGCTCGTAGTACCGGTGGTCCTGCAGCTCGGTGGGGCGGTACTGCTGTTCGACCCAGGCCCCGGGATGGTCGTGGGGGTAGTCATAGCCCTCGCCGTGGCCGATCGACCCGGCACTCCGATAGTGAGCGTCGCGCAGGTGGGCCGGCACCTCGCCCCGGGGCCCTTCCCGGACGTCGCGCTGGGCCCGCCCGAGCGCCACCGTCACCCGGTTCGACTTCGGGGCGCAGGCCAGGTGGACCACCGCCTGGGCCAGATTGAGCTGGGCCTCCGGCAGGCCCACGAATTCGACGGCCCGGGCCGCGGCATCTGCCACCACAAGGGCCAGCGGGTCGGCCTCACCGACGTCCTCGCTGGCCAGGATGACGAGCCGACGGGCGATGAAGCGGGCGTCCTCACCCGACTCGAGCATTCGGGCCAGCCAGTAGAGGGCGGCGTCCGGGTCGGAGCCCCGCAGCGACTTGATGAAGGCACTCACCTGGTCGTAGTGGTCGTCCTCGCCGTAGTGGTGCAGCCGCGAGTGGCGGGCCCGTTCCACGTCCACCAGGGTCACCGGCCCCGACCCGGCCAGGGCCACCGCCACCTCCAAGGTGGTCAGTGCCGCCCGCGCATCGCCGTCGGCCAGGCCGACCAGCGCCGAGACGGCCTCGGGCTCGGCCGGCGCTCCCTCGGCGTCGAGGCCCCGGCAGACGACCACCTCCAGCTCCTCGAGGGTGAGGGGCTCGAGGCGCCAGAGTGTGGACCGGGAGAGCAGCGGCGCATTGACTTCGAAGAACGGGTTCTCGGTGGTGGCGCCGATGAGCACCAGCAGCCCCTCTTCCACCGACGGAAGGAGGGCGTCCTGCTGGGTGCGATTGAACCGGTGGACCTCGTCCAGGAAGAGGATGGTGCCCCGACCCTGCTCCCCGAGCAGCCGGCGGGCGCTCTCGACCACCTCGCGCACGTCCTTCACCCCGGCGCTCACCGCCGAGAGGGGGACGAAGTGCTTGGCCGTGGCCGCGGCCACGACCGAGGCCAGCGTGGTCTTTCCCGTGCCCGGAGGTCCCCACAGGATGGCCGAGGTCAGCCGATCGGACTCGATCAGGGCCCGGAGGGGGGCACCCGGCCCGACCAGGTGTTGCTGGCCGACGATCTCGTCCAGGGTGCGGGGCCGCAGACGCGCGGCCAGCGGCGCCCGGGCGGCGATCCGCTCCTCGGCCGCCCCGGAGAACAGATCGTCACCGGACATCGGGAACCGGGCTCAGTCCTCGGTGGGCACGGCCCGGAGGCCGAGGGCGGCGAGCACACCCGGTGCCAGTGGCTTGGGCGCCCCGGTCATCGGGTCCGCGCCCGATTGGGTCTTCGGGAAGGCGATCACCTCGCGGATGCTGTCCTCCCCGGCGAAGATGGCCACCAGCCGGTCGATGCCCACCGCAAACCCGGCGTGGGGCGGCGCCCCGAAGCGGAAGGCCCCGAGGAGGAACCCGAATCGTGACTGCGCCTCCTCCTCCCCGATGCCGAGCACGGCGAACACCCGGGTCTGGATGTCCCCGCGGTGGATCCTCACGCTGCCCGATCCGAGCTCCCACCCGTTGAGCACCAGGTCGTAGGCCTGGGAACGCACCGAGGAGGGGTCGGACTCCAGACGGTCCAGGTCTTCGGGGTGGGGCATGGTGAAGGGGTGGTGGGCCGGCGCCGGGTGTCCGGCCTCGTCCGTCCCGTCGAACATGGGGAAATCCACCACCCACAGGTACCGGTACGGACCTTCGCTGACGGGCCGACCCCCGAGGTCGACGCGGAGCTGCCCGAGCACCTCGCAGGCCCGACGGTGCTCGTCGGCCACCACCAGGATGAGGTCGCCGGCCGAGGCGCGGGTGGCCGACAGCAGCCCCGCCCGTTCCTCGTCGGAGAGGAAACGGTCGAGGGGGGAGTCGAGGGTGAGTGGCCGTCCGCCGGCCGAGTCGTCCCCTCCGCCCTCAGACACCCGGAACCAGGCCAGACCCTTGGCGCCGAGTGCCTTGGCCCGGTCGGTGAGGCCGTCCAGCCGGGAGCGGGTCATGGACGAGCCATCGCCGGCCACGATGGCTTTCACGCACGGGGCGCCGAACGCCCTGACCTCGGTGCCGACAAAGGCCGCGGACAGGTCGATCAGTTCCATTCCAAAGCGCACGTCGGGCTTGTCGGTTCCGTAGCGGTCGAGTGCTTCGGCCCAGGTCATCCGTGGGATCTCCGGCGGGCGCTCCCCGGTCACCGTCTCGGCGACGTCGAGCACGGCCTCCGACACCGCGTCGAGCACGTCCTCCTGGCCGGCGAAGGACGCCTCGAGGTCCAGCTGGGTGAACTCGAACTGTCGGTCGACGCGGAGGTCCTCATCGCGGAGGCACCGGGCGATCTGGTAGTACCGGTCGAGGCCACCCACCATTAGGAGCTGCTTGGCCAGCTGCGGACTCTGGGGCAGGACGTAGCCGGAACCGTGGCTCAGCCGGCTGGGGACCACGAACTCGCGGGCACCCTCGGGGGTCGGTGACCAGAGCAGGGGTGTCTCCACCTCGACGAAGCCCTGACGGTCCATGGCCGCCCGCAGGGCGCCGTTCACCGCGGCCCGGGTGCGAAGGTTGGCCTGCATGCGGGGACGGCGCAGGTCGACATAGCGGTGCCGCAAGCGGGTCACCTCGTCGACCTCCGCCCGGTCGTCCACCGGGAATGGCGGCGGCTCGGCGGGATTGAGCACGGTTACCGTGCAATCTCCCAACTCGACAGCTCCGGTGGCAATCTCGGCGTTGACGGTCCCGTCGGGACGGGGTCGGACAACACCCTCCACCGCCACCACGAACTCGCTGCGGACATCGACCGTGCCCGGGATGACGCACTGGACGATGCCGGTGTGGTCGCGCAGGTCGACGAAGGCCAGGTGCTCACCGTGCTCCCGTCTCTTGGCCACCCAGCCGCACACGGTGACCGTGGTCCCTACGTCCCCGCTGCGAAGCGTCCCGCACAGCCGGGTACGCATCGCTGTGGATTCGGCCGGTGGATGGATGGTCACGAATGGTCCTTTCTGGTGTCGGCCCCGACGTCGGCTCGAGGCCCCGACGTCGGCTCGAGGTTTCGGCTCGAGGTCGGCTCTAAGGTCGGCCCGGCGGCGGGACCGGCTGCCTACCGGCTGCCTACCGGCTACAGAGTAGAGGGGGGACGGGACCGGCCCCGACCGGCAGCATCGCGCACCGCCGTCACCAATTCGGCGAGCGGAACCGTCCGCTGCGCTCCCGTCCCGCGCAGGGGCCGTACGGTCGCCGTCTCCGCGGCTACCTCCTCAGCCCGGACGATCACCGCCACCTGGGCACCGGAACGGTCGGCCGAGCGCAGCTGGGCCTTGAGCGACCGCCCGTCGAAGGCCCGGTCCGCCCGGAGCCCGGCCCGGCGCAGGGCGGCGGTCAGGTCCCGGGCCGACTCACCGCCGGCGTCATCGACCACGAAGGCATCGAGCGGCGTCGGGACGCCCGGGAACACCCCTTCGGCGTCGCAGGCCAGGAGCAGCCGCTCGATGCCGATCCCGACGCCGATACCGGGTGTGGCCGGGCCACCGAGCATCTCCACCAGACCGTCGTAGCGGCCCCCTCCCCCGATGCCGTTCTGCGCCGCCTCGAGGGCCTCGGACGAGAACTCGAAGGTGGTCCGGGTGTAGTAGTCGAATCCCCGCACCAGCCGGTGGTCGACGACGAAGGGGACACCCAGGGCACCGAGGCCGGCGCCGACCCGCTCGAAGTGGTGGCCGCACGGGTCGCACAGGTGGTCGATCAGCGCCGGGGCCCCGGCGGTGGCGGCCCGGCACTCGGGCCGCTTGCAGTCGAGGGCCCGGAGCGGATTGGCCTCCAGCCGCCCGCTGTGCTCCGGACAGAGCTGGTCGCGGTGTTCGGCCAGGTAGGCGCGGAGCACCTCGAGGTAGCCGGGACGGCACACCCCGTCGCCCATCGAATTGAGGCGGAGTCCGAAAGAGGCGAGGCCGAGGGAGCGGAAGAATCCGTCGGCCAGGGAAACGACTTCGACGTCCAGGTCCGGGTCCACCGGCCCGAGGGCCTCGACCCCAAGTTGATGGTGCTGGCGGTACCGCCCGGCCTGGGGACGCTCGTAGCGGAAGGCAGGCGTGGCGTACCAGGCCTTCCAGGGTAACGGCGGCCGGTGCTGGACAAAGGCCCGGACGATCGGGGCCGTTCCCTCCGGGCGGAGGGCCAGGGCTCGGCCTCCTCGATCCTCGAACTCGTACATCTCCTTGCCCACCACATCGCTGTCCTCTCCGATGCCCCGACGGAACACCCTGACGTCCTCGAAGAGCGGGGTATGGGCCAGGCCGTAGCCGGCCCCCTCGACCTGGGAGGCGAAGGCAGACAACAGGAACTCCCACCGGGCCGACTCGGGCCACAACACATCGTGGGTGCCACTCGGGGCGCGCGCGGCCATCGGGTTGTCGGCCATCGGCGCTCAGTCCTTCTTCCCCGGGAGGATGCGGTACACGTCATAGACCGCATCGAGGTGCCTGATCAGATTCAGCACGGACTCGAGATGACCCGGATCAGCCAGTTCCACGTCGAAACGCATCCGGCTGATCCGGTCCGGATCGGTCTGGGTGTTTGCGCTCACGATATTCAGATGGTGCTCGGAGACGACCTTGGTCACGTCGGTCAGAAGCCGGGACCGGTCGATGGCCACCACCTCGATGGTGGCCACGAACACCGCCGAGGACCGGTGGTCCCACTCCACCTCGATAAGGCGCTCACGGGAGCGGCTGGCCAGGGACGCCGCATTGGCGCAGTCGGCGCGGTGCACCGACACCCCGCGGCCCCGGGTCACGAAGCCGATGATCTCGTCGCCGGGGACAGGGGTGCAGCACCTCGACAGACGGACCATGAGGTCGTCGAGACCCTCGACGTAGACCCCGACGGCCGAGCCCCGTCCCGGACGCTGGGCGGTCGGCTGCTGGCGGGCGGTAACCGGGAGCTGCTCCTCGTAGACACCGCCGCGCAGGTCGCGGAGCATCCGTTGGGCCACGGCCCTGGCCGATATCCGGTTGTCGCCGATGGCCGCGTGGAGCGCGTCGAGGTCGGCGTAATTCATGGTGGTGGCGAGGTCGCCCAGTGCATTCTCCGACGCCAGTTTCTGGACGGGCAGCCCCTCCCGCCGCAATTCCTTGATCAGCTCTTCGCGGCCCAGCTCGATGGCGTCTTCCCTGCGTTCGCGGGAGAACCACTGGCGGATCTTCGCCCTGGCCCGGGAGGAGGCCACCATGCCCAACCAGTCGCGCGACGGGCCGGCGGTGGGCGCCTTGGAGGTGAAGATCTCCACCGTGTCGGCCGAATTGAGCTTGGTGTCGAGGGGTACGAGGCGCCCGTTGACCTTGGCCCCGATGCAGCGGTGACCGACCTCGGTGTGGATCGAGTAGGCGAAGTCGACCGGCGTGGCGTTGGCCGCCAAGGCGATGACCTTGCCCTTGGGGGTGAACACGTAGACCTCGTCCTCCTCGAGGTCGAGCTTCAGGGCCTCGAGGAACTCGATGGGGTCAGTGGTCTCATTCTGGAAGTCGACGATGCGCTGCATCCACTCGACCTCTGCCGTGGTCGAGGAGGTCTCCTTGGCCAGGGCCAACAGCTCCGCTCGCCGATCGCGTTCGGCCATCTCGGCGCGCTGGGCCGGAGTGATGGCCGAGCCCTTCCGACCGCTGTCGGCCGGGGCCCGAGGCGGGGCCACCTTGGCGGCGGTCTTGGTGGCGGTCTTGGTGGCTGCCAAGGTGCCGCGCCCCTTGGTTCCCGACGGACGGGTGCCGTCCTTGGCTTCCTTGGCTTCCTTGGCGTCCTTGGCGTCCTTGGCCACCTTGGCCACCTTGGCGGCGACGCCTCCCCGTTCGGGTCGGGCGGGGTTCTCCTTGTAGCCCCAGTGGGCGGCGATCCCGTACTCGGCCCGTCGGTGCATCTCGTGGGTACGGACCTGGACCTCGATGGGCTTTCCGTCGAGACCGATGACGGTGGTGTGCAGGGACTGGTAGAGGTTGAACTTGGGCGAGTTGATGTAGTCCTTGAATCGGCCCTGCACCGGAGGCCAGATTGCATGGATCGACCCCAGCGCGGCCCAACAGTCCTTTTCCGACTCGACGATGACCCGGATTCCGACCAGGTCGTAGAGGTCGTCGAATTCCTTGCCGCGCACCACCATCTTCTCGTAGATGCTCCACAGGTGCTTTGGCCGGCCGGTCACCTCGGCATTCACCCCCGACGCGGCCAGCCGCTCCCGTACCGCAACCAGCACCCGGGCCAGGAACTCATCGCGCAGCGGGGCCCGGCTGGCCACCATCTGCTCGATCTCCGCGTACGGCTTGGAGTGCAGGGTGGCGAAGGCCAGGTCCTCCAATTGCCACTTGACCTCCTGGATGCCCAGGCGGTGGGCAAGCGGGGCATAGATGTCCAGCGTCTCCTGGGCCGTTCGTCGCTGCTTCCATTCCGGCATCACCGCCAGCGTCCGCATGTTGTGGAGGCGGTCGGCCAGCTTGATGATCAACACCCGCCAGTCGTTGGCCATGGCCACCAGCATCTTGCGCACCGTGGCGGCCTGCTGGGCCTCCTTCGAGTCGAACTGGAGTCGGTCAAGCTTGGTGACCCCGTCGACGATGAGCGCCACCGCCGGGCCGAAGTCACGGTCGATCAGCTCAGTGGTCACCCCCGTGTCCTCGACCGCGTCGTGGAGCAACGCCGCCGCCACCGTCTGGGAGTCCAGTCCGAGGTCGGCGACGATCCCGGCCACGGCGATCGGGTGGGTGACGTAGGGCTCGCCGGACCGACGACGCTGTCCGGCGTGGGCGACGGTGGCCGTCTCCGCGGCGCGCACGATCAAGGAGGTGTCATCCCCCGGGTGCCGGCGCAGGAAGGACTGGATCACCGGCATCAGAAGCCTGGCCTCGTCGGCAGGCAACGACGAGCCGGCGAAGTACTCCTCACCGGAGGCCGCCTCACCCGAGGCCGCCTCACCGGATGCCGCGGTCCCTTCAGCAGGGACTGGTGTGGCCAGAGCCATCCCTACACGGTACCCGTCGAAGCCGCCGCACCGGGTACCTTCCGGCCCTCAGGCCCCGCTCCGGAGGGTCGGTCCTCCCCTGCCGGTCAGCGCCGCTTCCGCTTGCCGCCCTTTCCCTTGCGGGGACGGGGCGGCGGGCGGTTTCCGCCCGGTCGGGTGGACCCCGACGGTGCTCCCCCGTCCGACGACCTGGACCCACCCGGTGAGGAGGGAGCTGATGCAGCGGCCGGCCGCCCTGCAGCGGTGGCCGGACTCCCCTTTGCCTGTCGGGACGAGGCCGCCGCCCCGGGCCGGATGACCCCTGACGACTGGGCCCGAGCCCGACCCGCGGACCGCCCGCCGGCGGCGGTGCCGGCCATGGCCGCGGCGGCAGCCGGCGTCAGCACGCCTGCCCGCTCGCCACGGGTCTCGAGCCGCTGACGGATGGTCACATAGCGGGGCTCCCGCTCCTTCATCCACGCCAGGAGCGGCGAGGCGATGAAGATGGAGGAGTAGGCGCCACTGGTCAGTCCGATCACCAGGGCCAACCCGAAGTCCTGCAGCGAGGTGGCCCCCAGGACGAAGGAGCCCACCACCAGGACCGAGAGCACCGGGATGATCGCCACCAAGGAGGTGTTGATGGACCGGGCCAGCGTCTGGTTCATCGACAGGTTGACCATGTCCGAGTAGGTGATGCGGCCGGAGGCGCCGAGCCCCTTGGCGTTCTCCCGTATTCGGTCGAAGACGACCACCGTGTCGTAGAGCGAATAGCCCAGCACGGTGAGTACGGCGATAACCGTGTCGGGGGTGACTTGGAATCCGGTCAGCGAGTAGATGCCGACCGTCACCAGGATGTCGTGGATCACGGCAGCGATGGCGGCGACGGCCATCTTGAACTCGAAGCGGGCGGAGATGTACAGGGTCACCGCGATGAAGAACACGATCAGCGCTTCGATGGCCTTCCTGGTGACCTGGCCGCCCCAGGTCGGACCCACATCGTTGAAGTTGACGTTGTTCGGCGAGGTGTTCGCGGCTTTGGCCAGCGCATCCTGGACGGCGTTCTCGATTTGGGTCCGCTCCGCCACCGGCTTCGAGTTGAGGTCCACCTGGACCTCTATCTGCTTGGAGTGGTTGATCTGATTGGTCAGCTGCACGACGGTGGGCTGGGCCACCCCTGCCGACTCCACGGCCGCGGTGGCCTGGGCGACGGTGAGGGTCGGCGAGGTGACCAGCCAGGACTGGCCGCCCTTGAAGTCGATGCCCAGGTTGAGCCCCCTGGTACCCAAGGAGACCACGCCGAGGAGGATGACCAGGGCCGAGGCCGCGAACCACCATTTGCGGCGGCCGATGAAGTCGAATGAGGTCTCACCCCGGTAGAGGCGGACGAGCACATTGTGACGCTTCTCGCCCCGCTCCTCCCGTTCCTGCTCCGCGGCGGCGAAGCCGAGCTCCTCGCCGAAGGCCTCCTCGAGGTCAGCCGCCTGGTCCGGATCGGAGAGACCCCGGCCGTTGTCACCGGTGCCGTTGTCGCGTCGGGGGCTCATTGGGTCGCCGCCGGAACACCGAGGCCACTGGCCATGCTCATGGTGCTCACCTCCCCACCGCCGCGCCGCTGGCCCAACAGGATCACGAAGGGCCGGGTGAAGGTGTAGGTGAGGACGACGTCAAGGATGGTGGAGATCCCGAGGAAGAGTGCGAAGCCCTTGACCGGTCCGACGGAGATGAAGTACAAGATGGCAGCGCCCAGCAGCGAGACGGCGTCCGCCGCCAGCACGGTGCGGAAGGCGCTGGCGAAGCCCTTGTCCACGCTGCTCCGGATGGTACGGCCACTGCGGGCCTCGTCCTTCAGCCGTTCGAAATAGACGATATACGAGTCGACGGTGATACCCACCGACACGATGATGCCGATGATGCCGGCCAGGTCGATGGTGGTACCGAGGGTCTGGCCCATAATGGCGATGATCGCCCACAGCGCGGCCCCGGTCACCGCCAGGCCGGCCACCACTACCACCCCGAGTATCCGGTAGTAGAAGATCATGTAGAGCATGACCAGGGCCAGACCGGCCAGTCCCGACAGGAGCCCGGCCTGGAGCGAGGCCTTACCCAGGGTCGGCGACACCGTCTGCACGGTGAGCCGGTCGAGCTTCACCGGCAGGGCGCCGAAGTTGAGATCGGTGGCCAGGGCCTTGGCCTGGTCCTCGGTGAAGTTCCCCGAGATCTGCACCTGCCCTCCGAAGCCGGTCGGGCTCTGCTGGGACGGCTGGGTGATGGGAGCGGAGATGACCTGGCCGTCGAGGTCGATGGCGATGATGGCGTGGAACTGCTGGGCGGCAAGCGTGTCCCAAGCACTGCTGCCCTGGCCGTTGAGCTGCATGTTGACCACCCACTGACCGGTCTGGAGCTGAGCGGTGGCCGAGTGCACTCCGGTGCCGGAGAGGCCTGCCGGACCGAGCACGTAGCGGCCGTTGACCGCAGCCGCTCCGGTGCCCGGCAACAGGACCACCGAGTGCACGGCATCGTTCTCCGAGGTGGTGGTCGGGTAGGGCGCGAACTGGGGGTCCGGCGGCGGGGTCGCGGTCGCCTGTCCACTGCTGGTGTTCACTTTCAGATTTCCGGCGGACAGCGCGGAGGTCGGTGCACAGGCGGTCGGCAACGGACCGGTGTTGGGCGTCTGACCTTTGGCCACCGTGAGCGACGGCGCATAGCAGAGCGCGGGTCGGAAGAAGAGTTGACCGGTGTTGCCCAGGGTCTTGAGGATCTGCTGCGAGTTCTTCGCCCCGGGGATGGACACCGAGATCTGGTTCTTCCCCTGGCTGTCCACGGTTGCACCGGTGGTGCCGGTGTTGACCCGGTTGTTGAGAATGGTCACGATGGTGTCGAGCTCGGCCGAGTTGACGCTGGTATGGGTCTGATAGACAACGGCCAGGCCGCCGTCCAGGTCGAGGCCGAGCTTCGGGCTCCAACCGGCGGCCAGGGTGGCGCTCAAGGCGATTACCACGATGCCCACCACCGAAAGCAGACTGATCCACAGCGAACGCTTGTTCTTCATCGCGCCTCAGATGATCGGCGGACCGTCGAGGCCGTCTTGCTCATCGCCCTCGTTGGCCTTCCTGCCCCTTCTCGATCGGCGACCGTTGGCGGCGGAGCGGCCCCCGACCCCTCCGCCCTCGGCCCCGGATCCCCCCTCCACCTCTGCGGCGCCGTCGGAGTCGTGGTCGTCGGAGTCGTGGTGGTCTGAGTCGTGGTCGTCTGAGTCGTGGTGGTCTGAGTCGTGATCGTCCGAGTCGTGGCCGCCCGATGACCCCGTGCCGGTCCCTAGGGCCTCGGGTTCGTGGTCCTCGTCGGCCTCGTCGTACTCCTGGTCGTCCGGCTCCGGTTCGTCGTCCGGCTCCGGCCCCGGTTCCTCCAGCCGGCGGAGCACGTACTGCCGGAGGACGACGAACGAGGCTCCGACACTCGTCTCCAGGGTCACCCGGTCACCGTCGATGTCGATGACGTGGCCGACGATGCCTCCGGCGGTCAGCACCTCGTCGCCGACGTCGAAGGTATTGCTCTGCTCGCGCGCCGCTTTGGCCTTGCGCTGCCGGGGCCGGTAGAACAAGAAGTAGAAGCCGGCAGCGATGGCGGCGTAGAGGATCAGGATGGAGGCGTTGCCGCTCGACTTCTGCGCCGCGGCACCCAGGAGGGGCGCGGCCAACGCCAGCACGGCCATCAGCGTGGGTCGGGGGATGGGATGGGCGTCGGCACAGCGGTCTGACACTAGCCCAGGCCTGCTGCGGGCAGGTGCCGCCTCCCTCAGGCGTTCCACACCTCGGCCGTGGATGACCTCAGGGCGTCGAACCGGCCCTCGGCGATGGCCGTGCGGGCCTCGGCCATCAGCCCGAAGATGAAGGCCAGATTGTGGATGCTCAAGAGGCGCCAGGCGGTCGGCTCCCCCACGCCCAGCAGGTGCCGAAGGTAGCCCCTCGACCACCTGGCGCAGGTGGAGCAGCCGCACGATCCGTCGAGCGGTCGGTCATCACCGGCATGGACGGCGTTGCGCAGGTTGAGCCGTCCGCCGGCGGTGAGGATGGCGCCGTGGCGACCCATCCGGGTGGGTGCCACGCAGTCGAACTGGTCGACCCCGAGGGCCACCGCCTCCAGGAGCCCGACCGGGTCGCCCACGCCCATCAGGTATCGGGGGCGATCGGCGGGCAGATGAGGAACCGTGGCCACAAGCGCCTCCAGCATGGCGTCGCGCGGCTCGCCGACCGAGAGACCGCCGATGGCGTAGCCGTCGAACCCGATCTCGACCGTGCGCAGGGCGCTCTCCGTCCGAAGGGCCGGGTCGGTGCCCCCCTGGACGATGCCGAAGAGGGCCTGGCCCTCCGGCTTCGCTTCGAGCTCCCGGTGGCGGTGGCGGGCCCGGCCGGCCCAGTCGGCGGTGCGCCGGACGGCGACCCGCACCGCCTCGTCCGAGGCGGGCAGGGTGGTGCAGACGTCGAGCACCATCTGGATGTCGGCTCCGATCAGCCCCTGGGCCTCGACGGCCGACTCCGGGGTCACCCGAACCCGGGCGCCGTCGTAGACGGAAGCGAAGGTGATCCCGTCGTCGTCGACTTCCGGGTGGAGCGAGTGCACCTGGTAGCCGCCGGAGTCGGTCAGGGTGTGCCCCTCCCACCCGGTGAACCGGTTCAGGCCGCCCAGGCGGGCCACCGTCTCCGCCCCAGGGCGCAGCATCAGATGGAATGCGTTGGCCAGGACCAGGTCGGCACCCAGCATTGCCAAGTCGGCGCTGTCCAGGGCCTTGACTGCTCCCCGGGTGCCTACCGGCATGAACGAGGGGACGGGATAGGAGCCCCGTGCCGTGTGCACCACCCCGGTCCGGGCGGTCCCGTCGGTGGCCGAGAGCTCCACCCGGGCCCCGCTCACGCTCGACTGCCCCGCCGGGCCGGGCGTCCGCCGTTCGGGGCCGAACGACCAACCACCATGGCGTCCCCGAACGAGAGGAACCGGTAGCCCTCGGTGAGGGCGATGGCGTACAGCTCCCGCCACACGGGTCCGCAGAACGACTCGACCAACAGCAGCAGACTCGACCGGGGCAGGTGGAAGTTGGTCACCAACAGGTCGACCATTCGGAACGGATAGGGGCCGTGGATATAGAGGCCGGTGCGCCCGGAGAGCGATCCGGTGGCCGCGGCGGACTCGAGGGCCCGCACCGCGGTGGTGCCGACGGCGATGACCCGCTCGGCGGCGAGGCACGCGGCCATGGTCTCGGCCGGCACCGAGTAGCGCTCGGTGTGGATCACGTGCTCTTCGGCGGTGGGCGTGGTGACGGGACGGAAGGTGTCGAGGCCGATGGCCAGGTCCAGCCGGGCCACCGTGGCGCCCGCCCGGCCGAGTGCCTCGAGCAGCTCCGGGGTGAAGTGCAGGCCTGCGGTGGGCGCCGCAGCTGATCGGTTCCCCATCCCGCGGTCGGTGGCGTACACCGTCTGGTAGCGCTCGGGGTCGGTCGGAGGCCCGCGGAGGTAGGGCGGAAGGGGCATGCGACCCCTTCGTTCGATGACACCGGGGTCGATGAGGCGGACGAGCCGCCGGCCGTCATCCGCCCCGCCGAGGACCGTACCCACTTCGATGACCGGGGGTCCGCCGGTCGACTCCGAGAGCAGGGTGTGCTCGGGCAACCGGCGCCCCGGCCGGACCATCGCCTCCCAGACCGAAGGCCCGATGTCGGCCGGTTCCAAGAGGAGGACCTCTGCGCTCCCCCCGCTGGCCTTGAACAAGCTCAGCCGACCGGCCAGGACCCTCGTGTCGTTGACCACCACCACGTCGCCCGGCCGGACGAGGCCGGGGAGATCCGACACCCGTGCGTGCCGGGCTGCCACGTTGCCGTCCACTCCGGGCGCCACCAGGAGGCGGGCCGAGCTGCGGGGCTCAGCGGGCCGCTGGGCGATGGCCGCATCCGGGAGGTCGTAGCCGTAGGCGTCCATGGGCGTCCGGTCGGGGCCCGGGTCCGACCGGCACTGGTGATCCTGG